>Ga0114129_10005056_pt1 | contig 18560 bp, 16 predicted proteins | sample RhiMetdeltSRZDD1_FD_80071 | JGI IMG/M metagenome (GOLD analysis project Ga0114129, IMG submission 80071) | Populus rhizosphere microbial communities from Tennessee, USA - Rhizosphere MetaG P. deltoides SRZDD1 (version 2) (version 2) | ecosystem: Host-associated > Plants > Roots > Rhizosphere >...
ACGGCCGCTTCGGCGTACTCGATCTCGACGTCCACCGCCGCGCCCGCGGCATGCCGGCGGGCGTTGGTCAGGGCCTCCTGGACGACGCGGTACGCGGTCAGCTCGATGCCGGGATCGAGGGGCTTGAGCCGCCCGTGGACGATCAACCGGGTACTCGCACCGGTCGACGCCCGCGCCTCGTCGGTGAGCTCGGTGAGCTGCTTCAGTCCGGGTTGCGGGACGCGCGGGGTCGGCGTACCCGCGTCGTCGCGGAGTACCCCGAGCAGCCGGCGCATCTCGGTGAGCGCGGTGCGCGCGGTGTCCGCGATCGTCGCGAGCCGCCGCGCGCCTTCGGGGGGCATACCGGGCGTGGTGAGCCGGGCCGCCTCCGCCTGTACCGAGATCATCGAGATGTGATGCGCGACCACGTCGTGCAGCTCGCGGGCGATCCGGGCCCGCTCACCGCGGGCGGCGTGTTCGAGCAGAGTGTCGGCGATCGCCTGGCGGGAGGCGTCGCTGGCCGCCGACTCGACCCGCCGCCGGACGGCGATCCCGGTGCCCAGCGCCGCCGCGGCGAGCCCGAGCAGCCACCCGGCGAGCGTCCGACCACTCAGACCGATCCCGACCCACGGCGCGACGGCGTACGCGACGAACGGCACGACCACGGCGAACGACGCCCGCCGCGACGCCCGCCGGCCGACCAGGTAGAACAGCACGACCAGGGCGATGGCCCCGGCGATGGTCGGCAGGTTCCTGGTGCTGTGGGTCAGCAGCGTGCCGGCGGTGACGGCCGCCGCCGCCGCGACCGGCCGGGTCCAGGCGAACGCGACCGGGGTCGTCACGCACAGCGTGAGCAGCAGCGTGATGGACGGGTTGGTGCCCAGCCGGTCGCCGCGCGCGGTCACCTCGACCATCGCGATCATGGCCAGCACGGCCGCGGCGACAGCTGGCCACTCGGGCGCGGCGACCACCGAGCGAGCACGGGCGATCAACGCCCGGCCCGGCGCCGGCGCGTCCACGTCCCGGTCGCGGTCCACGTGGACATTGTCGCCGGCCGACCTGCCCCGTGGCGTCCGCCGAGGTCGGGAGGTTGCGCGTCACCCGCAACGCGTACGGGCGGTGGGCCGGTCACCCGGGCGCGGTGCGGGCGGAACCGCCCGGCGGCGTGACGATCCGGACCGTCCGCGCCCGTAGCGTTCGCGGCATGGTTGCCAGCATCGAGGCCCAAGGCCTGCACAAGCGGTACGGCGCGACGATCGCGGTCGACGGCCTGTCATTCACCGTCATGCCGGGGCAGGTGACGGGCTTCGTCGGCCCGAACGGCGCGGGCAAGTCGACGACGATGCGGATGATCCTCGGGCTGGACGCGCCGGACGCCGGTTCGGCGCTGGTCGGCGGCCGCCCGTACCGGTCGCTGCGTACGCCGCTGCGCGAGGTCGGGGCACTGCTCGACGCGAGCGCGATCCACCCCGGCCGGCGGGCCCGCGACCACCTGCTCTGGATGGCACACAGCAACCGGCTGCCGACCGTACGCGTCGACGAGGTACTCGAGCAGGTCGGGCTCGCCGCGGTGGCCCGCCGCCGCGCCGGTGGCTTCTCGTTGGGCATGCGGCAGCGGCTCGGCATCGCCGCGGCGCTGCTCGGCGACCCCGGCGTGCTGATGTTCGACGAACCGGTCAACGGGCTCGATCCGGAGGGCGTGGTCTGGATCCGCGCCCTGCTGCGGTCGTTGGCGGCGGAGGGCCGTACGGTACTCGTCTCCAGCCATCTCATGAGCGAGCTGGAGGACGCGGCGGACCACCTGATCGTCATCGGCCGCGGGCGGCTGATCGCGGACACGAGCGTACGCGCGCTGGTGACCGCCGCCTCGGGTGGGCGGGTCGACGTGCGGACGTCGCGGCGCCCCGAGGCGATGGCCGCGCTCGCAAACGCGGGCGCCCGGGTCGCCGTGGCCGGCCAGGACGTCCTCACGGTGCACGGCCTCGACGGCGAACGTATCGCCGAGCTGCTCAGCGCCGAGGGACTGCCCTTCTCCGAGCTGCGCGCGCACCGGGCCTCGCTCGAGGAGGCGTACATGGAGCTCACCCGGGATGCCGTGGAGTTCAACACCCCCAGCGTTGCGGAGGCCACACGATGACGACGACACAGACCCGTCCCGCCGCGCGGCGGGCGATGACCGCGAACGACGGGTTCGGAGCGCAGCTGCGGGCGGAGTGGACGAAGTGGCGTTCGGTCCGGACGACCAAGTGGTGCGCGTTCCTCGCCGTCGCCCTGATGGTGCTGTTCTCGATGTTGTGGGCACTGGGTTCCAGTACCAACGCGAACGAGGCCGGCTCGCAGCGCGTGGACTTGTTCCGGTTCACCCACCAGCCGCTCGCCGGTGACGGCGAGATCGTCGCCCACCTGCTGTCCCAGGAGAACACCGGCCCGCTGGCCAAGGCGGGCGTGCTGATCAAGGCAAGCACCGAACCCGGATCGCCGTACGCGGCGATGCTCGTGACGCCCGGACACGGCGCCCGCTTCCAGGCCAACTGGAGCACGGACATCGCCGGTACGCCCGGCCCGGCGCCACGGTGGCTCAAGCTCACCCGCACCGGCGGTTCGGTCGTCGGCGCCGAGTCGGCCGACGGCGTGACGTGGCGCGAGGTCGGCCGCGCCGATCTCGACGGGCTGCCTCCGACGGTCGAGGCCGGCCTGTTCTCGACCTCGCCGTCCACCGGGATGCGTACGATCCGCCATGGTGGCAACACGTCCACCGCTCCGGAGTACCGGCTCAGCGTCGCGACGTTCGACAGCGTCGCCCTGACCCCGGCTACGCCGGCACCGGCCGGGGCGTGGACATCGGAGGACATCGGCCAGACCATCACGCAGGTCGACGACACCGAGGTACACGGCTCGGGTACCCAGTCGGGCGGGACGTTCACGCTCGCGGGCGTGGGTGACATCGCCAATCTCGGCTTCAGCGGCGACAACGACATCGTGCGCGACAGCCTCGGCGGGATCCTCATCGGACTGATCCCGATCGTGTGCCTGGGCGTGCTGTTCATGACGTCCGAGTACGCCAAGGGCACGATCCGTACGACGTTCACCGCGAGCCCGCGCCGCGTACGGGTACTCGCCGCCAAGGCCGTCGTACTCGCCGGCACCACCTTCGTCATCGGCCTGGTCGCCGCGCTGATCTGCCTGTTCGGGTCGCGGCCGCTCCAGCGCGAGCGGGGGTTCAGGGCACCGGCGTACCCCGATCCGTCGTTGGCCGACGGCCCGGTCCTGCGCGCGGTGATCGGTGCCGGGCTGTTCCTCGCCGCCCTCGCGTTGCTGTCGCTCGGCGTCGGCGCGATCCTGCGTCGTGCGGCGGGGGCGCTCACGCTCGTGATGGCAATGGTCGTGCTCCCCGGCGTCCTCGGTGGGTTGATGCCGCTCTCCCTCGAGGCCTGGCTGGGGCGGCTGACGCCGCTCGCCGGGATGGCCATCATGCAGACGAGAGACCGTTTCGACTATGTGGTCGCGCCGTGGACCGGACTGGCGATCATCGGGGGGTACGCCCTCGTGGCGCTCACGATCGCGGCCTGGCGGATCCGGCGGAGGGACGTGTGACGCGCACGCTGCGGGCCGAGTGGACCAAGTGGCGGACGCTGCGGGCCAACCCCTGGCTGCTGTTCGGCGCCCTGGCCGGCACGATCGCCCTCGGCGTCACCGTGGCGTGGGCTTTGCCGCTGCCGACGTGCGAGCCGGCCGCGACGTGCCGCGAGGACACCGTCCGGCTCGCCCTCTCCGGTGTCTACCTCGGACAGATCGCGGTCATCCTGCTCGCGACACTGGCGGTGACCAACGAGTACGCCACCCGCATGGTCCAGACCACGTTGGCCGCCTCGCCGAAGCGCCTCGCGGTGTACACGGCGCGGGCGACCGTTGTCACGGTGCTCACGCTCGTCGCCGGCGCCATCGGCGTACTCGGCGCGCTGGCCCTGAGCCGGCCCGTGCTGGTGGGCCACGGGTTCCCGCCGCTGTCGTTGGCGGACGGGCCGACCGTGCGCGCCGCCGTGGGCACGACGCTCTACTTCGGACTGCTCGCGCTGTTCTGCGTCGGCGTCGGTACGGCCGTACGGCACACGCCGGCCGCGCTGGGCGTCATGTTCGGCGCGCTGTACCTGGTGCCGATGCTCGCGCAGTTCCTGACGAACCAGGTGTGGCAGAAGTGGGTGATCAAGCTCGCGCCGATGACCGCCGGCCTGGCCATCCAGGCCACCGAACGGCTGCACGGCATGCCGATCGGGCCGTGGCCCGGGTTGGGCGTCTTCGCGCTGTATGCCGTGGGCGCGTTCGTCCTCGGCGCGGTCCTCTTCGCCGTCCGCGACGCCTAGCCGACGCCTGGCCGGCCCCTAGCCGACCGGAGCGGCCGTACCCCGGTGCTCCGCGCGCAGCATGTTCATCGCGTGCTCGACGACCGCTATCAGTACGGTCTTCACCGACTCGCGATGCCGGGCGTCACACATGACCAGCGGTACGTGCGGCGGGATGGACAGCGCGTCCTGCACCTCGTCGGCGTCATACCGGGGTGCCCCGTCGAAGCAGTTGACCGCGACCAGGTACGGCAGCCGGCGGTTCTCGAAGAAGTCCAGCGGGGCGAACGCGTCGGTGATGCGCCGGGTGTCGACGAGTACGGCCGCCCCGAGCGCGCCCTTGATCAGCTCGTCCCACATGAACCAGAAGCGCGTCTGGCCCGGCGTACCGAACAGGTAGAGGATCAGGTCCTCGGCCATGGTGATCCGGCCGAAGTCCATCGCGACGGTCGTGGTGCCCTTGCCCGGCACCTTGGCCGGGTCGTCGATGCCCACGCCCGCGGACGTCATCACCGCTTCGGTGGTGAGGGGAGTGATCTCCGAAACACATCCCACGAGGGTCGTCTTACCGACGCCGAACCCTCCAGCGATGACGATCTTGGCCGACGTGATCGCCGCACCCCGCGACGTCCGGCGGTCAGAGCCTACGAAGTCCACTCAACACCCTTTCCAGCAAATCCATGCGGTCCTGGTACCCCTGCGCCAGGGCCGGCTCGTGCAGGGCCAGCAGCCCGTCGGCGACCATGTCCGCGACGAGCACCCGGGCCACGCCGAGCGGCAGCCGGGTGTACGCCGCGATCTCCGCGAGCGACAGCGCCCGGTTGTCACACATTCCAGCGATGCGCTGTTTGTCATGTCCGACGAAGCGCGCCTCCTGCCGGCCACCCGGCGTGGTGAGGAGTACGGCCTCCAGCGCGATGTCCGAACGGGGCTCGGTGCGGCCCCGGGTCACGGCGTACGGCCTCACCAGCTCGCCGCGCGGATCGTTGACCCCTCCCGGCCCCATGTACCGACCTCACCCCCTCTCGTACGAGCGCGCCCGGACGGCTACCGCAGACCGCCCATCGCCGCCTCCCGGGGGAGCGGGACGAGCGCCGCGCCGACCCGCTCGACCAGCAGGGCCATCTCGTACCCGACCTGGCCGACATCGCAGCTGCGGGCCGCCAGCACGCCGAGCGCCGAGCCGTCGCTGATGGACATCAGGAACAGGTACCCGCTGTCCATCTCGATGATCGTCTGGAGGACCGCGCCGCCGTCGAAGCAGCGCGAGGCGCCGTCGGTCAGGCTGATCACCCCGGCCACGATCGCGGACAGCTGCTCGGCCCGGTCGGGGGGCAGGTCGCGCGACGACGCGAGCATCAGTCCATCCGCCGACACCGCCACGACGTGGGCGATCCCGGCGACGTTGTCGGCGAAGTTCGCGAGCAGCCAACCCATGTCCTGCATCTTTGGCCTGGTCATCGGGCGCCCCCTTGGTTGCCTTCGCGGTCGACGATCGTGGACAGGTCGTTCGCGCTCGCCCGCCCGCGCTGGACTCCGCGGTGGTACGCGGAGAGCAGGCCACGGACCTCCTCCGGCGTGCGGCGGGACTTGTGCGGTTCGGCGGCATCGTTGACCCCACCGGGAACCAGCTGGTCCATGGGTACCCGCTTGGGGAGGCCCGACCGGGTCGTGCCCGTGTTGCGGGGCTGGGCCGCCGCGGCCGCCTGCTGCCAGCCCTCGTCGGCGAGCGTGCGCCAGTCGTGCGCCTCGCGCTGCCGCGGGACGTACGCCTCGGTGCTCGTGGCGGTCGAGTACCCGCCGCCATGGGTCGGGTGGCCGTACACGGATGGCGCGCCGCCGGAAACGGGTACCCCCGAGACCGGATTGAGGGCGGGCGGCGCGGACGCCTGCGCGACCGGGTTGGCCCACTGGTCGGGCGCCGGGGTGGGAATGGGCCCGTGGGTACGGAACCAGGCCGCTTCCATCTCGCGGAAGATCGGCAGCTCGGTGGTGTCGTCCGCGGCCGCCGCGGCCCGGGGGGTCGCCCCCGACCCGACGTACGCGGGCTGCCCGGCCGGCTCGAACCGCGGCGCGTTGGTGTCGTGGCCCGCGACGAGACCGTTCGGCCCGTTCATGCCGGCGGTCGGCATCGACATCCCGGCCGCGGCGGCGGCCGACGAGGCCGCGGCGCCGCTGACGTGGAAGCCGACCGCGACCGGCCGGTCGTGCTCGGGCGACGTCGGCGCGTGGTGGCGCCCGTTCTCGCCCTGCGTGGGCAGCGGCGACCAGCTGCGCGGGCTCCAGGCCGGCGCGGTCTCGACGGCGAGCGGGGTACGCGGGCGCGTCATCATGATCGGCTCGCGACCGCGGATCTTCGGCAGCACGAGGATGCTGGACGGCAGCGCGACGTTCGCGACCGTGCCGCCCTCGGCGTTGCGCCGCAGCTCGATGCGGATGTCGTAGCGGGACGCGAGGCGGGCCACCACGGCCAGGCCCATCATCCGGAACGCGGCGACGTCCACAGAGGACGGTCCGCCGAGCCGCTGGTTGAGGATGTTCATCTGCTCGTCGGAAAGCCCGAGCCCGTGGTCCTCGATCTGGACGAGCACGTAGTCGCCGATCCGCCGGGCGTCGGCCACGACGACCGTGTTCGGCGGGGAGAACCGGGTCGCGTTGTCGAGCAGCTCGGCGAGCAGCCGCACGACGTCGTTGACGGCGTGCGAGGCGATCGACACGTCGGTGTCGACGGTGCCGAACTCGATCCGGTCGTACAGCTCGACCTCGGACTGCGCGGCGCGCAGCGCGTCGACAAGCAGCGCGTCGTCGCGCCGCGGTGGGCTGGAGTCGGCTCCGGCGAGGACGAGGAGGTTCTCGTCGTTGCGGCGCATCCGGGTGGCGAGGTGGTCGAGCTGGAAGAGCTGGGCCAGCCGGCGCGGGTCCTCCTCGCCGCGTTCGATCTGGTCCAGCTCGCCGATCATCCGGTCGACCAGGGTCTGGCTGCGGCGGGCGAGGTTCAGGAACATCGCGGACACACTGGTACGCAGCGCCGCCTGCTCGGCCGCGATCCGGACCGCCTCACGGTGTACGACGTTGAACGCCTGGCCCACCTGCCCGATCTCGTCCCGGCTGGTGAGCGCGATCGGGTCGCGCACTTGTCTGGCGATCTCGTCGGGGCTGTTCTCCCCGATGCCCTGGACGTCACGCAGGCGCGCCACGGCCGCGGGTAGATCGCGGTGGGCCACGGCGAGCGCACCCTCGCGCAGCCGGCCGAGCGAGCGGGCCATCGAACGGGCCAGCATCAGCGCGAACGAGACGGCCAGCAGCAGGGTGACGAGGACGACGACCGACTCGATGATGACCTGGCGGAACACCGAGGCACGCAGTGCGGTCGCGCTGGCGAGCAGGTCCCGGTCGAGCCGCTCCTCCGTCCAGCGCATGAGGTCGGTGACCGCGCCGACCGCGCCCGACACCTCCTCCGCGGTGACCAGCGCCTGGCCGCCCGCCGAACGGGTCAGCTCGCCGGCCATCCGGTCGGCCAACTGGACAGCGTCGCCGGTGACCGTCGAGTCGACGAGCGTGCGCTGCGCGTCGGACGCGGCGAGCGAGAACGCGACCAGCGCCTCCTGCTGCGCGGTCAGCGTGGCGAGGAACGAGGAGAACTGCTCGTTGTCGAAGACGCCGGCCTTGAGGGCGCTGTACGCCACGGCCTGCTCTTCCGACGCCTCGGCCTTCGCCTTGGAGAACGCGGCGACGGCGCGCATGGAGTCGGCGAGCGTACTGTCGCCGGCGATCTGGACGATCTCCTCGCGGTACGCGACGAGGTCGGACAGGATCGCGCCGTACCGCAGCATCACCTGGCCGACGGACGCGCTCTGCCGGGCCAGGATCTCCTGCCGGACGGCGTCCAAAGTGGACAAATGCTCGTCGATGCGGCGCAGTCGCTCGGTGATGGCCTCGGGCACACTGCCGAGCGCCTGGCGCTTCTGCTGGTACCGCGCGATAACGTCGTCGGTCTTCTGGGCCTGCAGGTTGTACGCCTCGGGGCCTTTCTTGCTGTCCGCCACGTACGCGGCGCCCACCATGCGCTCGCGGTGCGTCTCGTGGCTCAGCCCCGACACCTCGACCGACAGCGAGGTGAGCTTCTGTACCACGTCGGCGTCGAGCGCGCGCTGTCCACTGTCGACCAGGCGCAGCCCGCCGAGCCCGAGGATCGTCACGACCGGTACGACCAGGATCAGGCTCAGCTTGGCGCGGATCCTGGTGTCCCGCAGCCGGCGACGGGCGCGACGGGCCGGCCCGCCCCGCTGGTCGCCGAACTCGGACCGGGCCGCGGATTTACGCGCGCTCACGGGTTTGCCTTTCGTTCGCACCGGCCTTCTCCCGACTGCTGACCCTCGCGGACCTCTCTCCGCTCAGCACACTGGGCGGCCCGGCTGCCATGCAGACCGGTCCGCCCAGCGCGCCTGTCGCGCTCACGGTATTCGCCTCCGTACCTTTCGCCGGCACGCGCTACGCCTGTGGGCCCCACCAGTGCCATCGACGTAGCGCACACGCGGCACGGGCGGCATTGCATCATGCCGAGAGCGGTCTACGGAAGCCTCAGCGGGGTACGAAACGCCCTGGCGTTGGCCGGTCATCTGGCCGGTTAACCTCCGAAGATCGGCTGACAAGCCGTTGACCTGCATGATTGCGATCAACACCGAACAGATGAGCGGCATGCGTACGTCCTACCGATGCCCACACTGTGGACATTGATTCTCAGCCACTTGACCATCGCCGCGCGTATTGGCAAAGTTTGCAAGGTTTGAATGCGCCCCGCTGCCCCAGGGAGGACCGAGGTGTATTCCGTGCGCACCGTCGCGCTGGCGTCGCTCACCGCATTGGCCGTTCTCGCTACGTCGAGCGCGTGCCAGTTGGCGGGCTCGTCCGGCGACACCTCGGACATCGTCATCGCGGCCGACCTCGAGCTGTCCGGCGCGCAGGCGCCTATCGGCACGGCGTACGACCGGGCGCTGCGGCTGAAGGTCGAGCAGATCAACCTGCGGGGCGTCCTCGGCAAGCGCAAAGTGCGCCTCGAGGTGAAGGACAACCACTCCGACCCGACGCTGTCGCTCACCAACGTCGCGCGGTTCGCGAGCAACACCGAAATCAAGGCGATCATCACGGGTGCGTGCAGCAGCTGTGCGATCGGGTCGGCGAAGACCCTCAACGAAAAGCAGAAGCCGGCGATCGCGCTCGCACCGGCCCTCGAGGTGGCCACTCCGGTGGCCGACCGGCGGTACCTGTTCAAGCTCGGCCCCAACCCCATCGACGGCGCGGCCGCGCTCGCCGCCGAGATCAAGCGGTCCGGGCTGAAGACCGTCGGGCTGCTCGCGACCGACGACGAATACGGGCGTGACGGCCAGTTCGCGTTGCCCCGCGAACTGTCGAAGGCCGGGGTACAGATCACCGGGCAGGGCGTCTTCAAGCCCACCGACACCGATCTGAGCCAGCCCATGCAGAAGGCCCTGGCGGAGCAGCCGGACGCCCTCGTGTTCTGGACGTACCCCAATCAGGCCGGTATCGCGGCGGTGGCCGCCCGTTCGGCCGGGTTCACGGGCAAGCTCTACCTCGACGGGGCCGCCGCGGGCGACCTGTTCCTCACCGGCCCGGCGGCCCTCGCCACCGAGCAGGCGACGATGATCTCGACGCAGACCATGGTGATCGACGACGTCATCGCGACCACGCCGGCGAAGGCCGCGCGGCGCCAGTGGTTCCGCGACTACGCCTCCCGCTACGGCGGGTACTACGGCTACGCCTCGTTCGCCGCCGACGCGCTCCAGCTGATCGTCAACGCGATCGAGGCGGTCGGGGGTACGAACAGCGACCGGCTGCGCGACGTCCTCGAGAACGCGCGCCTGGACGGCCTCTCCGGCCCGATCCGCATCACGCCGGACAACCACTCCGGCCTGATGCCGCAGGCGCTTGCCGTACTCGTCGCGCGGGGCGGTCGCTGGCGCCTGGTGAGCTGAGTCAGCCGGCGGTCACTTCCCGGGCCCACGGCACCGCGATCCGCTCGGCGGCCGCGACTACCAGGAACAGCACCGCGCCCATGACCGCCAGCAGGATGATGGCGGCGAACGAGAGCGCCGTGTTGCTGTTCGCGCCGGAGCTCTGGATGACGTACCCGAGCCCGTTGCTGCCGCCCAGCAGCTCGCCGACGGTCGCGCCGATCACGGCCAGGGTGATGGCGACCTTCAGGCCGACGAAGATCTGCGGGAGGGCGTACGGGAAGCGCACCTTCGCGAACACCCGCCAGCGGGGCGTACCGAGCGACCGCGCGTAGTCCACGTACTCGACCGGAGTCGACGTCAGGCCGTACGCGGTCGACAGCACGATCGGGAAGAAGCACAGCAGCAGCACCATGACGATCTTCGGTGTCTGGTCGAAGCCGAACCAGACGAGGAAGAGCGACGCGAAGGCCAGCTTCGGTATCGCGTTGAGCCCGACCAGCAGCGGATAGAACATCTGCTTGAGTACGGGGGACGTGGCCAGGGCCAGCCCGATGAGCAGCCCGACCGCGATGGACAACGCGAAGCCCAGCAGTACCTCGACCAGGGTCACCCAGGTCTGCTGGAGCATGTACCCGGGCAGCAGCAGGAACGCGTCCAGCACCTGCGGCGGCGTCGGCACCAGCAGGGTCGCCACGTCGAAGAGTTCGGCCCCGCCCCACCAGGCGCCGAACAGCACCAGGGCGCCCAGGATCGGCAGGCCGACCGTAGCCATCCGGGATTTCATCGCGTGTCACCTCACGGCGGACTCGGCGTCGGTTGGGGGCCCCGACCGGCGGGGCCCCCGTACCACGGAAAGGTTATGCCTTGGGGGTGAGGTCGAAGGAGACGACCTGCTCCGGCTTGAGTCCTGAGGGGATCATGTTCGCGCCCTGCAGGATCGCGATGCACCGGGCGACCCGCTGGCTGTCCAGCGCGCCGACCGTCGACGTGCCACCGGTCACGTACGCCCCCATGAGCTGGAGCTCGCCCGCGGCGACCTCGCCGTTCTGGGTCGGCTGGTTCTTGACGAGCGCCTGGGCCGCCTCGTCCGGGTGCTGGATCGAGTAGGTGAGGCCCTTGAGCAGCGCCGCGCTGAACCGCTTGACCAGATCCGGCTTCTCCTTGGCCGTCTTCTCGGTCGTGACGAGCATGTTGCCGTAGAGGTCGGTCAGGTAGTCGCTGTACTGCAGCACGACGGCCTTCTTGCCGGCGGCGGCCTTCTCGATGGTCGGCTTGCCCACGACGAACTGCCCGATCGTGTCCACGCTGCCGGCCGCCAGCGTCGTCGGGAGCTGCGGTGCGGGGATGTTGACGAACTTCACCTTGCTCGCGTCGATGCCGGCGAGCTGGGCGTACATCGGGAACATCAGGCCGATCGTGCTGCCGGTCGGGTCACCGACGGTCTTGCCTTCCAGGTCCTTCGGCGAGGTGATACCGCGGCCTTCCAGCGTCATGATGCCGGCCAGCGACCGCTGGTGGATCGCCGCGACCGCGGTGACGCCCTTGACCTGGCCCTGACCGGCCTGCAGCAGGAAGCCCGTGCCGTCGACCGGCGCGAAGTCGATCTGACCGCTGACGATGTTCTTCAGCGTGTCGCCGGTCCCGTTGCCGGGCTTAACGGACACCTCGATGCCCGCGTCTCTGAAGTAGCCCTTCTCGATCGCGGTGTAGATGTACGCCTCGCGGCCGAACATGCCGAAGCCAGTGGCGTAGTTCACCTTGTCAATGGTCTTGGGCGCGGTGGTGCCGTTCTTCTCGTCGCTGCCACACGCCGCCAGAGCCACGACGACGGTCGCGGCCAGCGTGAGTCCCAGCGCTCGGGTGAGCCTCATTGCACCTTCTTCCAGGAACGAGGGGTGTACGTCGGTCGACGCGCACGGCCGCGGCGTCGAGCGGTACGTATCCATGCGCGCAACACTGTATGAGACCTTGGACCCTTGGTCACCCCCTGACTTCACATCGTCGCGGCAGTCAAGCTAGTCTTTGCCAGTGATCGAGCTGGCCGGGGTGTCGCGCACCTTCCGGACGCGCACGGGTGAAATTGAAGCATTAAGAAATATCGACCTGTCGATCTCGGACGGCGAGTTCGTCGCGGTCATCGGCCGCTCGGGCTGCGGCAAGTCGACCCTGCTCCGGATCGTCTCCGGGCTGCTCGCGCCCACCGCGGGCCACGTGTTCGTCGACGGCCAGGAGGTCACGAAGCCCCGGCGCGACATCAGCCTGATCTTCCAGCGGTCGGCGTTGATGCCCTGGCGTTCCGTCCTCGACAACGTGCTGCTGCCGATGGAGTTCCTGGGGCTGCGCAAGTCGGCGCACCGGGCGCGGGCTCGCGACCTGCTGGAGCTCGTCGGGCTCGCCGGGTTCGAGCAGAAGTTGCCGCACGAGCTGTCGGGCGGCATGCAGCAGCGGGTGGCGCTGTGCCGGGCGCTCATCCAGCAGCCCCGCGCGATGCTGATGGACGAGCCGTTCTCCGCGCTCGACGCCCTGACCCGCGAGGAGCTTTCGGTCGAGCTGCAGCGCATCCACATGGAGAACGCCGCGACGATCGTGTTCGTCACCCACTCCATCGAGGAGGCGGTCCTGCTCGCCGACCGCGTCGTCGTGCTCAGCGCCCGCCCCGGCCTGATCCGCGAGATCGTCACGGTCGACATCCCACGACCCAGGACCCTGGGCCGCAACGCCCATCTCGAGACCGTCGCCCGCATCAGCGCCGAGCTCCACGAGCTTCTGGTCAGCCGGGGTACGGCGGTGCCGGCGCCGCCCTCGACACCGGCGCGGCGGCGCGCGGCCGAGGTCGTGCGGTGATGCGCGTCAGCCTCTTCGTCGAACCGCACCGGGGTGCGACGTACGACGACCAGCTCCGGTTCGCCCGGCAGGCCGAGGACTGCGGGTTCGAGGGCTTCCTGCGGGCCGACCACTACCAGGCCATGGGCGACGGCGACGGGTACCCGGGCCCCACCGACGCCTGGGTCACGCTCGGCGCGCTCGCCCGCGAGACCAGCCGGATCCGGATCGGCACGCTCGTCTCCAGCGCCACGCTCCGGCTGCCCGGCCCGATGGCCATCATCGCGGCCCAGGTCGACGAGATGTCGGGCGGCCGGCTCGACTTCGGCCTCGGCGCCGGCTGGTACGAACGCGAGCACCTCTCGTACGGCGTGGACTTCCCGGCCCCCCCCGAGCGCTTCGCGCGGCTGGCCGAGCAGCTCGACATCATCACCGGCCTGTGGGCGACCCCGATCGGGGAACGGTTCACCTACCACGGCACGTACTATCGCCTCGACGACGCGCCCGCCCTGCCGAAGCCGCGGCAACAACCCCGCCCGCCGATCATCCTCGGCGGACGCGGTCCCCGCCGGACACCCGCGTTGGTGGCGAAGTACGCCGACGAGTACAACATGCCGTTCAAGAGCGTGGCCGAGGCGGCGGTGCTGTACAAGAACGTACTGGCGGCATGCGAGCGGATCGGGCGTACGCGGCCGCTGGTCCTGTCCGCCGGCATCGTTGTCGCATGTGGACGGTCGGATGCCGAGGCCGTACGGCGTGCGGCCCCGCTGCACGAGAAGAGCGCGCTGCCGCCCGAGGACCCCGTGGTCGGCCCGCCGTCGCTCGTGGTCGACCGGCTGGCCGAGTTCGCCGCGATCGGCGTGACGCGCGTCCACCTGCGGCTCACCGAGATCACCGACCTCGACCACCTCGAACTGATCGGTGCCGAGGTCCTGCCGCATGTCTGATCAGCCTGATCTGTCGCAGGTAGGGCACCGGGTGCTCTTCGAGAACGAACGCGTACGCGTCTGGCAGGTCCACCTCACGCCCGGCGAGACGCAGCCGATGCACCGCCACGACCTCCCGTACGTGGTCGTCTCGATCAGTGGTGCCATCAACGTGATCGAGACGGTCGACGGCACTCTGATCGACGCGCCGGAGCCGACGGGCGGGGTCGTGTACCGCGAGCCGGGCGCGACGCACACGCTGACGAACGTCGGCGAAACCGTGTACGTAGGCCGCGTCATCGAGCTCAAGGGGTGAGGGTGGCGCGGGCCGCCGCCGCCTGCTTGCTCTGCTTACCGATACGCAACACCGCGCCGGCGGCCCGGGCGGTGAGGGTCGCTTCGCCCTTTGCTCTGCTTACCGATACGCAACGGCCGTTGCGTATCGGTAAGCAGAGCAAAGGGCTGCGCAGGGGTCACCCCGACCGCGCCGTTTCAGGTGTTGCGTATCGGTAAGCAGAGCAAGGCGAGAGGCCCATCCGCCCCGGCACCGCCCGTGCGGGTGCCGTGGCCCCGGCCCGTTCAGAACGTCGGCTTGTCCGGTGCCGCCCAGCCGAAGACGTCCATCGGCCCGTGGCCGCCGCCGATCTGCCAGCCGGCCGCACCGCTGAGCGCCCGGGAGACGTAGCGCTTCGCGTACACGAGCGCGTCCTGGACCGGCGAGCCGAACGCGAGCCGCACCGCGATCGCCGCCGCGAAGGCCGACCCGATCCCGTGGTCGTTGCGGCTGTTCACCCGGGGGGCGCGCAGGAACCGTACGCCCGAGTCCGTCCACACCGCGTCGATGGCCTCGTGCGGGTTGGCGAGGTCGCCGCCGGTGATGATCACATGCTTCGGACCGTTGGACACGAGCTGCGACGCGGCCCCGGCCATGTCGGTCGGGGTCTCGATCCGCCAGCCGACCAGGGCCGACGCCTCGTCGATGTTCGGGGTGGCGACCGTCGCGTACGGCAGCAGCCGCTCGATGGCCGTCACCACGCCGAGCCGCCGGCCGGTCGAGGACTTGAGCACCGGGTCGACGACGAGGTTCGGCAGTAGGCCCGCCCGCGCCTTCGCGGTGACCGCCGCCGCGATCTCGGCGCTGGCCAGCATGCCCGTCTTCGTCGCGGCGAGCGGCAGGTCCTCCAGCACGGCCGAGAGCTGGGTGCCGACGACCGTCGCCGGAAGCGGGAAGACGTCCATGATGTCCTTGGTGTTCTGCGCCGTCACCGCGGTCAGGACGCAGGCCCCGTACGCCCCGAGCGCGGCGAACACCTTGAGGTCACCCTGGATCTCCGTACCGCCGGCCGAGTCGGAGCCGCCGATCGTCAACACCACGGGAGGAGTCACGCCTCCTGCCTAGCAGACGATCGGCGATCTGTCACAAGTCGATCACGGTCAGCGCACGTCCCAAACCGGCTCGGGCGTCTCCGTGACCTCGCCGTCGGATCCGAACAGGACGAAGCGATCGAAGCCGCGGGTGAACCACCGGTCGTGGGTCACCGCGACGACCGTGCCCTGGTACGACGCCAGCCCCTCCTCCAGCGCCTCGGCCGAGGCCAGGTCGAGGTTGTCGGTCGGCTCGTCGAGCAGCAGCAGGGTCGCGCCCGACAGCTCCAGCAGCAGCACGAGGAACCGCGCCTGCTGGCCGCCGGACAGCGTGCCGAAGAGCTGCTCGGCCGAGCCGGCCAGCTCGTACCGCGCCAGGGTCTTCATCGCGACCTGCTGCTCCATGCCCGCGCGGTGCGCGTCGCCGCGGCACAGGATGTCGACGAGCCGCGCGTCCGTGAGGTCCGGCCGGTCGTGGGTCTGCGAGAAGTGACCCGGGCGCACCCGCGCGCCCAGCCGGGCCACTCCGGAGTGCGCCACCGGCGCCAGCCGCTCGCCGTCGACCGGGGTCGCGTCGCCGTCGGGGTGGGAACCGCCGCGGGCCAGCAGTCGCAGGAAGTGTGACTTGCCCGTCCCGTTGGCGCCGAGCACCGCGACGCGGTCGCCGTACCACAGCTCGAGATCGAACGGGTAGGTCAGGCCGTCCAGCTCCAGCTGCTCGCACATGACCGCGCGCTTGCCGGTGCGGTCGCCGCGGAGGCGTACCCGGATATCCTGATCTTTGGGTCTGGCCTCCGGCGGTCCCGCCTCCTCGAACTTGCGCAGCCGCGTCACCGCCGCGTGGTAGCGCGAGGCCATGCCCGAGTTGTAGGACGCCTTCTGCTTGTACATCAGCATGAGGTTGCGCAGCTTCTCGTGCTCCTCGTCCCACCGGCGGCGCAGCTCGTCGAGGCGCTCGTAACGGTCGTGCCGCGCCTGGTGCCACGTCGCGAAACCGCCGCCGTGCACCCAGGCCGAGCCACCCTCGACCGCCACCACCCGTTGCGCGGTCTGGGCGAGCAGCTCGCGGTCGTGGGAGACGTACAGCACCGACTTCGCCGACTCGTTGAGCTTGGCCTCCAGCCAGCGCTTGGCCGGTACGTCGAGGAAGTTGTCCGGCTCGTCGAGCAGCAACACCTCGTCGTCGCCGCGCAGCAGCAGGTCGAGGGCGAAGCGTTTCTGTTCACCCCCCGACAGTGTCCCCAGTGGACGGTCCTTTGTGGACTCCCATGGAAGGTCCAGAATGGACACACTGACCGTGTCGAAGAGCACCTCGGCGTCGTAGCCGCCGGCCTCACCCCAGGCGGTGAGCGCCTCCGCGTACGCCAGCTGCGCCCGCTGCGCCGCGCTGCTGAGCCGGCCGCGGGCCTCGGCCGCGTGCAGCGCCCGCTCGGCCGCCGCGAGCCGGTCGCCGACCGCGCGCAGGTGCGGCGAGACCAGATCAAGAGCGAGATCCGCGAGGGTACGGAGATCCGCGCGCGTCCCGTCGCCGAGCGATCCGACGAACTGCCGCATCACACCCAGCCCGCCGGACCGGGCGATCGTGCCTTCTTTGACGGGCAGGTCCCCGGCCACCATGCGCAGCAGCGTGGTCTTGCCGGCACCGTTGGGGCCGACCAGCGCTACCTTGCGACCCTCGCCGACCCGGAACGAGACGTCGGCGAACAGCTCCCGGCCGTCCGGCAGCACATGCCCGACCCCGGCGACGTCTACGTAACCCACGGTGGCAATCGTCGCACCCGGCTCAACTGGTTTGTCCCACGCGCAGGACGCGATAGCCCTTCTGCGACCTATACCGCTCGACCGTCCAGCCCTGCTCGACGAGCCAGCGGTGCAGCGAGTCCGCACCGAGATGGCGCGCGACGACGAGCCAGGCCGTCCCGCCCGGCGCCAGCCGCGGCAGCCAGCGCGCCAGCATCTCGTGCAGCTCCGCCTTGCCGACCCGGATGGGCGGGTTGCTCCAGATCTCGTCGAACTCCAGATCGGCCGGTACCCCGCCCGGCGTACTCGGGTGGACCCGTACGCCGAGGCTGGCCGCGTTCTGGCGGACGAGGTCGAGCGCGCGGGTGTTCACGTCCACCGCGTACACCGTCGCATCCGGTGCGGTGGCGGCGAGGACGCAGGCGATCGCCCCGTACCCGCAGCCCAGGTCGAGGAGCCGGCCCGAACCGACGGGTAGGGGCGCCTTGCGGAGCAGCACAGCCGTACCCGGATCCAGCCGATCCGCGGAGAAGACGCCTGATGCGGCCGACAGCCGGAAGGTTCGTGTTCCGACGGTGAACTCGACCGTACGGGGTCGTACCGCTACGCCCGGTGTCGGGCTGAAATAGTGATCGCCGTTCACGTCCCGCATCGTTCATCCATGGGAAGACCGCACATACGCAGGCTGATGACCCGTTCTGCCGTCCGTTACCCTATGCGACGTGAGTTATGGGTATGGGCCGGAGTCGAGTGGGTGGTCCTCACCCGCTCGCAAGGACCCGTACCCGCGTCGTGGCGACCGCCGGTACGCCGACGTCGACGGCTCCGACGAGCCCCCGGCGGAGTCCGACGGACTCACCTGGCGCGAACGGTACCGCGCCGCGGCCAGCGGCAAGTCCGGGCTGGACGCCCAGCGCTCCGGCGGCGGACGCCGGAGGGCCGAGGAACGCCCTGAGGACGGCAGTACGGGCCGCCGGCGCCCAGCCGGGGAGGACGACGACCCGGCCGTCCGCTTCGACGACCGGTTGCGTGGCCGGTACGGCCCCGACGCCGGCGAGCGCGACCGGCGGCGGCGGTCCGGCGCCGACGCGGGCGACGAGCTTCTGCGCGGCCTGCGCGGCGACGACGACATCCCGCGGTCCGGCCGGGACGACGCGCGACGGGACGACGCGCGCCGGGGCGTCGAGCCCCGTGGCGGCGTCCGGCCCCGCGACGCCGAATCCGGGCTCCGCGGCGGCGTCCGGCCCCGCGACGAACCCGGCGCCGGCCCTCGCGGCGGCGTGCGGCCGCGCGACAGCACCTGGGACACCGGCCCGGCCGGCTCCTCGACGAGGAGCCGCGAGCCCCACCCACGAGACAGCTTCCCGCCGGCCGCCAGCAAGACCGCCAGCCGGTTCAGCCGGCGCACGCCC
>Ga0114129_10005057_pt1 | contig 18559 bp, 12 predicted proteins | sample RhiMetdeltSRZDD1_FD_80071 | JGI IMG/M metagenome (GOLD analysis project Ga0114129, IMG submission 80071) | Populus rhizosphere microbial communities from Tennessee, USA - Rhizosphere MetaG P. deltoides SRZDD1 (version 2) (version 2) | ecosystem: Host-associated > Plants > Roots > Rhizosphere >...
CGGCGCACGACATTCCATAGCCGGCGAAGTGGTGACATGATGGCCTCTCACGCGAACCGCAATGCCTTGCCGACCGCCTCGGTCAGCTGCAGCCAGCGGCGTTCTTCTTCCTCGAGCTGCTGACGTCCGGCGGGCGTGATCGTGTAGAAACGCGCCTTTCGGCCGGTGTCCGTCATCCCCCACTGCGCGCGAAGCCATTTTTCATGAGTCATGCGCTGCAGGGCCGGATAGAGCGACCCCTCTTCGATTCGTAAGGAATCGTCGGTCGCGTGGTGGATTCGCTGCGCGATCGCGTAGCCATGCTGCGCTCCCGAGCGAGCCAGGATGTTGAGGATCAGCAGGTCGAGCGTGCCTTGCAGTCGGTCGTTCGCATGTTTGGGCATATGTACAGCCAGCTATGTATAGCTGGCTGCACTATCGACGTTGCGCTGAGGGTTGTCAAGCGGCGGGGTTGACGGCGGCGCGGTTCGATTGACTATTTGGGATCGCGATTCTGCTCGTTTGAAACCAACGGCTTGGAAGTGGTGAGCCGCGTAGGAATCGAACCTACAACCCGCAGATTAAGAGTCGATCAAAGGGATCGAAATAGCTCAATCTATTCAAGGATTTTGATGATCAGGCGTGCAGAACATGGCAGCTCGCGGCACGTCGACGCAACCCAGGCGCAACCTGAGCGCCAAAAGAGTCACGAACGCGCAGTGGACATGCGGCGCTCGCCCCCGGGCTGCGCCCCTTGCGTTCACGCATTGTTGCCACAGGGGCTCGAGGAGCGGTACGGCTCGTCGCGGCGGCTTGTTCGCCGGCGACGCAGAGGCTCAGGACACGCAGGCGTAACAACCTACCTGGAAGTCATCACGGCCCAGACCGCCGCCCCGACAAATCAGATCAACGTTATGGGGATGTGCTGACCCGGCGCATGACCGCAAGTGTTCTGCTGATCAAGGCGCTCGGCGGCGGCTGGACGATGATCGCGGATCTCGCGCACTCGCGCTGAGTGCGATGCGCTTGTACAGCAACAGCGTTCAGGCTGTTCCGATCGTCGTACCGATCTTCACGTCGGCCGCCGGCACTCCCCATAACGCGAGTAGATACGCTGCGAACGCAGCAACCCACACGATCACTCATCGCCACTCGGCGATAGGCCCTCTCGGGACGTCAGAACGTCAGGCGCACCCCCAACTGCACTCTTCGCATGGCGTTGGCGGTGCGGATCACACCGAATGTCGTGGACGTTGCGCCCGACGGGACGCTGTTGCCAGGCTGCCCGAGGTTCACCATGTTGAACGCGTTGGTGGCTTCTGCGCGGAAGCTCAGTTTGACATCTCCGGGCAGCTGGAACGCGCGCGAAATCGCCAGATCGACCACCCGGAAGCCGGGCCCGTCGAGCAGATTCCGGGCCGAGTTGCCGTCGACCGCCACACCGGTGACCACTCTGTTCTGAACGAAGGCGGCGGTGTTGAACCACTGCGCCGCTGAGGGGTCGTCGATGCGCGGATCGCCGACCTGCTGCGCGCGGTCGTTCGTGTTGCCATCGAGATTCGCGTCGACGTTGCCGTTGGTGATGGTGAAGGGCAGGCCGCTGCGCAGCTTGATGATCGGTGCGATCGTCCAACCATTGAGGATGTTGCGGAGCAGGGCGCTGCCGCCGCGGTAGTAGTCGATCTCCCAGTTCATGCTCATGCTGAAGACATGGCGCTGATCGGTGTCCGCGCGGCCCCGGTCCTCGGCCAGATTGCTGTAGTTCTGCGCCAGGCCGTTCGTGGTGTTGTTCTGCAGCTGCACGCTGGTGATCGTCTTGCTGAGCGTATAGAAGCCGTTGAAGCCGACGTGGTGCCGCTGTCGCATCGAGAAGGTCACCTGCAGGCCGTTGTAGTCCGACGTCTGATCCGAGTCGAGGAGGAGGACCGCACCGAACGCCGGGTTGGGGCGACGCGAGAGAATGTTCGCGCCGGCCGCAGTGGCGGTCGGCGTCACCACCGGGTAGTTCACATCACGCTGGAAGGGGAGGTTGCGGTTGAACGTTCCGATGTAAGCCGCGCCGACGGCCAGCGCGCCGCCGATCTCTCGCTGAACGCCGACGTTGGTCTGGTAGGCGCGCGCCCACTGAAAGTCCTGCGACACACCCAGGATGCCGCCCCCGGTCGCGTACGAACCGTTGTAGGGGAATGGCGGACCCCCGACGAAGCCGGTGTACGGGTTGCTGAGCGACGCGCCCAGCGGCACGCCATCCGCAGTCGTCCTGGCGTTGATGTTGGTGAACGTCAAGCGCGTAGACCACGGCTGGAAGTTGGTCATCGCGTTCCACTCGTTGCCCGAGATGCTGCCGTAGAAGATGCCCCCCGCGGCACGGATTGAGGTCCTGCCGTCGCCGAACGGATCCCAGACGACGCCCACTCGGGGCGAGAGATGGGTCCAGCTGGTCGAGATGACTCCGCGCTCCACACCGGGATCGCCGTAGAACAGCTGCCCGACCGGTGCCTGAGGGTTGACGGTGGACTTCTGGCCTGGCACGTAGGTCGTGAACCGGTTCAGGGGATCGGTGCCGGGCGTCTGAACGTCCCACCGCAGCCCCAGGTTCAGAGTGACTCGCGAGCCGACCCGATAGTCATCCTGCACGAATGCTGCGCCGTACCAGCTGTTCCAGAGGGCCCTCACCGGAGCATCTTGAGTGACCGCGCTCGGGATGCCGATCAGGAAGTCCGCGAGCGCGTTCCTCGTCACGCTGTTGTTGAACGTGAAGACGCCGTAGTTGTTGAGCAGCGTGTCCTGAATGGTCTTGTTGTACGAAATCTCGCCACCGAGCTTGAACGCGTGCGCACCCCGGGTCCAGCTGAAGAGGTCGCGCGCGGAGTAGAAATCCCCGCCGGCAGTCGGTCCGCCGATCGCGTTGCTCAAGGTGAAGAAGCCGCTGACGGTGATCTGCGGCAGCGAAGGCGTTCCCTGGATGACCGCCGACGACCCGAGGTCGGTGAGCGACGTCGCCGGCAGTTGCAAACGGCCGCCGAAGTTGCGATTGAACGAGAACCACGACTGGTTGATCTTGTTCGTGCTGACCACCCAGGTGTCGCTGACGTTGACGTTGTGCTGCGTCCACTTGAACTGCTGGTTGGCCCACGGCAGATTGCCGCCGCCGGCCCGCACCGTGTTCGAGCCCGAGGTCAGGAAGTAGCTGCCGGTCAAGCGGTGGGCGGCGTTGAGCTGGTGATCGATCTTGACCAGCATCTCGTCGCTGTCGTACGGGCTCGGCACGTACCCTTGCCAGATCTGGCCGGGCACATTGGATAGGGGAATGTAGTTGTTGATGATCTTCATCGCGACCGGATCGAGCCGGTTCGGACAGATCACGCCGACGACGCCGTTGCAGACGAACGTCTGGCCGGTCGCCGGGTCCGTGGGCAGCGTCCGGGAGGCGCTGAAGTCACCGGTTCGCTCCTGCGCGGTCGGCACGATGGCGGTGTTCAGGAACGTGCTGGTCGTCTGGCGCAGCCCGGAGTAGGAGCCGAAGAAGAAGGTCCTGTCGCGCGTGATCGGACCGCCGCCGGTGGCGCCGAACTGGTTGCGATCGAGCGGCGGCGTGCCCAGTACGGAGCCCCACTCTTTCGCGTTCATGTGCCCGTTGCGCAGGTATTCGAAGGCCGAGCCGTGGTAGGCGTTGGTGCCGGCTTTGGTGATGACGTTGATCACGCCGCTCGCGAAACGCCCATACTCGGCGTTGTAGCTGTTGGTCTGGACCTTGAACTCCTGAATCGCGTCGGGGTTGGGCAGGATGTTGCCGGTATTGCGCAGCCCCGTCATGTTGATGCCGCCATCGAGGTAGTAGTTCACCGAGCCGGTGCCGCCGTCGGCGCCGCCGTTGATGAGCGTGCGCTGCTCGGGGAAGCCGAGGATCAGCGAGTTGGTGCCGCTCGACGCCGAGGCGATGCCGTTGTTGTTGGACTGCACGCCAGGCGTCAGGTCGAGCAGCGAGTAGACGTTGCGGTCGACGATCGGCAGACTCTGAATCGCGACGGCGTCGATGGTCTTCGAAACCTCCGACGTCGTCGTGTTGACATCGGGTGACGCGCCCTCGACGTTCACCGTCTCGGTGACTCCGCCGACCGACAACGACGCGTCCACGCGGGCCGTATCGTTGACGCTCAGGACGATCCCGCTACGGGTCGCCGTCTTGAATCCGGAGAGGCTCACCTCCACGACGTAGCGGCCGATCGGCAGGAACTCGAGACGGTAGGCGCCGGCCTCGTTGGACGGTGCGGTTCGGTTGAAGCCGGTGTCGACGTTGCGGGCCGTGACGGTGGCGCCGGGCAGCGCCGCGCCGCTCGAGTCCGTGATGGTACCAACGATGGTGGCGGTGGTGACCTGGGCGCTGGCCGCCGACGCCAGCGAGAACCCGAGTACCGCCACGAGCAGGGCAGCAATCAACGTGTGCTTCTTCATGACAGGGACTCTTGCTCCGCAGCAGCAGGCGGACGGCACCTTGGGCTGGGCGCTCCCTCTCGATCCAGATGTGCGTTGCATCCACATGGGCGACGTTCGCGAACTCGGCAACATCGTCGCCGGGCATTCGCACGCCCGGATTGGGCCGGACATGACAAGTATCTGCCCCTCGTCGGCGATTTCATAGCTTCATTTGAGAAGTTGCCGCTTGTATTCGTGGATGCGCTTGATGAACCGACATGTCTGTCTTGAACGAGCTGGCTATCTCGATCAGACCCACTCTCATGCCCGTGGGAGAATGCCGGCATGCTGCCCTGCGTCGACGAACGTAGCGCTTCGGCGTTCACTGGCCAGCGGCCCTGTCTCTGTGGAGTCCGGGGTCGTGGTCTGACCTCCACTGGCATCATTCCGTTCAATGGGTGATGGCGCTGCAGGGAACCCTCATGTTCCGCGAGGGTTGACGTCGGCGCTGGATCAGCTGCGGACGTGCGGTGCGGCTGGCAGGCTATCGGCCACTTCGCGCTGATAGGATCGAACCTCGTCGCCGAAGCGCGACACGAGCAATACGTCCCCGACGCGAATACGGATTTCTGTGCCGATCAGGAACAGCCCAGCGGAGAGCACGAACACTGTAAGCTCGACGTTCCCGCGTACCTCCAAACGTCGGAGGCTGCAATGAGTGCGGTGACAACAGCAACCGGACAAAGCACGAGCAAATCGATGATCGTGGAGACGCTGCCCGAGTCCGTTGACGTCCTTATTGTGGGTGGTGGTCACGCGGGGCTCGCGATGTCGGACCTGCTTACCCCAGCCGGCCGGGAGCACCTGGTCGTCGAGCGACGTGCTCGCCTCGGCGGGGGCTGGCAGGACCGTTGGGACGAGTTCAGGCTCGTGACCCCGAACTGGACCCCGTCGTTTCCCGGATGGGACTACGCCGGTGCTGATCCTGAGGGGTTCATGAGCCGTGACGAGATCACTGCGCGCGTCGCTCAGTACGCCGACATCGTGGGCGCTCCCGTGGCGCTCGACACAGAGATTCACCGTGTCACTCCCGTCCGCGGCGGATTCCGTGCGACGACCAGCCGAGGTCTGCTCACCGCGCGTCAGGTCGTCGTGGCGACTGGAAGCTACCACACGCCTCGCGTTCCGCAGCTCGCACACCGCATCACCGACCGCGTCACGCAAATCCATTCACATTCGTACAAGAATGCCGCGGCCTTGCCGGCGGGCGGAGTGCTCATCGTCGGATCAGGGCAGACCGGAGTTCAGTTGGCCGAGGAGCTGTCCGAGGCCGGGCGTCAAGTGTACGTCTCGGTCGGGAACGCGGGCCGAGTTCCTCGTCGCTACCGCGGGCGCGACATCTTCCGTTGGCTCGTCGACCTCCTGCGGCACGGCGCGGAACATGGCGTCAGTTTACCGACGGTCGATCAGTTGCCCGACCCGCGGCTCAAATTCAGCGCGATGCCGCATCTGTCGGGCCATGGCGGTGGTCACGACACGAACCTGCGGCAGTACGCCGCCAACGGAATACGACTTGCCGGCCGCCTGACCGACGCGAACGTCGAGCACATCACCTTTGCTGGAGATTTGGCAAGCAGCCTGGATCGATCGGACAAGTTCTTCGACGAGAGACTTCGCACGAAGATCGACACGTACATCGATCGCGCCGGCATCGATACCCCGCCTGACGACCGCATCGAGATCACCCATCAACCGCAGGAGGTCACCGACTTGCATTTGCGAGATGCCGGAATCTCGACCATCATCTGGGCCACGGGTTATGCACTCGACTATGGGTGGATTGATGTTCCAATTCTCGACGAGCTGGGATACCCGCGCCACGTGCGAGGTGTTGCGGCTGTGCCCGGACTCTACTTCCTCGGTCTTCTCTGGCAGCATTCGCAGGCTTCCGCGTCCCTAGTTGGTCCGGAATTCGACGGCCCGTATCTCGTGGATCAGGTGGCGCGTATGGCTGTTTGACGGACTGAGGAACGCTCGGCTCGATGGAACAGCATTACGAGTCACTCTCATGTCCCATACATCGTCGATGAAACACGGGCGCGTGGACGCAGGAGCAGCATCGGATTCGACCCTCGATCGACAGCGGGAACGCGACGGCGCGGCTGCGCTCAACCTGGTCGTCCGACAGAGTCTCGAATGGCCCGTGTCGCCAGGCGCGCACACGAGATCTACGAGGCACGCGGTGGCGAACACGGCAAAGCTCTGGAAGATTGGTTAACAGGCCGAACGTGAAATTGACGCTGAAATCGAAAACGAGAGTGCCTGAAGGACGTCGTCGAACGGCCCGGCTCAACAATTCGATGTCCACTGGACGACCCGCGACCAACACTTCTGTGAGATGCTCCTGAACGCACGTTTCGTGGGGTCGCAGCGCCAGAAGAAACATCCCTGACTCGGGCACGAGCCAAAGGAGAGACGCTATGAACATCGTCCTGTGGGTGCTTCAGGTCCTGTTGGCGCTTGCCTTCATGGCCCATGGCTGGATGTTTCTTTTTCCGCCGGCGAGCTTGTTGCAGCAAATGAATTCAGCCATCGCGCCGGGGTTCCGCCTGTTCATTGGCGTAGCCGAAGTACTGGCGGCAATCGGACTGACCTTGCCCGCCATCACGCGCATCCAGACCTGGCTGGTTCCCTGTGCAGCCGCTGGATTGATGATCGTCACGATCAGCGCCACCGTGTTTCACATTTCACGTGGTGAGCTGAGCTCCGCGGCTACGACCGCCATCCTGTTTGCCTTGGTCACATTCGTCGCCTACATGCGCTGGAAAGTGATGCCGATCGCGCCGCGAGCCGTGGCGTGAAGACCCGTCAGGCCGACCGTTCCACCTCGTGATCGTTCTCGAGGTCTGCCTCGATCCCCAGCCGCAAAAACCGCTCCTGCGAAGTGAGCCGCCATGGAACGCAGATTCTGAGCGAAAGCTCACAGGCGTTGTGCGGCCGGTGTAGGGCTGCCGCGTTTTAGCCGACCAGGCACCCACGATGCCTTCCGGCGGCCGCGCGGCGAGGGTGCCGCGGCATGCGCCCGCGACGCGTCATGCCGTGGCCACGGTCCCGCCGTCGATCACGTACTCAGTGTCCGTGATCGCCCCCGCCCCGAGGCGAGACTCTGAACGCGAGGAACTCGCCGGTGACGCGTACGGTCACGATAGCCTTCAGGCCGTGGGCCTCCAGCGTGACCGGCTCGCTCGTATAGTGGTACTTCGCGATGGCTTCGGCCTTCCAGCGTGCGATGGCCGCGCGGCCGTGATGCGTGCGGTGTTCGTCGATACGAGCGCGCCCTCACCGAAACAGCGGCCGACCGCTTTGGCGTCAGTGGTGTCCGCCGCGAAGTAGGTGGCAATTGGTGGAGACGGTTCGATCTCCGTCGTGTTCATGGATCCAGTAGTACGCAGCTCGCAACGACGTCGCAAGAACGCACGAGAAAGTGAGAGGCTTACTCATGAGTACGCGTCACACACGACAGCGTCGGCGGCGGTCGGGATCAACCTTACCGTCGCACGGCGGCACTCTGCTCCTGCTCATAGTCTTTGCGGCAGCGTCCGCCACTGGACTCGCGCAGGCGCCCCAAGTCAGCGAGCACCACACCGTCATCGCGCCTGACGACATTCAGTGGAAACCGCTACGTCCCGGCGCCGAGATTGCCGTCGTCTCGGGAGATCCGGACAAGGCGGGATCGCCGTTCGTCCTGCGATTTCGCTATCACGGCAAGTCGCGGATCCCGCCCCATTGGCACCCCATCGACGAGCACCTGACTGTCCTCAGTGGCACGTTTCGCCTCGGCTTAGGGACGAGCGGCGACGAGCGTGCGACGACGGCGCTCGCCGCGGGCACCTATGCGTTTGTGGCCGCGAAGATGGCGCATTACGCATGGGCGGACGGGAAGACGACGATCCAGGTACACGGGATCGGCCCGTTCGTGATCAACTACGTCAACCCCGCGGACGATCCCAAGAACACCGCCAAGAAGTGAGATCGGCTCACCCGTTCGTCAATTTCGACCGAGGGCCTCAACAAGGCCATCAATCGGCTGCGCGATGCCTTGGAAGACGAACGGCCAACTAGCTGCGCGGCCGTTGCTTGTCGGCGATCGAGCGGATGACCAGCGTGCCGGCGCGGGGTAGCCGCGAACGGTGGCTTGGCGCGGCCGCCGCGGCGAGCAGCGCCTCCACCTCGGGCGACCGCAAGCGAGCGGCATCCTCGTCGACGACCCGGTGAATGCCCTGATGTATGCTCAGGCGAGTCCCAGTGGCCGAGCATGAGTGACGCGAACCAGCCGGCGCCGCCGGACCTGACGAAGGGCATCGCAGCCGACGCCGTCGCGACCGGCGGAATGCTGGTCGGCCGTGCGGGAGAAGACGATGTGCTTCTGGCGCGGGCGGGCGATGAATGGTTCGCCGTCGGCGCGCATTGTACGCACTACCGCGGCCCTCTCGTGAAGGGGTTGGTCGTCGACGACACCGTTCGATGTCCACTCCACCACGCCTGCTTCAGCCTTCGAAGCGGCGAGGCCCTGCGCGCACCCGCCCTCGACCCCGTTTCATGTTGGCGTGTGGAACGCGAAGGTGATCTGATCTTCGTGCGCGAGAAACGACCTGCGCCGCCAGCCGCTCGTGCGACTTCGACCGCGACGCCGCGGTCGATCGTGATTGTCGGCGGTGGCGCCGCGGGGCTCGCCGCCGCGGACATGCTGAGACGTGAAGGCTACGACGGCCCGGTCACGATGATCAGCGCCGATCGGGATCCGCCGGTCGACCGCCCAAATTTGTCGAAGGACTATTTGGCTGGCGAAGCGCAGGAGAACTGGATGCCGCTGTGGCCATCGGAGCTCTACGTCGAGCGGCACATCGAGCTGGTGTTGCAGCGCCACGTGTCATCGATCGATCTCGCGGCGCGCGCAGTCCTGCTCGAGGACGGGTCGCGACACGAATTCGACGCGCTCCTCATTGCAACTGGTGCGGATCCCGTGAAGCTGCCGATCCCGGGTGCGGAAAGCCCTCGTGTGTTCTACCTGCGCTCGTATGCGGATAGCCGGGCGATCGTGGAGCGGGCGCAAACGGCCAAACACGTCGTCGTCGTTGGCGCGAGCTTCATTGGCCTCGAGGTGTCGGCGTCCCTCCGGGCTCGCGGCATCGCGGTAGACGTGGTCGCGCCCGGGCTGGCGCCGCTCGAAAGGGTCATGGGACTCGAGGTCGGTCGGTTCGTACAGTCGTTCCACGAGGCGCAGGGTGTCGTGTTCCATCTCGGACAGACCGTGACGTCAGTCGATGGGCGAACCGTCACGCTCAGTGGAGGCGAGAGGCTCGACGCCGATTTCGTGGTCATGGGTGTCGGCGTCAGGCCTGCGACGATGATCGCTGAGAAGTCTGGACTTGCGCTGGATCGTGGCCTTGCGGTGAACGAGTTCCTCGAGACGAGTGCGCCGGGCATCTATGCCGCCGGCGACGTGGCCCGATGGCCCGACCCGCATACGGGTGAGCGAATTCGAGTCGAGCACCGGGTCGTTGCCGAGCGCCAAGGTCAGGTCGCCACGCGCAACATGCTGGGGCGTCGCGAGCGCTTCGGCGCCGTGCCGTTCTTCTGGAGCAGACACTACGATGTCGCGATCAAATACGTCGGTCACGCCGAGCGCTGGGACGCCGTCTACATTGACGGGTCGCTCGACGCACAGGATTGCGCCGTGACTTACACGCTCGGAGGTCGGCGGCTGGCCGTGGCTACGGTGTCCCGCGATCGTCAGAGTCTCGCCGCCGAGGTGGAGCTCGAGCAAGCTGGCTCGTCACGGTAACTGGCACACCGAGCCATACGGCCGACGGACCGTTCTCCGTGGTCCTCGTGGAGCAGCAACATCGGACGGTCTTTCCACGATCAACGCGTCGCCTGCGCCACGGTCCGGTCCGTCTTCACGCTGTCGGGCAACCGCTCCAGCCCGACGAGTACCAGCCTTCGCGATCTGCTCGTAGACGCCGCCCTGACCAACGGCGGACACGACAATGTGACCGTTGTGCTGGCCAATTATCACATTCCCGAGCTGCAGGACAGGGGAGGCTCACACATACCTTTGACGAGGCGGGATTGAACGCCTTCGGTCAGTATTCGATATGGAGGGGCACTTGAAGGATGCCATTCGGGCCCTTGAAACGAACCTCGAACTCTACCCCGCGTCGGGAAGGGCCGCTGATGCCCTCGGCGCAAGTTGTTATCTTAGGTTCTGACGACGGACTTTCCGTTCATCGATCGAGGCAACGCATGTTCCTATGATGGCAGACCGCTATGCGCCGATAGAAGACTACGGCATCATCGGTGACCTCCACACCGTCGCGCTCGTGGGCAAGAACGGGTCGATCGACTTCCTCTGCCTTCCGTCGTTCGATTCACCCTCGGTCTTTGCCGCACTCCTGGACGCCGACCAGGGCGGCCGCTTCCAGATCGCGCCGCAACTCGGCGACGCCGTGCACAAGCAGCTGTATCTGCCCGATACCAACGTGCTGCTCACCCGGTTCCTGTCCGACGCCGGCGTGGCCGAGGTCTCTGACTTCATGCCGGTGGAGGACGCGGGCGTCGCCCACAACCTCGTGCGTCGCGCGAAGACCGTTCGCGGCGAGATCCGTTTCGCCATGCGCTGCGAGCCGCGCTTCGACTACGCTCGCGCCACGCACAGAGTGGAGCGGCGCGGCGACACGGAAGTCTTGTTTGCTGGCCGCGCCGACGCGCGCGAGCTGGTGCTGCGCCTTTGCTCGTCGGTCCCGATGCAGCTCGCCGACGGAGCCGCCGTCGCCGAGTTCACCCTCGGTGCCGACGAGTCCGCGTCGTTCAGCCTCGAGGTGGTAACGGCGGGCGAACCATCGCCCTGCGCGCATCCCGATTACGTGCCCGATGCCTTCAAGGAGACGGTGAATTTCTGGCGCGGCTGGATCGGCCGCAGCACGTACCAGGGCCGCTGGCGCGAGATGGTGAATCGGTCGGCGCTCGTGCTGAAGCTCCTGACGTCCGCAGAGCACGGGTCGATCGTGGCTGCACCCACCTTCGGATTGCCCGAGAACCTCGGCGGCGTACGCAATTGGGACTATCGCTACACCTGGATTCGCGACTCGTCGTTCACGCTCTACGGGCTCATGCGGCTCGGCTACATCGACGAGGCCGCGGCCTTCATGCGCTGGATGCTGGCACGCTGCCAGGAGTTGGAGCCGGACGACTCGCTGCAGATCATGTACGCGATCGACGGCCGTCCCTTGATGGGCGAGGAGACGCTGGAACACTTCGAGGGCTACATGGGCTCGCGTCCGGTCCGCATTGGCAACGCCGCCCACACCCATCTCCAGCTCGACATCTACGGCGAGCTGATGGACTCGGTGTACCTGTATGACAAGTATGGATCTCCGATCGGCTACGACGCCTGGATGAACGTCGTCAGGCTGATCGATTGGGTCTGCGACCACTGGCGGGAGAAGGACGAGAGCATCTGGGAAGTGCGCGGCGGCCGCCGGGAATTCCTCTATTCGCGAGTGATGTGCTGGGTGGCGATCGACCGGGCCGTGCGCCTTGCGAATAGACGCTCGTTCCCAGCTCCGTTCTCTCGCTGGTACGAAGCACGGGACAGCATCTACCGCGACATCTACGAGCGCTTCTGGGACCGGGCGCGGCGCGGGTTCGTCCAGCATCCGGGCGCGACGACGTTCGATGCTTCAGCGCTGCTCATGCCTCTAGTGCGCTTCGTGTCCCCGACCGACCCGCGGTGGATCTCCACCCTGCGCGGCATCGAGCAGGAGCTGGTGAGCGATTCGCTGGTGTATCGCTATCGCCTCGGCGAGGGTTTTTCCGACGGCCTCACCGGTCAGGAGGGCACCTTCTCGATGTGCTCGTTCTGGTACGTCGAGTGCCTGTCGCGTATGGGCGATCTCCACCAGGCGCGGTTCTTCTTCGAGAAGATGCTTGGCTATGCCAATCACCTGGGACTGTACGGCGAGGAACTGGGTCCACGGGCGCAGCACCTCGGCAACTTCCCGCAGGCCTTCACGCACCTGGCGCTGATCAGCGCCGCCTACGATCTGGATCGGCGGCTCTCGGCGTCCGGCCATGCCGGCTGAAGATCACGTCGACGGCGAAGGATCCCAGACCGTCGGCACCGCTCGATGACTTCAGCGTGTAGCGGGATCGATCGCGCCCGCCTGCAGCACGATGATGGTCTCATCATCTGTAGGCTCGACACCGCCGCGAAAGCCACGCAGGGCTGACGCGAGCGAGGTGCCGAATACTTCGGCGGAACTGGACTCAAGTTCCCGCGCGATGTCCATCAGCCCGTCGCGACCGAGCTCTTCTCCAGCCGGATTGGTCGCCTCGGAGACGCCGTCCGTGTACAGCACCACCAGGTCGCCGACTTGCGGCTTGACCACGGTCCGGTCGTAGTCGATGTCTGCAAGCAGCCCGAGCGGGACACCGGCCGGCCGCCCTCGCTCGCTGGCGCGTTGCGTTTCAAGCCAACTCCATTCGTGACGTGCGGCTCGATACCAAAAAGGCGGCGGGTGACCAGCATTGGTCACCACAAGCAGGCCCCTGCGACCGTGCCAGCCGACCGCGACCATCGTGGCGTAGTGCACGTCGTCGAGTTCGTGTTGAACCGCTTGATTGAGGTCCCGCATGAGTCCGACCTGTTCCAGCGCCCGAAGGTATTGCTGCATGAGTTCTTGAAGCTTCTCGCCCAGCGCTTTCACGGCCAATCCATGCCCGCTCACATCGGCAAGCGCGATACGAGAGACGATACAACTGGGGCAGACCGAGACGTAATGGACATCGCCGCCACCTTCACCGGGTCCGGCCGGTACGGAATGCACCCATGCAACCAAACCGGGCAGCTCGACCAGGCTGGCCGTTCTCTCGTTACCGGCCCATGTTTCCGCGCACTGAAGGCGTCTTGGCATCGACGGCCGGCGATTCACGCTACCGAGACGGCCGGTGGTGTAGGAGATCGATCATCGCCGTTCTCTTTCTTCGTGGAACAGCCGAAACGGAGGATTCGCTGTATGGCCTTGCGCGTGTCGATCGATTCCCAAGGCGCCGCAGCTGCTCGAGCAGTGGTGCCTCTGATCCTCGCGTTGCAACAGCTGTTCGGCGAGCTCGCGCGATGGTGCGGATTCTAGAGGGTTGCTGCGCGGCGGTCACGTGACCGGCGCCGCGTTCCCCGCGTTACCGCCGATGGACTCTCCAGCCGCGCGGTGCAAAGACCCTCGTTCTGCCGCCACGCTGACGGCGCGTTACCAGCTGACTAGCATCAGCCTAGCGCACTTCCCGGCGGTTGCGATATCGAGGATGGCGACGACTCGCGGATGGTCCTTGCGAGAGGGTACGTGGAAGATGAGAAGCTGCCCGCCAACCCCGCGTTGGGGATGGGACGCTATCTGCGCCGCGGTGATGAACCGAAGCCGCAGATCCGGCCGCTCACTCGTTCAGAGGCGGCACACCTGGTCTCGATCTCAGCGGTCACGGTGGTTGAAGAACGGGAAAGAGCTCCCGCCCTGGGTCTTCCGGTCACGCGAGGGCAGCGCGCTCGAGGAGCGAAATGTGCGCCACGTATTCATGCGGATGCTCGAGAAGGCGGAGCTCCGGCAGATTCGGACTCACGATCTTCGACACACCCCACGCCTCGTTGCTACTGCAGCAGGGCGAGTCGATCGTGTATGTGAAAGAGCAACTCGGGCACGCGAGCATCCAGACTACAGTCGACACGTCTGGGCACTTGATCCCGGGAGCGAATCGGGCCGCTGTCGATCGTCTCGACAATGACGCGACGCAATCGGACGCAACCCAGGCGCAACCAGAGCCGTTCGACGACCCGGCCACGCTCAAAGAATGCAGGAATTGTTCGGAAAAAGTGGTGAGCCGCATTTTCGCGAGTTGGAACCACATCACGGGATGGTTGCGCCGAATTGATGGGTTGCGCGCCGCCTGAACGTCGTTGGTATCGCTCCTGACGATGGTCAGGCCGACTCGTCACTGCCACCAACGTCGTTTTGCCGGGCCCGCGGTGACGAAACCGAGAATTGTCAGCATTCAGTAGGCGACGCCGGCGGTCACCGATTACCTCACGCGTGATTGAACGCTCGCGCCCACGTCAGACCCATACCGCGGCTGGTATCCCGGTAGTTTTTCACGCACACGGACGTACTTTTCCATTGGGCCCTCCCGTACGTTGTCTCTTGTCAGACTGGCCGTGGCCCCACAGGCTTACTGGCGATGAGTTCGCCGCCGCAGGATGGCAGGGCCCGGCGCAGGTACGCGTCCTGCTCTGCTAACGGCAGGTCTCTCTGTGTAGACCGAGTTTCCGCAATTCTGCGGATCGTTCCAGTAATCGTGTGCGCTGATCACGGCATGTCGTGGGTCGTTCCAATCGGCGGTGGCGCGCGCGCTGGGATTCGGCGTCGGCTATCGCCCAGTCGAACCATGGTTTGGCCTGACCTGGAGGCCGGCGAGATCGACCAGTGAGATGAGCAACACCACGAGGTGAACCATGGCGCCGACGGCCGCCGTCGGAAACGGGCCTCACGCCCGAGCGGCTGGCTCGGAGTGCCCTCTATCGCCGCGCCGTCGAGGCTGTCATTTTAGGGTTAGCACAATGAGGAGCCAATCACATGCCAAACACAGAAAAGCCCAACATCCTCGTCATCTGGGGCGATGACATCGGCATTACTAACCTCAGTTGCTACAGCAGTGGCCTGATGGGTTACCACACCCCCAACATCGACCGGCTCGCCAACGAGGGGATCCGTTTCACGGATGCCTATGGGGAACAGAGCTGCACGGCTGGGCGTTCGTCGTTCATCACTGGGCAGAGCTGCTTCCGCACGGGCCTTTCAAAGGTTGGTATACCTGGCTCACCGATCGGCCTGCAGGCGGAGGACCCGACGATCGCCGAGCTGCTCAAGCCACTCGGCTACGCGACGGGGCAGTTCGGCAAGAATCACCTTGGCGACCTGAACAAGTACCTTCCCACGGCGCACGGCTTCGACGAGTTCTACGGCAACCTCTACCACCTGAACGCCGAGGAGGAGCCGGAAATGGCGAACTACCCGTCCGAGAAGGACTTCCCGCAGTACAAGAAGCGGTTCGGGCCGCGCGGCGTGATCCACTCATGGGCGACGGACAAGGACGACGCGACCGAGGAGCCACGCTGGGGACGCGTGGGCAAGCAGCGAATCGAGGACACCGGCCCGCTCACGAAGAAGCGCATGGAGACGATCGACGACGAGACGACGGCGGCGGCCAAGGACTTCATCAAGCGGCAGCACGCCTCGGGTAAGCCGTTCTTCGTCTGGATGAACACCACGCATATGCACGCGTTTACTCACACCAAGCCGGAGAGCGTCGGGCAGGCGGGACGGTGGCAGTCGCCTTACCACGACACGATGATCGACCACGACAAGAATGTCGGCGAGCTGCTAGACCTCGTCGACGAGCTCGGGCTCGCGGAGAACACGATCATCATGTACAGCACCGACAACGGACCGCACATGAACACCTGGCCCGATGGCGGGATGACGCCGTTCCGGAATGAGAAGAACTCCAATTGGGAGGGGGCGTTCCGCATTCCTCTGCTCGTGCGCTGGCCGGGCAAGATTCCGGCGGGCGTCGTGGTCAACGACATCGTCCAACATCACGACTGGCTGCCGACGTTCCTGGCAGCGGCCGGCGAGCCGGACATCATCGAGAAGCTGAAGAAGGGGCACAAGGCCGGCGACAAGGCGTTCAAGGTGCACATCGACGGCTACAACCTGCTGCCCTTCCTGACCACGAAATGGCCCGTCAGAAGCAATCAGTGGGGTCTTCGTAGAAAGGATGTCCGCTTCGCCAGCGCGACGGATGACCGCGGATGTGCTGCTCCTGGAGGACATCACCGAAGAATCTGAATCTGCAAGACGAGGTGAATACGATGGCTGCGTCCTCCTTAGCGACCTCCGGTGCTGGAACCACACTCACACCCGAGCAGTTGGCGCGCAATGCCCTGCACCGGCGCGCTATCGAAGCCGTGATCTGGGGCATGCCCGCGGTGAATACCGATCTGATGTACCAGGCAATGGCGCGCGAGGTGCTCGGTCGCTGGAACCAAATCGTGTATTGGTCGCGCCTGCTGGACTGGAAGAACCAGACGCTGACGCCGAATCCCGACGCCATCTACTTCATGCCGTTCTTCAACACGGTTGAAGCCGGACCCATGGTGATCGAGATCCCACCGGCGAACGATGGCTCGATCACCGGCAGCGTCATGGACTGCTGGCAGACGCCGCTGGAGGATGTCGGGCCGGCCGGCGTCGACAAAGGCAAGGGCGGCAAGTATCTGATTCTGCCCCCCGGCTATTCGGGAACCGTGCCCGACGGGCACATCGCGCTCCGGTCGCAGACCTATCAAGGGTACGCGCTGTTGCGATCGATCCTGCGAAGCGGCAGCGACGCCGATTTCGTCAAGGCGGTCGCATATGGGAAGCGGATCGCCTTCTATCCGCTCTCGGCCGCCGCCAAGCCGCCGGCCACTACCTATCTCGACGCCGCCGATGTCGTCTTCGACGCCACCATCCCCTACGATGTGCGCTTCTTCGAATCGCTGGGGCGGATGGTCGAGAGCCAGCCCTGGCTGGAGCGCGACCGGGCGATGATCGACACCCTTCGGACACTCGGCATCGAGAAGGGCAAGGCGTTCAATCCCGACGCGACGACGCGCGAGATCATGAATGGTGCGGCGCGGGAAGCGCGCCAGTGGCTCGACCTGCAGTACGAAGCCAGCCTGGTGCCGCCGTTCTATGAAGGCGGGCACTGGGCCCTGCCGGCCGCTCCCGGGCTCATGGACGGCATGCAATCGTCATTCGCTGACCCAAACCACTATCCCCTCGACGGGCGCGGAACCACCTATGCCATGGCGTTCTTCTGTCCGAAGCATTCGGGATTGGGCTCGTACTATCTGATGGCCACCAAGGACAACGAAGGCCGGCCGCTCGACGGCGGCAGCACCTATTGCCTCAGCGTGCCGCCGCACGTGCCGGTGCGACAGTACTGGTCGACGACGGTCTACGATCGCGCCACGCACGGTCTCGTCCGCAACATGGCGCGCGCCAGCCGCTCGTCGCAGAGCCCCGGCCTTCAGGTGAACGGCGACGGGTCAGTCGACATCTACTTCGGCCCCGAGGCCCTGCCCAATGAGGAACCGAACTGGGTGCCGACGAGTCCACAGGGCGAGTTCGAAGTGCTCTTCCGCTTTTACGGTCCCGACAAGTCGCTGTTCGAGAAGAAGACGTGGCGATTGCCCGATATCGAGAAAGCCTGAGGCGTGCCATGGCGACCGACCAGAGCGGACCACAGAAGATCGACACGCGTATCGGCACGCTCGAGTTCACCCACGACTTCGCCAACGGGTATCCGACTGATGCGACCGTGCAGAAGCTCTATGACGAACGCGACTTTCAACGCGCCTGTCAAGCGTATCTGTGGGCGCTGCCGGCCATCTCTTTCACCGCGTGGCAGCGCGGCATCAATGGGCTCGGCGCGCGGAACGGCCAGATCGTCGCCATCCTGTCGTACGAGGCTCGCCGCGGCGTCCTGACCGCGAACGCGACGACCCCGTACTACCTCGGGTTCGCTGATCTCTCCTCCGGCCCGCTCATCATGATCATTCCGCCACAGGGCGTCCAGGGCGCGATCAGCGACGGCTGGCAGATCACGATTCCCGGCAGCGAAGCGCCCGGTACCTATCTCGTACTGGCGCCGGGACAGAAGGAGCCAGACGATGTCAGCGACTATGCCGTGCGCCAGTCGCCGACCTTCAATATCTTCCTCGGCGCCCGCCTCACGGACGAAGACCCAGCGAGCGCGAAGCAGACGCTCGCGCAGCTGAAGATGTACCCATACGCGCAACGCGACAATCCGCCGCCCATGGACATCCTCGACGTCGGCACGCGGGCCTGGAGCGGCGTGCCTCCGCGTGGGATGGAGTACTGGCAGCGGCTCGACGACGTCATCCAGCGTGAGCCGGTCGAGCCGCGCGACGTCTTCTTCCATGCGATGCTGCGGCCGCTCGGCTTGGAAAAGGGCAAGCCATTCACGCCGGACGCACAGCAGACGCAGA
>Ga0114129_10005058_pt1 | contig 18555 bp, 18 predicted proteins | sample RhiMetdeltSRZDD1_FD_80071 | JGI IMG/M metagenome (GOLD analysis project Ga0114129, IMG submission 80071) | Populus rhizosphere microbial communities from Tennessee, USA - Rhizosphere MetaG P. deltoides SRZDD1 (version 2) (version 2) | ecosystem: Host-associated > Plants > Roots > Rhizosphere >...
AACAGGCATGAGGAGAGCGTACGACGGCCGGTCGCAGGCTTCTAGTCGGGGCGGCCGGATTTGAACCGGCGACCTTCCGCTCCCAAAGCGGATGCGCTACCAGGCTGCGCCACGCCCCGTGTGCCGTCGAGTCTAGCCCTGGGGGTCGGCGGGCTAGGGCTCGAAACGATTTCCTCGCTCGACGCGCACGATTCGTCCCGCTCGTGACATTTCGCTCGAGATGTCGTCTGGGCGGCCTGATAAAACACCGCGCTTCGGATGCGTTGTCGGGGGGCACTATCCGTTCTCATCGTCGTCCTGTTCGTGGCCGTGGTGGCGCCGCAGGCGTCTGCGCGGCCACTAGCAGAGCGAACTCTTGCGTCAGCCACGCGTAACGCGGCGCTGATCGCCGCCGTCAACTCGGTGCGAACCGTTCACCTTCTGCCCAGGCTGAGCGTCGATGCCAACCTGTCCCGGGCGGCCCAGTCTCATTCTCGCGACATGCTCCTCCACGACTACTTCGGCCATGGGAACTTCGCAGTCCGGATGTCGCGGTTCGGCGTGCGAGGGCGCGTCTTTGCCGAGACGCTCGCCTGGAAAAAAGGGGTCATGTCAGCGAACGCGACTCTGGCGGGTTGGCTCGCGAGCCCGGAACACCGCTCGATCCTGCTCGACCCGACGCTCCACCGGATTGGGGTCGCCACCCCAGTGGGCCCCTTCGGCGGCTTCGCGACGGCGACCGTCGTCACTGCGGATTTCGCCGGTTAGCCGGGTTAGTGCGTCGCTTGCGATGCCGTCTAAAGGCCGTGCCGGCTTTGCCGGTGCGGCCGTCTAAACCCCGGATGCAAGGACGCAGCGGCCCGTAGGAGTGCCTAGTCGCGTTCCAACAACTCGCGCACCTCGGCGAACTTCTCGCGGCGCAGGACGTCTCGCTCGCCGCCCTCGACGCGCCGAACGAGGTCCTGCACGAGGGGCGCCAGCTCAACCGGGTTGAACGGTTTCGTCACGTAATCGACGCCGCCGAGGTCGATCCCCTTCGCGCGGTCCCGGATCTCCGCCCGCGCGGTGAGGAAGATGATCGGAATCCCGCTGGTCGTCTCGTCGGCGAGCAGCTCTTCGGCGACCTCCCACCCGCTCCGTCCCGGCATCATGACGTCAAGCAAGACGACGTCCGGAAGCTCGGCGCGCGCCAGCTCCAGTCCTCTGTCGCCGTCAGCGGCTTCGAGCACGGTCATGCCCTCGGCCTCGAGGTTGACGCGGCAGAGGAGCCGGATCGGAGCCTCGTCGTCGACGACGAGAACGGTCGTCACGCTGTCTCCCGGCGGCTCAGCGCGGCGTCAGGCGCGAGCGGCAGCTCGAAGGCGAAGCTCGACCCCGCGCCCTCGCGCGAGTCGACCCACATACGGCCGCCCATCGCGGAGACGAGGCCGTGAGCGATGAAGAGCCCGAGCCCGGTGCCGGTAGTCGCAGGATCGCGTGCCATGGATTCCCCACGGTAGAACTTCGTGAAGATCCGCCGCTGCTCCTCTTCCGGGATCCCAATCCCTTCGTCGAGCACCTTGACCTCGACAACCTCGTCGTTGGCGCGGGCGGCCACCGTAACCCGGCCGCCATCGGGGGAGAACTTAACCGCGTTGTCGACCAGGTTCGCGAGGATCTGCCGCAGCTTGTCGCTGTCGGCCTCGGCGTCGAGCGGCTGGTCGGGCAGATCGACCACGAAGTCGTGGCCGTTGGCGCTGGGTGCCTGCGCGGCCAGCTGGATCACGTCCGACACCACCGCCCTGACATCGGTCGGCGCCAGGTTGACCTGCAGGTCGCCGGTGTCGAGGCGCGCGACGTTGAGGAGCTGGTCGACGATCGTCGTCAGGCGGTCTGACTCGGAGGCGATGTAGCCGAGGAACGTCCGCCGCTCCTCCTCGCCGAAGAGGACATCCTGGCGGAGCAACGTCTCCGCGAACCCGTAGATCGAGGTCAGCGGCGTTCGGAGCTCGTGCGACACCGCCGTGACGAAGTCGGACTTCATCTGCTCGACCACCCGCTCGGCCGAGATGTCCCTGAAGGCGAAGATCCGCCCTGCGACGGCCCCGGCCGGATCGCGCATGATCGCCTCGGTCAACGAGAGCCACACGTCGTCGTCGCCGCGGCGGATCGCGAGCAGCCGGTCGCCGCGGTCGCTGTCGTCCCCGGATGCGAGCGTCCTCTGCAGGATCTCCTCGGTTGTGCGAGCGACCGCATCGGTGGCGGGGACACCGGTGATCCGCTCTGCGGCCTCGTTCCAGAGCACGACCCGGCCCTCGCGATCCACGGCAACGATCCCGTCGGCGATGTTCGCCAGGATCGCGACGCTCCGTTCCCGCTCGAGCGCGACCCGCTGGTAGAGCTCCGCGCTCGCGAGCGCGGCCGAGGCGTTGCCGGCCAGCGCGCTGAGCGCCTCGACCTCCTCGGGCTGCCAGCTCCGCGGCCGCTTCGCATAGACCGAAAGGACGCCCTGCATCCCTCCCTCGGAGCCGACGAGCGGAACAGCGAGGAATGCGCGGTAGCCGGCGACAAGCGCAGGGTCCGAGGCACCCGGCCCCTCGTTTTCCACGTCCCCGATCGCCACGGGTGCGCGCATCTGGATCGCGTCCGCGGCAGCCCACCCAGTGGCGGGGGAACGCGAGTCGAGCAGTCGGCTAGGAAGCTGTCCGCCCGTTGCGCTGACGACGAGTTCGTCGTCTTCGAGCAGGCAGACGACGGCGGCGTCAGCGCCGAGCAACGCCGGCGCCTGAGCGACGATCTCGTCGAGGACGGCCGCAGGATCAAGCTCGGTGGCAAGCAGCGTGCCGGTGCGAGCCAGCTGCTGCGCGAGGCCGCGCGCACGGCGCTCGCTCTCGAAGAGCTCGCTTCGCTCCAGCGCACCGCGTGCTGTTCCGGCGAGGTTGAGAGCCAGCTCGAGGTCGTAGTCGCTGAAGCGGTGCGGCTCCATGAAGAAGATGACGACGAGGCCGTCGCGGCCCTCCGGCGCCTGCACCGGCACCGCGAGCAGCGAGCCGTAGCCCGTTGATGCCGCGACCTCACGCCAGGAATGGTCGAAGCGGTCGTCGTCGGCCAGCGCCGACGCTGCGATCACCGTCCGGTTGCGTGCACACGTCGCCAGGGGCTCGGCGCCCTCTGCCGCTGCCTCCCGAAGCAGCGCGGAGACCTCCTCCGGCAGCCCGTAACCGGCGGCGAGCTCAAAGGCTTCGTCACTCGGCAACAGCAGCGCCGAGGAGCCCCCACCGAGCGCCTCCGCCGCGGCCCGTGCAACCGCACGGCGCGTCTCGCCCTGGGAGATCGGCCCCGCCAGTAGCGACGCGATGTCGTAGAAGGCACGCTGGATCCTGGCCTGCCGCGAGCGCTCTTCGAAGCTCTCGGCGTTGCGCAGGGCAAGCGCCGCGAGCGTCGCAAACGCCTGCAGCAACTCGGCATCGGAGCTCGTGAGAGTTCGATCGGATTCGTGGGTGCCGATCCCGAGGACGCCGCGAATCTCGTCCGACCACATCATCGGCGCCACGATCGCCCTCGCGTAGCCACGGTAAGCAGGATGCGGAACCGAGTTCGGAAGCTCGGAGTAATCGTCCGAGAGCGCCGGCGCGCGCTGCCGGATCGCCCGCCCGGCAAGACCCTGCTCGGACGAGAACTCGAAGCCGACGAGCTCCGGCTCCAGCCCGTGCACGGCGGCACACCGCAGCGTTCCGCGCTCGCGGTCCAGCAGGTAGCAGTCGGCCGCTTCGCAGCCGAGCAGGCGCGCGACCTCGTCGACCAGCCGCTGGAGCACGGCCTCGAGCTCGAGCTCGCTGGTAACGACCTGCGCCGCACGGACGAGGGCCGTCTGCTCCAGCAGCCGCTGCCGGTTTTCGTCAAGCAGCTGCGCCGAGTTGATCGCGAGCGCGAGCTCTCGAGCGACCGCCTCGATCAAAGAGACCTCTCCCGGCGACCACGGGCCCGCCGTCCCGCGGTGAAGCCCGAGGACGCCGATCGAGCGGTCAAACGCAATCATCGGCGTGGCGACGACCGACTTTGTTCCGAGCCGGCGCAACGTCTCCAACGTCCCGAGCGATGGATCGTCGAGCTCGGGCGCATCGTCGATGTCGGAGACTACGACGGTCGTCCGCTTCTGCGCCGCAAGATTCGAGGCCGGCAGGTTCTGCGTCTGCGGCCCGATCGGCTGGAGGCCGGCGGCGAACCACTCGGCGGCCAGGCGCTGCGGCTCCCCGGGCTGGCCAAAACGGATGAAGCAGCGGGAAGCGTGAAGAGCCCGCCCGATCTCGGTGACCGCGATTCGCGTCCCTTCGGCGAGCCCCTCGACCGATCGCACACGCCGCGAGATGTCGCCGACGAGCCGCGCACGCGCAGGGGCTTCGTCGGGCGCGCCGGCCGATCTCGTCCGCTCGAGCGCGAGCGCGGCGTCAGCGGCCAGCGACTGCATCAGCGTCACCTCTTCGCTGGAGAACGCGCGCTTCGCCGACGTCGGCGCGGCAACGAGCACGCCGATGATCCGCTCCTCGACGATCAGCGGGATGAACGCGCCGCTCTTGGCGCCGACCGCTTCGACGAGGCGTGGGCTCACGAGCGGCGAGGCGGAGCAGTCGAAGACGACGACAGGCGCGGCCTGGAAGTAGGCGCTCGCGATCCCTGAAGGCTCGTTGCGAAGATCGATTCGCACGTCACGCCACCACGTGACGTCGGCGCCGGCGACACGCGCAAGCAGGCCGCGCGCCTCTTCGGCTTCCGCATCGATCAGCGCAAGCGCGGTGAACTCGATTCCGAGGACGGATCCGACCTCGTCGAGCAGGGCCCGCCCTGCGGTCTCCGGATCAGTCGTCCGGGCCAGCGCGTCCGAGATTGCCGCGACCGCCTCGAGCTCCCGCCCTCGGGCCGAGATGAGCTGTTCCGCCTCACGCGCACGTGCGCCTCCCGACAGCAAGTCGCCACGCTGTCCCCAGCGGGCGAGGAAGACGAGCGCCGGGAGGAGCGCAATCAACGTCGCAGCGAACGAGAGCCAGAGGTGGCCGCCGATCGCATTGCGATCTTCGAGGACGACGCCGCCGAGGATCGCAGCCGAAATCCCGATGCACGGGAAGATCAGGCCCACGGCGAGATCGTTCGCCGTCAGGCCGGCTCGCTCGCGCAAGAGCCGCGGAGCAACGGCCACGGCTACGGCGAGATAGGCCACGGCGACCGCAAAGAGCGGCACCGCATTGAACACAACCACCTTCGTCTCCGCACTCACTGGGCCCTGGGGATGATAGGAGCCGGAAACCAGCCCGTCGAGGCGGCCGATGAGGCGGCGCAGAATGCGCAATGCGCAGCCCGCTTGCCTGTTTCAAAAATAGGCCGGACGGCCTATTGGCAAGGGCAGCCCTGCGCGTTACCGTCTCTGCACTGGGCGATGCGCACCGCTGGGCGGCAATAGGAATGCCTGCGGTGAGCAATCGAGAGAGGGTCCGCCGCCACGACCCCCCGAGCGGCGGGCCTCTCTCTTTTCTCTTTCGTCTCTGTAGAACTCTCGCAAGCGGCGCCTCCGGAGCTTGAGGTGGTGCTGCCGTCTTTCGGGTTCTGTTAAGGGGAGACGCTCCTGGCCCCGGCGTGGCTACATTGGCTGCGTGGTCAAGCGGGTCTTGCTCGCGGCGCCGCGCGGGTACTGCGCGGGAGTCGAGCGAGCGGTGGAGACCGTCGAGCGCGCGCTCGCGCAGAACGGGCCTCCCGTCTACGTCAGAAAACAGATCGTGCACAACTCGTACGTCGTCGACGAGCTCCGTCAGCGTGGCGCTGTGTTCGTCGGCAGCGTCGAGGAGGTTCCGGAGGGCGGGCTCGTCGTCTTCTCGGCGCACGGGATAGCTCCTGTTGTTCGCACCGGCGCCGCTGCGCGCTCGCTGCGGACGATCGACGCGACCTGCCCGCTCGTGACGAAGGTGCATGCAGAAGCCAGGCGTTACGCCGCCGAGGGCTACACGGTCGTCCTCGTGGGGCATGCCGGCCACGAAGAGGTCGAAGGGACGATGGGCGAGGCGCCGGATTCGATCCTCCTCGTCGAGTCCGTGACCGATGCCGAGAGCCTGGAGGTCGACGATCCAGAGCGCGTCGCGTACGTGACGCAGACGACACTCTCGGTCGACGAGACCCGCGAGATCGTCGCCGTCCTCCAGCGGCGCTTCCCAGGTCTTCACGGTCCGGAGAAGGAAGACATCTGCTACGCGACGACGAACCGTCAGCAGGCGGTCAAGGACCTCGTCCCCTACGTACAGCTTCTGCTTGTGGTTGGCTCGGCAAACAGCTCCAACTCCCAGCGACTGGTCGAGGTCGCGAAGGCGGGCGGCGTGCCCGCGCATCTGATCGAGACCCAAAGCGAGGTCGACGAACGCTGGCTCAACGGCGTCGAGACGGTGGGACTCACCTCCGGCGCCTCGGCCCCCGAGGTGCTCGTCGAGAGCCTCTGCGACTGGTTCCGCAACCGCGGGGTCACCGAGATCCGAGAGTTCTCCCCGGCCGAAGAGAACGTCGTCTTCAAGCTGCCGGCCGAACTAGGCCGCTCAGCAGCCTAGGAGAGCTCGCAAGCGACGCCTCCTGCTGCCTAGGCGGCGGCCGGAGTTGCCGCGGCCGCCTCGGTCGCATCCGCGATCTCGCGAACGACCTCGACGAGGTCCCGGTTCGCGTTGAACGTCCGCAGCTGGCGGTCGGCGCCGTTACCCCGGGCCAGGATCTCGCGGACTCCCTCGAGCTCCCGCTCCGATCCCAGCTCGCGCGCGTGTGGCTCGATGTCCCGCAGCGTCCGCCGGACGAGCTGGGCTACCGGGACCCGGTTCCGCCGGCCGGTGGCGAGGTCCATCACCGGCGCCTCGAGCCCGTAACGGGCGGCGAGCCACTTGTTCTCGGTCGTCAGGATCCGGTGGTACGAGGGGATTTCGTCGCCGCGCTCGTACCGCTCGCTGTAGTGCTTCACGAGCGCCTGGCAGTAGGCCGCCAACGCGACGGCGTCCTCGACGCGGGTGACGGCGTCGCAGACCCGGATCTCCACCGTGCCGAGCCGCGGGTGGAGCCGGATGTCCCACCAGATGTGCGTGTAGTCGGCGATACAGCCCGTCTTCTCGAGCTGACCCACCACCTCCGCGTAGTCGGCGTAATCCTTGAACCGTGGGGGCGGGCCTGAGCGCGGAAATGCGGCGAAGACGATCTGCCGGCTCGACGCGAGACCGGTCGCTTCGCCGCGCCAGAACGGCGACGACGCCGAGAGGGCGAGCAGGGAGGAGATGTGGGCGAGCAAGCCGTTGACGACCTGGATCGCTTTCTCCGGGTCGTCGACGGCGACGTGGATATGGAGCCCAAAGATGAGTTCCCTTCGAGCCACGTACTGCATCTGGTCGATCAGGTGCCGGTAGCGGTCCCGCGCCGTGATCCGCTGCCGCTCGAAGAGGCTGAAGGGATGGGTCCCGGCTGACCCGACGCGCAGCTGGTCCTCGCTTGCGATTCCAGCCACGTACGCGCGAAGGCGCCGCAGCTCACGGTCAACGTCTCCGGCGGTTCGGCACACGGGGGTTGCAATCTCGAGCACCGACTGCATCAGCTCCGCGTTGATGTTCGTCTCGAGCTCGTGCCCCGAGATCGCGGCCAGGACGGTGTCGATGTGCTGGACGAGGTCAAAGCTCTGACCGTCGAGCAGCATGTACTCCTCCTCGACCCCGAGCGTATAGGGCTCGCTTTGTCCGAACGCGTGATCGAGGACGCTGCCGCCCGGCGCGAAGCTCTTGCCGGTGATCGTCGCCGGATAGATCTGTTTCATCGCCGCAAGTATTGCTCTTTTCCGGCGGTTTTCAGCCGGCCGGCGCGATTGCGTCCGCTTCGATCTCGACGAGGAACCGTGGGTCGAGCAGCCCGGTGATCACGAGCATCGCGCTCGCGGGCCGAATCTCGCCAAAGACCTCGCCGTGCGCACGGCCGATCTCCTTCCAGTCGTCGGCCGAGGTGACGTAGACGCGGGTGCGGACGACGTCCTCCGGGCCCGCACCGAGCTGGGCGAGCGCGTCGAGGATGATCTCGAGGCACCGCCGAGTCTGGGCGTAAGCCCCGGTCGGCGGAGGTTCGCCGTCTGGCATGACGGCGGCCGTGCCGGAAACGTGAATCTGGTCGCCGATCCGAACCGCCCGCGAGTAGCCGACAGTCGGCGCGTACGGCGAATCGGCGGGGACGATCCTCCTCTCCACCCGGCTAGTATCGCGCCGCGTGGATGCGCTTCGGCTGGTCGACGAGTGGCCCGTCGAGCATGCAGCCGTCGCTGTGCTCCAGCGAGGACGAAGCGGTACGAGTCGGGGCGACGGAGGGCGCGTTTTTGAATGGGCGTCGGTGACGAAGCTCGTGACGGCGCTCGCAGGGCTGGTCGCGGCCGAGGAAGGGATCGTCGACCTCGACGAGTCGGCCGGGCCGCCGGGCTCGACCTTGCGGCATCTGCTCGCCCACGCATCGGGTCTGCCACTCGACGCAGGCGCCCCGATCGCCGCGCCGGGCCTGCGGAGGATCTACTCGAACGCAGGCTACGAAGCTGTCGCTGAGCTCGTGTCCGCGCGCGCGGAGATGCCGTTTGCCGAGTACCTCGCAGCGGCGGTGCTCAGGCCGATCGGCATGGACGCAGAGCTCGCCGGCTCGCCTGCCTCGGGCCTTCGCGGAACACTGGAGGACCTCGGCTACCTGGCGATGTTTCTCGTCGACGGGCGGCCTCCGATCGTCGCGGCAGAGACGCTCGCCGAAGCAACAGCGGTCCAGTTCCCGGGCCTCGTGGGGGTGCTGCCGGGCTTCGGCCGGATGGATCCCAACGACTGGGGACTCGGCTTCGAGCTCCGCGACGAGAAGCGTCCACACTGGACGGGCAAGCAGAACTCGCCGCGAACGTTCGGCCACTTCGGTCAGAGCGGCAGCTTTCTCTGGGTCGACCCGGAGGCCGGGCTTGCGTGCGCCTGCCTCGCCGACCGGGACTTCGGCGACTGGGCCAAGGAGGCCTGGCCGCGTCTCTCCGACGCGGTGCTCGCCGACTTCGGCGGAACCGGCGCAGAGGTCTGAGGAGTCGGGCATCCTAGAACGCACGTGGCGGATCCGCCCTTCACGCGTGGCGGTAGACGGGCGGGCGTAAAGCGTTGGCGCTGGTTCGCCCTCGCGGCTCTGATGATCGCCGCCGGCGCAAGCGCTGCCGGAGTCTGGGCCGCTGTCTGGCGTGACGACGATCACGCGGCTTCTCCGCGAACGGCTCGCCGGCAACCCGTGGCTCGATCCGCACGGCCGCATAGTCCGCTCCGCATTGGCTCGCGCGCCGCGGGCTCGCTCCCGGCCCCGATCCAGGACGCCGCGATTGCGACGTTTGGACGACGAATCCTTCTGCTCGGCGGCCTTGACTCCGCGGACACTTCGACCGCAGACGTCCGAACGATCGCCAACGGGCGGGTGCGGACGATCGGTCGGCTGCCGAATGTCTTCCACGACGGCGCGGCTGTTCGAATCGGGTCGAAGGTGTACGAGTTCGGAGGCGGGGACGGTATTCGCCAGCTCGACCAGATCCTCCGCGTCGACCCCATAACCGGAGGGGCGAGCCGAGTCGGATCGTTACCAGCGCCGAGCAGCGATCACGCCGCCACTGTGCTCGCAGGGCAGGCGTACATCGTCGGCGGCTACACCGGCCGCAACTGGTTGAACACGATCGTGACCTGGCGCCCAGGCGACAGCGCTCGCGTTGTCGCCCGCCTACCGACTCCGCTCCGCTACGCCGCAGTGACCGCCGCCCAGGGCAAGATCATCGTGGCGGGCGGGTCCCTTCCGAACGGCACCGCCAGTCGTGCCGTCTACAGCTTCGATCCCCGCGGGCGAGAGCTCCGCCGCTTGGGCAGTCTGCCGGCGGCGACGACACATGCGGGTGCCTCAGAACTAGGCGACAGCGCGCTCGTGATCGGCGGCCGCTCAGCCGGAGCGGATACTCCGACGTCGAGGATCGTCGCCATCGACCCTGCAACCGGTCGGATCCGAGTTGTCGGACACCTACCCCGCCCGGTCTCTGACGCGGCAGCAACGACACTTGGTCGCACTGTCCTGGTTGCCGGCGGGCGTGGCCAGGCGACTGACGCGCAGCTGACCAGCCTGGCGGTGATCGACGCCTCTGCGCCGCGAGCGAAACGCGGGCCGCCGCAACAGGCGAGTACAACGGCGGCCGCCGGCGTCTACGCATACGACGGTGCAAACGATCTGAGCCCGACGGTTCGCGGCGTCCCCCCGCGCGTCTACGTGCCGAACAGCGCCAGCAACACCGTCGATGTGATCGACCAGCGGACGTTCACGATCGTTGCTCACTACACCGTTGGGCTCCTGCCCCAGCACGTGACGCCGTCTTACGACCTGAAGACCCTTTGGGTCGACAACGATGCCGGCAACAGCTTGACACCGGTCAGCCCGATCACGGGGCGGCCGAAGGGCAAGCCGGTGCCGGTCAGCGACCCTTACAACCTCTACTTCACGCCTGGGGGCCGCTTTGCGATCGTCGTTGCCGAGCGCGAGCATCGGCTTGATTTCCGCTTCGCGCACACGATGAAGCTGCACCGTGCATTGGTCGTCCCCTGCAGCGGCGTCGACCACATGGACTTCTCGGCCAACGGCCGCTTCCTGCTCGCGAGCTGCGAGTTCTCAGCGGAGTTGGTGAAGGTCGACGTCCGGCGCGAACGCGTGGTCGGCGTCCTGCGGCTACCGCGTGCACACGCCATGCCGCAAGACGTGAAGCTCTCGCCCGACGGGAAGATCTTCTATGTCGCCGACATGGCGTCGAACGGCGTCTGGGAGATCGCCAGGACGGGCCGACACGTCCTCGGCTTCATCCATACGGGCGCCGGTGCACACGGTCTCTACCCCAGCCGCAGCGCGAAGCTGCTCTACATCACGAACCGAAACGAGGGCACGATCTCCGTGCTCAACTTCGCGACTCGTCGGCTTGTGGCCAAGTGGGACGTCGGTGGCAGTCCGGACATGGGAGGCGTCTCCGCGAACGGCAAAGTGCTCTGGTTGTCGGCCCGCTACAACGCGCAGGTCTACGCGATCAGCACGAGGAACGGCCGCGTGCTTGCGCGGATCTCGGTCGGCTACGGGCCCCATGGCGTGTGCGTGTGGCCACAGCCGGGCCGCTACTCGCTGGGCCACACGGGGATGCTTCGCTAGACCCTCCGACCTAGGCGTCCGCGAACAGCGGCCGGATGAACTCGTCGAACGTCTCGCGATCGCAGCTCGCGACCGTCGCCTGCGTCAGCGCGCGCACGGACGCCGTGCGAGGCACGTCCATGGTCAGCGCCACTTCGCCAAAATAATCGCCGGGCCGCAGGACGCTCCGCGGCCCCATTGACACCTGACTGACCGTGAACATCCCGGTCAGGACGACGTAGAAGCGGTCGCCGTCGTCCCCTTCGTCGACCACGGCACTGCCGGCAGGAACCTGCTCACGGCGCATCCGCTGGGCGAGCCGGACCAGGGTCTCGCCCGGGAGCTCTGCGAGCAGCCCGATGCGCTGGAGCTCGGTAAGGCCGGCGGGCACGAATTTCGGACTCATTTCGTGACCACCGTAGCCGTGATGTAGGTGTACACCTACATCACATGGGCGAGCTCGAAGGCTGGAAAAGCTGTCCGCGCTGCGGGACGGAGCTCGCGGGCGACGTGGCACGACTCTCGTGCAGCGCCTGCGGCTTCGTCGTCTACGCGAGCTCGAAGCCGACGGCGTGTGCGCTCTGCGTCGACGACGGACGCGTCCTGCTTGCTCGCCGGGCGCACCCTCCGTTCAAGGGCTTCTGGGACATCCCGGGTGGTTTCCTCGACGAGGGCGAGGACCCCCTGGACGGGCTCCGGCGCGAGTTGAAGGAAGAGACGGGACTCGATGTCGAACCGGATCGTTTTCTCGGGGTCTGGATCGACCGCTACGACGGCGACTCGACGGCCAAGTGGACTCTCAACCTCTACTGGACAGCTCGGGTCGTCGGCGGCGAGGCCGAGGCGGCCGACGACGTCTCCGAGCTCCGCTGGTTCGGCCGCGACGAGCTGCCCGGACAGGGCGAGCTCGCCTTCGAGAACGTCCCGCTCGTGCTAGCCGCGTGGCGGGACGAGAACGCGTAAGGCTCTGCGCTTCGACGCCGCAGACGAGGGGCAGGCGAAGCTTGACGGGCTCGCCGTCGATTGCGGCGTGACCTCGGCAGGCCTTCGAGCTCGAACCGGTCGCCGGCGCGCTCGTTGATCGGGAGAAAGCCCGAGAAACGGGCCAGGATAGGCCCTATGGCCAGCACATTTAGGCCGTTCGGCTCATGTCATCTTGCCGCATTCGGGCCGATTATTCGTCCCATGAGTGATCGCGGCTTTCACCGGATCGAAGCGGACCTCGAGGACAGCTGGCTGGAGGACTGGGCCGGCGTCGGGATCGCGGAGCTTGAGGCGTATCTCGCCAAGCACGCAGCGTTCATCTCGTTCCTCGAAGACGCGAAGCACTAGTCGGGGCCAAGTAAAAAGCCCCCGCGGGCAGGTCGCCCCGCGATGAAGCTGACCTACCTGAGTTCGCTAGCCGGCGCCGTTCTCTGAGAGACCGAGCGACTTCTCGAGTGCGCTCTTCGGCTGGGCGCCGATCGCTGCAGCAGAAGGCTCGCCCTCGCGAAAGAGAATGATCGTCGGGATCGAGACGATGCCGTACTTCTGTGCGAGTGACGGCTCCTCATCGATGTTCACCTTGACGAGCTTGATGTCGCTCTCGCGCTCCTCGACGATCTTGTCGAGCACGGGCGAGACCGCATGGCACGGTCCGCACCACTCGGCCCAGAAGTCCACGATCACTGGCTTGTCGCTCTGGAGGACCTCCTGCTCGAAGCTCGATTCCGTTACGGCAGTGCTCATTTCAGATGTTCCTTTCCTTGGTCGTTACTGGTTGAAACGCGTTCGCCGGAGTCCTTGTTCCCCGCGCCTAGACTGGAGGGATGGAGCAGTTCGCACCGCTGCCGCCAGTTCCGGACCATCCCCGGCTCGAGGAGGAGATTCTGCAGTGGTGGGAGGACGAACAGGTATTCCAGCAGCTTCGTGACAAGAACCGCGGCGGCCCGAAGTTCCGGTTCATGGACGGCCCGATCACGGCCAACGCCCCGGCCGGCGTGCACCACGGCCTCGGCCGGACGCTGAAGGACGTCTTCCAACGCTACAAGGCGCTTCGCGGCCACGACTTGCGCTATCAGAACGGGTTCGACTCGCAGGGCCTCCACGTCGAGGTTCAGGTCGAGAAGGGTCTCGGACTGAACTCGAAACGCGAGATCGAGGAGTACGGGATCGCAGAGTTCGCCCGGCGCTGCCGGGAGTTCGTCGCGCATTTCGCCGGCATCCAGACCGAGCAGTCGAAGCGGCTCGGGATGTGGATGGACTGGGAGAACTCGTACTTCACCTTCAGCGACACGAACATCGAATACATCTGGCGCTTCCTCAAGAACGTCCACGAACGCGGGTGGCTCTACAAGGGACATCGCTCCACGCAGTGGTGCCCCCGCTGCGGCACGTCGCTCTCGAAGCACGAGCAGGCGGGCGACGAGAACTACGAAGAGCTCGAGCATCCCTCCCTCTACGTCCGCTTCCCGCTCATCGAGCGCGAGGGGGAGGCGCTGGTGGTCTGGACGACGACGCCGTGGACGCTGCCGGCGAACGTCGCCGCCGCGGTCAAGCCCGACGCGGAGTACGGACGAAACGAGAACGGTGACTGGGTCGCGGTCGACGTGTTCCCCGAAGCGGACTACGACGAGCTCCTTCGCGGCCGGGACCTGGTCGGCCTCCACTACCACACCCCGTTCGAGGAGCTGCCCGCACAGCAGGGTGTCGAGCACCGCGTGATCCCGTGGGACGAGGTCGCCCTCGATGAGGGCACAGGGATCGTCCATATCGCGCCGGGCGCGGGCGCGGAGGACTTCGAGCTCTCGCGAGTGCACGGGCTTGCCGTGCTGACGCCGATCGACGAATCGGGGCGCTTCCTGCCCGGCTACGGCGAGTTCGAGGGCCGCACGACCGAGGCCGTTGCCGAACCCGTCCAGGAATGGCTGCACGAGCACGAGCTGCTCGTCGAGGCCGGGACGATCCGCCACCGTTATCCCGTGTGCTGGCGCTGCCGCACGCCGCTTGTCTTCCGCGTCGTCGACGACTGGTTCATCTCAGCAGCCGAGATCCGCCAGCTGATGCTGGCCGGCAACGACGAGGTCGCCTGGCAGCCGCCCCAATACAAGAAGCGCATGGACGACTGGCTGCGGAACATGAGCGACTGGAACATCTCTCGGCGGCGCTACTTCGGGCTCCCGCTGCCGTTCTATCCCTGCGGCTGCGGAAGGCTGAACGTGATCGGCTCGCGCGCGGAGCTCGACGAGCGTGCGGTCGCGGGGCTCGACCAGCTCGAGGAGCTGCACCGGCCCTGGATCGATGCGGTGACGATCCGCTGCGAGGACTGCGGCGCCGAGGTGAGTCGGATCGAAGAGGTCGGCGATGCGTGGCTCGACGCCGGCATCGTCCACTTCTCGACGCTCGGCTGGGAGAACCCGGAGTGGGTAACGGAAGGGAATGCGACCGGCGCCGCCCGCGGGCTGACGCATGCCGACCTTCCCGACCACGCGTACTGGGAGGAGTGGTTCCCGGCCGACTGGGTCTCCGAGGGACGGGCGCAGATCCGCCTCTGGTTCTACTCGCAGTGCTTCATGGCGCTCTCACTCGTCGGACGGCAGCCGTACATGCGCGTCCTCACCTACGAGAACCTGCTCGACGAGACCGGGCGGGAGATGCACAAGTCGTGGGGGAACGCGATCGAGCTGAACGAGGCGCTTGACCGCATGGGCGCCGACGTCATGCGCTGGCTCTACTGCGAGCAGAACCCGGCCCAGGAGCTCCGCTTCGGGTATTCGCTCGCGGACGACGTGAAACGGCGACTGCTCACGTTCTGGAACTCCGTTTCGTTCTTCGCCACCTACGCGAACATCGCCGGGTTCGATCCCTCGATGCCGGCCGGTGAGCTGCGGCCGCTCGATCGCTGGCTCGCCTCGCGGACGTCCGCGTTCGTCACCGAGGCGACGGAGCACTACGAGCGCTACTGGACGCCCGGGGTCATCGCCTCCTTCGAGCGCTTCGTCGACGATCTGTCGAACTGGTACATCCGGCGGACGCGCCGCCGCTTCTGGGACGGCGACCAGGCCGCGTTGCATGCGCTCTGGGAGGCTCTCGGCGCTGCGCTTCAGGTGATCGCCCCGGTGATGCCTTTCCTGGCCGACTACCTCTGGCGGAACCTCGTCTCGGCGGACAAGTCCCTCTTTCTCGAACCGTGGCCGGAGCCGGGCGAGGTCGACGAGAGGCTGAACGCGGACGTGGGTGCGGTGCGGCAGATCGTCGAGCTGGGCCGCCAGGCGCGGGCGACGTCGGGCCTCAAGTTCCGGCAGCCGCTTCGCCGAGTCGTCGTCGAGGGCGCAGACGGCGCCCGCTCGTACGCCGACGAAATCGCCGAGGAACTACGCGTGAAGGAGGTCGAGTTCGGCGACGTCGAGGCGAGCGAGCTCCGCGTCAAGCCGAACCTCCCGGTGCTCGGACCGAAGCTCGGCGCCGCGCTGCGGGATGTGCGGGAAGCCCTTGCCCGAGGCGAGTTCGAAGAGCTCGACGGCGGCCGCTTCCGGGTCGGCGAGTACGAGCTCTCCCCCGACGAGGTTCTCGTCGAGCGGGCCGGCAAGGAAGGGTGGGCGGTGGCAAGCGCCAACGGCTTTACCGTCGCGCTCGATACCGCGCTCGACTCCGAGCTCGAGCTCGAGGCGGCGGTGCTCGACCTGATCCATCAGCTCAACGCGATGCGCAAGGAACAGGGCCTCGAGCTCACCGACCGGATCCGGATCAAGCTCCCGGCGGCGCTGAGCGAGTTGCTCCGACACGAGGACTGGATCAAGCAGGAGACGCTGGCGATCGAGATCGAGATCGACGGCGACATCGCCGAGCCGCAGATCTCGAAGGCATAGCGCCCACTCGGGGCGTGTCCCCCCGTGCCTGGCACCAGGACACGCCACTTCCGGAGGCCGCCGCTCCGTTGTAGCCTCCGTGCGAGAGGAGGCGCGAAATGCGCGACTGCCCGGAGTGCGGCGGACCCGTGGAGGCGAGGTTCCACTATTGCCCCTGGTGCGCCGCGCCGCAGCGGCGGAAGCTCGTCGAGTTCTTCCGGCCGCACGGCGAGCTCGAGAGCGACCAGGGCAAGGCCCTCCGCGTTTCGCGCTACTTCGGCAGCACGGAGCCAGAACGCCACGTTCGCTTCAGCGTCTGGAACGAAAGCGGCAGCGCCGAGGCGGCGGTCTCGCTCGACGAACCAGAGGCGCAGCGGCTGGCCAGGTTCATCGCAGTAACCGGCCCGCCCCGCTCCGGGCGGCCGAGCCTGCTCGACACCGTGTTGGCCCTAGCGGGCGGAGGCAGGCGCAGGTAGGACCGCAAGCCGCTCGCCGAAGGCCGCGGCAATCGGTCCGACGCGCGCCACATCGTCGGCGTCGAAACGCCGGCCGTTGACGTAAATCTCCGCGAGCCCCCACGGCCCGGCCGGTGACGGCAACGGGATCATCAAGAGAGAGTCCAGCCCCAGCTCGCTGAGCAAGGTCGCCTCCCTCGGGTCCGGGTCGGGATCGAGCAACGACAAGCAGTGGGGCCGGCCCCGACGAAGTGCCTCATCGGTCAACGGAAAGTCCGAGATCAGATAGCCGTGACCGAGCACGAGCGTCCGGCCGTCCCGTGCGTACTCGGCAACCTGAATCAGAACGTCGCCGACGACCCGCGAGATCGCACAGGCGAGCCCGTCGACGACCTCGACGAGCTGACGCGTCGTGGTGTGCAGCATGCCCGGCAGGGTCGTTTCGTTCTGTAACGCCTCGACGGCTCGCCGTTGCCGCTCGTCCACGCGCGAATTATCCCCGCCCGGACGGCGGTCAGCACTTGCGGCGTAACACTTTGTGTGCAACGCGCTTTGCCAGTGCTCGTCGCGGCGGCACTAATCGCGCCGGCTTCTCAAGCGCGCATCAACAGCGGCAAGATCTACGCGCTCGTCACGGCCGAGACGCTGAATCGGTTGGTCGTGGTCGAATCCGGCCGAGTGATCAAGCGCCTGCCGATGCCTGCTGGCCCCGAGAACGTCGAGGCTTTCCCGAACGAGACCGCTGTTGTCGTCAGCACTCGCGCCGGGGCCGTGACGCTTGTCGACACGAGGCGTCTGCAGGTGCGGCGTGTTTTCGGCGGGTTCGACTCACCACACATCGCCGCGTTCTCCCCGGACGGAACGCTGATCTACGTAACCGACGACGCCCGTGGAGAGCTGGCAGTGATTCGGGATCGCGTCCTCGACAAAGTGTTCGTGGGCTTCGGCGCCCATCACATCGCCGTCGGGCCGAAGGGCCGTCGCCTCTGGATCGCGCTGGGCGAACGTGCCCGCTCGATCAGCATCGTCAACACTGCGAACCCAAGACGACCGAGTACCGTCGGCCGAGTCGATCCACACGGGCTCGCTCACGATCTCGCCTTCACCCCGGACGGCCGCTACGTCTGGGTTACCTACGACGCGGGATCCGTGATTCGCGTCTTCAGTGCTCGAACGCGCCGGCCCGTGGCGACGCTCTACGGCGGGACGCCGCCGCAGCACGTGATCTTCGGCCGCGCGGGCACCGTCTTCGAGCGCACGGCGTACGTGACAAGCGGTAACGACGGAACCGTCCGGGAGTTTCAATGGCGCGATCGGAAGCTGCTTCGCATCCTTCACACACCGCGCGGCTCGTTCAACATGAGCGCGGAGTTCGGCTGGCTGGCGACCGCGTCTCTGACCCAAGGAATCGTGAGCGAGTTCGTGGGCACTCGCCGAAGCTCCGTGCGCGTTGCACCCGCCACGCGTGACGTTGCGCTGGCGACGCCGTAAGCTCTGCGGCATGCTCGAAGTCGGCGACCCGATTCCGGACGCAACCGTCTGGTTCGCGCCGCGGGAGACGATCTCGCTGCGCGACGTCGTCGAGGACCGGCCCGCCCTGTTTCTGTTCTACCTCTTCGACTGGTCCTCGACCTGAACGAACGAGATGGAGCTCCTGCGTGACAGGAGCGAAGAGTTCGAACAGGCGGGCGTCCAGAAGTTCGGCATCTCCCGCGACTCGCCCTGGTCGCACATCGCCTGGACCCAGGCACTCGACCTGAACTTCCCCCTGCTCTCGGACTGGAATGGGGAGGCAATCCACGGGCTCGAGATCACCCGTGAGTTCCGCGGGTTCAGAGGCGTTGCCCGGAGGTCGTCCTTTTTGGTCGACCAGAAGGGGACGATCCGCGGCGCATGGGCCTACGACGACTCAGAAGTGCCCGACCTCGACGTGCTGCTCGCAGCGGCGAAGGTGCTCTAGGTCGCATCGCTCAGCCCGGCACTCGGACCGATGCCTCAGCTACATGCCCATCGCGTGATACCCCGAGTCGACGTAGAGCGTCGTCCCGGTCACGTTGCGGGCGTCGTCTGAGAGCAGGTAGGCCGCCGCGGCGCCGACGTCGTAGGCCGAGATGTGC
>Ga0114129_10005059_pt1 | contig 18552 bp, 9 predicted proteins | sample RhiMetdeltSRZDD1_FD_80071 | JGI IMG/M metagenome (GOLD analysis project Ga0114129, IMG submission 80071) | Populus rhizosphere microbial communities from Tennessee, USA - Rhizosphere MetaG P. deltoides SRZDD1 (version 2) (version 2) | ecosystem: Host-associated > Plants > Roots > Rhizosphere >...
CATGTCGGCCCACGGCTCGAACACCAACGACGTCAGCTACAACATCGACGGCGCCACGGTGAACTGGCCGGGCGGTGGCGGCGGCGCGACGATGCTGTATTACGACCAGGGCATGTTCGAGGAGGTGAACTACATGACGTCCGCGATTCCGGCCGAGATGATGGCGGGCGGCGTCTCGATCAACATGGTGACGAAGGACGGCGGCAACCAGTGGAGGGGGAACCTTCGCTACAACTTTGCGAACGACAGCTTGCAGTCCACGAATCACGAGCAGGCCGCTGCCGACGCCGCCAAGGTTGGCAACGTCTTTCTTGGCAACCCTACTCAAAAGACGTACGACATGAATCTGTCCGGCGGCGGGAAGCTGGTCGAGAATCGTCTGTGGGTCAATGGGACGATCCGCAAATGGGTCGTGAACAAGCTCGTCAACGCGAAGAACCTCGATGGCAGCCAGGCGCTCGACGACAACGACCTGGTGAACTACTCGGGAAAGCTCGTCGGGGCCATCACGTCCAACAACAAGCTCACGGGATCGTACCTGTGGAACAACAAGATCCGAGGACATCGCCGCGACACGCCACCCAACAACGTGCCCGACATCGCGGCCCTCAAGCAGACCAATCCCGCGTCGACCACGCAGGCGAAGTACACGGGCATCAAGAACAGGTTCGTGTTCGAGTCCAACTTCAGCGTCATGGACGGACAGACGAATTACCTGTATCAAGAGGGCACGCCCGCGACCGCGATCCGGCGCGTCGACAACACGCTGTCCACCGCGGACAACGCCGCCTCCCGCGAAGAACATCAGCCCAACTCGCGGTACCAGTTCGACAACGTCTTCACGTACGCGGCGAACGGGCTCGGCGGCAGCCATATGCTGAAAGGCGGAATGCAGTGGGGCCGGCTGTACTACGAGTCGCAGCAGACGGTCCTGGGCGATCACTACGTCGAGTACTCGAACGGTGCTCCCACGCAGATTCGCGAATGGAACACGCCGACCAATCCGAAGAACATCGCGAAGGTCACTGGATTGTTCGTTCAGGATGCATGGTCGACCGGCCGGCTCACGCTGAATCTCGGGATGCGATACGACAGGTACAACGGCATTCTGCCGGACCAGTCGAACCCGGGAGGGACGTTTATCGCGGCCCGCAGCATTTCGGAAAAGACCGCGATCAAGCAGGACATCGTCGTGTGGCGCTCCGGCGCGTCGTACGATCTCCTGGGCAACGGCCGGACCGCTTTGAAGGCGAGCTACAGCCGCTACGGTCTGCAGGTCGGCATCGATCGCGTCACGAACGTCAACGAGCTGTCTGCTGGCAATCGGACCTGCCCGTGGACCGATCCAAACCGGGACGGCCTCTTCCAACTGTCCGAGGTCAACGTCGCCCAGTGTTCAGCGTTCAGCGGCGGCGTCTCGACGTTCTATGCGGCGGACGGTGTCGACTGGCCATACTCGGATGAAGTGACCGCCGGTGTCGAGACGCAGGCGGCGGCAGGCATCCGTCTCGGGGCAATGTTCTACTACCGGACCAACAAAGCGCAGTTCGGCCAGCGGAACACCGCGGTGCCGACGAGCACCTACACGCCGTTTCAATTCACGGTGCCGAATGGCCCGGGAGGGACCGTCACCAGCCCGAAGCCGATGACCGTCACGGCGTACAACCTGGCGCCCGCCCTGTCGAGCGCGCAGAACAACATCCGCGACAACGAGTCGTATCTGGACACCAAGTACCAAGGCGTCGAGTTCACGCTCAGCAAGCGCTTCTCGAAGAACTGGCAGATGGTGGCCGGCCTCACACTCGGTAAGAACGAGGGTGGTGTGACGAACGGCACCGATCTGAACGATCCGAACGTGACGATTCGCCCGAAGGGGATCCTCGGCAACGATTCGCCGGTCGGGTTCCGCATGTCCGGCTCGTACGAGTTCCCCTTGGCTATCAACGTCGCCGGGTCGGTGATTGCGAACAGTGGCTATCCGTACCAGTCCACGTATCAGATCACTCGAGCCGGTGCGGCGGCGCAGGGTGTGTCGCTGACGCGAGCCAGCCAGACGATTACCCTCAGCGATCGCGGAGACGAGCGTTTCCCGGCCGTGCGGGAGCTCGATCTCCGGATCTCTCGGGCGTTCCGCTTCGGTAGCCGCAGGATCACGCCGCAGGCGGATTTCTTCAACATCGGGAATGTGCCCCCGATCGTGGGTCTCAACAATGCCGTCGGGGCCACATACCTGGCACCGAGCGAAATCCTGGCGCCGCGCATCATCCGGATCGGGTTGAGCGTCGACTTCTAGCGTGGCAGTTCGATTCACCGGTGATGGGTTGCCACGAAGGCGCGAAGACACGAAGTAATCGTTAGGCTTCGTGCTTTCGTGTCTTCGTGGCGATCCACGGGCCCGAGCATCCCTGGAGATCCCCATGCGATCCATCGCGCGTGCCGCCGTCGTTCTCGCGGCTGGACTGGTGCTGGCGTCTGTCGCACCGTTCGCCCAGACGCGCCCGGCGAAGCCAGCCAAGGCCGCAGTTCATGCCGCGCAGGTCAAGCGGCTGCTCATTACCAACGCGATGATCATTCCCGGGACCGGCGTGCCGGCCTCCGGGCCGAGCGACATTCTCGTCGAAGACGGCCTGATCGCCCGGATCGGGAACAGCGCCGGGGGACGCTGGCCCGAAGCTGACGCCGTCATCGATGCCGCCGGCAAGTACATCATGCCGGGCCTCGTCAACACCCACATGCACTGGCACGAGGAGCGCGTGGGTCCGATTCCGATTCAGTACGAGCGCAACCTGTACCTCGCGGCCGGCATCACCACGGCCCGCGAGGTCGGCGGCGACTTCGAGAAGACCAAGCAGTGGCGAGCCGACAGCGCGGCGCACAAGATCATCGCGCCCCGCATCGTGCTCTATCCGATGCTCGCGAACATGCTGAGGCCTGGGCAGACATTCAATCAGACGCCCGACGATTACCGGGCGCTCGTGCGACAGGCCAAAGAGCGCGGCGCCGACGGCATCAAGCTGATCGGCCCGATGGAGAAGGATCAGGTCGCGGCGACGCTGGACGAAGCGAAGAAGGCCGGCCTGCCCACGACCGTGCACGTCGCGGTGGGGGAGGCCACCGCGCGCGATTTCGTGGACGGCGGCGTCAACTGCATCGAGCACTTCTACGGCGTCGCCGACGCCTCCCTCGACGGCATCCAGGACTTTCCGCCAGAGATGAACCTCGCGAACGAGATTCACCGCTTCGGGCGCGCGGGCGAGCTGTATATCCAGCACAACCTCGACCACGCGAAGCTGTCGAAGCTGCTGGACGACATGGTGGCGAAAGGCGTCGCCTGGAGCCCGACGATGTCCACGTACGAGGCCGCGCGCGATTTGATTCGCGCGCAGAACCTTCCCTGGTATCGGGACTATCTCCACCCGTCGCTCGAGGAGTACTACAAGCCGAGCATGACGCGGCACGGCACCTTCTGGACCGGCTGGACCGAGGACCAGGAAGTGAAGTGGAAGAAGAACTATCAGGTGTGGATGGCAGCGGTGCGCGAGTTCGGGCTGAAGGGTGGCACCATCACCACCGGCGACGACGCGGGGTTCCTGTATGGCTCGCTGTACGGGTTCGGAATCAGCCGCGAGCTCGAGCTGCACCACGAGGCCGGCTTCCATCCGCTCGAAGTGCTCAAACACGCAACGTCGAACGGCGCCAAGGTGTTGGGCCTGCAGGATCGGCTGGGCCGCGTTCGTCCTGGCTTCATCGGCGATCTCCTGGTCGTCAACGGCAACCCGCTGGAGAACCTGCGGCTGATGAACCCGTACGGAACCGACCTGATGTCGGTGAACGGCCAGATCATCAACAACTACTCGAGCAGTGTGCGACCCAACGATCCGAACGTGAAGTCGGTCCACGGCGGCGGCATCGAGTGGACCATCAAGGACGGCATCCCGTACCACGTCCCGACGCTGATGAAAGAGGTCAAGGACATGGTGACGAAAGCGCGCGCCGACCGCCCGCGGTCGACATCTCAGCCGTAAAGGAAACCACCTTCAAGGGCCTGCGAAGGGCAGAAGCCGACACACGCGTCAGCGCTGCGCACATTTTCATCGCAGACCGCTCGAAACACCTTCCCCTCGTCCCGAAAATATGCTGACCTGAGCGGCATGGCAGACCAGGCCAGCGCGCCGTCCGCACCGTTGTCGGAACCTCGCCTGAAAGTGTCCAGATACTTCGCCGCGTTGAAGCTGCCGCTCACGCTGGTGTGCATCCTCGCCGCGGTACTCGGCAGCTATTACGTGTTCTACGTTTCGCAGCAGACCAGCTATCTGGTGACGCGCAATTTCCGTCTGCTCGCGACCATCGGCGAGCACATCGACGCGGCGATCCGCAGCGACCGGGCGGTACTTTCGAATCTGCGCCTTGGCACTCGGTCGCTCGACGAGGTGAAAGAGGAGGCGTCGAAGTTCATTCCGAGCCTCCGAACTGCCCAGGTCGTCAAATGGCCGAAACATACTGGAGATCATCAGAGGACGGGTGCGATGGCGCTGCAGTTCGTGGAGCGCAACACCCAGGTCACCTGGTTTCTGCGTGATCAATCGTACGACGGTGCGGAGAGTCCCTGGCAGGTGCGGCTGCAACTAGACGATCTGCTCGAGCCACTGCTGCGCGATCAGGTGAATGACGGGACGTTCGACGCGTTGATAGTCGCGGCTTCGGATGGACGTGTCATATTCCAGACCGGAGCCGCGCCGCTGCACGTCGTGCATCTCGCGCGGCTCGTCGTCACGAAGGATGCGAAAGGCGTCGAGACCCGGAAGTTCGACGATCTTGCACATGCAGCCGGCATGGCCGACGTGGTCGTCGCCGGCGACCAGTACACATTGTTCACGCAGCCTTGTTGTGGCGTGGTGTCGACCGGCACGCCTCAAGGCTCGCCCGGAGGCCCGCAGGTCTCGACCGGCTGGGTGCTGGCCGGGCTCACGTCCCAACGATCGCTGACCGCTCAGACGTATGCCGTGTCCTTTTCGATCATGGCCGTCATCTCGATCGGACTGTTGCTGGCGCTTCTCAGCTGGCCGTTCGTGAAGCTGCTCCTCATCGGCGAGGCCCAGCGGATCAAGGTGCACGACGTCGTGCTCGTGGGAACCAGTGCCCTGCTGGGCATTGCCTTGATCACGATCAGCGCGCTCGATCTGTACGCGTACAAAACGCTCGAAGCCACGCTCGACGATCAGTTGCGGAGGTTCGCCGAAGAGATTACGGCGCGCGCGGACGACGAAATCAAGGCGGCGGTCGCGCAGCTCGCTCGACTGGACGAAGCCGCAGATCGCCCGGAGTTTCCCGGGCTGAAGTTCCCGGCGGCGCGAAGCGTCAGCGATCTCGCCGCTCCGGCGTCGAAGGACGGCTCGAAGCGACTCCTGTTGAGCGACGCGGACTTGAGCCCGTATCCCGACTTCGAGTCGTTTTCGCTCATCAACGCAGACGGAGAGCAAGTGCAGAAGATGACACTCGGATCGTTCGTCACGCCGCGCATTTCAGTGAACGATCGCGAGTACTTCATCCACTGGACGATGCCCCCGGTCGATACGAACGCGTTCTTCGAACCGATCCAGTCGGCCACGACCGGCGCGCGCGAAGCGGTGGTGTCGACGCGCATAGAGCCCGGTCGCGTCGCCGCGCTCAGCATCCCGATGCGAACGTTGATCGACCCGGTCATCGTGCCAGGCTTCGGTTTCGTGGCCATCAACGACGAAGGCAAAGTGCTGTTCCATTCCGACCCGCAGCACAGCCTGTCGGAAAACTTCTTCCTCGAGTCGGACAACAACCAACGGTTGCGCGCGCTTGTCGTCGCGCGGCACCAGGAGTGGGTGAGCGTCAAATACTGGGGCGAGGACCACCGCGCTTTCGTGTTTCCGATGCAGATAGCCGGCCAGCCGTTCACGCTCATCACGTTCTACGACCAGAACAACGTCCGCGCCGTGAACATCGACTGGCTGGTGATGACGGCGACGTTCCTGCTGTTGTACGCGGGCGCGTACGTCGGCGCGTGCATTGCGATCCTGATTGCGGTTCCGAGGTACAGGGCGTCGTGGCTGTGGCCCGATCCCTCCCGTTCCAAGCAGTACCTCGACGTCGTGCCGCCGCTGGTCCTCCTGGCGACGGCCCTGGCGGTTGGAATCGCGGTCCTGCGGCGCGCGGATCTGATCCTTTTTGCGTGGCTGATCCCGCTTCTGGCCTGGAGCGCCGTGTATGCGGTGCTCGCGCGTCGTCACAACTGGCGGGCCCTGGCCGTGCCGTGTGTCATCGCCGCCGTGCTGCTCGGGATGATGGCTATGGTCGTGTGGCGAGTGGAGGGTATGGCGTCACGCCTCCTGCTGGGGTTCCTCGTTGCCGCCGCCGCCGCCGAAGTCGTCGTCGCGGTGTGGCGCCGGGCCGAGCGCAGGCGGTCGCCGCTGGCCCCGCCGGTGAACATCTCGTACGGCTTCGCCGCCGCTCTGCTGGTGCTGATTGTCTCTGTGCTGCCGGCCGCAGCGTTTTTCTGCGTCGGCCACGGCCTGCAGATCGAGAGCTTCATCAAATATGGTCAGCTCCAGGTGGCGTTGAACAGGATCGAACGGGCGAGGCGGGCGGACGACCTGAGGGCGAGGCAGGTGCCCGACGCATCCTTCAAGCGGCTGGTCTTGCTGCGAGAGGCGAACCCTCGCGCCAAAGAATGGGGCATTTACGAGCGCTTCTTCTTCGACACGCGGCCGCTCGATGCGGCGGGAGAATTGCCCGCATGTCGAACGTCGCAGAAGGCGGACACTGGCGAAAAAGAACCGGTCGAGTCTCGGAACGACGCGACGATGGCGGAAACGATCGAGGAACTCCTTCCCTTCTATTCGGAGTCGTCGGTGAACCTGCGGGAGATGGTCCACAATCAGGCGTCCGATGGCCGCTGGCAATGGCGCCCGCAAGGAGACGGACTGGCATTCTGCTCGACGTCGGACCTATCTGCCGGGCTGCACTCGACCGTGCCGCCATTCTTCGACGCCTCCAAGACGAGCCTGTGGCGTCAAACGCCATTCGCGTTACTTCTCCTCGGGTTGATCGCTGTCCTCTCCACGGTGGTGTGGGTCGTGCGGTTCATCACCACAAAAATATTCCTCGCCGATGTCATCGAGCCACTCTCTTCGGAACGCAGCGAGGCGCTTCGCGAGATCTGGGCCCCGAACCTCTTTCTCGTCGGCGACGCGCCACCGGCTTCGGAAATCCCCGAACTGGCCTTCTGTCAGATCGATCTGAACGATGCTCCCGAGGACGCGGCGGCGCGCAGCCAGTGGTTCGGCGCTCAGCTGACACGCGTCGAACAGTCCGCCGTGCGGCAGAACGTGTTGATGCTCCATTACGAACGCAAGGACGACGCGGCGTTCGCCGAGCAGAAGCTCGCGCTGCTGGAACGCATCATCAACACGTTGAATCGAACGCTCGTCGTGGTTTCGGCGGTGCCCCCCTCCGTGGCGGGTGCCGCGTCACCCGCCGATCGCGAGGACCCGGCGCGGGCGGACATGACGCATCGGTGGGACGCCGTGCTGTCGCGATTCACGGTCGTTCCGGTCATACCGGTCGCGGCGGCGCCCGCCGTGTCATCGCCGCCGTCGGTGTTTGGTGGGTGGAGCGGCGCCGGGTGGCGGGAAATCGTCTGGCGCATCAGCGCGCTCGGCTTCTCGCACAAGGCGCAGTTTCTCGAGCAGGAGCAGCAGGATCCGCGCGTGGATCGATTGTGGCGGGAGGTGCTGCCGTACGCCTGGCATCCCGAGCGGCCGCCGCTCAACGTGGGTCAACTTCTGGTGGAGGTCGGGGAGCGCGCCGAAAACTATTACCGCGAGATCTGGTCCACGTGTACGCGGGAAGAAAAGCTCGTGCTCGGGCAGCTCGCCGAAGAAGGACTCGTCAACTACAAGGCGAAGACCACGCTTCGCCGGCTCATGGCCCGGGGACTCGTCCGCCGCGAGCCGCATTTCGTGCTCATGAACGAGACCTTCCGGCGATTCGTCCTGTCGTCGTTCTCGCGTACGGAAGTGGCGGCCCTGGAAGAGGATGCCACGACGAGCGCGTGGGACGCGATTCGCTGGCCCTTCCTCGCCCTGCTGATCGGGAGTCTGGCGTTCCTCTTCGTCACGCAACACGAGCTGTTCAACACGACAGTCGGTGTGATCACGGCCGTCGCGGCGGCGGTGCCCGCGGTGGTGAAGATGGCGAATATCTTCGGCGAGCGTCGAGCGGCCGGATAGCAGGCACTTCGGCGCCGATTGCGACGCTCGCCGCGCTATCAAGAGTCTTCTACAGTCTTCAAATGTCCTAAACTGACCTATGTGTGTCACGGTCTTGGACACAATGAATCGATTCACGCCGCACTCGACTCATTAACATCCTTATTTACAAATACTTAGCGGATTACACTTTGGAACACAACCCGGCAATGAGGTTGCACTCAGCTGGGCGACATGAGCGACCGATTCGCCATCCTGGTGCAGGGCATCGACGACACCCTGCTCGTTGAGGAAATCGAGCAGACGGTTCGACGCGTATTTCAGGAGATGTCGCTGCCCGGTTCGTGGAGCGTGATTGTCAGACCGTCGACCGCGAGCGGACGATGGGACTTCAGCGTCCACGGTCGCGATGTGCGTCACACGCTGTCGATTGCCGTTCCTCCGAATCTGCTTCCGAGCCTGATCCCCCGCCGGCTCGAAGAGTCGCTCAATGTGTTGTGGCTTCGCCGGCGTGAAAACGTCACGGAGCGGACGCTCGATCTTGCGGCCGGTCCGGCCCTGTCAACCGGTCATCGTGGTTCTGCGTTGTTCGCCGACCCGCGCGTCTGAGAGGCACTCATGGGCATGTTTCAGCATCCACATCTCATCAGGGGGATCGTCAGAACGCCGAAGGGAGCATTCGTCGTCTCCCGCGGGCTCGTCGAGGTCCCGGACGAGCTCGGCGAATCGCTCGGCTGGCGACCGGCCGAGTCAGCAGAGGACACGCCGCCGACCACGTCCCGATCGCTGCCGATCAGCTGCGGATCCGAGCGCGCGGCATCATGACGGACGAGGTCTTCGCCGCGACGGAGGATCCGCCTGCGGCGTGTCCCTGGTGTGGACGAAGCCGCATTCGAGGCATCCTCCCGTCGCCCGACGGCAACCGCTGGTACCGGTGCGTCGCCTGCGCGACGACGTTCTTCCTGATGTCAGGCGGCGCCGCCCGCGAAGCGCTCGCGCCGGAGGAGAGGCGTTCGAGTAGCGGCACGCCGTAATTCTCAGGATACCGACGCGCGGCGAATGGGAGTACGACGCGACCCGCTCGTGCCGCTCGTCGCTTACGGACGCTTCTTCGACAGTCCCGGTTCGCGCATCACGCGCTCGATCTCCTCGATCTCGACCGGCACGAGTGCCGACAGGTTCTCGTAACCGCTCTCGGTGACGAGGATCATGTCTTCGAGCCGGATGCCGAGGTGCTCCTCCGGAATCTGCATCGCCGGTTCGATGGTGAACATCATGCCCGGCTCGAGCGTCGGCGCCGGACCGCCGACGTCGTGGACTTCCATCCCCACCCAGTGTCCGAGGGTGTTGGCGTTGCTGGTCCGATAACGCTCGACGAACGCCGTGGCCGCGGCCTTGATCCTCGCGTCGGTGAACCGGTAGTCGGCGAGGATGGCGTCCATGCGTCGGACGGCGCTCTTGACGATCTCGCGCGGCGCAGTCCGCACCGTGATGGACGTCATCAACGCCTGATAGAGCCGCAAGTAAATTGTGTAGAGCTCGCGCTGGCGCGGCGTGAACCGTCCATTGGCGGGGAAGACGCGCGTCACGTCCGACTGGTAGTACTTGTAGTCCGGCGCGTAGTCGAACTGGACCAGATCGCCATTGGCGAGCTTCGCCGTGTTCCGGTGATAGTGCGAGTACAGGCTGTTGGTGCCGGTCGCGATGAGGGCGAAGTACGACGGCCCGTACGCGCCGTGCTTCTTGAACACGAACTCGGCGTCGGCCTGCAGCTCGTATTCGTACATGCCCGGCCGGGCGTCGCGCATCGCTTCGAGGATGGCGAGGCCGGTGATGCGCGTCGCCTCGCGGATGACGGCGATTTCGCGCGGGCTCTTGATGGCGCGCATGATGTCGAGGATTGGATCGAGGTCCTTCACCTCGGACTCCGGCGCCGCGCGCTTGATGTTCGCAATGAAGGCTTCTTCGCGTGACACGCGGCCGTCCCAGGGATCGTCCCTGGTCGCCCGGGCCAGCGCCGCTGGATCGCCCGACGACGCCTCACCCAGCACCTCGGGACGGAAGGGCGTGTAGAGCCCACGGCGGTCACGGCCGAACACCGCGAGGATGGGGGCGAACTCGTCGCGCGCGACAACCGCGTCGATCCCTGTGGACCGCGCTGCTTCGTCGCCGGGATGCAGTCCCGGACCGAACATCAGCCGCTCGCGACGCTCGTTCAGCGGCTGCAGGAACAGCGTGGTCTTCCTCGTCCGGCCGTCGATCGCCGCGATCGCGCGCGGCTCGACGACGCCGGTCAGGTAGAAGAACTGGTTGCTCTGCCGCAGCGGCTGTTCACCGGGCCGCTCGGTGGTGCCCTGGAGGATGGCGACGCCGTCGCCGATGGCATCCATGACTTTTGCCCGCCGCGACGTGAACTCGTCGGGCGGAAAGATATCGGCGCCGGTGAACACCGGCTGCGCGGAGGGGAAGGCGAGGAGGACGAGGAGTGCTAGAGTAACCAAAGGAGCGAGACGCATGCGCTTCAATCCTGTTGCCTTTCTCGTGCTCATCGTGTTCTTCGGGCTCCTGACGTTCGCGCTGTCTTCAGGCTCCTCGACGTTTCACATCGCCGAGGCGATCGTGACGGTTCTCATTGCTGTCGGCATCGGAGGCTTCGCCCTGCGAGGGCAGCGGCTTCGATAGCGCCGGCCCCAAGGCGCGGCGAGGTCCGGCTGAAGCCGGACACGACGGATCGCCGCCTTTAGCGCGGGGCGCTTGCGCGGATCGTACGGATGCCGAAGACGGCGCCGATCTCGTTGCCGTTGGTCGCCTCGAACCGAACCGTCACCTTCTGCTTGTCCACCACGAGTGCGGCCGGCAGTGGGTACTCGACGTCGAAAAAGCGCGACTCGCCGTTCGGTTCGAGCGTCTGGCTGGCAACCCGCTGACCATCGACGATGACGTCGAACGTACGAATGCGGCGGTTGTCGGTCTGATAGGTCACGACGAGGGCCGTCGTTGTGCCGCGCTCCACGGGCATGTCGTACGAGAACCACTTCGTTCCGCGTCGCCCGGCGCGCGTGTCGGCTCGAACGATCGACGTCTCCTCGCCCTGCTGGTTGAAGTCCTTTTCTCGCTGGCTTTCGCCGGGTTGAACGTACGCGACGGTCACCGCCTCGAGCTTTCGCAGCCGCTCCCGGTCTGCGGCCAGCTCGATGAGTCTCGCTTCGTACTCAGGCGGCGTGAAGAGGTCCCAGTAGGCCGCGTACGTCCGCCGGTGGAGCCGATAGAACGGTGAGAGCTCCACGTCCTGATCCTTGGCGACGCCTGCGGTTCTGAACGTCCCCGCCTTGCCGGCCACCGGTTTCAGCCATTCCGCGATCGGTCGTTCGGCGGCGATGAGTGCCGGGGGCGCGACCGGTCGCGGCGGATCCACCAACGCGGAGCCGTCCGCATTCAGTCCGCGGCCCGCACGGGGTGGCTCCGGACCGAGGTCGCCAGCAAGCACGAGCGGGCCCCAGAGGATCGCCGCGCGCCGCTTGTTGTCCGGCGTCAGGTCGAGCCGCAATGCTTTCGGCAGGGTGAGCCGGACGACGTCGCCGCTTTTCCACGTGCGTTTCAGCTCCACGTACGACCCGGGTTTCGGCAGACCCTTGACTGCGGCGCCGTTGACGCGGACGACGAAGCCGTCGGCCGCCCACGACGGACGCCGCAGCGCCAGCGTGAACGATTTCGGCGACTTCGTGGTCAAGGTCAGCGCTGCCGACTCGCCCTCGGGAAACGTCGTCGCCATGTCGAGGGATACGCCCGCCGCGTCCCAGGTCGCCTTCGACGGCGCGTACAGGTTCACCCACAGTCGATCGCCGGATTCGTAGTAGATGCCCAGCCCATGCAGGGCATGGCTCTCCATGCCGGAGCCGACGCAGCACGTGAAGCTGCGCGAGAGATCCTGGTACTCCCGACGCACGGCGCGTCCGACGGGCACCATGTAGCACGTCGTGCCGTCGGCCGGATCCATGGAGCCGAGGATGTGATTGAAGAGGGCGCGCTCGTGGAATTCCGCGTAGCGCACGTCGGGCTCCAGCGCGAAGAGCCGCCGCGTCAACTTGAGCATGTTGTAGACGTTGCAGGTCTCGGCCGTGCGGCCATCGATGATGCGGCTCAGTTGATCCGGCTCCCGGAAATACTCGTCCTTGCCGTGACCGCCCGTCGCGAATGTGTGGTGATTCACGACGCGATCCCAGAAGAACGTCGCGGCCGATCGATCGTCACGATCGCCGGTGTACGCGTACCGCACCGCCGATCCGAGGATTTTCGGCACCTGCGTGTTGCCGTGCAGGCCGTTCAGACGATCTTCGCCGTGCACGAGCGGGTCGAGCACCGCGCGGTGATCGAACTTGTGGGACAGCGTCAGCCAGCGTGTGTCGCTCGTATCCGCATACAGATCCGCCAGCACTTCGTTCATGCCGCCGAATTCCGTATTCAACATCTGCTGCAGCTGCGCGTCACTGAGCGGTGCGAGCACCCCTTCGGCCCACGTCGCGAACTTCGCTTCCACGTCGAGTGCGGTGCGGTTCTCGGCGTATCGATAGGCATCGCGCAAGCCGCCGAACGTCTTGTGCAGCGTGTACCACGGCGACCACTGACCGTTGAGATCGAACGCTGCCGACTTGATGATGCCCTTGGACAGGTCGCCGAACGCCTGCCGGCCGGCGGCGAGCGCGCTCAGGTAGCCGTCGCCGTGCGTGTCCTGCACCGCCTTCAACTCGCTGACGATGTAGTCCGCACGCTCCTTGAACCGGACATCACCGGTCGCCGCCCACATCAGGCTCACCGCGGACAGATAGTGCCCGGCGATGTGGCCGGTCAGATTTCGGCCATCGCCGTCCCAGCCGCCATACGGCTGCGCCTTGGCCACGAGCCCCGCGCGCTGACGGTAGAACGCGAGCATGCGATCGGGCTCGAGGTCCAGCAGATACTTCGCGTCGAGTTCCTGCGCGCGCTTCAGCGGACCGCCGGTCAGGCGCACCGCCGTCAGAGGCAGCGGGCGTGCGACGTCCGGCACGGTGGTGGCGATTCGTTCGGCGGGCGCGACGTGGGCGGCGAGCGCGGCCGCGAACGCCAGAGTCTGCAACACGCGGGTCATTGAAACTCCTGGTCGGCCGTCGACGCCTTGGAATCCTTCTTGGTCCACGCGGGCGGCGTGACGCCCAGCAGCTGCCGTACGAAGAAGTCGAAGCGTTTGTGTTCGCCGTACGCGCCGCCCGGACCGTGGCCGGCTCCGGGAATGTACAGAAGGTCGAAGTCCTTGTCGTGCTTGATCAGCTGATTCACGACCTGCATCGTCGATGACGGATCGACGTTGGTGTCCATTTCGCCGACGACGAGCAGGACCTTGCCCTGCAGCCGGTGCGCGTTGTCGACGTTCGACGAGGCTGAGTACTCCGGACCGATTGGCCATCCCATCCACTGCTCGTTCCACCAGATCTTGTCCATCCGGTTGTCGTGACATCCAGCGGCCGAGACCGCGGCGTTGTAGAACTCGGGATGGAACAGGAGACCGCCGAGCGAGTTCTGTCCTCCGGCCGACGTCCCGTAGATGCCGACGCGGGAGATGTCGTACCACGAGTGCTTCGCGGCCACGGCCTTGTGCCAGAGGATCCGATCCGGGAAGCCCGCGTCGCCGAGGTTCTTCCACGCGACGTCGTGGAAGGCCTTCGACCGGTTCGACGTCCCCATGCCGTCGATCTGCACGACGATGAATCCAAGCTCGGCCTGCGCCATCATCGGGTTGAACGCCGAGAACGACTTCGGCACGAACGATCCCTGAGGTCCGGCGTAGATGTTCTCGATGACGGGATACTTTCGCGACGGGTCGAAGGTGGTCGGTCGGACGATGACTCCCCAGATGTCGGTCTGTCCGTCGCGGCCTTTCGCGGTGAACACTTCGGGGGCGCGCCAGCCGGCTTTCACCAGATCGCCGATGTCGCCACGCTCGATTTCCGCGACGAGCGCGCCGTCGCTGAGGGTGCGCAGCTCCGAGACGGGCGCGACGTCGACACGCGAGTACGTGTCCACGAAGTATTTCTGATCGCTCGACACGCTCGCCACGTGGTTCGCGTCGGCGTCTGACGTCAGGCGCGTCAGACCGGAGCCGTCGAAGTCGATGCGATAGACGTACGAGAAATACGGATCCTTGCCTGCAGACATCCCGCTCGCGGTGAACCAGATTTGACGAGTCTCGACGTCGACTTTGAGAACGCCTCGCACCGGCCAGGCGCCCTTCGTGATCTGGGCCTTCACGGCGCCCGACGCACCGTCGATCAGATACAGGTGGTTCCACCCATCGCGCTCCGACATCCAGATGACTTCCTTCCCGTCGGCGACGTCGAACCGATATTTCTTTCCCGAGTCACTCTGGCTTCCGTTCGCCGTCCGGTAGTTGAAGAAGGTTTTCGGCTCCTCCGAGATGACGGCCCGTGCCTTGCCGGTGGCCGAGTCGACCTCGATCACCCGATACACCTGGTGCCCGCGCTGGTTGTATTCGAAGGTGACCGCGCGGCTGTCTTTTCGCCACTCGAGGCGCGACAACGCGTACGGATTCGGGAAGAGGGCGTTGTCGACCACCAGCGCTTTTTTCGACTCCATGTCGAAGATGACCGGTTGCTGAACGTCGAGCACGTCGCCGGGCTTGGCATAGCGGAGCGTCGAGTGCTTCGGCTGCAGTTGATCTTCAGGGGATGACTCCACGTAGTGGACTTCGCGGCGGTAGCCCGGCTTCACGCGGTACGCGGCGATCTTCTTCGAATCCGGCGACCACGCGATCGACGCGAGCTCGTAGGGGTTGCCCTCCGATCCGTCGAGGCTCAGGATCGACGTGGTGCGCGCGCCAACGGGCCGGACGACGACATTGAAGTTGTTGATGACGGCTTCCCACTTGCCGTCTGGAGACACGCGCGGTGTCGCGCTCTCGGGACGTCGACGCGGCTCCGCTCGCGAGCAGACGTAGTCGGTGAGCGTGCAGGACCACGACGTGCCTTCAAAAGTCCCCTCCAGCGTCTTCTGGTCCGCAATGACCGCGTTCGTGAAGGGCAGCGTCGTCGCTGAATAGGACTTGCCTGTCGCCTTGGAGAGCGCCGCAGCGAGCCGCTGGTGATCGAACGCGGGCGTCTTACGCTGCGAGTCGGCGTCGACCATGACGAACTCGAATCCGCCCCTGGTGAGCTTTCGATACCAGAAGCGATGGGTGTTCTCGATCCACGTCACGGTGCCGGGCACGTTGGCGACGAGCCCTTCGTACTTCGCGCGGAGGCCATTGGCCCGCTCGTAGTCGGTGGCGGTGCCTTGAGCGAGTGCGACCGCCGGAAGCAGCAATGCTAATCCCACGAACACGTGTCGAACTTTCATGCGTGTCTCCAGAAATCGGGATGCGGTCGTTCTCTCATTCATTGCGAAGAGCCGTCATCGGGTCGACGCTCGACGCGCGCCGGCCGGGGAGCACACCCGCTGTCGCTCCTACCACGACGAAAAACAGCGCGGCGCCGGCGAGTGTGGCGGGATCCGATGGCGTCAAGCCGAACAGCAGCGTTCGAGCAACGCGTGCCACCAGCAGCGCACACGGCACGCCGATCATCACGCCCAGGAGCGTCAGCGCGAGGCCTTCGCCAACGACGAGACGCATCACGCTGCGGCGCGATGCGCCGAGCGCCATTCTGACGCCGATCTCGCGCCGTCGACGCGCGACCGCGTACGCGAGCATGCCATGCAGTCCAATGAACGCCAGGAGGACCGCCATTGCGGCGCAGAGCGACGACAGCGCGGCCAGCAATCGCTCCTGCAGAAGCGATCGATCGAGCTCCTCATCGAGCGTTTGGATGCTCCTGACATATTCGTGGCCCATCGCGGCGACCGTCCGTCGCACCGCATCGGCCACGACATCCGGTTCCAGACTGGTGCGGACGCTGACATCCGATGCCCGGGCGATTCGGGGCTCCTGCAACGTCGGACGGAATACGACCGGCTGGTGCCTCTGCCCTCGGAGATTCGCAATGATCGCATCGTCGACGACGCCGACGATCTCAACCGATCGTCGGCTGGGATCGGCACCGATGCGAATCCGATGGCCGACCGCGTTCCCTTGTGGGAACAGCTTCGAGCCGAGGCTCGCGTTGACGATGGCGACAGCAGCCGCTCGGGTATCGTCGTGCCACGTGAAATCGCGACCCTGAACGAATGCGATGCCGTACGTCTCGAAGAATCGCGGCGACACGGTCTCCATCATGCCGGAGACTTCCGCCAACGCATCCTCGCTCTCGGTCCGCGCGAGGCGATCGAGCTGGACCGGAAAATTGAAATATGCCGGAAAGTGCTTGGACAGCGTGACCGACTGGACACCCGGGAGCGCCGAGAGCTGAGCGATCAGCTCGGGATAGTACGACGCCTCGTCGAAGCGGTCGTAGCCGCGGGGGATGGCCGACGCGCGGCCCCACACGATCCCTTCCGCGTGGAATCCCACGTCGATCGCGCGCAGCTTCGCAAGGCTTCCGGCGAAGAGCGCGGCACCGAAGACCAGGACGAGCGACAACGCAACCTGCGCGACGAGCAGGGTCTTGCCCCAGAAGCCGGACGCGCCCGAAACCGTGTGCCCCGGCTGCAGGCCGATGTGATCCCGCGTGCGGGTGGCGACGACGCCGGGCAACGCGCCGACAATCAACCCGATAGCCGTTGCGACTGCAGCCATCAGGCCGAGCACTCGCCCATCCGGCGTCACCGACATCGCGCGGGGCGACGCGGCGCCCGCCCACAGGGTCGAGGCGATCGCATCGCTGGCCCACCAGGCGAGGAGCACCGCGGCGCCCGCGCCGAGCGCTGATAGCAACAGGCTTTCAACAACGAGCTGCTGCACGAGCCGTGCGCGTGTGGCGCCGAGCGCAAGACAGATGGCGAGCTGCTGTTCGCGCGCGACTGCGCGCGCCAGCAGGAGGCCGCTCAGGTTCGCGCAGCCAATCGTCAGCAAAAGGGCCGTCAGCGCCATCAGGATCTGGAGCGGACCTGCGTATCGCGTCCGAAGGCCGGAAAACCCCGTTGCGATTGAATCCACCTGGATCCGCGTCGCTCGCATGTCGTTCTGCTCGCGCGCGGCCAGGCCTGGCGGAATCGTGGCCGACTGAATGGAAGGAAAAATCGTACTGATCTCGGCGCGTGCCTGTTCGAGCGAGATGCCGGGCCGAAGCCGAGCGATCGCGTTGCGAGACCGGATGGGCATCCGAGGGTCGCCAGCCAGCCGGCGGATAACGGAAAGCGGCACCATGAAATCGGCGCCGCCGTCGACGTAGAGCCCCCTGTATTCCGGCGGCGTCACGCCAATAATCGAGAGCGGTACTCCGTCGACTTTCATCGTCTCGCCGACGGCGCGCGGATCGGCGCCGAACTGGCGCTGCCAGAATCGATAGCCCAGCACGACGACGGGCGCCGCATCGCCAACGGCAGGTGCATCGCCCGCGGCGATGAATCGTCCGAGGTGAGGACGCACGCCGAGCAGATCGTAGTAGCCGGGCGTCGCCGCCTCGACGCCGCCTTCCGATAGTTCGCCGCGCGTCTCGGTCTTCAGCAGGCCGCCGCCGACGTAGAGCGTCATCGCCTCGAACACGTGTTGCCGCGAGGCGAGCTCGACGTACGTGTCGTAGTAGAGAAAGCGTCCGGGCTGGCCCCGCGAGTCGTTGATCGAGAGCACGACGAGACGCCCGGGATCCTTCACGGGCAGGGTGCGCAACACGAGCGCGTTCAACACGCTGTAGAGCGCCGTGTTCGCGCCGATGCCGAATGCGAGCGTCAGGATGACGACCAGCGAGACGCCCGGCGAACGCCGGAGCCCGCGCACGGCGTAGCGCGCGTCATGCAGAAGCGCGTCGATCATTCGAGCGTGGCCTGCAGTCGCGTGACGGATGCCGGCGGGAATGTGTGGACGAGGTCCTTGCCGCGCGGCGCGACCGCCTTGCTCGTCGGAGCGAGCGCATTCGGCTGCTCGAAGCTGTTGTGGGCGCGCAGGTCGGCTGACGACAGCGTCGTGGCCTCGACGATCCTGACGCTGGCGCCGCTCACGGCGATCGCGCACTCGCGCGGCGTCGTCGCGTGCGGGTTCACCACGGTGACGGTGAGCGTGTTGTCGCGCATCGACGCCGACCCGGCGAGACCCCACAGCGAAACAGCGCGGTCCTGACGCGTCATCGAGATCGACGGGGCCGAGAAGACCGTCCGCACGGCCGTCGCGCCCTGGTGGGCTGCGTACATCGCGAACACATGGTAGTTGGGCGTCACGATGAAGCGATCCTCG
>Ga0114129_10005060_pt1 | contig 18552 bp, 17 predicted proteins | sample RhiMetdeltSRZDD1_FD_80071 | JGI IMG/M metagenome (GOLD analysis project Ga0114129, IMG submission 80071) | Populus rhizosphere microbial communities from Tennessee, USA - Rhizosphere MetaG P. deltoides SRZDD1 (version 2) (version 2) | ecosystem: Host-associated > Plants > Roots > Rhizosphere >...
ACTCGCCGCCTAAGGCTCGCGTGGCGCTTGGTTCAAACCGGTTCACATGCTTTCTGTAAACCGTATCCCGGATAACGGGGGATAGACCCGGTTCCCTTACTCGGCAGGCTGCCTTTCAGTTCACGCTCAGGAGGGATTTTCTGCTTCTGCGATTGCCCCGGCTCACACCAGTCCCGGGTTCGCTGCTGCCTCGCCAGAAGCATACTCGTTTCCATCAATGCTTTGACTATTGACGATTTACAGGATTATGCCATTAAATATTTACGGGGTCAATCATTCCCGTGAACGTAAAAGACCCTATGGGTTTCTTCCGCGAATGTTCGTCCATCCGGGCAAGGCTGGACAGCAGGTCCCAATGATCATTGTTGGCCAGGCAAACGCTTCGGGTCTCTGCAGAGGTGAAAGTGACAAACATCCGGTCAACTGGTGACATCCCTTTTTGCGTTTTCGCCGTCATGTCCCTGCGATTGGTGCCGATGGCAGCTGCGCATCCTCCCAGCTCCAGTCCGCCGGTTTCTCCTGGTCGCCCATGAGCTTCTTCCAGAGCAGGTCATTGCCTTGACAATAATCCGAATGTGCCATATCGAAGGGACGCCGCTTGTTCCTCTTCCTCTGCTTCGCCATCTCCACGTAGAACTGGCGGATCTCAGGGTCCCGGATCGCCAGCTTTGCATACGCCGTAGCCTTTGCAAAGCGCTGGCGCTGCGCCGTCTGCGCCGCGCTCCACTCGATCCCAGACATATCAGGCGCCGGGTACGCCGACACTTCGCCGTTGTGCGAGAGGCGATAGACGATCTTGCCCATCTTGCCCCGGATCCATCGGAACATCGGATGGAGCAGGATCTTTGGTCCTTTTCTCCGCTTTCTTCCCATGCAGTTCTCCTTGTTACTTCCTACCGCTTCACGCGGCACCCTGTAAACTGAGACCGGATGCTGTGCTTATCCCGTGCTAGGGCTGTGCTCATCCTGTGCTACCGTCGTCAGAGTCTCTCAGGACTCCCCTAGTCTTCTCACTACTTCCCATTCAACTTCCACGTGAATATCGAAACGCTCGTCAGTCCGGGCATTCCCGGGCTGCTCTCTCCCTCTTGCCAGAAGTGTAGCATGAGAAGCAGACCGGTGGGTTTACAGGCTGTTTACAACGGCCATCGGCTGCGAGGATCGTCGTCCGGACGCAGGCGTACGGACCCCCTCCCCGCTCCCCCTGAAGGGGGAGAGCCCCGCTTGCCGCTACGCTACAGGCACGCTGCGCAGTCCCCTGTGGGGAGGAGTCTGATTGCAAAAGGTCGAGAGCAGTCTTTATCATCCCGCCCTTACGGAGCCGGTTGTGGGCTGCCAAACGGACGGATGTCGTATCCGGCGAAATCCGTATGGAACACATAGAGCATTCCATACGCCACGAGCTGGACGCGCAAACCGGGAGTGATCCCCGGCGTACAGACCTCACCAGGTCTTGCGGCGCCCAGGCAGGAATCGGGGAAGTCCATGGGTTCTATCGATTTGACCTGTATGATATCGATTGGAATTCCCAGTTCTTCCACCAGGACTCTTTGTGCCACCACGGCAGCCCCTGGAACCCCGCCGACAATGGTGGAGTATTGTCCCTTTGCCCGGCTCTCCAGGTTGAACACCAACGTCTCGATCGAAAGTTTGTCGGTGATCGTCGGGGGGACCAGACCGCCCGAGCGGAAGATGTTGACAAAGGAGATTGTCCCTGACTCGTAAACCGTCTGGTAGGAATCCAGGCTATCTGCCCAGCGGTAAAAATGCGGAAGCTCGCTGGCATCGAGATAGCCATCCGGGGACGGATAGGTATAGCCGGCCAAACACGAATCCACACGGTAACGCCCATCGCGATAGACGGCAAGGTCGAAACAACGATATTCGCTGCTGAAATGAGCCGAGATCGGCATCCCTCCCCCGGAGGTAGGGCTCTCCGGGATCTCGGAGAACATATAGATCGCCCACTCGGCCATCATGCGCTGCTCGGCGGGCGTGGCGATCACATAGCCGCTGCCATTGAAGGTCACCGTCCCGGCGGGGGTCTGGGCGACGAACGGAGCATAGGCCTGCCTCCAGATCGGGAAGCGCGAGGTGTAGGCCGTTGCGTACTCCGGCAATTGTGCATAGCCGAGTGTGCTCAGAGGCCACTCGGAGGGCGGAAGGGCAGGCGGACAATCCCCATACTGCATATGATCTTCCCAGAACGATGCGGTCTGGCAAAAGGTGCCGGCGCTTTGCCAGATGATCATGGCATCACCTTGCGGCAAGGCTGTGCCGGACTCGTCCGGCGCGGGCGTCGTCACCGGCGTTGAATCCACCGGCGTACACAATACCGGTGGTGTGGGCGTTGGCGCGAGATAGGAAACGGTGTTGTTGTTTTCGTCCGTTTCCGGAATTGTGTTCTCCGGGTCCACACTGACGTTGTAGGTTCCGCTCGCGGCGGTGGCGGGGAAATACAATTCCATGCTTTGCCCGCTTCCAAGTTCCCCCACCTGAAGCAGGGTGCCCGTGGAACGTTCCATCACGGGAATGTTATAGGCAGGAGCCGGGCCCAGGTTTTGGAGCGTCGCGCGGATCTCATAGGACGTATAGCCGGGTACGCAATTGCCTGTACGGCCCTGCATCTCCAGGTACACATTGGAAACAGAAAGGTCAGGGAGGGAACTTGGAGCAGTGGAAGCCGGGAGGGTGACGGGCGGCGTGCCGGTTGGCACGACGATCGTCACCGGCCCGCAAGCGGAAAGGAACAGTATCGTGACGAGCACTGGTAGGAGAACATAAAGTTTTGGTTTCATTTTTCTCCATTCATCCATGAAGGGAATCATGCAGGGGTGAAGGCCTGAGACTGAGACTGTCGTGCATATGAAATGTCAGGAACCTCTTAAAAGTTCCTCAGAGCGCGCCTTGATTGCCGAAAATCTTGAAAACATTTCACGCAGGGGGTGCGCTGGAGCATAGATTTCTTCCATTGTCGACCGGCTTAACCTTAAGCCTGCGGGGGTCAGGAAGTAAAAATAAACTTCTTTGCCTGGCGGCAGGGCCGGATGGTTAATGGGCCTGGCGGTCATCCCGCGAGATTGCGCCAGGAACACGATGTGTTTTGCGTGTTCTGCGATCAGGGGATCGCCGCCTAACCCAATCGCTCCGCCTCCAACCGTGGTCCTCTGGGATGACTCTCCGCTGGCAAATGCTGTGATGGTGATCACAAATTCATTGGAAAGCCCGACATCCATGATCACACCATAAACTCGATCCGGTTGATCCTGGAGATCGTCTACCTGCTGGCTGGTGACGGAAAAAACAATATCTCGCCATTTCAGATATTCATTCAGCGCTTCAGAACTTAACGTTTGCATTTCGAAACCTTTCTCTCTTCTCGAAGACAGATTGTTTACTCAGCCTCTTGCAAAAGTCCCAAACTCCTACAAGTCACCTCAAAAACACCCTTCCCCGTCATTGCGAGGAGGGCGTTCTTCCCGACGAAGCAATCTCTAGGCCCATTTGCGTAGGGTAATTCTTTGTGAGATTGCTTCGCTCCGCTCGCAACGACGGAAATACATTTTTGAGACAAGCTCTAACCATGGAGACACCAAGTCACTGAGTCTTCTTTAATTTTTTCTCAGCGTCTCCCTGGCTCCGTGGTTGAAGTGGACTTTAACAAGCATTTTCGTTTACGTACGCAAGAGATTTACTTTGTTGCTGCGAATAAAGGAGGGTGTACCGTCCTTCTTTCGCAGCAACGCCTCTCACTGCCTATCTCTGAGGTTCTTTGAGTCGTTCCGGGAGACGCCGCCAGATATAGTCAAATACCTGCGCGCCATTCTCCAGGCGGTATGGCGCCACAACGACCTTCCCTTTGGAGCCGCTCACCTCGTAATGTTCCGTCGTATTACTTGTTTGACCGATTCTTGTGATCACCCTCTTGATTTCAGTAAACTCATCCCACGCGACTCTGGCTCCGCCGCGGGTTGTGAGGCCCTGTTCATCCACTGATCTGGGCCACTTACGCTCATTGATCCAGCCTGCGAGTGGGGCGACGCCGAATGTGGCCACCCCGAGAAAGATTTGTATGCAGCCGGAAACAGGTATGATCTTGACGTCCATGGTATTTTCTCCTTAATAAGTTGAGTAAAAACTGATTGAATATGAATCTGCCGTGTGAAGCTTGCCTGAAGGGAGTTCCTTTATCCTGAAACTACGCCCTCTACTAGCCACCTGACAGTTTGTTTTAAAAGGTATCCGTTGGTCGAGTAGGCGGTCCCGCGCTGAGCGGAATGAGGGCGTGCTCGTTGCCCGAATGAAGTCGAAGCGTCGCCCGCCGTATCCGCTGGGTTGAGCTTGTCGAAACCGAGACCAAAAGTAACCTGCAAATCAAAGATTTTCGGGAAACTTGTGGTCTCGATACGTGGCGCTTTGGCGCCACTACTCGACCACCGGAGCCTGGTTGAAATTTGAAAGTGTCAGGTCACGACATCTTCTAACGTTTTGATCTGTTCACGCCTTGCGTCCGATGGCAAAGATCGAAGGGACGTCGAGCCAGATGCCTTTAGGTGTGGCAAGCCTTGCGACCTCGGCCAGATGCTCCTGCTGGAATTGCGCCAGCTGCCCCGGCGTCAGCTGGGAAACAGGGCCCCGAAAGCCACTGTTCAAGACAATATCCCACCACTCGCTGGCATCACGGAGCAGATAGCCCAGCTGCTCGGAAAAGACCTCGACATGTTCCAGGCCTGCCTGGCGGAACAGGGACAGGCACTGTTCGGGCTCCGTGAGACGCTGCCATGAGAACGGGCGCGCCGGCGCCGCAAGCTGGATGCCATACGAGCGGATGCGCGCCTCGAACAGGTCGGAGAGAGGGCGGAAGGCGGAACCCCCATACCCCGCAACGGCGATCCGTCCGCCGGGCTTGAGAACACGCATCCATTCCCGCAGACCGGCAGCCATGTCTGGCAGGAAGAAGAGCGAAGAGGCGCTCAGCACGGCATCGAAGACTTCGTCCGGAAACTCGAGCTGCTCCATATCGCCCCGGAGAAATAAGATCGGGCCGGGCACGGCGGGGTCGAGCTTTTGAAACGCCTGATCAAGGATTTGCTCCCCGATATCCACGCCGATCACCCTGCCGGATATGCCCACTTTCCCGCCGGCAGCCAAGGCGGCAACACCCGTGCCCGTGCCGGCATCCAGGACGTTCTCGCCCTCGCAGATGCGCGCCAGCTCGACCAGCCGCTCTGCGATGACCGGGAAGAAGCGCAACGCCGGTTTATCGTAGCCGGCGGCTGCCAGATCATAGACCCTGGCAACTTTCTGTTTGTGTTCACTGAGTTCCAGATTTCGTACTAGCATCGGTCTCTCCTTATGTAATGTTGGTCACATGATACAAACCCCGCGCCAAATTAGCGCCAAATTTGGAGACCAGTTGCGTTAAATCAGCAGCCAATTTAAACAAAAAAACCGCCTGTAGGCGGTTTTGCATGAGAATGGTTCGCAGATAGTTAGGGTGTGGATGCAAAATCCTCATGCATGTCATTCTGAGTGAGTGGCGCCTTGGTGCCACGACGAAGAATCTGTGGTTTTGCCTGGAAACGAACCGGAAAATGAGATTCTTCGCTCCTCCTTCGCTGCCGCTCAGGATGTAGCTCAGAATGACATGCGAAGGGCTCAGGATGACATTTTGAGATGACCTGTAGATCCCCCCGGGAACTTCGTAAGGTCAGTGGCTTTCCAGAATTTCCTTTGCAACTTGATCCAGTGTCTGGTTCCGCCCTCTTTCAAATGCCTCCTGGTGCTTCTCGTCTTGCAGCCGCGATCGCAAATCTGCAATGAGGGGCGTGTGAAAGTAAAGATGCTCAAATTCCATTTTGAGCTTCTGCGTTTCATCTGCCCTGGTGACCGCGCCGAACAGATAGGCTGCCTGCTCGAAATTCCCCTCTTCTGCTTCGGTCCATGCCAGCCCGAGCAGGCATTCTGCCAGGGTGACAAAATTACTTATGTCATACATGTAGGGCAGCGCCTCACGCATATATGTTCGCACCTGCTCCGGCTGCCCCAGCTTCCAGGCTGCCATCCCGAGCAGGAAATTGGAATAGGCGATCGATTGTCGAAACCCTGCCTTCTGCGCCGTCCTCAGCCGCTGCTCGAACAGGCTCATTGCCTTTTGCGGGTCATCCTTCTGGAATGCCAGCATCCCCAGATGACTAAACCCGATGCCCTGTCCCCAGTCATCTCCGACCAGCTCAAAATATTTCAGGCACTGGTTATATTCCCACTCGGCTTGCTCGTAATTGGCGGCGTCACGTTCCGCTCTGCCTCGAAAACTATGCACCAGGCCCGCGCCCCAGGCATCCTCCACCTTCTTGAATTGCTCCAGGGACCCTGCCCACATCTGGCGCGCCAGGTCTCTTTCCCCTAATCCCCAGGTGGAATGGGCCAGGAACATGTTTGAATATGCCAGCCCGGTTGGATCTCCGAGCTCCTCATGGAGCCGGGAACACTCCAGGAAAACGGCCCGGGCTTTATCGTAATTGGACTGGAACCAGACCAGGAAACCATATTCGTAGAGAGCCCTTGCTTTCAGAGATAGATACTCCGTCCCGTGCCCCGCTCCCGCGTCCGGCGCCACTAAAACCAGATCGAGCCGGTCGATGGCCTTTTTCAGCCACATCTGGGCTTCGTTGTATTCTGCGATGAGATTCCAGAACGGGCCCAGGGCGGAAGCCAATCGAACGCCGAGGAGGAGATCATTTTCCGCCGGAGCCTCTTCCAGTCCGTGCGCCAGTGCCACCCGGAGATTTGGATATTCCGCCTCAAATTGCCTGATCAAGCTTGCCTGCTCCCTGCTATACCATCGGGGCTTCACGTTCTGCGCCAGCTCTGCGTAATAGGACAAATGCCGGTGCCGGACGTTCTCCACCTCCCCCGCCTGCTCTAATTTCTCAAACGCATACTGCCGGATGATTTCCAGCATGCGGTAGCGGATCTCTCCCTGGCGCGTGTCTACGAGGAGCAGGGACTTATCCAGCAAACGAGTGATCATATCCAGGGCTTGTCCGGGATTTGTCCCGTTAAGCGAGATCAGGCCGCCGGTCGCATCAAGCGTCCAATTTCCCGCCAGGACCGACAGGCGCCGAAACGTGATCTGTTCCGGTTCCGAAAGCAGATCGTAGCTCCAATCGATGGCGGCGCGTAAGGTCTGCTGGCGAGGCTGGGCCGTGCGGCTGCCCGTCGTCAGCAAATTGAGCTTGTCGTCCAGGCGGGCGGCGAGCTGTTCCAGGGAAAGGGTCTTGACCCGTGAGGCAGCCAGCTCCACTGCCAGTGGAATGCCTTCCAGTGCGCGACAGATGCGCAGGAGCGCCCGGGAATTCGCTTCCGTCAGCTGCAGATCGGAACGGTAAGACGTCCCCCGTTCCCAGAACAGGCGCGGGCTTTCCCAACTTAAAAGGTTTTCCGATGGATCCGCAGGCGGCACGGACAGAGAAGGAACCAGCCAGGCAATCTCGCCGGGAATGCTGAGCGCTTCCCGGCTCGTGGCCAGAACCCGGACTCCCGGGCAGCCCACCAGGATATCCTCGACCAGGTGCGCGCAGGCCAGAATGACATGCTCACAATTGTCCAGGACCAGTAACGCCTGCCTGGACCCCAGAAACTGGAGGATCGACTCTTCGGCCGAAGCTTTTTGACTATCCGGAATGCCGAGAGTCTTTTTGACCGATTGCGCCAATAGCTTCTCATCTTCAATCGAAGCAAGCCCGATCCACCAGACGCCGTCAGCAAACTGCCCTGCAATTTGGGCGGCGAGCTCGATCGCAAGACGTGTTTTTCCGCAGCCGCCGACACCCGTCAGCGTGAGCAAACGCGTTTTCTGAAACATGTCGCTCAGGGTTTTGAGTTCCGGTTCACGACCGATAAAACTGGTCAGAGAAACAGGTAAATTTGATTTCACATGGGAAGGTGAAAGTCCGCCGGAAGGGGACCTCTTGACCTGTTCATAAAGTGCGTTCGTATCTTCGGCAGGCTGCACACCCAGTAGCTCCTGCAGCTGAAAGGCGCAGTCTTCATAACTTTTGAGCGCCGCCGACCTGTCCCCCAGTGCGCCGTAACAAAAGATAAGATGCTGGTAGGCGCGCTCATTCGCGGGGTCCACCGAAACGACCTTTTGCGCAAGCTCGATGGCGCGGCCGTATTCGCCTTCCGACCGCAACGACTGAGCAGATCGCAGTAATGCATTTACAAAGAGATCCCGGTAATACCCGCGCTCCTCCAGGACCCATTCCTCGTAAAAATCCGTCAGCAGGTCACCGGGATACAGGCCGGGATCCATGACCGCCTGAGAATTCCCGGAGAGCACCTCCCTGGCCTGTTTTTCCATCTGGTGGACATCCACCCGGAGCGGTATCTCAGGATGGAGCTGGATCGTTTCACGGTCCCTGATAATTAGATCTTCCCCTACTTCTCTACGCAGGGAAGAAAGTGCGGTGCGCAGCGATCTGCGTGCCAGCTCATCGGGAGAGTCTCCCCAGAACAGGGAGGCAATTCGCTCCCGGTGATGCACCTGGCGATGAAGAACCAGATAAGCAAGCAGCGACTCTACCTTGCGCGTCGGCAGCCGGATCTGCTTCCCGTTGACGTTCAGCACGAAAGAACCGAGTAGCGATAACTTTACTGTCGACATTATTGGTGCTCATAATACCAAAATATGAGAGGATCGTAAAACAGACCCATAGGGTCTCTTTCGCGGACCGCCATTCGGATTGGCTTCCTGTCAAACCCTGAAGGTTTCTTTCGCCAAACAGAACTATAGCTTGCCACGAGAACTTCATGAAACGGAAATCATAGATCGCCGGCAAAAGCTTCAGGGTTTCTTTCGGAGGGTCTAAAATGCAATGAATTTATAAGCCTGTAAAGGGGTTACCAATTGCAGGACTTTGGCGTCATGTAGATACTCCAGACGATATCATCCCCTCTCAGGGGACCTTGCAAATAACTGACATTTTTCGGACAAGCTCGTCCGATGGGGAGTTTTTCAGGTATGCTTGAATTCCCAGCGGAGGGACTTCATTCGGAGAAACACCTGGATCTAATAGGAAAACACGATGGCGCAAGTAATCGGATTTTTATGCGAAGATGTTACATACGGGGAGAACCGCATCTTCTCCCTGCGACAGGACCGCTACGGGGACGGACAGGTCGCGGTCCTTGTCCGCCAGTCTCAGAGCGTCAGGCCCATCGGGGACAGGCTTAGAGGGCTCGACGGGCGGGTCCAGCCGATCCACGGGTTCAAGGGGCTCGAGGCGGAAGCCGTCTTCGTGCCGCACCTCCAGAATACGTTCCGCAGAGAAGAAGATGACTACGTCGCCCCAGAACGGCGCATCCTCTACATGGCGATGAGCCGCGCCCGTGAGAAGCTGCATATGACCTATTTTGGAAAACTCCCGCGCCCCTATGAGGATCTGCCCCACCAGAACCTGGCGGATTTTGTGGGTTAAAAGAACACATGCGAAGAGAATATTATTCTGACACAATCACCGATTTTATAAAATCATCTCCAAATGAGATAATTGGTAAACTCGTACAAAGCAATGATTTTGCCTTGGAGCAAACTCAAAGAGACGCTTGGCTAGCAGAGATAAATATCCTTCAAAAGACATTACACCTCTACCAAGGCTCGATTTATTTTGAGTATTCTATTCCACGCATGGGCAGACGAATTGATGTTGTAATGGTTACCGGCTCAACTATTTTTGTTCTTGAGTTCAAAGTGGGTGAAAATAAATTCCCGGCTTACGCGCTAGACCAAGTTTGGGATTATGCTTTGGATTTGAAGAATTTCCACGAAACAAGCCATGATCATTTTATTGCCCCCGTATTGATTGCTACCGAAGCAGGAAATATTTCGACCACAATCTCAACAACTCTACACAATGACAAAGTGCTTTTGCCTATAAAATGCAATGCGGAAATGCTAAATCAAGTATTCGTGGATGTTTTGCAATTTACCGCAGGTAGTGCAATTGACCCAACTCAATGGGAACGGGGAAGATATCAACCTACTCCTACCATTATTGAGGCAGCAAAGGCTTTATATAGCGGACATTCAGTAAACGAAATCTCACGAAGTGATGCTAGTGCGATTAATCTCAGGGAAACATCCGACGCAGTCTCTGAGATCATACGTTTTTCAAAAGATAAATCACACAAATCTATCTGCTTCATCACAGGCGTTCCAGGCGCGGGCAAAACTCTGATTGGCCTAAACATCGCAACAACACATATCGACAAAAACAATGATCTTTACAGCGTTTTCCTTTCAGGAAATGGTCCATTGGTTGCTATCCTTCGGGAAGCCTTAGCGCGAGATAAGGTTAGGTATGAAAAGGAACGTGGATGTAAGTTTACAAAATCTCAGGCAATGAGCGATGTTAAGCTCTTCATTCAGAATGTCCACAACTTTCGTGATGAATGTCTTGTCGACTCCGAAAAACCGCCTATCGAGCATGTTGCTTTATTTGATGAAGCCCAGCGCGCTTGGGATTTACCACAAACAGCAAATTTCATGCGGCAAAAACGGAAAACGCCAAATTTCAATAAATCTGAACCAGAGTTCTTAATATCCTGCCTAGATCGTCATCCGGACTGGGCTGTTGTTGTTTGTCTCGTTGGTGGAGGACAGGAAATCCATAAGGGGGAAGCGGGTATTAGCGAATGGATTGAGTCATTGAATCGCTCATACCCAAACTGGCATATTTATGTATCTTCGCGTCTTACTGACAGCGAATATGGAACAGAGAGAGTCTTAGAGAAAATCAAAACACGCCCAAATGTCATTATCAAAGATGAACTCCATCTCTCCGTTTCAATGCGTTCATTTCGTGCGGAGCATGTATCTTTATTAGTGAAACAATTGCTTGATTTGAAACCAGCTGAAGCTCGCAATACGCTGGCTAAAGTAGAAGGTAATTACCCAATTGTTATAACTCGCGAACTTGACAGGGCAAAGCAGTGGCTAAAAGAACAAGCGCGTGGCTCGGAGCGTTACGGTATCGTCGTTTCTTCACAGGCAGAAAGATTAAAACCACACGCAATAGATGTGAAATCACCTGTTGATCCAATCCACTGGTTTCTTGATGGTAAGGAAGATGTCCGTTCTTCTTATTTCCTCGAAGACGTTGCTACAGAGTTTCAAGTTCAGGGACTTGAGCTTGACTGGGCATGTGTCACCTGGGATGCCGATTTTCGGTATGCGAGAACTAATTGGGAGCACTTCTCTTTTGTTGGTGATCACTGGAATCGCATAAGGAAGCAGGAACGACAGATTTATCTGAAAAATGCTTATCGCGTTCTGCTAACTCGGGCTAGACAAGGAATGGTAATTGTTGTTCCATCAGGACACTCAGAAGATTTGACACGCAGGCATGAGTTTTATGATCCCACGTTTGAATACTTGAAGGAAATTGGTTTCCAAGTAATCTAACTTGCTGGCACAAGGTCTTCCACGCTGCTCCTACTCCGAGGCCAAAGGCTTCCTTAGTCGATGGGCTTCTTATCCGAGTATCGGGGTATACATAAAATTGTCGGGATTAACGAGGATAGGGCAATCATTGAATTTATATGTGATCTGCCAATCCCGCCCCAGTCGGAAGCAATAGTCAGCGAATTGGAAATTGTTCACAGGGAACAAGATGCTATCCGAGATCAACAGGGAAAATAAAAAAGGGTGATCCCTACCGAGCCTGTCGACATAAACACAACAACAGTGACTAAATGAAAATAACCAGACCATCTTAATAGGTGGTGTGATCGCAAGGGGACTTTTATAACAGTTCTGTAAGTTTCAGAAGCCCAATTAAAACTATAATTATTACAATTGAAATAAGTGAGGGACCATGCCGAACGACCCTAACTCTGAGATTCTCACTGAGTCAGAACTCACCGTTAAAGCTGCCAAGAAGGAGCTGAATAAAACTTTAGATTATTCAAAAACCAGTTTCAATACCCTTGAAGCTCTAATCCAGCACGTAAAAACCTACTTCTCTAATTTGAAAAAGGACGGCAAACTAACCGAGCAGACTATACAGCGTGCTTCTGTTTCTATCGGTGCATACCTGGGGGAGGTAATCCGACGACATCATGGGGGAAGTTGGATCGCAAAGAATGCTGTTATGAAAACATTGGTTATTAATGGTCAAGGGTTTTCCCCCATTCTCTATGTGTTTCAACGTCTAACTAAGGACTCGGATTTTAGTCTTGAAAATTATTGGTCGGATGTACGTCAAAAGTTATATCCTCCAGAGAAAATTGACGATCAAGTACCTATTGTAGAAACTCTCAAGAAGACAACCAATAGTTTAAAGGGGAATAGAAGTTTGATCATAGGTGGGGTAATCGGTCTGGCAATTTTATGTTTCATAGGAATACTGGCTGTAACAATATATTCAAATATAAAGAGAACTAATGAGTTCAAAGCCAAAACAAATACTTTCCTGGTGCAAGCGGATAAACTTAATGTAATGACTGGACAGGGAGTTACATACCAGGAATTCAGGAGTCAACTTGTTGAAGTTAAGTCAACCTACGCTTCAATTGATAACTGGCCGTCTTCTCACCGAGACGAAAAAATAGCATTTGATAAGGCTGTCGAAGGGTGGGATTTGACATTAGAAATTTGGAAATTGGGAATAAATGACCCCAATATAGATTTCGATATGCCTGTGGCGGCATATTTCGGCGGTTCTTTGATTGACCAATGGTGTCAATATATAGGGGCAGATATTTCTACTTGCCACGGTCTTTCGATACAAGAATGGATTGAAGAGTTAATGGGGCTGGCAAGCAATTACTTTGAGGCGGGAAAGGCAGGAGTAAAGTAAAAAAGCAGTACACGAGCCCAGGGTAATTCCAGTCAGGCAGACGATATTAGTTCAAAGAGACCACACCGGTGGGGCGTAGTCTTCACAAAGCACTCTGCGCCGTGCTGTGATCTGCGGGGAGATCAACGGCACCTCAAAGCGGTACTGCGCGTCTTCTCATCCATGATTGATTGATGGAGGAGAGCGCAAAGCCGAATTTCTTCTAACTATGGTGGCCGACAGCATTATCAAAGCGATCAATATAAGCATACTGACCGTCGCTGCTGTTTCGAGACCCGAATCCATATGGATGATCTTTCGTTCCCGCAATTGCTGTGAAACTCCCAAATATAATAGGAGCTCCTCGAAGGATTGGAAACTGGAACGATCAGAATAGTAGATTATTATTGTTTCCACAGAGTTATTCTGTTGTTCGCGCGCCGCGATGGGCAAGTGCTTCAGAAGGGCCCAGTTTGTATTCATAGCGAATATGACCCACAAAATCGGGATGATGCCAACCCAAAGAGCACGTCCCCAACTGATGTGATATAACCCCTGTAATGCCCTGGGCAAATACAAAAGCATTAAGGTCAAGTGGATGGGATAATATACTAAGATGGGATCTGCAATGAAGAGATTAAGTCCTCCTGCTGTTATGCCATCTACGGAAAGTCCTCGAGATATCAATGACCAGAAGAACGTGAGGACATTACTTATTACATATATGACAGCAAGCAACTGCAGAGTCACCGAGATGATCTCCCAGAACAAGACCTTTCCACGGAATAAGATGCGACAAATCGCGTACACCATAAGACTGTATGTGAACCAAATAATGAAGGTAACGACAATGGTTTGGACAATTGGGGAGGATGCATTCTGTGGTGTCAACAAGGAGTTGATAGTCGTCCCAATAAAAACACTCATAACCATGAATCCGAACAGCTTTGGGTTAAGCTTTGGACCAAGGTAAGATGGCTGAAGTGGTTTGATCAACTGCGATGGATGCGTTTCTTCCAAAACTGGTTTAAATCTTAAGCTGGGTGTTCGCAAAGTGGAAATGAACACGAAAAAGTAGTCTGAAAGGTATTCAATACTCAAAGCAAGTATTGCATCAAGATTCATTTAGCCTAATCACGTGGGATAGAGCTGGAATATAAGGACAGAAACTGGTTTTGCTGTTTGGCAATATCAAAATGCCGCAAATATAGTATAGCACGTCTGCAATTCATAAGATCAGGCACCTTACGGCATTCTCCGATTATTTCCAAGGGAATCACTTGCTTTCAAAGAAATAAACCCGCTTTCCCCAACGAGGGCGGGATTGGAAATGGGGAGAGGTAATCGAGGTCGTTAGCGAACGTGAATCAAGGCATCGATATTTCCATCCCGAAACTTTCCGCGCCGAGTCGGACGCCTACTGCGCTCGTGTCTACGGTCTCACCCGCGACGAGCTGCACTACACGCCTTCGGCGTCGATCCAAAAGAAATCCATGGCGAGGATTTCCCTGGGGAAACATTCCGCGTGCTGAAGGAGAAGGAAATCAAGCAGTTTGGGGGATGTCGGAAATGATGTCTCATTGTAGATTCCCATCTTCGCTATCTAGGGCTCACCTTCTTCTCAAAACCCAACTCGCTCACAAGATTTAATATCCCGTTTCTCAATGATGGCTTTTGCTTTGCACTAGAACTGGAGCTTTGCAATAAAAGTGACATTTTAAGTGTGGAATTTCAAGACTTAACCGGCAAAGCGATTTGGAATGAAAATAGAACGGAAAAAACCCATGGTGGAGGTATTATAAAAGCATTCTAGCATGAGGAGGTCATCTTATGGCACATGCTCATCCCCTTCGCGTTTTTCTCTGTCACGCTAATGCAGACAAGTATGCCGTTCGTCAACTGTATTTCTACCTTGTAGAATTCGAAATTGATGCATGGCTGGACACAGAAAAATTATCCCCCGGTCAAGATTGGGAAAAGGAAATTTCAAAAGCGATTAAGAATTCTGATGCAATTATTGTTTGCTTATCGAAGGACTCGGTAAACAAGGAGGGATTTTTTCAAAAAGAGATCAAATTTGCTTTAGACAAAACCGACGAAATGTCTGAGGGGCGAATCTTTCTTATTCCCGCGCGGCTGGATGATTACGTTAGCTTACCTGATGATCTGAAAAAGATCCAGCGTGTCAATTTGTTTGAGGAAGATGGCTGTGTAAAGTTATTGGAGAGTTTGCAAATCCGCATCCAACAGGTTGGGGCATCTCCGATGGTCAATCGAACGGGCAGGAGTATGCGCGAAAAGGCAAAGCAATTTGCAACGATAATAGTACATGAAACCAATATTAAAAAGATACGCGGGAAACAAAAAAAACCAGAGAATGAAAAACCTTTCCCTGCACAAGAACTAATAAAACAGACCACTAAAGAAGCTCCAGCATGGAATAAAGGAATATTTTTTTGGGGCTTTTTCATGTTTAGCGCGCTGGCACTTTTATGGATATTGCTGTTCAAGCCAGTCCCAACTCGCCCACTAGAAGAAACATCTACACCTACAGCAACAAATACTCCGACTAGTATCTCAACGTTAATTTCAGCTACAGTTGAAACGCTGGTGCCATCTGACGTGCCAACTTATGCGTCTACGTCTTATCAATTCCCACCGACACAACTACCGCCAACGCGAGAACTACTGCCAACGCGAGTGCTCCCAAACCCAGTCCTACCGACGCGACTACCGACAAGCACTCCCACCACCACCCCGACAGATACACCAACTCCCACAAATTCCCCGACACTGACGCCATACATCCCTGCCGTTGAAGGAAAAATAGTTTTCGACTCGCCAACAAATGGCGGGTGGCAAGTATTCTCGATCAGCCCTGATGGATCGGATTTAAGACAATTAACCAATATTTCAAATGGTATAGGCGATCCGGCCATTTCACCCAATGGGCAATTCATTGTATTTGTTGGAGATGCTTCAACAAAATCGCTCTACTCGATGCGAGCAGATGGGACACAAATACACAGTATTTACCAAACTAGCATAGAGGTAGGCTGGCCTGCTTGGTCTTTCGACAGTCAAAAGATTGTTTTTGCTGTACAAACCAATGGATATAAGAATCTTTATATGATGAATGCGGATGGAACTAATATTGCGCGACTTACTGAAGCCTCGGCAAACGATCTTGCGCCGTCGTTTTCCCCTGATGGAAATCAAATTGCATTTTCCAGTGATCGTTCAGGGAGTTGGGAGATATATAGACTTGTTGTTTCAACCGGTCAAATCAGCAAACTAACAGATTTGGGTGACCCAATTGGGCAAGGATGGCCCTCTTGGTCTCCTGATGGTTCAATGATTGCATTCGAGTCGCTTGGAAACTCAAATCAACGAGACGTATTCACAATGTATGCTGATGGCACTCAGGTAAAGAATTTAACCAATAATCCTACTTACGATGGCGCGCCGGTTTGGTCCCCTGATAGTACAAAAATCGCTTTTGCATCTGGCCGAGACAGCGGCCTTGATATATACGTTATGCAAAGCGATGGCACGCAAATACAAAGGCTCACAACAATATGGGCATGGGGGCCATCTTGGTCATTGGTAAAGTAATCTGGCGGCCCCAACACCGCGCCGAATTGGACACCTATTACACTCGTCTCTACGTCTCACCCGCGATGAACTGCGCTACATCTTGGATCCTAAAGAGGTCCACGGCGAAGATTTCCCTGGTGAGACGTTCCGCGTGCTGAAGGAGAAGGAAGTCAAGCAGTTTGGGGAATATCGGACGCGACGTCTCGTTTCGGGTGCGTGGGATAGGTCGGAAAGATCATTATTGCCCGAAATGTAGCAAAGTTTCCCGTGTGGGTGCCGTGTGTTCAATCTAATTTGCCCCCACCTGTGGCGAGAAAGAGACCCAGCCCGAGCCGCATGCGGCTGACTGAGGAGATGGGGCGAGACGATCAAGGTCGTTAAGAATAGGTACGAAGCATAATGACGCCCTTCCCGCCTGACCACTCGCTCCGCTCGCCCTTATCAGGGTGCTACGCAAGGTACGCTGAGCAGTCCCCCAAATCGAAGAGCGGATTTTGGGGAAGGAGAATGTGCTGGAATGATAGAAGCAAAACTCTGGGCACACTTGCCACACGGGGATCAGGGTGCGGGGACACCCAGTTGCAGCTGTTCGGCCATTTTCGTTTCCTTCAGATAATATACCCGGGCATAAGCCAGGGTCTGAAGGAACTCGTCGTTCTGCAGGATGTCCTCCAGGGCAGCGACAGTCTGCGCGTCAGACAGCAACTTATAGCAGACATCGCACGCAGAATCTCGAATATATTCCCCGGGCAGCGAGGTGTCCCTGTGGTGTTGTCGAAGGAGGGACACCAATCTGTGCGGTCCCCAGACTCTGATCGTATGCAGGATCGGGTTCGACTCGGCACGGTCGAAAATCTCCGCCAGGCTCATCTCGTGTAGATCGCCCAGGAACATCGGATGCGTGGGGGGCAACGTCAGAAGGGGACCGATGCAGGCCACCACCTTTCCATCGGGGAAAATCACCGGTGAGCTGGCCACAGAGCAAGCTGAGACGGCCGGCTCCGAAGTCAGCTCGTACTCAAAACGACTCGCGTACTTTTCCGCTCTCCCGGCCGGGAAGGTTGTGGTTACATTGATATTATTTGCCTCCCCCATTGCCTCCAGGTCCGCGACGATCCGGCGGTATTGCGGGTTCTGTTCGTCCTCTGTGCAGACGGAGATGTTATAGAACCTGCCAAGTTTCCTGGCTGCCCAGATGGCGTTCTTGATGCAGTCCAGGGGTATGGCTTTCTGATGGTAAACGTCCGTGCTGAAGGAAAGCATCTGGATGGCAGGCAAATTGCGCAGCGTGTCCAGGGCGGCTTCCCTGGTCATTGCCCAGAACGTATTCGTGACCGCCGATACGATGAACCCCCGCTGCCTGGCATAGCCGGCGATCCGGGCAAGGTTTTCGAGATTATAGAAAGGCTCGCCGCCCGTCAGCGCCAGGGCCTTGATCGGCCCACCCCGGTAACTGCCGGCCTGTTCAATCCAATTCAGAGCATCGTCAAGGCACACTTCTTCCTTTCTTTTTGGGCCGGCCTTGACGATGCAATGCGAGCAGGCGATGGTGCACTTATAGGTCAGCATGAAGCCGATGTTGCTGAGAAAGGGGACTTCGGAGGGCTCGGTTTTCATAGGGTCACCTGTACGTTGGAGCTTGTGAAACGGCGGGGAGGCAGAGCTTTGCAGCCCTGTCTCCCAAACCTGTGGCTTTCTTTCTATCCCTTGGGCATCAGCACAACATCGAACTGGCTGGCAAACTCCTCATCGTTCGCAAGTTTCTGCAGCAGCTCCAGCTGACGGGCCTTCTGCAAATCGATCAGCAAGATGCCTGGAAATGGCTTGAGAATGACACGAGGCTCTTGCTCGAAGATTTGAAGGATTCTCTGGGGGATGACGAAAGATAGTTCGCCGCCTTCGCGACCGAACAGGGGTGACTTCATCATGGCATTATCCTTTCCGCGCTTACACGCCGTGTAAGCGCCTCATATTTGCGCCACTGAGACTCAACAGATTCCTGGAATGTAATGGGGGCGGCTCTGGTAGCACCTCCTTTCGTGTGTCAAGAGGCAAACGAAATACCAAACCCGATTATGGTCAGAAGCGGTGAGCCGTCTACATGCTGATTTTG
>Ga0114129_10005061_pt1 | contig 18552 bp, 17 predicted proteins | sample RhiMetdeltSRZDD1_FD_80071 | JGI IMG/M metagenome (GOLD analysis project Ga0114129, IMG submission 80071) | Populus rhizosphere microbial communities from Tennessee, USA - Rhizosphere MetaG P. deltoides SRZDD1 (version 2) (version 2) | ecosystem: Host-associated > Plants > Roots > Rhizosphere >...
AGCGCCATGATGCCGTCGCCCATCACCTGGTTCACGGTCCCCTCGTAGCGATGCACGGCCTCCATCATCCGCTCGAGCACCGGGTCGAGGAGCTTGCGCGCTTCCTCGGGATCGCGATCGGCCAGCAGCTCCATCGAGCCTTTCAGGTCGGCGAAGAGGACGGTCACCTGCTTGCGCTCCCCCTCCAGCGCGGCCTTGGACGTCAGGATCTTCTCGGCGAGGTGCTTGGGCGTGTAGCTGGCGGGAGTCGAGACGGCCGTAGCTGATTCCCCCGCCAGGGCCGCGCCGCAGGCGCGACAGAACCGCTTGCCCGGCGAGACGTCGGCTCCGCACCGGGAGCACGCCAGAACAAGGCGGGCGCCACAGTCCTCGCAGAACCGTGCGTCCGCGGTGTTCCGGGCCCGGCAGCGGGGACAGTCCATGCGGGGACCTGGTGCGCCGAGGCTACGCGTGACGTCGTGCCGTCCGTGGACGGCCCCGCGTCACCTGCTGCGCTTCTTGCGGGCGGCCTTGCGTCCGGCCGGCCGGGCCCGACGCTTCCGGGTCGCTGATCTGGTCGACTTCGCTCTGGCCCTGAGCAGGCCGCGGATGTAGGACGCCTCGCCGGCGTGCCAGTGGCAGTCCGTCACGATGCTCACGAGGCGGATCCCGACCGTCGAAGGGTTCGGCCCGGGCTCGAGCGGCCGGTCGAGGTCGGGCGGCGTGAGCGATGCCAGGTAGTGCTTCGTGCGCGCCGTGACCGCGCGGAGATAGTCGAGCTGGACCTTCGCGCTCGGAGACTTGAACGCGCTCACCTCGGCCGGAGTGTGCCCGTACCCGGAGTCGTCGTGGTCCGGGGGGCGGTCGAACTTCCGGTGCCAGCCGTCCCGCGTCCAGAGATCGGCCTCGCCCATGAGGTCTGCGATCTGGCCGTCCTGCACCCGCGTCAGGTGCCACACGGTCCAGCCGAGGGGGTTCGCGCCGGGACGCGGCGGCCAGTCGAGGTCAGCGGTCCGGACGCCCGCCAGCACCTCCTCCACCAGCTCCGGCAACCGGTCGTACCCGTCGACGACGAGCTCACGCCATTCCACCGCTGCCTCCTTGGCTCCGGGCGCCGCCGTTGGTCAGGAGGACGCGTCCGGCGTCGCCCCGTCGATGACGTTCCGGACGGCTGGCGCGAGTGTAGGAACCGCCTCCGGCAGTGTCAAGCTCGGTCGGCGCTTACGACGAGATGGCCCCACGGAGGTGAGGGGAAGTTGTGCCCCGCGAAGGCGACGGCGCGAGAGGGAGAAGCTCAGGGCGGGACGGTCAAAAGCTGCAACGAGCTCCCTGCGGGTATCGCGGCCCAAAAAGGGCGCTTGCCCGCCACCGACACTCGGAGGCCCAGATCGAGATCACGCCTGACCGTGGTCCGGACTGGAGCTATGCTGAAGAGCGACGACCCCGACGAGCACGCCGCAGACGAGGACCTACCGTCCAAACAAGAAGAGGACGCACCGGTGAATGAGCGGTCGCCAGCGCAGACCCTCCTTCAGCTGACGTCCGGCTACTGGGTGTCGCAGGCGATCTACGTCGTCGCCAAGCTCGGCATCGCCGACCTCCTGAAGGATGGCGCGAAGACGTGCGCGGACCTGGCGAAGGTCACCGGGACGGATGCGCAGTCCCTTTCGCGAGTCATGCGGGCCCTGGCGAGTGTCGGCGTGTGCACCGAAATGGACGGAGGACGATTCGGGCTCACCCCGTTGGCCGGGCCGCTTCAAACCGGCGTCCCCGACTCCATGCGCGCCTGGGCGATCCTGCTGGGGGAGGAGTCGTACCGCGCGTGGGGGGAGCTCCTGTACAGCGTCAAGACGGGCGAGCCCGCCTTCGACCACGTCTATCACATGCGGCGGTTCGAATACCTCGGCCAGCACCCTGACGCGGCCGACGTGTTCAACACGGCCATGACGGCCCTCTTCGGGCGGGTGCACGCGGCGGTCGTGAAGGCCTATCCGTTCTCCGGATTCACCAAGGTCGTTGACGTCGGCGGCGGGAATGGCTTTCTGCTCACCCTGATCCTCAAGGCCAACCCCCACGTGACCGGCGTCCTCTTCGAGACGCCGACCGTGATCCAGGATGCGAGGAGATACATCGAGGCTGCGGGACTCACCGCCCGCTGCGACACGGTGGCGGGCGACTTCTTCGTGGCGATCCCGGAAGGCGGCGACGCCCACCTCCTCGCCCACGTCATCCAGAGCTTCGACGACGACCGGAGTGTCACGATCCTGAGACACTGCCGCCGGGCGATGGCACCGCACGGGAAGCTGCTGCTCGTCGAACCCGTCATTTCTCCCGGCAATGCGCCGTCGTTCGCGAAGCTACTCGACCTCCACATGCTCGTCGTCACCGGGGGACGCCAACGCACCGAGGCCGAGTACCGAACGCTCCTCGGCTCGGCCGGCCTGCGGCTGACGAACGTGATCCCGACAGAATCCGGGGAAAGCATCATCGAGGGGGTGCGCGCATAGGGCGACGGCCACGACCGTCGTCATCCCCCGCTCGGCCCGCGGGCTACTCCGCCGCCGCGTGGGCAGGCACCGGAGCGCCGTTGCCAGCGCCAGCGGGAGCGGCCGGGGGACCCGCCAGGCCGAGGTCGCGGATCAGCCGCGCGAGATAGGTCCGCTGGAGCCCGAGGAGGCGCGCCGCGCGCGTGCGGTTCCCGCTGGTCCGGCGGAGGGTCGACGCGATGAGCCCGCGCTTGAACTCCTCCACCGCGGCATGGTAGGTCCGCGCCGGCTCCCGGGTCAGCGCGTCCCCGAGCCCGGCCTGCCTGATCTCGGCCGGGAGGTCCCGGGCCGTGACCTCCGGTCCGTCGGCGAGGACGGCGGCGCGCTCGATCACGTTCTCGAGCTCCCGGACGTTGCCCGGCCAGACGTACCGGCGGAGACACGCGAGCGCCTCGGGTGCGATGCCGGCGAGCTCCCGCTTCAGCTCCCGCCGGTAACGCTCCAGGAAGTGCTGGGCGAGCGCGGGGACGTCCCCGGCCCGCTCCCGGAGCGGCGGGAGGGTCACGCTCACGACGTCGAGCCGGTAGTAGAGGTCCAGGCGGAAGAGCCCGTCCCGGACGGCGGCGCGGAGGTCGCGGTTGGTGGCGGCGACGAAGCGGACGTCCGTCTGGATCGGCCGCGTGCCCCCGACCCGCTCGAATGTCTGATCCTGGAGGACGCGGAGGAGCTTCGCCTGGAGCGCGGGCCGGATGTCGCCGATCTCGTCGAGGAACACCGTCCCGCCGTGCGCCACCTCGAGCTTCCCGCGCTTCTGCTGGTGGGCGCCCGTGAACGCCCCCTTCTCGTGGCCGAACAGCTCGGACTCGAGGAGCTCCTCGGAGAGGGCCATGCAGTTGACCACCACGAACGGCAGGTCCCCGCGGCGGCTCCACCGGTGGACCGCGCGGGCGATGACCTCCTTGCCCGTCCCGCTCTCGCCGAGGAGCAGCACGGTGGCGCCGCTCGGCGCCGCCCGCCGAGCCAGGTCCAGCACGACCCGCATCTGCGGGCTGTCGCCGACGATCGCCGCGTAGCGGTCCCCCACCTCGGAGGAGAGCAGCGCGTTCGCGTCGCGGAGCGCCTGGCGCTCGAGCGCCTTGCCGAGCACGATTTCGAGGTGGCGCGCGTCGACGGGCTTCGTGACGAAGTCGTACGCGCCCTTCTTCATCGCCTCCACGGCCCGCGCGATCGTGCCGTGCCCCGTGATGACGATCACGACGACGTCCGGCTCCTCCCGCCGGATGGTCTCGAGCACGGCCATGCCGTCCAGGCCTGGCAGGACCAGGTCGAGCAGCACGATCGCGGGCGGCTCCTCGCGGCAGAGGCGCAGGGCCTCCAGCCCGCGGTCGGCCACCGTCACCTGGAAGCCCTGTGCGCGGAGCCGGTCGCTCAGCGCCTCGCAGAAGTCGGGATCGTCGTCAACCAGCAGGACGCACGCCGGCGGGGCCATGGCTCAGTCCTCAGTCGCGGTCGAACGCCTGGGCCGTGAGGCGCAGGAGCTCGCCGGGTCGAAGGGCTTCAGCATGAACTCGTCCACTCCCTGGGTGCGGCACGCCTCGCGGAGCGGATGGTTCGGGGAGCCGGTCAGCACGATCACGCGGGCGGCGGCCCGGCCTGCCAGATCGCCGGCAGGGCCTCGAAGCCCCCGAGCCGCGGCATCTTGAGGTCGAGGATGATGCAGCCGGGGCGCGCCTCGCGAGCGCGGGCGAGAGCCTCGATGCTGTCCCGCGCCGTGAGGACCCGGTACCCGGCGGCGGCCAGCCGGTCGGAGACGATCTGGAGCAGGTCCGCCTCGTCGTCGACGACGAGGACGAGGCGGTCCTCCCCGGAGACCGGCGGTGCCGCCGGGAGGCGCGCGGGTAAGTCAGCCTCCGGGACCACGCGGGCCGACGGGTCCGTCATTCCGCCGTCCCTTCCGCGGCGGGCAGCAGCACGACGAAGGCCGCTCCGCCGCCCGGCCCGTCCTCCACCCAGATCCGGCCACCGTGGAGCTCCACCAGGTGGCGGGCGATCGTGAGGCCCAGCCCGGTGCCGGGCGGCCGCTCTCCCTCGACACGACCGACCTGGTAGAACTTGTCGAACACGCGCTCGCGCTCGGTGAGAGGGATCCCCGGCCCCGTGTCCTCGACCGCGAGGCGTACCAGCCCGTCGCCGTCGGGGCCCGCCCTGACCGCCACCTGGCCGCCCGGCGGGCTGTACTTGATCGCGTTCGCCAGGAGGTTCGCGAGGACCTGGTGGACCCTGTCCGGATCCGCCCAGACCGCCGGACACGGTGGCAGGTTTACAGCAACCCGCACCCGCCGCTCGGTCGCGACATGGCGGAGACCGTCGACCGCTTCGCTGACGAGGTCCGAGACCGGGAGCGCCCGCGGAACTAGCTCGATCTTCCCGGCCTCGATCCGAGTGAGATCGAGGAGGTCCGACACCATGCGGCCCAGCCGGTCGGCGTTGTCGCGGACACGGCCGAGGTAGTGACGGGGCTTGTCGGCGAGCGGCCCAGCTACGCTGTCCAGCAGGTTGTCCACGTAGCCCTTGATCGCGGCCAGCGGGGTCCTGAGCTCGTGAGAGACATTGCCGAGGAAGTCGGACTTGAGCTGGTCGACCTCGCGAAGGCGGGCGTGAGAGGCCTCGAGCTCCCGGTATGTGGCTTCCAGCTCCGCCGTCCGCTCGTGCACCTTGGCCTCGAGCTGAGCGGCCGACTCCTGGAGCCGCCGGTAGAGGTGGGCATTCTGGATCACTACCGCGACCTGGGCGGCAAAGACCGTCACGAGCCGGACGTCGTTCTCCGACAGGCCGCCCGGCTTGTTGGCGATCGAGATCTTTCCGACGAAGCGCCCCTCGTGGAAGAGAGGAATCTCGGTCAGGTTGTAGACACCGAACGGCCGCAGGAAGGCGCGCTGCTCCTCGTTGAACTCCTCGGGGCGCTTGTTGACCATCGGGCCCCGGTGCCGGAAGTTCCAGGCGGGCCTGAGCGCGTCGGCCGGGTAGCGGACCTTCTTGAGCAGCTCGTCTGCGACGTTGTAGCCCGGCCACTGGCAGACGAACTCGCGGGTTTCCGACTCGTAGAGGGAGATGACGCACTTCTCGCAGCCGACCAGCTCCGCGAGCCGACGGGTAAGCCGGCCGTAGGTCTCGCGGATGTCGGTCATGGCCTCGAAGGCACGCGAGATCTCCTCGAGGCCCTCGAGCTCCCGGTAGCTACGGCGGGGCCGGAGGAGCCCCCGGATCGCCCCCAGAGCGGCTGTGACACCTCTCACGGACGGCATGGGACCCAGTCGGCTCCCCGGATCCCGCGACCGCAGCAAGGCGGGGCGCCGGGGCGCGGGGCTACGGGGTGCCCGAACGCACGAGGGGCGTCACCCCGCGGTGACGCCCCTCGCTGCCTGCCCGACCGGCGTCGAGCGCTAGTTCTTGGTCGCCGGCTTGACCCCTGGGTGATCCTTGAAGAACTGCTTGTTGATGTCGATGTACTGCTTCCACTGATCGGGCGTCTCGTCCTCGGCGAAGATTGCCTTGACCGGGCACACCGGCTCGCAGGCGCCGCAGTCGATGCACTCCTCGGGGTGGATGAACAGCATCGTGTCACCCTCGTAGATGCAATCAACCGGGCAGACCTCCACGCAGGCCTTGTCCTTCACGCCGATGCACGGCTCGGCAATGATGTACGGCATCGAGTCCTCCCCCGAGTTGGTGTCGGAAGCGGGAGGCCCAGTCAGCGAGCCTCCGGACCGCCCGCGCCCACCTCTGCGCGGAGCCTGGGCGAACCGGCCCACTTGTACTATGGGGGGAGTTCACTGTCAAGCCGCGGGCTCCTCCGACCCACCGATGCCCCTTGGGGAATGATTCGCCGCCAATGACCCTCGGGCAACGTCGCCCGCGCAGGCGCTCGTTCGGATCGTGCCGTCCGATCGCCCTCCGCACCGAGGCCGGTGCGCCGCCCTGAGCCGCCTTTCCGACACCCGAGAGCCTACGGCGCTCGACGGCGCCGCGGCGCGCCTTTCGCCCAGGCTGCATATCCGGCCGATGTGCCCTCGACCTCATCGACGTGCCCACGCGTCTCCTCGGGGTGACAGGGGAGCCAGTGTGCAACCGGTGTGCCCCACGGGAGTGACGGGAACTCTGCGGAATGATGGCTCACGCAACGCGACATGGATCGGCCGGTGCACTGGTTTGTGTGCACCCTGCACTGTTTTGTGTGCACCCCACTCGAATCGATGCCGATCTCAGCGCCAGCGGGCTTGACGGCCGCGACAGGTTCCAAGCTGTGAACGCTGTCGTGCCGCAACTTTACGGGACACAATCCGTGCCGCTCGGCAGGCCAGCGCCATGTGGCAGGTCACGTTCGCGGTGACAAGACCCGCGACTCCGGTGCACTGGTTCTTGTGCAGTCCTCGAGGTCGGCATCCCGACCGCTCGCGTCAAGTGTGCGCCATAGCACACCTCGGCCCTCTGGCGTGTCTCTTGCTCACATCGAATGGTCTATGCGTGGCGCAACCATTCGCTGCGCCGTGGGCAGCCTCCACCGCGACGGCTTGCCGGCCTGGGTGCCGGAGGCACGGGTGGCGCCCAGGCAGTGAACGGGCATGCGGAGCACGGGCATCGCCGCGCTACTGGCGACCCGCCTCCGCACTAGGCGGTAACCCTTCCGCGGCAGACCAGCTGCCGTCACCCCCGAACGGAGGAGGGATCGTCGATGCGAAGCGCAAGTCCTATGGTTCGCGTGGCGGCCTTCCTTATCGGCCTGTCCCTCGCGGCTCCGTCCTGGACCGGTGCCGACACCGTGTTCGGCCCGAAATCCTTCGTCCGAACGACGGGTTCCCCTAATGTGTTTACCGAGAGCTTCGTCGTGTGCAAGGTGGATCGCGATTTCCTCCTACGCGTCGAGAACGGTCCGGACGGAGCCGTCAGGATCGCGAGCGGCACGCTGACCCTCAACGATGCCGAGATCGTGCACCCGTCCGATTTCGGTACCCAGGTGACTCTCATCGAACGCCCTGTTCGCCTGCAGCCCTCGAACACGCTCACGGTCCAGCTGGCCGGGACCCCGCGGGGGACCGCACGCATTCGCGTGGTAAGCCCCGCGGGGTGTGGGCCGGAGATCGCCATCACCAGTCCGCCGGCTGGGGCCTCCGTGCCTGAGGGCATTCTCCATGTCCGGGGGACAGTCAAGGGGCCTTTCGATATTGGTGTAGCGGTCAACGGCGTGCCGGCTGCCGTGCACGGTGGCGAGTTCGTCGCCCTGCTGCAGGTCAGTCCAGGCCCGGTGAACCTCACGGCCGCCGCCACCACACCCGATGGCTCAACCACCGAAGCTAGCCAGTCGGTGACGGTGGTGGAGGCCCCGGAGACCACGGTTCGCCTGCTGGCAAGCCCTCCCGGAGGGTTGTCGCCGCTGACCGTTGGATTCGCGCTCTCGAGTCTCATCGGGATCATCGACGTTAAGCTGGATCTCGAAGGCGACGGGCCGGTAGAGTTCGAGGGCCCCAGTCTGGACGGCCAGGTGTTCACCTATGGTCAGCCGGGCGTGTACATCGCCAGGGTGCAAGCGACGGACATCGACGGGCAGGTGCACTCCGCGACGGCGGTGGTCGAGGCATACGACCGCGCGGCGCTGGACCTCCGCCTCCGGTCGGCGTGGGACGGATTCAAGGATGCCGTCCGCCTCGGGGACGTGACGCGCGCCGTGCACTTTCTCCACAGTGAGACCCGTGACGCCTACGCAGACCAGCTGAGACTGCTGAGGCCACAGACCTTGGCCAGCGTCGATACGTACCTGACCGCGATCCAGCTCGTCGAGGTTGGTCCGAAGGGCGCCGAGTATGAGATGTTGCGCGACCGGGACGGGGTCGTTCTGTCCTTCGCGGTCTGGTTTCGCGTCGATCAGGATGGGATCTGGCGGCTGTTTCGCTTCTGAGTATGCGACGGTGCCTCGTGCTCGCGCTCCTCGTCGTCTCCCTGGCGGGCTCGGCGCCCAGCCTCGCGCTCGCGCAGGCACCCTCGTCGGCGGAGGCGCAGGCCATCTGGGACGCCTTCTGGACCCGCGTGCTGGCGGGCGATCTCCGCGGCGCGTACCGCTATGTGCACTCCAGTCGACTAGGGTTCCCTCTGCAGCGGTCGGTGGAGCAGCTCCAGGAAATGGCCAGGCAGATGCGGTATTGTCGCCTCCGCCCCGACCCCCTGCCGGCCGGTGGCGAGGACGTCCTCTTCGAGGTGCACTGCGAGCACGCGGGAGAGAAGGCGAACATCCTGGTCGGGTTCCGCCAGGACTCCGACGGCGCGTGGCGGCTCACCCTGATCTAGCGCCATGGTGATCGGCCCCCCGGCCCGAATCGTCGTCGCCGCCCTGATCGGACTCCTCGTCACGGTGGCTGTCACGCCGAGTCACGCGTCGGAGAAGTGGGGGCCATTCCGTGGCCAACTGGTGGACCAGACCACGGGGAAGGGCATTGCGGGCGCCGCCGTCATCGCGATCTGGTGGAAAAACGAGCCGAACCCCATCCAAATGAACCGCTCGTTCTTCGACGCGATCGAAGCTGTGACCGACGCCGACGGGCGCTTCGAGATCCCTCGGCACCCCAAGCCGCCCTTCTTCGACTTCCAGATCTATCCGGCGGAGGTCGTCTACTTCGCGCCTGGATACATTCCCACTCGAGAGGACGTGTCGCCGCCGGACGGCCAGATATTCGTCGCGCCTACAGTGGTCCTGATGGAGCGAATCAACCCACATACGGCCTCCCCGAGGCGATCCGATGCCCGACCGGGAGGCGTACCGCTAGAGAAGATGAAGGAATTCACGAGGGCCGTGAACGTGGAGAGGCAGATGCGGGGGCTATCGCCCCTGCCGATTCCCGGCGAGGAGATCAAGCATTGAGCAAGACCGTCCTCATCTGTGCCGCCGCTGTCGTCATGTCCACCCTTGGACCAAGGAACCCAGCCCTTGCGCTCAACCAAGCGACGCACAAGATCGTTAACGAAGAAGCTGCTATCAGATCGAGTCTAGATTCTATCCTGAGGCTTCAAGTCGGCATCGGACGGGGTCTACTTCAACGCTTCGGTGACCGGTCTGTGACCGCATGGATCGGCGAGGGCGGTATCCGTGAAGACGACGGCATCCGGTTCTTCCGCCACTTCCACGACCCCCTGAAACCGTGGTCGACAGCCGGACTCGAATTCTTCGGGCAGTTCCAGTCGTCGATCCACTGGATGCAGCGCCCCGCGGACTGCCTGGACTCCAGCTGGCGCAGCGGCAAGGATTGGACCTGGAGCAGCGCCCGGTGCTACTTCCACCGGGCACTCATCGAGTCCAAGTCAGATGACCGCGATCTGGCGTGGGCGTACACCTTTCGCGCTGTCGGGCAACTCATGCACCTCGTGGTCGACGCGTCGGTGCCCGAGCATACACGCAATGACCCTCACCCGCTCGGCGGTCTCTTCGGAAGCTACGAGTACTGGGTAGAGAGCGCGCATGGTCGCCCTGGCTCGCTTCTTGAGGCAGCCTTCATCGCGAAGTACCTGGCGACACCGGTCCGAGCCGATTCAGCGCTCGTGGAGCAGCCGACCAATGATGCCGCCGCGCCCGTGCCCATCGCCCACATGATCGACGCCGACGTCTACACAGGGGCCGACCCCAACGTCACGTTGACCTCGCCTATCGGCATCGCCGAGTTCGCGAACGCGAACTTCTTCAGCGAGGACTCAGGATACCGGCGACTCCTGGCGCCGACCTATCCCTATCCGAGTGTCGAGCGCCTCGTGCCCAGCACGCGGTCCCTTTCCGCCGGTCGCGGAGTCCGCGCCTACTACAAGAAGGGCCCGGGCGACGGCTTGCCCGTCGATCCGGTTCTGGCTGAGTGCGCGCTGGACGCCGCCTTCCGAGATGACGGCATCGCCACACTTCAGTACAAGTGCGCAGACGAGAACGTGTGGGAGCAGACCGCTGCCTTCATGCTGCCGCGGGCCGTCGGCTATGCAGCGGCCCTCCTCGACTACTTCTTCCGAGGGCGGCTCGAGACCAGCCTCCAGTTCGTGAATGTCGGCGGAACCCTCCAGGCGACGCTCTCCCTGACCAACCGGACACCCGGCGAGACCATGACTGGCACATTCGCCGTTTACGTCGACTCCCCCACAGGGGACCGCACGCCACTCTCCGGCGCATCATGGGCGCTGAGCCTGGCGCCCGACGCGACCAGCTCTCCGTTGGTGTTCTCGGTGCCCGGGACGGCGCCAGCAGGGCCATGGCTGGTCGTCTTCCAAGGAACCCTGGGGTTGGAAGTGGGCGCGGTCGCGGTCGGACGGGTGGCGCGCGAGGTCGTGGGATTCCTCTCGTACCGACGGGAGGAGAGCCGGATTGACACCAACCCGGCGGAGGTCACCGAGATCGAGCCGCCGTTGGGCGAGATACCCTCGACGGACTGGAGTTCGTTCTTTCCAGCGCCCCCGCTCATCGGGTCAGATACGGTGGATCGGCGAGTGGGGTTCACGCCGGATGCGGCACGCCTGCCGTCCTTCACGGCGATCGACGACAAGTATCAGTACGTGTTGCTCCGCGACCCCGCCTCGGGGGCGAGCCGGATGCTGGTGACGGTCTACGCTTCCCCTTATTCGGACTGCAGTGAATGGGACCGGCTGACGTACTTCCATTTCGCGTACCGCGACCTCTCGACGAGCACGTTTCAGGTCCTGGGACCCGCGATTGCCGAGATCGTGGAGTTGCCGGCGCCGCCAGACCTAGCGACGTACTACCGCTACACGTATCGCACGCTGCCCGGCCCTATCCGAACACTCTTGACCGTGTCGAGCGCCGCACCGACGCCGCAGACGGTTGACATCGCGGGGGTGACGTTCCTCGGTATCCGCCTCCTCACGGTACCCGCGGATCCCGGACCACAGCTCCCGCAGCCGCCATTGCCGGAAGGCCATCCCCTCCGGTGGCTCATTCGAGACTGTCAGATGGTCCTGGTGGTCCGATTCGAGCAACCGAACCCGTAGTCAGCGCTGCTTACTCGACAAGGTCAGGTGGATCTTGGTTCAGCCGAGCCTCACTCTCTGGAGCCGAGACAGCCCACCCGATCGGATCATGAGTCGACTCATCCAGCACGGGAGCAGGGCTCTTCCGCAACGAGGAGCCGAACGACGAGGGTACACCGACCCAGGCAACAAGACATTCTGTGTTCTCGCGGACCCACGCCGCGCGGTGCGAGAGCGGTCCCTTCCCGCCACCGTCAGGGTGGTCCGCCCCCCGTCGCCCACGCGATCGCCTCCCGGCACGCGGAATCGAGGGCATCCAGCGCGTCCTCGAAGAAGTGGTCGCCTCGAGCACGCGGACCCAGGGCGGCCCGGGCAGGCACGCCGCCAGCGCCTCGAGGCGCGCGGGGTCGAAGTACTCGTCACGCCTCCCTGCGATCAGCGCGATGCGCCCGCGGAAGCGGGCCAGGAAGCCGTAGTCGTAGCGGGCCACGACGGGGGCGACGCCCAGGTAGAAGCCGACGCCGGGATCGGCCACGGCCGCCTGACCGCCCACGTAGCTCCCGAACGAGTAGCCCGCGACGGCGACCAGGTTCGGCTGGCCGCCCAGCGTCTCTCTCAAGTGAGCGAGCGCGCCCGCGACGTCCGCGACCTCGGCGCGCCCCTCGCCATGCTTGCCCTCGCTGCCCCCGACACCGGGGAAGTTGAACGCGAGCGTCAGAGCGGATGCGGGTGACAGAGCAGGCGCGAGCGGCTGCGCGCTTGCGTGGTGTAGCGGCCTCCAAGAGCGCCGGCAGAGCTTGGCATGTCGATTGCTCCCCCGAACCCGGGTCGTCGTGAGTACGGGCACGGCGCGGCCACATCGAAAGCTTGGAGGAAGTCAGTCATGACTCGTAAACTCGCGAGAGTGCAGCATTTAACCAGACAGCTCACTGGTTTCTGCGGAGCTCGTGAGAATGGCCGCACAGTCACCCGCTCGGGCAATTTTGTCGCGCGCCGACGCGCCTCGGCGCTCCTCCTGCTCATGCTGGCTCTCCTGGGCTCGACGCCAACCTGGGCCGGAACCGCGTCGACAACCATGGCGGTAACCGCCGCCGTCATCAGTGTCTGCACGATCACCGCGACGCCGATGGCCTTCGGCAACTACAGCCCACTCGGGGGTTCGCCCACGGACGCGACCTCGACCGTCACCATCACGTGCACGCAGGGCGCGGTCACGACCGTCGGCCTCGACAATGGCCTGAACTTCTCAGGGGGCAACCGGCGCATGGCCTTCCTGACCTCGTTCCTCAACTATCAGATCTACAAGGACTCGAGCCACACGGCGCTCTGGGGCAACTCGGGGAGTGACCTGCTCGACACGGGGACGGCACCCTCCATCGCGCCGCGGAACTTCACGGCCTACGGGCGGATCACGACTGCTCAGGATGTTCCAACCGGAGCGTACGTCGACACGGTCACCGCGACGGTCAACTTTTAGTCCCGCCTGCTCGGCCTTGAGCGCCAGGGGCCGGGCATCGGTCGGCGTCCTCGTCGCACTCGGACTCGCGCTGGATCTCGCTGGCGCCGGCTTCGTCTCAGCTGGTACCTTCACGATCAACCCCATCCAGGTTTTTCTCACCGACGCCGCCAAGAGCACGGTCGTCACCCTCCAGAACACGAGCGCCGAGACGCTCCGGTTTCAGTTGAGCGTCTTCGCCTGGGGGCAGAGCCCCGCCGGCGAGATGCTGCTCGCCCCCACCGCGGACATCGTCTTCTTCCCGAAGCTCCTGACGCTAGGGCCACGCGACGAGCGGAAAATCCGCGTCGGCACGTCGGCGGCAGCCGGGATGACCGAGAAGACCTATCGGCTGTTCATCGAGGAGCTGCAGTCGGCCGGCCGGCCCGCCCCCGGGACGACTGCGCCTCAGATCCAGGTCCTGACGCGGGTCGGAGTTCCCATCTTCCTGCAGCCAGCCAAGGCGGTGGTGGCCGGGCGGATTGATGCCGTGGCCCTCCGTGGAGGGCGCTTGGTCTTCACGCTGGCCAACACCGGCAACGTCCACCTCCTACCGCAGACGGTCCGGGTCACCGGCCGGGGCGACACGGGTGAGGTCATTCTGGATCGCCAGCTCCCAGGGTGGTACGTCCTGGCGGCGGGGACCCGCGTCTTCGCCCTGGAGCTGGGGCGCGACGACTGCAGCAGGCTGCGCGCGGTCGCCGTCGAGATACGCACGGCGCGCGCGGCGTTCACGAGAGAGGTAGCGGCGGTGCCGGCGGCCTGTGCTTCCTGAGGAATCGGGATCGCAGTACCGGGAATGAGGCGCGTCGCCGCGTGCGTCGCGGCACTCGTCTTCGGGCCACTCGGGCTGATTCTCGCGCTGGCTTCCGTCGGCCGGGCGGCCGAACTCGAGCGCGCGCTGCTGGAGTTGGTCGTCAACGAAGCGAATCAGGGCGAGGTGCTCGCGCTCCTGCGGCCGGGCGACGTGCTGGTGCCGGTGGCGGCTCTGGAGCGGGCGGGTCTGCGACGGGTGGAGGGCGACCGGGAGGAGATCGACGGGCAGTCGTACGTGTCGCTCCGTTCACTGGCGCCGGTAGTTCGCTTCCAGGTGGACGAGCGAGCCCTGACGCTGCGCCTCCAGGTCGACCCCACGCTCTTTGATCGGACGGTTGTCGATCTCCAGCCCGGGCGGCCGCCCGGATACAGCTATCGGCAAGACCCGGCAGGGTTCCTGAACTACGCGGCGACCTGGTCCGACTTCTCCCGGTACAGCGCCTTCGGTGAAGCGGGGATCAGCGGGGGAGGCGCCCTGCTGTTCAGCAGCGCGGCTCGCACGCCCGACGGCGGGCTCGTTCGGGGCCTGTCCAACCTCACCTTCGACGACCGGCCACGGCTGACGAAGTGGCTCGCCGGGGATCGGCTGGTCACGCTGAGCGACCTGAGCGGAAGTCTCGTCCTCGGAGGCCTGGCGATCTTCCGGGACTTCGACCTCGACCCGTACCTCATTCGCTATCCGACGCTCGGCCTGAGCGGAGCGACATCGGTGGCCTCCACCGCCGACGTTTACGTGAACGGGACACTGGTGCGTCGGGAGCCCCTGCCGCCGGGGCCGTTCGATCTCAACAATGTCCCCGTGCCCCGAGGCACGGGCGCCGTGCGCGTGGTCGTCCGAGATCCATTCGGGCGCGAGCAGGAGATTGTCTCCTCCTACTACTTCACCTCGGCCCTCTTGACTCCAGGACTCCACGATTACAGCTACAACATCGGTTTCCGTCGCGACCATCTCGCCACAAGTAGTGGGGACTACTCGACCCCGGCGTTCCTGGCCCGTCACCGGGTGGGGATCACGCCATGGCTCACCGCCGGACTGCGCGTCGAAGCCGGGTCCGAATTCGTGAGTGGCGGGCCGCTCGCCACCGCGCGGCTGCCCCTGGGAGAGCTGGCACTGGAAGCCGCGGGCAGCCGTGCTGATGACCACCCGGGGTGGGCAGCTTCGTTCGCATACACGCTGGCCGGGCGGCCTCTGAGCCTGGGCGCCGCCGTCCGGATGCTCAGCTCACGCTACGCGACGACGAGTCTCGAGTCGCGGGACGACCGCGCGCGGCTCGAGGTCAGCGCTTTCGTGGGGCTCGAAATCGGCTCTCGTACGAGCCTCACATTCGGCTACGCTAAGGCAGACTTCCGCGACCAGGAGCCACGCGAGCGCGTCACGGCGTTTCTGAGCGTGCGAGTGACCGACCGTGCCAGCCTGTTCGTGAGCGGTACCTACCATCTCGCCTCCCCGGCGCCGTCGCCTCTGACACCCCGCGAGAGTGCGACCGAGATCTTCGCGGGGTTGAGCTACTATTTCGGCAATGCAACAACCGGAAGCATCTCGCACCAGCAACGGGGGACCGATCGCACCAGCGCGGTCGAGCTACAGCGCTCCCTTCCCGTTGGCGATGGCTACGGCTACCGCCTGCGCGCGGCGACGACCCGGGACCAGACTGGGGGTGGGGGCGCTGTCCAGTACCAAGGGCCGTATGGCCGGTACGAGGTGGCGGGCGACGTCGTCGACGGTCACGGCAGCACGGCCCTCAGTGTGGCGGGCGGCTTCGTGGCGATCGGTGGAGCCGTGTACCCGACCCGCCCCGTCCAGGACAGCTTCGCCCTGATCCGGGTGCCGGGCGTCGGAGGGGTGCGCGGTTACGCCGACAATGAGGAAATCGGCCGGACGAACGGGGGCGGTGATCTGCTGATCCCGAGTCTCCAGCCCTACCTCGGCAATCGCATCCGCATCGCGGACGAGGACATCCCGCTCGACCGCTTCGTGGAGGAGACCGAGCAGACGGTGGCGACGCCGTTCCGGGGTGGCGCCGTCGTGCGCTTTCCGGTCGGGCGTCTTCAGGCGGTCACCGGCCACCTCGTGATCGAGGCCGCCGGTCGCGAGACTTCCCCCGACTTCGGCGAGCTGAGCGTCACAGTCGGAGGCCGCCAGGCGGAGTCGCCCATCGGACGAGGCGGCGAATTCTACCTCGAGAACGTCCCGGCGGGGCGCTATCCAGCGGTGATCGTGCACAATGAGCGCACGTGCAAGTTCGTCCTGGAGGTCCCGCCGACCCAGCTGCCACTAGTCGAGGTAGGCACGGTGCGGTGCCGAATCCCCGGAGACGAGGGAAGCGAGCAGTGAAAGCAGGCGGCCGGATGCTCGTCCTCGGCATGGGGCTGGCGCTCCTCGTGGCTCCGCTCCGGCCGGCGTACGCGGCATGCTCGATCAGCGCCACCGCCGTCAGCTTCGGCAGCTACAACGTCTTCGCGAGCACCCCGCTGGATTCGACAGGAAGCGTGACCTATCAGTGCACCCCTCTCGGGCTCACCATTACGATCACGCTCGATCGCGGCAGCGCCTCCAGCTTCAACCCGCGCCGCATGCTACGCGGGAGCCAGGCGCTCACCTACAACCTCTACCTGGACCCGGCACGGGTGCTGATCTGGGGTGATGGCACGGGTGGCACCCAAACCTACAGCGCCCTGATCGGCCTCCCGGCAAGCGTCGTGGTGCCGGTATACGGGCGCATCCCGTCCGGCCAGGACGTCGCCGTCGGCGCGTACGCGGATACGATCACAGCCACGATTCTCTTCTGAGTGCCTCTCCCTGCCGTTCGGGCAACCGGATGCGCTGCGGCAGCACCGGCTGCGGTCTTCGATCTGCAGTGCCCAGGCACCCGACGCGCCGTTGCTGGTCCTCGGCGACGACGCTGTCGTAGCTGAACCGTGTGAAGTCGCGGTTAGCCAGCCGTCTTGCCACCGTCGGCGGTGAGAACTTGGCCAGTCACGAATGACGCGTTGTCGGAAGCAAGGAACACGATGGCGCGCGCAATCTCGTCCGGCTCGCCCACGCGCCCCAGGGGCACTCCCGTCGCCAGCGCCGCCTTCCTCTCCGCGGTTCCGGTGAAGCGGTTCAACATTCCGGTCTCTGTTGGACCGGGAGCCACGGCGTTGACGCGCACGCCGAAGCGCGCGGCCTCGAGCGCCGCAGACTTCGTCATGCCTTCGATGGCGTGCTTGCTGGCTGCGTAGACCGATGCGCCGGCCGCTCCTTCGTGCCCATAGGTCGAGGAGATGTTGACGATGCTGCCGCTACCTTGCGCCTGCATCACGCGCAGTTCGTGCTTCATGCTCAGCAGCGTGCCGAGCACATTGGTGTCGAAGGTGGCCGCATAGCTATCGGCGGTTTGCTGCGTCACCGGGCCGGGCTGGCCTTCGGTGCCGGCGCTATTGACAGCGGCGTCCAGGCGACCGAAGCGCGCGATGGTCCGATCAACCAACGTCCGCACGTCGCCCTCGTGGCGCACATCCGCCTGTAGGAATTCGACGTCAGTGCCGAGCGCGCGCAGTTCAGTCGCGAGCTCCTGGCCGGCTTCCTCGTGGCGACCGGCGACAACGATGCGGTTGCCTTCCCGCGCGAACGCAAGAGCCGTCGCGCGCCCGATTCCCGTGAGCGCGCCGGTGATCAGGACAACCTGGGTGCTCATGCTCCTACTCCTTCAGGTTTAGCCGGCCCCGAGGGCCGGGGGTTGAGGACGCTTCCGATCACTTCCATGGATCAACGCTAGGCTCTTCTAGCGGCGCGTACCAATACTTTGTAAGCTGGGGCCATACCTCGGAGGCATGGGACACGATATGGAGCTGCGGCATCTCCGCTATTTCGTCGCCGTCGCCGAGGAGGGGAGTCTTACCGTAGCGGCCGAGCGGACGCTGCACACGTCGCAGCCGTCTCTCAGTCGTCAGATCCGGGACCTTGAGGACGAGGTCGGCGCTCAACTGATGATCCGCAGCGCTCGCGGCATCGAGCTGACCGCCGCGGGCCGGGTCTTTCTCGACCATGCACGACTAGCCCTGGCTCAGGTCGAGGCGGCCGGCGAAGCGGCACGGCGCGCCGCTCAGCCCGCCAAGCTGTCGTTCGCGCTGGGCTTCCTTACCGGACAGGAGATGGACTGGCTCCCCGAAGCGATCCGCATCCTTCGGGACGAACTCCCCAATATCGAGATCACCATCTCCAGCCAGTATTCCCCTGACCTCGCGAGTGCTCTGGTGAGGGGCAAGCTCGACGTAGCGTTCCTCAGACCAGAAACACAGGCAGCCGATCTAATCTTCAAGGTCGTCAGCAAGGAACCGCTCGTGGCCGTGTTGCCCAGCGATCACCACCTCGCTTCGCATGAGGCGATCAATCCACGAGAAATCGTCGGCGAGACATTCATCAGCGTGTCGAACACGGCCCCCGTATTGCGGGTGGTCATCGACGACTACTTGAGGCGCTCAGGCGTCGACATCAGGCCGCATCACGAAGCGGACCATCTGGCAATGGCGATGTCCTTGGTCGCATCAACGCGCGGCGTCGCACTGTTGCCTGCCTACGCACAGAATCTGCTTCCCTCGTCCGTGATCAGCCGCCCCTTGCAGGGGGCTGTACCCACAATTGATCTGGTTGTCGGCTACAGCAAGATGAATACGTCTCCGATCCTGAAGCTATTCCTCTCGAGGCTTGATGACTTGATCGCTCGCGTGTCGAAGAAGACCCATTGAAACCACAAGGTGTCGCATCGAACCAGGGAGAAGGTCTTC
>Ga0114129_10005062_pt1 | contig 18551 bp, 15 predicted proteins | sample RhiMetdeltSRZDD1_FD_80071 | JGI IMG/M metagenome (GOLD analysis project Ga0114129, IMG submission 80071) | Populus rhizosphere microbial communities from Tennessee, USA - Rhizosphere MetaG P. deltoides SRZDD1 (version 2) (version 2) | ecosystem: Host-associated > Plants > Roots > Rhizosphere >...
AGACGTGGGCCGCGCAGAACTGGAAGCCGAGCGCGCGCACCTCGTCCAGATCGCGCACCGAGCCGTCGGTGACCACGCCCACGCATCCGAGCGCGCGGTGGATATTCGCCTGCACCTCGCCCCACTGGGCGCCCTGGCCGCGCGGGTCGTCCAGGTCGTGCACCACGATCACCCGGGGCGCCGGGATGCTCAGGACGAAATCCCACCAGCCATAGGTGCTGGCCCGGTGGCCCTCGATCGGTCCCTGCTCGGCTCGAATGACGCACGGCACCGCGTAGCCCACCATCGGGCCCATCTCGGGAAACCGCGCGCGGATGTCCGAGGAGAGGTTGCCCTGCTCCCGCGGGCGGACCTTGAAGGTCTCGATCGCATTGGCGACGCTGGGGCTGGTGATCTTCTTGAGCGCTTCGACCTCTTGCGTGGTGAGCGGCACGGTGTCCTCCGTAGGGGATCGGCGTATGGGGTTGGTGGCCGGGTCGGGTCAGATAGTGCGCTTTCGGCGCTCCGTGAGCAACTGCTCGAGCTGCGGGATGATCTGCTGCACGCCGCGCATATTCGGGTTGACCTGGAGGGCCCGGCGGAAGTAGACGAGGGCGCGCTCGGGCTGGTCGAGCTGCAGGTAGATCTGCCCGTAGCCGGCGAGCGCCCCGAAGTGGGCCGGATTGCGCTTCATCACCTCGTCGCAGTCCTTGAGCGACTTCTCGTGCTCGCCCATGAGGAAATAGACGGTGGCCCGCTTGTTCCACGCCTCCGCGAAGTCGGGCTTTCGCTGGATCGCCTTCGTGAAGGTCTCCACCGCGGCCGGGCCGTCGCCGCGGTTCATCTCCTCGATGCCGGCCTGCAGCAGCCCGTCCGCCTCCGCGTCGCCGGAGCGGCCCCAGACCTGCCACACCGAGTGCTCGGCGAGCGTCCGCACGACCTCGTCCCGGTCCGAGAGCGCCCCGATCAGGACCGGGGCGTCTGCGATGACGCCGACCTCGCCGAGCCACGCGGTGGCGCGCCGGCGCGTCTCCAGATCGGGCTTCTTGATGTCGGCCAGCGCCTGCTCCCGCGTGAGCGGGGACTTGTCCTGGGCGGCTGCGTCGGATGCGAGCAGGCTCAGCCCCAACAGGACGGCCAGCGCGGCCCCCGCGCGGCTCATGTGCGCCCCACCAGCTTGAGAAATGCCGCCTCGTCGAGCGTGGCCACGCCGAGTCGCTTGGCGTCGTCGGCCTTGGAGCCGGCGTCCTCGCCCACGACCACGTAGTCCGTCTTCTTCGACACCGAGCCGGTGACCCGGCCGCCCAGGCGAATGACGAGGTCCTTGGCCTGGTCGCGGCTCAGGCTCGCGAGGCCGCCGGTCAGCACCAGGGATTTGCCGTCGAGCGGGCGTGGGCCCTCGGTGTGGCCTGCCTCGCTCATCGTGACGCCCGCCGCGGCCAGCCGCTCGATGGTGGCGCGGCTGCGCGGCTCGGCGAGGAATGTCGTCACCGCCTGGGCGATCTGAGGGCCGATGCCGTAGATCTCGTTGATGTCGGCCTCCGTGGCGGCGAGGAGCCGCTCCATGGTGCCAAACCGCGCGGCCAGGAGCTGGGCCGCCCGCTCGCCCACCATGCGGATGCCGAGCGCGTTGAGCAGGCGCGTGAGCCCGCGCGTCTTCGAGGCCTCGATCGCCCGGTGGAGGTTCTGGGCCGACTTCTTGGCCAGGCGCTCCAGGTCGGCGAGCGTGTCCACGTCGAGCGCGTAGAGATCGGCGAAGTCGCGCACGAGCCCCCGGTCCACGAGCTGGCCGACGATCACCTCGCCGAGGCCCTCGATGTCCATGGCCCGCCGCGAGCCCCAGTGGAAGAGCCGCTCCTTGAGCTGGGCGGGGCAGGCGGTATTGGTGCAGCGCCACACCGCCTCGCCCTCGCCCCGGGCCGCCAGGCCCCCGCAGGCCGGGCAGTGGGTCGGCATCGTGAAGGCGACCGCGTCGGACGGGCGCTTGTCGGTGACGACCTGGACCAGATAGGGGATGACGTCGCCCGCGCGCTCGATCAGCACCGTGTCGCCGATCCGCACGTCCTTGCGCCGGACCTCGTCCTCGTTGTGCAGGCTCACGTTGGAGACCGTGACGCCGGCCAGCTCCACCGGCTCGAGCTGCGCAGTGGGGGTGAGCGCGCCCGACTTGCCCACGTTGATCGTGATGCCGAGCACGCGGGTAGTGGCCTGGCGGGCGGTGAACTTGTAGGCGATCGCCCAGCGCGGGTGATGCGCGGTGGCCCCGAGCCGCCGCTGCTGCTCGAGATCGTCCACCTTGACCACGACCCCGTCGGCCTCGTAGCCGAGCGCGTCCCGGTCGGCCTCGAGCGCGCGGCAGTACGCCACCACCTCGTCCAGGGTGGCCGCTCGCTGGGACCGCGGGTTCACCGCGAAGCCGCTCTGCCGGAGCGCCTCGAGCCGCTCCCACTGCGAGTGGAAGCCCGGCGGCTCGAGCACGCTCACGTGGTAGAGGAAGATCTCGAGGGGGCGCGAGGCGGTCACCGCCGGATCCTTCTGGCGCACCGCCCCCGCCGCCGCGTTCCGGGGGTTGGCGAAGACGGGCTGGCCGGCTTCCTCCAGCCCCGCGTTGAAGCGGGCAAAGGCCTCGCGCGGCATGTAGACCTCGCCGCGCACCTCGAGCTTGACCGCGCCCTTGAGGGGCCCCGAGAGCGTGGCCGGGATGGCCTTGATCGTGCGCAGGTTCTGGGTGATGTCCTCTCCGATGCGGCCGTCGCCGCGCGTGGCGCCGCGGACGAAGCGCCCACGCTCGTAGAGCAGGGCCACCCCGAGCCCGTCGATCTTGGGCTCGCAGACGAAGGCGGGGGCGATGCCGGGCTGCGCCCGCCGGATCCGCGCCTCGAACTCCTGGAGCTCCTCCACGCTCATCGCGTTGTCCAGCGACAGCATCGCCACCAGGTGCTCGACCGGCGCGAAGGTCTCCGCACGCCGCCCGCCCGGCCGCTGGGTCGGGCTGTCGGGTGTGATCAGCTCCGGGTGCGCCTGCTCGAGCGCCACCAGCTCGCGCCAGAGCCGGTCGTACTCGGCGTCGCTGACCTCGGGGCGGTTCTCCGCGTAGTAGAGGTGGTTGTGCCGGTTGAGCTGCTGCCGCAGCTCGTCGAGTCGCGCGCTGACGTCGGCGGGGCGGGTCATGGCGGTTTCGAGAATAGCAACCGCCCGGTGGGCGCGCCAGCGATCGCCGCGCGCCTCGGGGGCGAGGGCGGGTGCGCCCTACCGGGGTTCTGTCGTGGGGGGGCGCGGCGCGCTTCGGATCGACTGCTCCAGCTCCGGGGTCACGCGGCGCATCTGATCGGTGATGCGCGCGGCGTCGACCGCGGTGCCCACCACGCGGGGCGTGATCAGGAGGACCAGCTCGGTCTTCTCGATCGTGGTCTGCACGGAGCCGAAGAGGTAGCCCAGGATCGGGATGCGGTTCAGCCACGGGACCCCGACGCGGATCCGCGTGCGCTTGTTCTGGATGAGCCCGCCCAGCACGAGGGTCTGGTTGTTGAGCAGCACCACCGAGGTCTCGGCTTCCCGCTTCGTGAAGCGGGGCGAGTTGATCGGGGGCGGCTCGTTCTCGCCGACCTCGTTGACCTCCTGCTTGACGTCCAGGGCCACCGTGCCTTGCTCGCCGATGCGCGGGGTGACGGTCAGGATGATGCCCGCGTCCTTGTACTCCACGGTCTGGGTGATCGCGTTGCCGGTGATACCGCCGGTGGCCACCGGCACCTGCTGGGAGGTCACGATGGGGACGGAGGTCGAGACGTTGATGATCGCCTTCTTGTTCTCGGCGGTCATGATCGAGGGGTTCGACAGCACGTTCACCTTGTTCTCGCTGGCCAGCGCGTTGAGCGCGGCCAGGAACTTGTCCGCCGCGAAGGTGAAGAAGTTGAAGCCGAGGGGGACTGCGCCCCCCAGGGGAATCAGGCCCTGGGCGGGACGACCCGGTAGCAGCCCCGACGGGGAGGAGCTGACGTCGTAGCGTCCGGACCGGACGGCCCACTCGACGCCGAGCTTGGTGTCGTCGGTCAGCGTGACCTCGGCGGCCAGCACCTCGATCAGCACCTGGCGCGGCATCCGATCGAGCTTCTTGATCGTGTCCTCCATCTCTTTCCAGAGCCGCGGGTAGGTGGTCACGATCACCGCGTTGGTGACCTCGTCGGCGACGAAGCGGATCTCGACGCTGGGCGGCGCGCCCTCGCCGGAGACGCCCGGAAAGCCGGTCGGCGCGCCCACCGCCCGCGGCGCCGTCCCCATGATCGGCGTCGGGGCCCCCAGCAACGGCGACGGCAAGAGCGCGGGTGCGGCCAACCGGCCGGAATAGGAGCCGGACAGACCGGAGATGCTGGAGGTGCCCATCAGCGATTGCTGGGTGCCGGTGATTGCCGGCCCGCGGTCGCCCCGGCCATAGATGGCATCGAGCGTCGTGGCGAGGTCCCGAGCCTTGGTGTTCTCCGCGAAGTAGATGAAGACGCGCTGGCCGCCGTAGATGTCCACGTCCAGCTTCTCGATCAGCCGCCGGATGATCTCCATGTCCTGTTTGCGCGCGTGGACCACCAGCGAGTTGGAGCGGCGCTCGGGCACGATCAGCGGCCGTTCGGGGCCGCCCGCGCCGATGCCGCCCGGGCCGGGCACGGGCGGCGCGCCGGGGGTTGGTGGGGGGACCGCCACCCCGGGCGCGGCCGGACCGCTCGCCCCCGCGCCCACCCGGCCACTGGCGAAGAGCTGCGCCACGATCTGGGCCAGTTCCTGGGCATCGGCGTGCTTGAGGGTGATGATCTGGAGCTCGTTGAGGGCCACCTCCACGTCGACGAGCTGCACCATCTCCAGCAGCCGGCGGATGTTGCCGGCGGTGTCGGTCAGGATGAGCAGATTCGTCTCGCGGTGGGCGGCGATCGTCCCCTGCGCGGGAACGAAGGGACGCAGCAGCGTCACCGCGTCCTGCGCGTTAATGAAGCGCAGCGGCACGATCTGCGTCACCACCTCGTCGGGCGGCAGGGTGCCGGCGACCTCGCGGCCCACCACGGTCTTCACCGACGTCTGGGGCGCGCCCTCGCGCGTGATGATGCGGTAGAGGGTGCCCGAGCGCACCGCGGCCAGCCCGTTGACGTCGAGGATGGTGAGCAGCACCCCGAAGACCTCGTCGCTCGAGATCTTTCCACTGGTCTGGACCGTCACCTTCCGTCCGCGCGCCCCCGGGGCCAGCACGTAGTTGAACCCCGCGATCTCGGCGACGGCCTGGATCACGACCTCGACGTCGGCGTTGTCGAAGTTGAGCACGAGCTGGCGCGCCGGCGACCGCGGCGCGGGCGCATCGCTCGTCACCGCGGACGGCGGGGGAGGCGGGACGGGGGGTGGGGCTGTTGACGGCGCCTCGCGCGGCTCGGCAGCGCCCACCGAGAGCGGCTCGCGGCTCGGCGGCGGCCGGAGCGGCTCGCTTGGCTGGGGTGTCGGCTCGACGGTGACCTCGACCTTGGGCCGGGGGGACTCGCTCACCCGGACGCCACCCGGCGTGGCGGAGACGCAGCCGGCCGTCATCAACACCAGCAGCAGCCAGGACGCGGTGTGCGCTCGACCGATCATCGCTCGTTGGCTCGTGGCGGCCCGCTAGCGGCCGGTACTCGCGGCGCCGGGATGCCCGGCGGCGGCCCGGTGGGCGGCGAGGGCGTCGCGGCGGCGACCGCGGGGACGGCCAGCTTCGGCTTGGCAGGATCCTGCAGCAGCACCTCCACCAGCCCATCGGGCCGAGCGATCACCACGCGGTCCTCGCTGATGGACTGCACGCGACCGCCGTTGACCGCATCGCCGACCGCGTAGCCGAAGGTGCGCTTGACGGTGGGGTCCTCCAGGTACGCCCGGCTCTTCAGGCCATCCATCACGACGCCGTGTAGGAGCGGCCTGAGCCCCGAGGCGACCACGGGACTGGCCGGCGCCTCGGACCGGCTCGGGCTGAAGAGATTCCTGGACGCGACGACCCCGTACCCACCCGCCGCCGCGGCCGGCGTGGCGGCCGGGACCGACACCGCGGCCGGTGCCGCGGCCCGCGGCGTTGGCCGCGGGGGCAGCGGCAGCGGGGTCAGCAGCTCGCGAATCAGCCCCGCGGCGCAGAGAGCGCCGAGGAGACCGAGGAGAACGTTCAGGGCGAGGATGCGTCTGGACACGATCTAGTTCTCTCCCGAGGTGGCGGCGGCCCGGGCTTCGGGCTTGGCCGTCGTCGCGCCCGGCAGGAGATAGCCGGCCACGGTGAGGGTGGTGAGCAGCTCGCGCGGTTGCCCGACCGCCACCACCCGGATCTTGAGGTCCTTCAGCGCGAGCAGCCGGTCGGCGCGCTCCAGCCGGGACAGCGCGTTCACCGTGTCCCGGATGCTTCCCATGATGGTCAGCTCGATCGGCACCTCCTGCAGCCCGTTCTGATCCGACGCGGGCAGCACCCGCTCGCTCCGGACCTCGACGTTGCCCGCGGCCAGCAGATCCTTGACGAGCTTCTGCAGCTCGGAGGCGGCGAGCGGGGCGGTCGGGCCGCGCAGCAGGCGCCGCGCTTCCATCTCGAGGCGCGCGTCGACGGCGGCCAGCTCCTCGGCGAGCCGGGGTCGTTGCGCGACCAGGAGTCGGCGCCGCTCGAGGGCCGCCTCCCGCGCGGGCACGGTGGTCTCGGCGACCCGGGAGCGCGCGAGGATCGGCTCGACCACAACCAGATAGCCGGCCACCATCAGCGCGACGACCGCGCCCACGCCGACCACCAGCCGCTCGCGAGGGCTGAGGCTGGGCATGCTCACCGCCCCGCCGCCCGACGGCCTTCCCAGCCGGCCCGGATGCGGAACTGCTCCTTGTTCTGCGTCTTGGTGACGGGCGACGTGAACTCGACCCGCTCGAGCTGCGCCGAGCTCTCGAGCAGCGGGATGAGGGTACTTGCCGCGTCGGATTGTCCGGTCAACTCGACGCCCTGACGATCCATCGTGAGCGCCTGCAGCCAGGATCCCGCGGGCAGGGTCTCCGTCATCTCTTGCAGGACCGGCAGCGCCCGGACGTGGTCGTTCTCCACCGCGTCCAGCGCGGAGAGGATGCGCCGCTTCCGGGCCAGCTCGGCGGCAAGGCTCTCGACCACCTTCGCCTCCGGCTCGAGCCGGAGGATTTCTTGCGTCAGCCGCCCGGCGTGTCGCTCGACCGTGATCGTGTGCGTGAACGCCAGACCGAGCGCGAGCAGCGCGGTGACCGCCACCATCCCGGCGGTCACGAGCTGCTCGCGCGACGGCGTCCAGGGCCGCGCCTCGATCGGGAGGAGGTTGAGCGGCGGGGTCCGTGGGCCCGCCGCCACGCCGAGCGCGAGCAGGGCGGCTCCTGCGTTGGTCGCGGGCAGGGCGCTGACGAGGGGGATGCGCGTCGCCGCGTACGGCGGAGCCGAGACCGGGACGCCGAGCGACCCGGCGAGGTCGGCGCGCCAGCCGGCGGCGTCATCGCCGGAGAGCCACACCACGTCGCAGCCGGTCCAGCGGGCGAGCCCCAGGCTGCGGGTGATCTCCCGCGCGAGCCCTTCGACGCCGGCCGCGATCACCTGGCGGCTGGTGAGCAGGGTGGGGCCATCGAGGAGGAGCAGATCCGCGCCGGCGCCATGGCGGTGCGCCCAGACCGCGCGCTGGGCCGGCAGCGCGCGGGGGAGGAGCGTGGTCAGCTCGTGGCAGGCCACCGTCAACGCGGCCGGGCGCCACTTCGCGGCGGCCAGCAGGCCCAGCGGACGCTCCACCGCGCGGCGCTCGGCGGCCACCACCAGGACGCGCCGCGCCTCGTCGGGCTCGCTCGGGAGCTCGAGCCAGTCGAAGCGGATGTCCTCCGGCGCGAACGGCACGTGACGATCCAGATCGAACGCCACCATCTCGGCCACGTCGCTCCCCGCGGCGCGCGGCAGCTCGATCGCCTTGACGACCACCGCCCGGCGATCGACGCCCACGCGCAGACGGCGCCCCGCGAGCCCGCGCGCCTGGAGTAGGGCGGCGAGGGTGCCGGCCGGGTCCTCCGCATCCTCCACCACGAAATGCTCCACCTCGCCGCGGCCGGTGATCGCGACCACGGTGAGACGGCCGTTGTGGACGAATAGGCCGATCCGGGCGGACCTCATTCGTCGTCCCCCGGCCGCCACGAGACGATCGCGACCTCCAGACGGCTCTGCTGGTCCGCGCCGCGCTGGACCACGGCGACCACGCGGCGGTGCGCGACGCCGGCCACCACGCCCTCCGCCTCGATGCGGAAGGAGCTGCTCCCCACCGTGAAGCCGCGCCCCGCGAAGCGCCCCGGCACGCTCGGGTAGGGCGCGCGCACCCGGGTCCGGACTACGTCGGCGATCTCGGCATCCGACAGACCGAGGGCCTTGAGGACGAGGGGGCGGGCGGTGTTGAGGTTCACGGTGGTAACGCCGAGCGCGGTGACCAGATCGCCGAGCCCCGGACGACCGTCCACGCCGACGTAGAGCTCCCGGGTGACCCCGCGGATCTGGAGCAGCTCGGACACGTCCTGGATGTTGCCGTTGCGCGAGCGGTAGGGAACGGGCAACCGGAGATAGAAGTCGCTCTCCGCCCCGTGAACGCGATGGAGCTCGTTGGTGTCCCGCCAGTCCAGCATCGAGTCCTTGATGATGTCTCGCTGCACCCGCTCGACCTCGAGCGCGGCGAGCAGTTGCTCCAGGCGGTCGGGTCCGGCGCCGTTGACGCTGATCCGCGCCGTCTCGTCGCTGATCCGGTACGAGAACTCGCCAGGCCCGAGCCCGACGCGGGTGCGCGGCAGCGCGGGCAGTCGCAGCGGCGTCGTCTGGCCGGGCAGGGCGCGGTAGAACACGAGCTGACCGTCCTCGTCGAGCGCCGCGATCTGAGACTGGCTCAGGATCTCGCGGATCGCCTGCTGCACGCCGGCCTCGGCCAGATGGCGGGCCTGCACGCCGTCCCGATAGGCGCGCACCATCGAGGCCTCGAGGCGCGCGGAGAACGCGAACTCGGTGACCACCACCGCCAGAAGCGCCAGCACCAGCATGACCGCGATCAAGGCGAAGCCACGCTCGCTCGTCATGGCGCGGCGGCCCGGATGGGGACGGTGAGCATCTGTGGCACGCCACGCGGGCCGGCGCGGGTGATCAGGGTGATCTCGACGGCGCGCGGCAGGCCCTCCTCCGTCCGGACGTCCCACGTGTCCCGCCAGGCTTCCGGCTCCCGGCCGAGGTAGCGGAAACGGAGCGCGCTCGTCCGCGCATCCACCAGGAGGGTTCGGACCCGGTCCATCCCGATCGGGTTGGGCAGGATCTGCTGGCGCAGCGCCAGCCCCGCCGCGTCGGCGGACAGGCTGACCGCGGTGAACGCCGCCGGCGCTCCGGTCGGGAAGGGAGGCGAGAGCGTGGCGAAGGTGAGTCGGTCCGGCAGGGCTTCGAACAGGATCCGCGCCTCCCGCTCGCCCTCGCGGGCGATCCGGTAGGGGAAGGCGCCGTCGAGCGCGCGCTCGAGGAGCACGGCCAGGCTCCGCGTGTGGTCGAGCTTGGCGGTCCGCTCCTCGCCCCGCTGCCAGGCCGCCAGTCCGACGCGGAGCCCGCCGAACACGATGGCCAGCGTCGCGGCCACGATGCCGAGCGCCAGGAGCACCTCGAGCAGTGTGAAGCCGGCCGTCCTCGTTCGCCGCCCGGTCATGGCTCGGGCGGCTCGGCGACCGCGCGCAGGCTCGCCAGCTCGAGCGCGCGATTGTTCCCCCATCGCACCACCACCGAGAGCGCGTAGAGGCGGGGCTGCGGGCCCGCGCCGGGCGTCAGCTCCTCGGCCACCGGCACGAGCGCGACGCGCCGCTCCCAGAGAAATCGCCCCTCCCCGCCGCCCACCACTCCCTCGCGGAGGGTATCGGTGGCCCGCGCGACCCGGTCGGCCACGAGGACCGCCTGCTGATAGTCGTCCGAGAGGCGGAGCAGGCGCAGCCCCTGGGACGAGAGCTGCATGAGGGTGACGATCGCGAGCCCGAGGATGGCCAGCGCGACCAGCACCTCGAGCAGCGTGAAGCCGCGGCTCACAGCGCGGTCCGCTGCGTCGTCACGCGGCCGGTCAGCGGATCCACCGTGATGACGTACGCCCGCGGCCCCGGCGCCTCGATCGTGAAGCGCGCGCCACTGGACATCCCATGGGGGAGAAAGGTGAGCCGCGGCATCGCCGGATCGGTTTCCACGCGCAGCAGCGGCGAGACGGCGCGGCTGGCCTGCACGCGGGCCTCGCCCTCGCGGCCGGGACGCCGGAGCAGGAGGACGCGGGCCTCGGGGTCGAGCGTGACCTCGAGGGCCTGCTGGCGCGTGACGGCCTGTTCGCGGGCGGTGCGCAGGAACGCGGCCAGCCCCGCCAGCTCCGCGCGCACCCTCACGTCGTCGGCGGTCCGGCCGACCGCGGGCGCCACCACGGCGACGGCCACCGCGAGGATGGCGAGGACCACGACCAGCTCCATCAGGGAATAGCCGCGGGTCACTTGACTTCCCAGGAGCCCACGTCGGCGTTCTCGGCGTCGCCCCCGGGCGCTCCGTCGGCGCCGAGCGTCCACAGGTCGTAGTCGGCGTGGTCGCCCGGGCAGCACTTGTACTGGTACGGGCGGCCCCAGGGATCGAGCGGCACTTGCGGCTTCTTCAGGTACGGCCCGTTCCAGTTGGCCAGGCTCGGGTTCTGCACCAGCGCCTGCAGCCCGGCCCCCGCGGCGGGGTAGGCGCCGACGTCGAGCCGATACTGGTCCAGCGCCGCGCCGAACAGCTCGATCTGCGCTCTCGCGGCCGCTTGCTTGCTCTGTCCCACGCGGCCGAAGAGGCGCGGCCCCACCAGGCCCGCGATCAGGCCCAGGATGATGATGACGACCAGGAGCTCGATCAGGGAGAAGCCGCGCTGATCCCGGAGGAGCCGCCGCAGACGCCTCACAGCGGGATATCCGTCACGGAGAGGATGGCCATCAGCATTGCCACCACGATGAAGCCCACCACGAGGCCCATGACCAGGATGATGCAGGGCTCGGCGAGAGCGATCAGCCGCGTGACGAGCTTGCGCGTGTCGGCCTCGAAGGTAGCCGCGACCTGCAGTAGCATGTCCTCGAGCCGCCCGGTCTCCTCGCCCACGCGGACCATGTGGACGGCCAGGGGCGGGAACGCCCCCGTCTCGGCCATGGGCTGGGCCAGCCCGGCGCCACGGCGCGCCCCGTCGCCCAGGCCCTCGACGGCTCGAGCGAGGACCTGATTGGTCAGCATCTCCTTGACGACGGCAAGCGCCGGGATCATGGCCACGCCGCTCCGCAGCAGCGTGCCCAGCACCCGGGTGAAGCGCGCCACCTCCGTCTTGACGATCACCTCGCCTGCGATCGGCAGCCGCAGCAGCAGCTGGTCGGCCCCGAGGCGCCCCCGCGGCGTCGCGAGCACCATGCGGCTGGCCAGCACGCCCCCCACCGTGACGAGGGCGAGCAGCCACCAGTAGTGCTGGACGATGCCGCTCACCTCGAGGAGGATCAGCGTCGGCAGCGGGATGGTCGCGCCGAGATCCTTGAAGATGGCGGCGAAGCGCGGGATCACGAAGGCCATGAGGAAGACCACCGCGGCGGCGCCGACGCCGGTGAGCAGCACCGGGTAGATGAGCGCGGAGACGAGCGCGTCGCGGAACTCCTGCGACTCCTCGAGGAACCCGGCGAGCCGGCGCAGGGTGGTCTCGAGCACGCCGCCCTTCTCGCCCGCCCGCACCATGTTGATGTAGAGCCGGGAGAATGGACGGGGGTGGTGCTTGCCGAGCGCGTCGGCCAGCGAGCTGCCGCCCTGCACGCTGCGCAGCACGTCGCCCAGGATGGCGCGCAGGCGCGCGGTCGGCGCCAGCTCGACCTGGATGGCGAGGGCGCGATCGAGCGGCAGGCCGGCCTCGACGAGGGTGGCGAGCTGCTGGGTGAAGGACACCAGATCGCGGCTGGCCACCCGGCCGCGGCCCAGGTCCGGCCACGCCAGCCCGAGCAGGCGGCGCGGCTGGCCCTGCGGGGCGATCCGGATCGGGAAGTAGGCGTCGCGCTGCAGGCGCTCGGCCACCGCGCGCGCGTCGGCGGCTTCCATGACTCCGTCGATCGTCTCCCCCCGCCGGTCCGCCGCGCGGTATGCGAACACGGCCACGCTAGGTGTCCTCCTGGGTCACGCGCAGGATCTCCGCGACGGTGGTCACGCCCGCGCAGGCCTTGGCCCAGGCGTCCTCGCGCAGCGTGACCATGCCGTGCCCGACGGCGTGGCGTCGGATCTCTCCCCCGGGGACTTTCTGAACGATGAGACTGCGGGTTGCGTCGCTGATCTTGAACAGCTCGTAGATGCCGGTGCGCCCGCGATAGCCAGTGCCGCGGCACTCGTCGCAGCCCTTGCCCTGGAACAGCTCCACGCCGGTCGCATCGGTGATGCCGAGGGCGAGCAGCTCGGCCGGGTCGGGATGATCGGGTGCCCGGCAGGCCTGGCAGATCCGGCGCACCAGCCGCTGGGCGAGGACGCCGGTGAGCACGGAGGAGAGCAGATACGGCTCGCAGCCCATATCCTGGAGCCGGGTCACCGCGCCGGGGGCGTCGTTGGTGTGGAGGGTCGAGAAGACGAGATGCCCGGTGAGAGCGGACTGGATGGCGATCTCCGCCGTCTCCAGGTCCCGGATCTCGCCGACCATGATGATGTCCGGGTCCTGGCGCACGATGTGGCGGAGCCCGGCGGCGAAGGTGAGACCGATCTTCGGCCGCACCGGGATCTGGTTGACGCCCTTGAGCTGGTACTCGACCGGGTCCTCGACGGTGATGATCTTGAGGTCCGCCCGGTTGATCTTGTCCAGCGCCGCGTAAAGCGTGGTGGTCTTGCCCGAGCCGGTGGGGCCGGTGACCAGCAGGATGCCGTGCGGCTGGCGGATCAGCGTCTCGAAGGCCCGCGCGGTGGGCGACGAGAAGCCCAACCGGTCGAAGGGCAGGAAGACCGAGGAGCGGTCGAGGAGCCGCATGACGATGGACTCGCCGTGGATGGTGGGCACGGTGGAGACGCGGATGTCCACGCGCCGCCCGCCCGGGGAGGTGACGCGGATGCGGCCGTCCTGGGGCAGGCGGCGCTCGGCGATGTTCAGCTCGGACATGATCTTGATGCGGGAGGTCAGGGCGGCCTGCAGGCGCCGGGGCGGGGCCTCCTGGTCGTAGAGCAGCCCGTCGATGCGATAGCGCACGCGCAGGCTGTCCTCGAAGGGCTCGATGTGGATGTCGGAGGCGTCGGCGGCGAGTGCCTCCTCGATGAGGAGATTGACGAGGCGGACGACCGGCGCCTCGAAGGCCATGTCCCGGAGGTGGTTGACCTCGTCCTCCGGCGTCGGGTGGCGCTCGTCCGCGGACGAGCCCATGCCCTCGACGATCTTCTGGATCGCGGTATTGGCGCCGTAGGCTCGCTCGATGGCCTCGAGGATGGCCGGCCCGGGCGCGACGCAGAGCTTGATGAAGAGGGGCAGGGTCTGCTGGAGGTCGTCGAGCAGCAGCGGATTCGTGGGACCTGCCGTCGCCACGGTGACCGTCGTGCCCTCGACGGCAATCGGGCAGGCCACGTACTGGCGCAAGTACTTCGGCGACAGCTCCTTGAGTGCGGGCGGGTTCGATGGCAGCTCCTCGGCGGAGAGATACGGCAGCTCCTGCTGGGCCGCTACCGCCTTCAGGACATCGTCAGCACTGGCGGCGCCCATCGCGACCAGCGCCTCGCCGAGCCGCTGCCGCTCCTCCCCGGCTCGGGCGAGCGCCTCCTGAAGCAGCTCGTCGGTGACAACGCGCGCCTGCACGAGAATCTCGCCCAGGCGGAGCGGCGGCGGCGAGAGGCTGTTCAAGGTGGCGGGATTATGGTCGCCGCCGCGGCGGGTCGTCAATCGTCACTCTATGTCGACAGCGTATCGTGATTGTTTCAGGGTCGAGGCCGCGGCGGCAGATTGCTGTACGTCACGACGTCGTCCGGGCCCGAGTATCGGTAGATGACGGCCGCGCCGGCGCCCGAGTCGGGCAGGCCCGCATGGCGCAGGACGCGCCGGACGTACTGCTGGGTCTCGGGGTAGGGGGGAATGCCCCGGTGGATGTCGACCGCGCCTTCTCCCGCGTTGTAGGCGGCGAGTGCCAGCGCCACGCTGCCCTGGTAGCGGTCCAGGAGATACCGCAGGTGCCGTATCCCACCTCGGATGTTCTCGCGCGGGTCGAAGCGGTCGGGTACCCCGAGCGCTGCCGCCGTCTTAGACATGAGCTGCATCAGCCCGCCCGCACCCTTCGGAGACACCGCGGTCGGGTCGAATCCCGACTCGGTCCGCACCACGGCCTCGACCAGCGAGGGGCTCACCCCGAGCTCACGTGAGATCTCCTGGATGTCGGCCGCGTACTGCGTCCCGGAGCGCGCGGGCAGCCGCAGCCACTCCGCGCCGGTGCCGGAGGCTCCGGGCAGGCCCCGGTAGCGCGGATCGGCCGGGACGTTGGTGAGGTGGACGACGCCGTCGCCATCGACGAGGCGCAGCGCGCTGTCGGACGCGGACGCGGCCGGAGTTCCGGCCGCCAGCAGGAGGGCTGCGATGCTCGCGGCACAGCGTCTACGCATGCCGCCCACACCCGAAGACGATGACGCTGGGCAAGCCACGATGATAACCCTCCTGACAGCACAGAGTTCTGTGCATTGCCCCGATGGGGCCGCACAGATTCTTGTGCATTTCTGTGCACTCGACCGTTGTTCCTCCTAGCGGATGCCGCTAGAGGCGCGGGCGGGCTGGCCAGGGAACCCGAACGCGAGGCCTCCTATGTACGGCTGATAAAGCAGAAGCAGTATTCATCGAAGCTGCCGTTAGCTAGCTGATGCAGTTTGTCCACCATGTGGTTATGACCACCTGCAAAAGATTGATAAATCCCGGTCGCCTCCAGGATCGTTAGTTCGAAGGTTCCTATCAAGAACGTCCCACCCAGCCCGTCCGGTTCAAATTCTGTGAAACCGCCACCTGTGAAGCGCATCGCAAACGAGCCTCCGGGGACGTGGTAGGCACACAAATTTCCGCTCAACTGCACGTAAAAGTCGCCGACCGCCTTGTTCGGGTTCGTGTTACCCGGAATTCCGTTAACGGGGTAGATCTTTGTTATCGAGTACGAACCATCACCCAGGTTCACCTCGGACAGGCCGAGGTTGGGATCGTCAACCACGGGCTCATAGATTCCCTTCAACAGGACGACGAAAGAATCGTTGGGCACAGCCGTTTCTTTGGCCATCACCCGCCCAGGGGATGAAAGTAGAGCGACCAGCGCCCCGCCGATCAAAGTTCTTCTTTGCAGGTTGGTTGGTTCATTTCCGCTGCCGAGCTTGCTTTGGTTGATCAAGGCTTGGTTGGTGATCATAGAGCGTCTCATGACATTCCCCCTCCTAAATGGTCTTCCGATGTTTGTCATTGACTGTTCCGACGCTGCGCACCTCCCCCTAGCACCCAGGGATGCGCAAAACGTTCCAGTTGGCGGGCTGCCCTGGCGTGGACGGCCGTGTCGAGGTATGCCGCGGACTTACGACTCGCGAGCGGCCGCGGCGCGGCTCGCCCTTAGGGAAGTCACCAGCTGATCACTGTTCAGATTGTTCGGAAATCTGAGCAGTGACCTGAGCATGCGCGTAGGCTAGCCGCGGCTATGGAAGAGCTGGCTGAACTACTCGGAGAGAGCCCGGCCATCAACGTCGTCCGGGAGAAGCTTCGCCACCTGCTGGAGCGCCAGCCGGCGGGCCGGCGGCTCCCCGCGATCCTCATCCAGGGCGAAACCGGCACCGGCAAGGGCCTCGTCGCCCGGCTCGTGCATCGCATGGGGCCCCGGAGGCGCGGCCCCTTTGTGGACATCAACTGCCCGGCAATCCCGGAGACGCTGCTCGAAGCCGAGCTGTTCGGCTTCGAGCGGGGCGCCTTCACCGACGCCCGCCGCGCCAAGCCCGGGCTCCTTCAAACTGCGCACCGGGGCACGCTGTTCCTCGACGAGGTCGGCCTGTTGCCCCAGTCGGCCCAGGCCAAGCTCCTCACCGTCATCGAGGAGCGCGTCGTCCGCCGCCTCGGCAGCACCCAGCCGGAGGCGGTCGACGTCTGCTTCATCAGTGCCACGAACACCGATCTCCAGGCGGCGCTCCGCGCACGGCGCTTCCGGGAGGACCTCTATCACCGGCTGGCGGTGATCACGTTCGACCTGCCCGCCCTGCGGGAACGGGGGCGCGACGTGCTCCTCCTCGCGGAGCGGTTCCTCGCCCGAGCCTGCGTCGACTATGGGTTGCCGCCGAAGACCCTGGGCGAACAGGCGCAGGCCCGGCTGCTCGCCTATCACTGGCCCGGGAATATCCGCGAGCTCGCCAACGTGATGGAACGTGCAGCGCTCTTCGCCGACGCTCCCGTGATCACCGGAGCAATGCTGGAGCCGCTGGCGGCGGAGGGGCCTCGGCCAGCGGCCCCGGCGCCCAGCGCGAGAGCCGACGCCGTCACGCCGGAGGAGGCGATGCGTCAGCATCTCCTGGGGGTGCTGGAGCAAAGCGCGGGGAACATCTCGCACGCGGCGGCCCGGCTGGGCATTGCGCGCAACACGCTGTATGCCCGCCTCGAGAAGTACGGCGTGCGCAGCCATCATCCTCCTTCCCGCCGCCGCAGTCGGCCCGAGACAGCCCCTGCCCCCGCGCCCACTGGCATCCGGATTCAGTGGGAAGGTCGCGGGATCACGCTGCTCTGCGCCGCCCTCGTCGAGCCGGACGGCGGCGATGAGGCGTCACCCCCGAGCCGGGCTGTGGGAGGCGTGATCGACACGCTGCAGACGTTCGGCGGCCGCGTCGAGGACGTGACGCCGACGAGCGTCGTGGCCTCGTTCGGAGTCGATCCGGTGGAGGATGCGCCGCGGCGCGCGGCCCATGCCGCGATGGTCATTCACAAAAGGGCCGCGCGCACCCGTGAGGACAAGAGCAGGACGCCGGGGGTCAAGATCGGCATCCACGTGGCGCAGGTTCTCATCGGCCGTTCGGCAAGCCGGGTCGACATCGACGCGGAGGCGAAGCGCGCGCAGTGGGCGGTGCTCGATCGGCTCCTGCAGACTATCGGGACGGACGAGACGGTGGCGAGTGCGCCGGCGGCCTCCTTTTTGGAGCGCCGGTTCGAGCTCGTTCCGCTCGACGTCGGAGCGCAGAGCGTGGACCGGCCCTATCGCTTCACGGGGCAGGAACGCCGGGGGTTGGGCCTGTGGGGCGCGATGACGAAGTTCGTGGGGCGTCACGACGAGATCGAGGTCTTACGGGGCCGCGTGGCCGCGGCGGGGAATGGGCAGGGCCAGCTCCTGGCGGTCGTCGGGGAGCCTGGGGTGGGCAAGTCGCGCCTCTTCTGGGAGTTCACCCACTCGCCGCACGTTGCCGGCTGGCTCGTGCTGGAATCGGGCGCTGTCCCCTACGGTAAGACCACGCCCTATCTCCCCGTGATCGAGCTGCTCAAGACCTACTGTGGGATCGGCGACCGCGATGACCAGCGTGCCATCCGCGAGAAAGTCACCGGCAAGCTCCTCTCTCTGGACCCGGCCTTCGAGGTTGCCCTGCCGGTGTTCTTGACCCTCCTCGACGTCCCGGTGGACGACCGGGCGTGGCAGGCGCTCGACCCGGCCGGGCGGCGGCGACGGACCGTGGACGCCGTCAAGCGCTTCCTGCTGCGTGAGAGCCAGGTGCAGCCGCTGGCGCTCGTGTTCGAGGATCTGCAGTGGATCGACGGCGGGACGCAGGCGGTACTCGACAGCCTGGCCGAAAGCCTACCCGGTGTCCGTCTGCTGCTGCTGGGCAGCTATCGGCCCGAGTATGCTCATGGCTGGGGCAGCGAGGCCTACTACACGCAGCTCCGGATCGACCCGCTGCCACGGGAGAGTGCCGCGGTGCTGCTCGAGGTACTCCTCGGGAGCGACCCCGGCCTGGACAGGCTCAAGCGACTCCTGATCCAGCGAACCGAGGGCAATCCGCTTTTCCTCGAGGAGAGTGTCCGAGCGTTGCTCGAGACGGGTGCATTGACGGGCGCGCGAGGCGACTACCAGCTGGCGCGCGAGCTGCCTGCGATCCACGTGCCCGGCACGGTGCAGGCCATCTTGACCGCGCGCATCGACCGCCTGCCACCCGAGGAGAAGCGGTTCCTCGAGATTGCCGCGGTGATCGGGAAGGACTTCCCCCTCACGCTCCTCCAGGCTGTCGCGGACGAGAACGAGGAGACGCTCCATCGCGCGCTGGGTCACCTCCAGACGGCCGAGTTTCTCTACGAGACGCGCCTCTTTCCCGATCTCGAGTACACCTTCAAGCACGCGCTCACGCATGAGGTGGCCTACGGGAGCCTCCTCCACGGCCGGCGCCGCGACCTCCACGCCCGGATCGCGGAGACCATGGAGGGCCTCTACGGTGATCGCCTCGGCGAACAGACCGAGCGGCTCGCCCATCACGCGGTCTGTGGCGAGGTGTGGGAGAAGGCGGTGCCTTATCTCAGGCAGGCCGGACTCAAGGCGGCCACCCGATCGGCACTGCGGGAAGCCCAGATCTGGTTCGA
>Ga0114129_10005063_pt1 | contig 18550 bp, 18 predicted proteins | sample RhiMetdeltSRZDD1_FD_80071 | JGI IMG/M metagenome (GOLD analysis project Ga0114129, IMG submission 80071) | Populus rhizosphere microbial communities from Tennessee, USA - Rhizosphere MetaG P. deltoides SRZDD1 (version 2) (version 2) | ecosystem: Host-associated > Plants > Roots > Rhizosphere >...
CGATCGAGTCGGATGCAGGAGACTCAGCAGGCGGGTTGACGTGCGGAGGGATCGTGCCGATCGCGGTACGAATGGTTGCGCCGGGGCCGCCATGGGATTTCACGGCGGCCAGGAAGGTCGGGTTCATGCCGCCGTCCACGCCCATTTTGATCGGCGCGGTGGGGGTCCCCCGATTGATCAGTTCGGCGGTCTGAACGTCGTCGCGGCGCTGCTTGTCCCTGACCGCGGCGACGATGTCGTCGGGCACCTTGTAGGCGGGGCACCGGTCGGCCGCGCTGAACTTGCTCGACGATTCAGCGTCGAACACATAGCGCTTCTCGCACACGTCGACCTTGGGCTCGTGCCGTGTGACCTCGAAGTGGTCATAGCCCTCTTTCAGCATCTTCCAGAACGCCATATTCGGCGAGTTGCGATGCTTCGCCATGTTGAGCGGCGTCATTTTGAACGGATAGGCCTGGATCTGGAACGACTTCTGGCCGCCGAAGAACGATTCGCGCGCCAGCGCATATATCTCTGCGACCTGTTCGTCGGTCATGGCGTAGCAGCCTGCCGACGAGCAGTCGCCGTGGATCATGAGAAACGCCCCGGTGCGCCCGTTGGCGCGATCATAGGCGTTCGGAAAGCCGGTATTGATCGCCAGATAATAATTGGAATTCGGGTTCATCAGGCCGGGGGTGATCGTATAGAAGCCCTCCGGCGCCTGGCGGTCCCCTTGCCTGATCTTGGGACCGAGGTCGCCCGACCAGCGGCAGATCGGATAGGTCTTGAGCAGTGCGAACCGCCCGGTCTTGTCTTCCTTCCAGACCTCGAGTTCGGATTCCTGCTTGAAAATCCGCACCAGGATCGGCGATTCCTTCGCCATATTCTTTTCGTCGATGTCAGCGAGCATCCGCTCGGACAGCGGTTGCATGTGGCGGCCGCCGACGGCCGGCGTGCTTTCCGTGTTGCAACCAGCCAGCGCGATCGCCGCTGCAATCGCAGCGGACGCCAAAAGCGCGCGCACCAAAGGGCGACGATTCAACCGAAGACCCCCCCAACCACAGGCTTCCCCAAGCCTTTCCCCGGCTCAATCGCCCGTCCAGACGTCCGACCGCAAGGTCGATGGCGGGATCGCCGACTGAGCGTGCCAACGGGGACCAAGGGGGTAGTAGTTAGGTAGTGGAAATAAGCCCCAAGTCCCCAGCAGCCTAAGGTATCAGCGGGAACCTAGGCCAAGACTTGGGTAAGATCAGGGCAGGAAGTTAAAAATTCCGCACTCGTTTGGCTTGGGAAACAAGCGCTTACCGGCGGTTTCCGGGGCGAGAACGCGGCCGGTGGGCCGCCCGGCTACCCAAATGTCCGTCCCATGGCCAGGAATTTCTCGCGCCGCTGTCGGCGCACCGCGTCGCGATCGAGCTCGGCGAGCCCTGCGAACGCATGGGCGATCGCCTCCCCCGCGGAGGCAATCGCGGCGGCGGGGTCGCGGTGGGCGCCACCCGGCGGCTCGGTCACGATCTGGTCGATCACCCCGAACCGCATCATGTCCTCGGCGGTGATCTTCAGGCCGGTCGCCGCGTCCTGGGCCTTGGCGGTGTCGCGCCACAGGATCGAGGCGGCGCCCTCCGGCGAGATCACGCTGTAGATCGCGTGTTCGAGCATCAGAACCCGGTTGGCGGAGGCGATCGCGATGGCGCCGCCCGAGCCGCCTTCGCCGATGATGACCGCGACGTTCGGTACGCCGAGCTCGAGACTGGCATCGGTCGAACGCGCAATGGCCTCGGCTTGACCGCGCTCCTCGGCGCCGATGCCGGGATAGGCGCCGGCGGTGTCGACCAGCGACAATACCGGGATGCTGAAGCGGTCGGCCATCTGCATCAGCCGTTCCGCCTTGCGGTAACCCTCGGGCCGCGCCATGCCGAAATTGTGCTTGAGGCGGCTCTCGGTCGACGAGCCTTTCTCATGCCCGATCACGCAGATGCTCTCGCCGCGGAAGCGGCCGAAGCCGCCCACGATCGCGAGGTCGTCGCCGAACTTGCGGTCGCCGGAGAGCGACACGAAGTCGGTGATCAGCGCGCCGACATAGTCGAGGCAATGCGGACGTTCGGGATGGCGGGCGACTTGTGTCTTTTGCCAAGGCGTGAGCTCGGCATAGAGGTCCTTGAGCGTCTGTGCCGCTTTTGCCTCCAGGCGGGCGATCTCCTCGCCGATCGCCGCCGCGCTGTCGCCGGTCTCCAGCGCGCGCAGTTCCTCGATCTTGGCCTCGAGCTCGGCCACAGGCTTTTCAAAATCGAGATAGCTGCGCATCGACCTCTCAGGTGACATGACTGGCAGTCCGTGAATGCGGGCGATGTCCGCGATGATCGAACGGGGCGACCCTGCCGATGTCAAACATCCGGGCGCTTATAGCTCAGATTCGGCCCGCCCTTCTGGGACTTGAGATAGGACTCCACGTCGTCGAGCGGGTCCATGGCACTCCGCATGCGCTGCCCAACAAGCTGATCGAGTTGAATCGCCTGTGACAGCGACAGATCGCGTCCCATCTGCACCGTAATCTTGTGATGCTCCAGCGGCGCGAGATGCCGCGAAGCGATTTCGCGGGCGATGCCGAGCGTATGCTGCTCCAGCTCGTCGGCAGGGACCGCTTGGCTCACGATTCCAAGCGTGTCCGCTTCCCGGCCTGAAATATTGCGCCCGACGAGGGCGATGTGCGCGAGCTTCTTGACCGGCAGGCCGCTGTGCAAGAGTGTCGATGTGACCAGCTGTCCGAAGCTGCCGCGGAGAATTTCCGGCATCCCGAGCTGTGCGTCCTCGGCGGCATAGACGAGATCGTGGCAATTCATGATGCCGAGCGCGCCCCCGAGGCAATAACCGTGCACCTGTGCGATGACGATCCGGGGGAATGCGCGTAGGGCTTCTGCGATCTGGATGGTGAGGCTCGGGCGGTCCCAATCCAGCAGGGGACCGTTCGATACTTCGCGCAGGAAATTGAGATCGAGGCCCGAGGAGTAGACGCTGCCGGCGCCCTTGGTGATGACGACCTTGAGCTCCCTGTCGGCCCGAATGATGTCGAGCGCTTCGAGAAAGGCGTGACACAGGGCGCGGTTCCAGCAATTGCGTTTGTCCGGACGGTTGAGGACGATGCGCGCCACGCCGGCATCTTCGAGCCGTTCCAGGATGAGTTCAGGCCATTCCTTGAGCGTTTGCCAGGTCTCGGACATGGCCGTGCCTCCGCGCTGATCGCCGACGCTTATGGCACGGGACGAGCAGCAACCACTAGCGCCCCTCCTGCAGGCCGTAGCGCGCGTATTCCTCGGCGATGTCGGCCTGCAGCGTCTTGGCCGCGGCGATGTCGCTCTCGCCCGCCGCGTCATCGTTCTTCAATCTCGCCAAGCCGCGCCCGTAAAGCGCGAAGGCGCCTTTCGGGTTGATCTGTAAGGCCGCGTCGTAGTCGGAAACAGCGGCGTCGAAGCGCGACATCTTCAGAAACACGAAGGCACGGCTGCCCAGCGTTGCGGCATTCTTCGGCATCAGCCGGAGCGCCTGGTTGCAGTCGGCAAGCGCGGGCTTGAGGACGCCCAGCACGGCCCGCGCCCAGCAGCGATTGTCGAAGGCCGCGGCGAAGTCGGACTTGAGCTTGATCGCCTGGTTGTAGTCGTCGATGGCGCGGTCATAGTCGCGCTTGGCGAGGTGTGCGTTGCCGCGATTGAAGTAGCCTTCGGCCGACGGCGCGAGCTTCAGGGCCTGATCGTAGTCCGCAATGGCGCGGTCGTATTCGCCGCGGTGGTCGTAGGCCACACCCCGGTTGTTGTGGGCCGCGGCGAACTTGGCGTTGAGCTTGATCGCTTGGCTATAGTCCGCAATGGCGCGCTCGTGATCGCCCTTGAGCCGGTAGGCAATGCCGCGATTGTTGAAGGCCTCGGCAAGCTTTTCACCTTTCTCGCGTCCCGCCTTGATCACGGCCGAACAGCCGTCAATGCGCTGATCGACGGTCACGCCCGTCTCGTTTTCGCACCATTGCCGCTCCTGGGCGGTTTGCGCGACCGCGCTCGCTCCCGCGAGAACCAGTGCGGTCACCATCGACGACAGGCGCTTTGCGGTCACGAGGCGCATCGGCAACTCCATGGTTCGCCGCGGGCAGGCTAGTTCATGTCGCGAAGCATTGTCAGGCTTCGCCCAAAGGGTGCAGATCGCGCACCAGGCTCTTGAGGCGCTCCTCCAGAACATGGGTGTAAATCTGGGTCGTGGAGATGTCGGCATGGCCGAGCAGCGTCTGCACCACGCGCAGGTCGGCGCCATTGTGCAGGAGATGGCTTGCGAACGCATGGCGAAGCACATGCGGGCTCACCTGCGCGGGTCGCAGCCCGGCAGCGCCGGCAAGCGTCTTCAGTTCGCGCGCAAAATGCTGTCGGGTCAGATGGCCGGCCTCGCCGAACGAGGGGAAGAGCCATTTGGTCTTCGGCTGGCGGCCGCCTTCGGAAAGCAACCCGATATACTCGTGCATCGCGGTCTTGGCGGAATCGTTGAGCGGCACCAGGCGCTCCTTGTCGCCCTTGCCGCGCACTATGAGCATGCGCGCGTTGCGCTCAGCGGACGACAGGGGAAGGGCGACCAGTTCGGATACGCGCAGCCCAGTCGCATAAAGCACTTCGATCAGGCAGGCCAGCCGGGCCGCGCGCAGCCTTACTGGTGCAGGCTGGTCGGCCTTGTCCATGGCCGCGCGCGCCTGCGCGAGCAGGCGATCGACCTCGGCGATGCTGAGCACCTTGGGGAGCGTACGGCCGCGCTTGGGTCCTTCGATGACGGCGGACGGATCGTCGGTTCGGTGTCCCTCCGCGTAAAGAAAGCGATAGAGCTGGCGGATGGCCGAAAGCCGCCGGGCGACCGACGCCGGCGCGAAGCTGCGCCGGCTCAGCGAACTTAGATAGGCGCGCAGGTCTTCGGTCGTGGCTTGGGCAATGCTGCGCCGCTTCGCGGCGAGTTCGTTCGAGAAGTCGGCAAGGTCGCGCGCATAGGCGGCCAGAGTGTTCTTGGCACCCCCGCGCTCGGCCGCAAGCATATCGAGGAACAGCGCGATCAGGGTTTGGTTGGAGTTTTTGGCCTGCGGGGCCATTTCGGCGGCGGAGGGTCAGGGTTGCTTTGCGAATTTGTCCGGCGGAATCGAAACCGTGATCTCGCGCGGCTTCGGATCGAACCAGGTCGCGAGCATGAACATGGCACCATAGGTCAGGCCGCCTAGGACGCCGATCAGGGTGAGAAACCGGAACAGACTCGGCATGGTAATCCCTCGAACGGCAATCTCGGATAAAACAATGGAGAAACTAGGACATTACCCTGCGCGGTGGTGCCGGCGGACGCGATCGCAATCGCCCGCCGAAGGTGGTTAACAAGCGCTCTGGCGGCGCCTTTCTGCCGCCCCCTGCTTGACGCCAAGTTGTTGTACTGGAACACAAACCGCCTGAAACGCCGTTCGGGAGCGACAATGGGAGAATTGGGGAATATGCCGCATGGCGCGGCCCATGACGTCGCGGGCCGGTCGGAAGCCGCCATCGTGGCGGCGCTCGGGCGGCGTTCGGTTGTGCTGGTGGGCATGATGGGGGCGGGCAAGTCGTCGATCGGCCGGCGCCTGGCGCTGCGCCTCGGCATTCCCTTTGTCGATGCGGATGTGGAGATCGAAAAGGCGGCGGGCATGACGATCAGCGATATTTTCGCCATTCGAGGGGAGGCGGAATTCCGCGCCGGCGAGGCGCGCGTCATCTTGCGGCTGCTCGACAGTGGGCCACAGGTCCTGGCGACCGGTGGCGGCGCCTTTACCAATCCGGACACCCGGGCCGTGATCACGGCCAAAGGCATATCGATCTGGCTCAAGGCGGAGTTCGACGTGCTCATGAAGCGGATCAAGCGCCGACATGACCGGCCGCTGCTCAAGACCGATGATCCCGGCGCCACGCTGCGAAAGCTCATGGAGGAGCGCGATCCCATATATGCTCTGGCCGATCTCACCGTGCAGTCGCGCGAGGTGATGCACGAAAAGATCGTTGACGAGATCGTCAGCGCGCTTGTCGGCCGGATGGGAACCGCCTGCGCGGTACCCGGCGGGCCCGAAGGAGGCCACGAGCCATGACTGCGCCGCTGCGTGCAAGCGATCCGATCGTCGTCAATGTCGCGCTCGGTGAGCGCAGCTACGATATTCTCATTGGCCGCGGCCAACTGGCCTCGCTGGGCCAAAAGATTGCGGTGCTGCGACCCGGGGCGAAGGTCGCGATCGTCACCGACGAAACGGTCATGCGCCACCATCTGGCGGCAGCCGAGGCTGCGCTTGCCACCGCCGGCATCGTTGCTGCCACCTCCGTGTCGGTTCCCGCGGGCGAGAGTTCGAAGAGTTTTCCGGTGCTCGAGCGCGTGTGCGAAGCGCTGGTAGCCGCCCGCGTCGAGCGTGCGGACCTCGTCGTCGCGCTGGGCGGCGGCGTCATCGGCGATCTCGCCGGCTTTGCGGCCGCCATTCTCCGCCGCGGTCTCGATTATGTGCAGGTGCCGACGACGCTGCTGGCGCAGGTCGATTCCTCGGTTGGCGGCAAGACCGCGATCGATTCCAGCCACGGCAAGAACTTGATCGGCGCCTTTCATCAGCCGGTCCTGGTGCTTGCCGATACGGCGCTGCTCGATACGCTGCCGCCGCGCCAATTCCGCGCCGGGTATGCCGAGGTGGCGAAATACGGATTGATCGGCGATGCTGCCTTCTTCGCCTGGCTGGAAGCCAACTGGCGCGACATGTTCGCCGGCGGGCCGGCGCGCGAGCATGCCATTGCGGTGAGTTGCCGCATGAAGGCAGCAATCGTCAGCCGTGACGAGCGGGAGACCGGCGAGCGGGCGCTGCTCAATCTCGGCCATACCTTCGGACACGCGCTCGAGGCGGCGGCCGGGTTTTCCGATCGGCTGCTGCACGGCGAGGCGATTTCGCTCGGCATGGCGCTCGCGTTTCGATTTTCGGCACTGCGCGGGTTGATGCCCATGACGGAGGCCGAGCGCGTCGAGCGCCATCTTGCGGCGGTCGGCCTGCCGACCGATATCCGTTCTGTCCCCGGCGACGCGCCCGGTTCCGACCACCTGATGGACCTGATCGCCCAGGACAAGAAGGTCAAGCGCGGCAGGTTGACCTTCATTTTGGCGCGCGGCATCGGCGCAAGCTTCATCGCACCCGATATCGATGCCGCCGACGTCCGCGCCTTTCTGGCCCAACAGCTTGCCGAGTGATGAGCATCGAAGACTGGCTTTCAATCATTGTGATCGTCGTCTGTCTCGGCCTCTCCTTTTTCTTTTCGGGCAGCGAGACGGCGCTTACGGCCTTTTCGCGTGCGCGAATGTTGCGCATGGAGAAAACCGGAAACTGGCGGGCGGCCCTGGTCAATCGTCTCTTGGACACGCGCGAGCGATTGATCGGCGCGATCCTCACGGGCAACAACGTCGCCAATATCGCCGCTTCGTCCCTGACCACCGGCTTGTTGCTCAACTGGTTCGGCGATGTCGGCGTCCTCTACGCCACCATGATCATGACGGTGGTGGTGGTGGTCTTCACCGAGGTGCTGCCCAAGACGGTGGCGATCAACGCCCCGGACCGGATCGCTCTGCTGGTCGCGCGTCCGGTCGCATGGATCGTGCGGTTGCTCGGGCCATTGCTGGTGGGCATAGAAGTGCTGGTGCGCTGGATTCTCCGCTTGTTCGGATTCCGCGTCGGGGTCGACCGCGGATTCCTCTCCGCGCACGAGGAACTGCGCGGAGCGGTGGATCTTCTGCATCATGAAGGTGGTGTTGAGAAGCAGGATCGCGACATGCTGAGTGGTCTTCTCGACCTGCGCGACCTCACCGTGTCCGACGTCATGGTCCACCGCACCGAGATGGTCACGGTCTGCGCCGACGATCCGCCGGAGCAGGTGGTAAAAGCCGTGCTCGAGGCCGAGGTCACGCGCATCCCGTTATGGCGGAGCAAGCCCGAGAACATCATCGGCATCCTGCATGCCAAGGATCTCTTGCGCACGATCCAAGCCTCGGGCGGCGACCTCGCCAAGATCGACGTCACTGTCATCGCCAGGCCGCCCTGGTTTGTGCCCGACATCCGCCCGCTGTCGGAGCAGCTCAAGGCCTTTCGTCGCCGGAAAACTCATTTCGCGCTGGTGGTCGACGAGTATGGCGAGGTGATGGGCCTGGTCACGCTCGAGGATATCCTGGAGGAAATCGTCGGCGACATCACCGACGAACATGACGTCGTCGTGCCCGGGGTGCGGCCACAGCCCGACGGCTCGGTCAACGTCGATGGGGGTGTGCCGATCCGCGATCTCAACCGCGCGATGGAGTGGAATCTGCCGGACGACGAGGCGACGACGGTGGCCGGCCTCGTCATTCACGAAGCGCGTTCGATCCCCGAGCCCGGCCAGACCTTCACGTTCCACGGCTTCCGCTTCCGTGTGTTGCGCCGCGAGCGGAACCGGATCACGGCGCTGCGGATCACGCCGCTGGTGCGCAAGCCCGCGCCCGCCATGAAGCCCGCCTAGCGACAATTGAAGGGCTTCTGGCGTCAGCTGCCAGCGCGGGCGTCGCGGCAAAGGTGCGCGGCGTGGCGGCCGCACGTCCCGATGCGGTCCTAGGGGTTGCGTTGGTTTGATGCTAGTCTCGCCGAGACGCTATCTCCGCATATTCCGTCCATAGATCACGTTGAGCAAGGGAGCAGAACGGGCATGTCGCGTACTTATGAAACCGTGAAAGTCGAGCACGAGAATGGAATTGCATGGGTGATCCTCAACCGGCCCGACAAGCGCAATGCGATGAGCCCGCAGCTGCATTACGACATGTGCGAGGTCCTCGACGAGCTCGAGCATGACGCGCAGGCCAAGGTTCTGATCCTGACCGGCGCTGGCGATGCCTGGTGCGCCGGGCAGGACCTCAAATTGTTCTTCCGCGACCTCGACAACAAGCCGGTCGAACGAACGCGGGCGGCAGCCGCCAGCCATTATTGGCGATGGCAAAAGCTTTTCACCTACGCCAAGCCGACCATCGCCATGGTGAACGGCTTTTGCTTCGGCGGCGGCTTCACCCAACTGATCGCCTGCGATTTCGCCATTGCGGCGGAAGACGCGCAGTTCGGCCTGTCGGAAGTTAACTGGGGCATCCTGCCCGGCGGCTTCGTCAGCAAGGCGCTGGTCGAGGCGCTGGGCATGCGCGACGCCGTGTGGTTCGCCGTGACCGGCGAGACCTTCGATGGCCGTGTCGCCGAACGCGCGCGGCTGATCAATCGCGCCGTCCCGCGCGAGCAACTGCGGGCTGAAACCGTTGCCCTCGCGCAGCGGCTGATGAAGATCAATCCGGAAGCCATTCGCGCGACCAAGCAGGCGGTCAAGAACGTGCGCAATATGAGCGACGATGCCGCCGTCGATTACCTCGCCGCAAAATCGATCGAGCTGCGATTCCTTGATCGCGAGAAGGGCCGCGAGAAGGGAATGAGCCAGTTTCTCGATGAGAAGACCTACCGGCCTGGCATCCAGCCCTACAACCGGCCCACGGAGAAAGCCTCGTAGCACTGAAGCGGAGACGGTGATGCGCCATCTCATCTTTGCTGCGGCGCTGGCATTGTGTCCGGTTCTGGCCGCGGCGGCAGACAGCCCCGACTGGGCTTATCCAGTCACGCCGCGGCCGGAGCCCGCCGACAATCTGATCCTCAAACAGGTGCCTCGGCCACCTATATCGTGCGCCAGCTCAACGACATGAAAACCGAAGCGCGCTCCGGCGTCTCCACCGCGCTGATGAAGGCGGTCGTCGATAAATTGTCGGTGGAGGACATGATTGCGATCGCCGCCTATTTGGGTTCGCGCGATCCTTAGACGCCGCGGTCGGCCGGGCCCGTAAGAAGGCCCGCCGTGATGAATGAGGGAGGAGACGATGCTGGTCAAAGCGTGCGCCCGGCTGCTTGCATCCGTTTGTGCGCTCCTGCTCGCTTCGGCTGCGGCCGGCGCCCAGGATTTTCCATCGAAGCCGGTGCGCTTGATCGTCCCCTTTGCCCCGGGAGGGCCGGTCGATGTGCTCGCCCGCGCATTGGGCGAAGGATTCAAGGAACGAACCGGCCAGCCTTTCATCGTCGACAACAAGCCCGGAGGAAGCACCGCGATCGGTGCTACCGCGTGCAAGAACGCCGAGGCAGACGGTCACACCTTCTGCCTTCTGACCGCGAGCACGATCTCGCTCAATCCATTTCTTTTCGCTAACCTGTCCTACAATCCGCAAAAGGATCTCGAGCCGCTTACCAATGTGGTTTTCACCCAGCAGGTGATGATCCTGCACAAGTCGATAGCGGCGAATACCATGCGGGAGCTCATAGTCTACGCGCGGCAGAACCCCGATAAGCTCAATTTCGGCTCATTCGGCATCGGTGGCGATTCTCATCTGGTGTTCGAATGGCTGAAGGCGAAGACCGGCGTGCAGATGACCCACATCCCCTACGGTGGGGCCGCGCCTGCGCTGCTCGCCTTTGAGCGCGGCGACGCGCATCTGCTCTATCCCGTCGCTTCACCCGCGGTGCTCGAACGGATCAAGTCGGGTCTCGCAAAACCCATCGCCGTGCCCGAAGGACAACAGGCCCCGGCGCTGGCGGGTGTGCCCTCCTTCAGCCAGTCCGGGCTCCCGCCCTATGACGCGAAAACGTGGTTCGGCGCGTTCGCGCCCGCCGGCACGCCGAGAACGCGCGTCGAGGAACTCGGCCGCCAGCTCGCCGCGGTGATCAGATCGCAGCCGTTCCACGAGCGGTTCATCAAGCTCGGCGGCTATGAGGCGGTCGGCAACACGCCGGAAGAGTTCCGCACATTTCTGGTGGAGGATCGCCGTCGCGGGCAGGAACTGGTGCGGATTGCGGGAGTGAAGATCGCCGACTGACGGAGGCTTCGCCGATCTCGAGTTCGTGCAGGAGCCGCCGAACTAAGGGAGGTTCTGCAGCGCGGTTGCTGACCGCCCGTCACGCCCCGCCTTCGCCCGGCGCGGAGGCATGAATGGCGAGCGCATGGACGCCGCTTTGGAGCTCGCTGCCCAAGGTGGCATTGATCATGCGGTGGCGCTCGAGCCGGCTCTTTCCGCGAAACGCCTCAGACACGATATAAACCCTGAAATGGGTCTCTCCGCCCGGCCGGTGGCCGGCGTGCCCCACGTGCTGGTGGGATTCGTCCACCACCTTGACGCTCTCTGGCGCGAACGCCGTGCTCAATTTTTCCGTGATGAGATCGCGCGTTGTCATGAATGTGCGCATAGCGCGCGGGATGATGGGCGGTCAACGGTCGGCGCGGGCGAAAAGCGCGCAAACGTGCTTGTCAAGACTTGAAGGTAAGTTGGCCGCGCGCGCATACTGATCGGTCATGAAAAACGACTCCCCCCTGTTCGACCGCATCCGGGTGAAGCCCGACAAGGATCGTCGGCTCAATCCACAAGCCCCGGCCTGCGATTGGCCGAATTGCAAGGCGCCGGCAACCCACCGCGCGCCCAAAGGGCGGCTGCGCGAGCGGGAATACTGGCGGTTCTGCCTCGATCACGTGCGCCAGTACAACCAGACGTACAATTTTTTCTCCGGCATGAACCCCGACGACATCGCCAAATATCAGAAAGAGGCGGTCATCGGCCATCGCCCCACATGGAAGATGGGCATGAACGGAGGACGGCCGACATCGCGCTCCCGCTCCGCCCGCTTTCACCCGGAAATCGGCGGAGCCGACGATCCCTTCGGCGTGTTTCGCGAGTTTGGCGGGCCATCCGGCGCGCGCCGCTCCGAGCGGGGGGCGGAGCCTCGCACCGTCCACAATGCCGAACGCAAGGCGCTCGATGCGCTCGGCCTCGACGGCGGGGCGTCGGTTGAGGACGTCAAGACGCGCTTCAAAGCGCTGGTGAAGCGCCACCACCCGGACGCCAACGGCGGCGACCGGTCCTCCGAGGACAAGCTGCGCGAGATCATTCAGGCTTATAAATACTTGAAATCCATTGGATTCCGCTGACCGTCGGGCTCTCGTTTTTGGCCCCGGCACCGGTCGAGACGACCTGCGCGCGCGACACGGCCTTGATGGGTGGCGCGCCGGCGCGATCCGGGGATTGCGCCGGACGCGAAGCAGCTATGATCGCTTTCCGGCAGGCTTTTCGCACGCCCGTCGCGGCAGCGGATTGACCCGCAGCGGCGCGATACTTATTTGAAATCACGCGATTTTCATTCACCACATGACGCCTTTCGCCGCGCGCTGCCTTTCTGCTAAGTTTGCGCTCGAATCCGCCCCTCATTCCCATCGACCGAAACGGGTCTCGGTCGCCCCCGAGATCACGGAGGATCAATGACCGCCGCAACGCCAGAGGTCGCCGGCCTCCCTGACATGAAGGTATCGATCCGCCAGGTCTTCGGTTTTGACAGTGAAATGGAGGTTCCGGCCTATTCGGAAGCCGATGAGCATGTCCCGGACGTGGATCCGGATTACCGGTTCGACAAGCCGACAACGCTCGCCATTCTCGCCGGCTTCGCCCACAATCGTCGCGTCATCGTCACCGGCTATCACGGGACTGGAAAATCGACCCACATCGAACAAGTGGCGGCCCGGCTCAACTGGCCGTGCGTGCGGGTCAATCTCGACAGCCATATCAGTCGTATCGACCTGATCGGCAAGGACGCCATCGTCATCCGCGACGGTCTGCAGGTCACGGAATTCCGCGATGGGATCCTGCCATGGGCCTACCAGCATAACGTCGCGCTGTGCTTCGACGAATATGACGCCGGCCGCCCGGACGTGATGTTCGTGATCCAGCGGGTGCTGGAATCGTCCGGCCGCCTCACTTTGCTCGACCAAAGCCGTGTGATCCGGCCGCATCCGGCCTTTCGCCTGTTCGCGACCGCCAACACGGTCGGCCTGGGCGATACGTCCGGCCTCTACCATGGCACTCAACAGATCAACCAGGCGCAGATGGATCGCTGGTCGATCGTCACCACGCTCAATTACCTGCCGCACGACAACGAGGTCGATATCGTGCTGGCCAAGGCCAAGCATTATCGCACCGATCAGGGCCGCGACATCGTCAGCAAAATGGTGCGGGTCGCCGACCTCACGCGCAACGCGTTCATGAATGGCGACATCTCCACGGTGATGAGCCCGCGAACGGTAATCACCTGGGCGGAGAACTCGGACATCTTCAAGGACGTCGGGTTCGCCTTCCGGCTCACCTTCCTCAACAAATGCGACGAGCTGGAACGGCCGATCGTGGCGGAGTTCTATCAGCGCTGCTTCGGCGTCGAGCTGCCGGAATCATCGGTGAACGTTGCCCTGAGCTGAGCGCCGGGATGTCGTCCAACATCAAGCCGCGTAATCCCTCGAAGGAGTCGCCGACCGAGCCGTTCAAGCGCGCGGTCACCGGATGCCTGCGCGCGATCGCGCGCAAACCCGAGCTCGAAGTCTCCTTCGCGGCGGAGCGGCCCGGCATCGTCAGTGGCAAGGCGCGCCTGCCTGAGCCGCCGCGAAAGCTGAGCGGACCGGATGCCGCGATCGTGCGCGGCCATGCGGACTCGATTGCACTCAAGCTCGCCTGTCACGATCCGATGGTCCATCGCAAGCTGGTGCCCGGCGGACAGCAGGCACGCGCGGTATTCGACGCGGTCGAGCAGGCCCGCGTGGAGGCCATCGGGGCACGGCGGATGAAGGGCGTCGCCAAGAATCTATCGGCCATGCTCGATGACCGTTTCCATCGCGGCAAGTTCGACGAAGTCACCGATCGCGCCGATGCGCCGATCGAGGAAGCGGTCGCGCTCATGGTCCGCGAACGGCTGACTGGCCAGGCTCCGCCGGCGGCAGCGAAGAAAATCGTCGATCTGTGGCGACCGCTGATCGAGGATCGCGCCGGACGCAATCTCGATCGCCTGGAGCGGCTGATCGAGAACCAGGCGGGCTTCGGCGACGCAATCCACGATCTTCTCGATGCGCTCGACATGGGCGAGGACCGCAGTACCGAGTCGGACGAGGAGGAAGGCGAGGAGGGCGAGCAGGATCGCCGCAAGGAAGAATCCGGCGACGACGGGCAGGGCGCCGACGCTGATGATACACAAACGCGGGTCGATGAAGCCGACGCGGCGGGCGAGGACATGTCCGACTCGACGGCGGAGGCGGCCGAGGCCCTCTCGGCGGAGATGGCGGACGATGCCGAGATGGGCGATGCCGAGGCTCCGGCCGAGCCGCGGCGTCCGCGCCGGCATGGGCAGAACGAGCCGCGCGGCCCCGATTACCGTCCCTTCATCACCAAGCACGACGAGATGGTCGCAGCCGAGGAGTTGTGCGAGCCGGAAGAGCTGGATCGGCTCCGCGGCTATCTCGACAAGCAGCTCTCGCATCTTCAAGGCGTGGTGGCGCGGCTCGCCAACCGGCTGCAGCGGCGTTTGATGGCGCAGCAGAATCGCGCCTGGGAGTTCGATCTGGAAGAGGGAATACTCGATCCCGCGCGGCTGTCCCGCGTGGTCATCGATCCGCTTCATCCGCTGTCTTTCAAGCATGAGAAGGAAACGAGCTTCCGCGACACCGTGGTCACGCTGTTGCTCGACAATTCAGGCTCCATGCGCGGACGGCCGATCACCGTGGCGGCGACCTGCGCCGACATCCTGGCGCGCACGCTGGAGCGCTGCGGAGTCAAGGTCGAAATTCTCGGTTTCACCACCCGGGCGTGGAAGGGTGGGCAATCGCGCGAGGCGTGGCTCGCCGCCGGCAAGCCCGCCAATCCGGGACGGCTCAACGATCTGCGCCATATCATTTACAAGTCGGCTGATGCGCCGTGGCGGCGGGCGCGCAAGAATCTCGGCTTGATGATGCGCGAGGGTCTGCTCAAGGAGAATATCGACGGCGAAGCGTTGGATTGGGCGCACAAGCGCCTCCTCGCCCGCAGCGAGCAGCGCAAGATCTTGATGATGATCTCCGACGGTGCGCCGGTCGACGATTCCACCCTTTCGGTCAACCCTGGCAACTATCTGGAGCGCCACCTGCGCTGGGTGATCGACGAGATCGAGACGCGGTCTCCGATCGAGTTGATCGCGATCGGCATCGGTCACGACGTTACCCGCTACTATCGCCGCGCCGTCACCATCGTGGATGCCGAGGAACTCGGTGGCGCCATGACTGAAAAGCTCGCGGAACTGTTCGACGAGCAGCTTCCGGACGAACCTCGACGGCCGCGGAGGCTCGACGCGTGACCGACCGCACGCCATTTTGGCGTTCGGGTCTCACATCGCGAAACCGCCCGGTCGCCGGCCTCCTGCTCGCCGCCCTGCTGGCGCTCGCGGTCGCGGCCGATGCGCAGACCCTGCCGTCCCCAGCGCCGCCGGCGGCGATCGAGATTCGTGCCGAGCCGGTCGCCTCCTTCGACGTTCGCGATCGCGCCCGCCGGCAGTTCGGACTGCTCGAGTTCCGCGGTGGTCTGCAGTTGCGCTCGTCCTACAAGCATTTCGGCGGCATGTCGGCCATTCGCGTCGCCGCCGATGGCGCCAATTTTATTGCCTTGAGCGACACGGGCTGGTGGTTTCGCGGCCGCATCATCTACGACGGCTCGCGGCCGAGCGGCATAGTCGACGCCGAAATGGCGCCTATACTAGGTCCCGATAGTCAGCCGCTGGCGGCCCGCGGCTGGTATGACACCGAATCGATCGCGGAGGACGGGGGCACGCTCTATGTCGGAATCGAGCGGGTCCATCAGATCGTCCGCTTCAATTACGCCAAGGAGGGCTTGCTGGCCCGCGGACGACCGATTCCGCCCGCGCCGGGTTTCCGTTCGCTGCCATTCAACCGGGGGCTCGAAGCCCTGGTTTTTGTCCCCAAGGGGTTGCGTCTTGGCGGCACGCTGATCGCGATCTCTGAACGCGGTCTCGATACAGCGGGCAATATCAACGGCTTCCTGCTGGGGGGCCCCAGCCCCGGCAGCTTCGCCGTCAAACGCAGTTCGAGCTACGACGTCAGCGACGCCGCATTGTTACCCGGCGGCGACGTGCTGTTGCTGGAGCGCAAGTTCAGTTGGACCAGCGGGCTTACGGTTCGCATCCGCCGTCTTGCGCTCGGCGAGATCAAGCCGGGCGCGACGGTCGATGGGGCCGTTCTGTTTGAAGCGGATCTCGGCTACGAGATCGACAACATGGAAGGCTTGAGCGTCCACCGCAATGCGGAGGGCGAGATCGTACTCACGCTCATTTCCGACGATAATTTCTTGCCGTTTCAGCGCACGCTGCTGCTGCAGTTCACGCTGGCGGAGCCGTGAGTCCGGGACCGCAGCGGTGCTCGGACCGGCATTGGGGGAGGGGCCGCGATCCCGCTTATTCCGGCACCGGCTGCGCTGCGTGCTTCTTCCTGATCTGGCGCTTGAGCTCGAGCGCCTTGACCGACAGGTCGTCATCCTTCGCCTTCATGAGGAAGGCATCGAGACCGCCGCGGTGATCGACCGTCTTGAGCGCGTTGGCCGACACGCGCAGCTTGACCGAGCGCCCGAGCGCGTCCGAGATCATCGTGACGTTGAGCAGGTTGGGCAGAAAGCGCCGCTTGGTCTTGATATTCGAGTGGCTGACCTTGTGTCCGACCTGAGCAGTCTTGCCGGTCAGCTCGCACCGCCGCGACATTGAGAAACCTCTGAATCATCCCGAGGGGTTGCCGGATCAAGCGCCTGCGCAGCTTGGGCGGGGCAGCTCGATCACCTACGGCTCCATTGAGCCGCCGGACCTATAGTCAGCGCATGAAATGGCGTCAAGCCGCGTATTCCCTCGTGCCGGTGCCGGACCGGGCGGACCCGGAGATTGTTGGCCGGTCCGCAACCGCCCGAACTGCCTTGATCGGGCCAAGATGCCGCGCCAATGCTGAACCTAATGGACCAGCGGCAAAACCCGCCTGGGCCGGCCGGGGGTAATCGGCTAGCCGCCGGGCGGTGGTTTCAATAATCCGGTGGTTTCAATAATAAAGTGACGAGCAGGGACCGACCTCGTGCGTTCATATCGCCTCACTCGTCATGGGATCATCCTGGGCGCGGCTGCGCTCGCGATGGCAATGGCGGATGCCCAGCAGGGCCGCAGCCTTGCGCAAGGTAAGCTAGATGCCCGCTACTCCGTGACGCTTGGCGGTCTTCCGATCGGCCAGGGCGCCTGGGTCATCGAAATCGGCGATGATCACTTCACCGCCTCGGCGAGCGGCGGGACAGCAGGGTTGATGCGGGTTTTTGCCAGCGGGCAGGGCCAGAGCGCGGCACGCGGCGGGGTTTCCGGTGGTCAACTCATCCCGTCGAGCTATGCGTCTCGCATCGTCACCGACGAGAAGTCCGATGAAGTGCGGATGACGATCAGTTCGGGCACGGTGAAGGAGTTCGTGGCGAATCCGCCGACGGTTGCCAGCCCGGATCGTGTTCCGGTCACCGAGGCCCATCGACGCGGCGTGTCGGATCCGATGACCGCGTCCCTCATGCGGGTTCCCGGCAATGGCGACACCTTCGTTCCGCAGGCGTGCCAGCGCACGCTCGCGATCTTCGACGGTCGCATGCGCTATGATTTGCAGCTGTCTTTCAAACGGCTCGAGCGCGTGAGTTCCGATCGGGGTTACCAGGGATTGGCGGTGGTCTGCGCGGTGCGATTTGCGCCGATCGCGGGCTACATCCCGGATCGGGCTGCCATCAAATATCTCATTCAGTTGCGCGACATCGAGCTCTGGCTTGCTCCGATTGCGGGTACGCGCGTCATGGTGCCGTACCGGGTTTCCGTTCCGACCCCGCTGGGTGTGGGAATTATGCAGGCGACCCAGTTCGTCTCGCTCCCGCATCCGAGCAAGACCACCGCCAAGACGCAATAAAGCCAGCCAAAGATCGCGATAAACGTTGCGTGGGCCGGGCAAAACGCCCGGCGATCGCGTGGGATCCTGCGCTGGAGCCAGCCGCGAATTCTGCGTTGGACAATTCGCCGCTGCCGCGATGATCGTCAGGGCGCTCCTTACACGATGTTGGGGGATATATTTTCGTCGCCACGAGATATGGCCGTGAACGAATCCGCCCAGCGGCGAGTCAGCGATTCGGGCGCGATTCGTTCGGGACTCGTTCCGCGCCAGCACGATCGATACCGGCAGGCCATTGCTTGCATGCCGAGGACGGGAAGGCCTGGCGGCCTTTGGCTGAACGGGGCTTACGCTCCCAGGACTTACGCCGGCACCACCTCGGACATTGCAACCGCCGAATCTCGCGTACGGGCGAGGGTGCTGATGCGAGAGGTGACAGCGAAGCCGAGACGGATCCTGTCTTCTTGAGCTGCCACGGGGAGCGTGGCCGCGCCGCATTAGGGGCCCGGTATTCTTCGCGATTGCGTCTAGGCGGAACGCCATTATCTGTGCGGCGGTGAAGCTTCCCATGATGACTGCAACCAATCCACACCGGGACACGGGAAGGACGTGCCATTCCCCTCGAATGATGGCTTTGAAATCCGCGTTTGCCCGACCTGGTGGAAGCGGGTATCTTGGCCCAGCGAGATGCACGCGCGGCTCCGGGCGCCTGCTTGAACGGATGGCAATAGACCTGAACG
>Ga0114129_10005064_pt1 | contig 18548 bp, 11 predicted proteins | sample RhiMetdeltSRZDD1_FD_80071 | JGI IMG/M metagenome (GOLD analysis project Ga0114129, IMG submission 80071) | Populus rhizosphere microbial communities from Tennessee, USA - Rhizosphere MetaG P. deltoides SRZDD1 (version 2) (version 2) | ecosystem: Host-associated > Plants > Roots > Rhizosphere >...
AGCCTGTTGCGAAGTGACCGCATCGAATCTCGACTCGATTTCTTTCTCGATCCGTTTTGCCGGCTCTGCATGCGCAGGCTTCGTGGCTGGCGGATCGACGGGCTTCGACGCGGCCGCGACCGGATCGGCGTGGCTGACAAGCTCCGGAGTTGGCTCAAGCAGCGACGCGATGTACCGCGAGAGGAACGTCTCGAGCGCAACCGGCGCGGCGACATACATCCCTTCGTCGGAAACGACTTCTTCGAGCGCGGCCATCGCCTCCGGTGCTGACGCGAACGAGCGGCGGACGTCGAGTTGCAGCGATCGCTCGAGCCATGTGCGCAGCGGCGGCGAGAGCGGCTGCTCCTCGCCGAGCGCGGAACGCTCGCGCGCCTGGTTCAAGAGATCGGGAACGCGATGCGGGTACTCATCGGCGGCGAGCGGCCGTCCGAGGATCAGCGCGAGTGAGACGAGTCCCATTCCGGTCACGTCGGCGCGGTGATCGAATCGCGGCAGACCGGCACTCGGCGGCATCGCCACGCGGAACTCCTGCCACAGTCGATCGCGCCCGAACTGCAGCTGCTCAATCGCGGCCCCCAGCACGTGTTCGACGATGACCAGACGCGCGTTCGGCGTCACGATCAGACGTTCAGGAGCGATCAGCCCGTGGGCCACATCGCGCGCGTTCTCGTGCAGGACCGCCACGGCCGGGACCAGTTGTCGAATGAGGCACAGCGCGGCATTGATATCGAGTTGCAGCTCTTTCTCGTTCGCGACGCGAAGGATGTCCGACAGCCGAGTGCCCTCGACATGATCACAGACGATCGCGAGCGCGGAGGTCGGCGCCATCGCGCGATCGACGCGGCGGACACGAGCGTAGTAGGCGTGCCGGAAGTTCGCGAGACGGGCGGTTCGCTCACGGAGCGCGAACTCAAAGGAAGGGACGGCGGTCAACGCCGGCCGCAGCCGCAGGATCTGCAGCAGCTCGCCAGTGGCACCGTCAGCCGCGACGACGCGTGCACCAAGACCGTCGGAAAAGAGCGGCGCTTCCGGTCGATCGTTCGTCGCAAGACTGGACATGGCAACGGGACGCAGTGCAACGGCAAGACCAACGCGCCAATTTTGAAAAAAGGCCGCAAGTCCTTGAGCGCCAGACACTCCCGCCCACTTCGAGTGGCGTGGTGCGAGTGCGTCCGTTTACAGGCCTGTCGCGGTCTCGCGAAAACTGTAAGCGGGTGTTGGATTCTGCACCGTCACCATCGAAGTCAGACCGCGCGTTTCGAATCCTTCTTGCGTTTCTGGCACTGGCTATCCGGTTCTTTACATTTCTTCTCGTGCGGTGACCGATTCCGCCGTCGTGTGACGACGTGTAGGGTCGGCGGTCGTGAGACCGCGCCAACTGATCTGTAGGCTCCGCGCCGCTCGATGTAGCATTCCAATATGGTTTCAGTTCGTCGTTGGCTACTGTCACTTCTCGTCGTGCATTCAATCGCCGGCAGCCTTTCCGCTCAGGAGCATCGGGCATCGATCCGCGGCGTGGTTGTCGATCCCACTGCGAAAGGGATGGCGAACGTCGAGGTACGCGTTTCCCGTGAAGACACGGGCGAGACGCGATCGGTCCGGACCGACGACGAAGGACGATTCAGCGTGCCCGAGTTACCGGCGGGTGTGTATCGGGTGAACGTGCAACACACGGGATACGGTCCGTTCGTGGCGCGGAACGAGCTCGCCATGAACCAGGAAGTCTGGCTGCGCGTGCCGCTGCAGCTTGGCACCGTTCTTCAGGCGGTGGACGTGAATGCACCCTTCGTCTCGGTGGATCGCGATACGCCGGCCTTGCACACGCTCATCGACGAACGCGCGACGACCGAGCTTCCACTCGACGGCCGCAACTTCCTCGAGCTCGCGCTGCTGGCGCCTGGCACCGTGCCGCCCCCACAGGGGTCGGCAAGTTCGGCGCGCGGTGACTTTGCCCTGTCGATCAATGGTGCGCGCGAAGACTTCAACGGCTTTCTCCTCGACGGCGTCTACAACATCGACCCGAAGTTGAGCACGCCGGGCGTGCGCCCGCCGGTTGACGGCATCGGCCAATTCCAGGTGTTGACCTCGACCTACGATGCGTCGTTCGGGAGGAATGCCGGGGGACAGATCAATGTGATCACGAAGTCCGGGGCCAACCAATTTTCAGGATCGGCGTACGAATTCTTCCGCAATCAGGCATTCACCGCGCGCAATCACTTCGCGCCCGATGACGTGGATGCACCCGACTACAACCGCCATCAGTTCGGCGGCTCGATTGGCGGACCGATTGCCGCCAATCGGACATTCTTCTTCGCCGATTACGAACACCTGTATCGTCGCGAGGGGATTACAAAGATCACCAACGTGCCGACGGCTGCAGAACGCAACGGCGACTTTTCACAGACGCTGTTCAATCCTCCCGCAAACATCTTTGCTATTGTCCCGGGCCAGCCGCCTGGGTTCCCGGGCAATGTGATTCCTCCCAACTTCCAGAGCCCGATAGGACGCGCGATTGCCGCGCTCTATCCGCTTCCGAATCGGAATGTCGCCTTCGCCAACTACGTGTCCTCGCCGACGAGCCGCGACGACATCGATCAGGCGGATCTGCGTGTCGATCACTCGCTCGCCGACGGCTCGAGGCTGACGGCGCGCTACAGCCTGAGCGATCGCCGTCTGTTCGAACCTTTCGCCGGCCCGGGATTTCCCCTCATTCCGGGATTCGGCACGAACGTGCCGAGACGAGGACAAAACCTCGCCGCCACCTTCACCCATATGCCTGGACCACGCCTGGTCAACGACGTGCGGTTCGGCTACAACCGCGTCTCGATTGGCGTGTTCGCCGAAAACACTCAGATCGACAACCCCTCAGTCGGGCTGACGCCGTTCGGCACAAACCCGCGCGACAAAGGGCTCAGCGTGATCTCCATCGCCGGGTACTCGCCGCTCGGACACGAGTACACAACCCCGCAGGAGAGCACGTCGGATACATTCCAAATCTCCGACACGGCGACGTTTTCGCGCGGTCATCACTTGCTGAAGGCCGGGGCGGAGTGGTACGGGATCACGCAGGCGGCGTATCGCGATGTCCAATCGCGCGGCTTTCTGAATTTCATCACCCAGGCCTACACCGGCAACGCGCTCGCCGATCTGATCCTCGGACTGCCGACAATCACAGGCGGCGCACACCTTGACAACCCACAACAGTTGCGCGCGCACAGTTGGAGCCTGTTCACGCAGGACGATTGGCGTCCGACATCGTCGCTCACCCTCTCGGCAGGCCTGCGGTACGACTACCTCGCGCCGCCGGTCGACAGCGATGATCGCGCCAATCTTTACGATCCGGCGACCGGACAGCTCGTGCAGGTCGGCACCGGGAACATACCTCGCGGCGGGTATTCACCGGATCGCAATAACTTCGCCCCGCGTGGCGGCTTCTCGTGGGCGCTCGGTCAGGAAGCGATGAATGTGCTCCGCGGCGGATACGGCATCTACTACAACCTGGGAGCGCTCGCGACGTCGGAAGGGTTGTATTTCAATCCACCCTACTTCAATCTCAACGTCTACTTCCCCGGCACGGGGGTTCCCATCACCCTCGCCAATCCGTTTCCAAGCTCGTTCCCGGTTTTCATTCCACAGTCGGCGACGGCGTACCAGGCCGATCTCCGAACACCGTGGATGGAGCAATGGAACCTGAACCTGCAGCACATGATCGGGCAATCGCGATCAGTCGAGGTTGCCTACGTTGGCTCGCGCGGCCACGATCTGATTTCGGCGCGTGACCTCAACCAGCCGGCGGCCAGCCCCAGACTTCCCAACCTGCGGCCGAATCCCGCGTTTGCCGACATCACCTTCATCGAATCACGCGCGTCGTCACGCTACAACGCGTTGCAGGTGCGGTATCAGCAGCGCCCCTCGACGGGCACGTGGATGCTGTTGTCCTACACGTTAGGCAAGTCGACGGATGACGCGTCGGGCTTCTTCACCAGCGCGGGTGATCCAAACTTTCCGCAGAACAGCCTCGACCCTGAAGCGGAAAAGGGACCGTCGTCTTTTGATGTGCGTCACAGATTCACCGCGGCACTCACCCGTCCGTTGCCGTTCGAGCCGGGCCAGTTTCTCGGCGACCTCGGGTTCTTCAGCAAGATATTCCGCAACACCGATGGCGAAGTGGTCGCCGCGGTTCACAGTGGACGGCCGTTCACGGTGGCGCTGCTGCCAGATATCGACAACAGCAACACCGGGCGGTCGAATCTGGGGTTCGGCAACAACGATCGGCCGAATGTCACCGGCGACCCATCGCTGTCGTCACCCGAACCGGATGCCTGGTTTAAAACGAGCGCGTTCTCGATGCCGCCGTTCGGCACGTTTGGCAACAGCGGTCGCAACACATTGCGAGGGCCCGGGTATGCCAACTTGAATCTCGCGCTCGTGAAACATTTCCGATACGGCACGCATCGTCAGCTCGACCTGCGCGCCGAATTGTTCAATGTGACGAACCGCACAAACTACGATCTCCCAGACTCGTTTTTTGGCTCACCGACCTTCGGAAAGATTCTTTCCGTCGGGAGCCCGCGACGCTTTCAATTCGGCGTTCGAACCACCTTTTAACGCGGTGCTTCGTACAAACGCAGCAACCTGATCGACCACGGTGGTGCGTCGGTGACCGTCGCCGTTTGTGTGATGCGCACGAACCGCGCGCTGACCGGCGCAAAGGAGATTGTCGTCGTGCCGGGAGATCCTTGCCCCTCGGCGACAGGTCGGCTCCACGTATTCCCGTCTGTCGATACCTGTACCTGATACGCGCGCGGGAACGTCGCAACCGGCGGCGTGCCGCGGCCGCCGCCGACAGTGGAAGACGTGAATTGAATCTCCGTCAACATGACGGGTGCCGGCAGTTCGACTTGCAGCCACATGCCCGGTTGTTGCGGCACGCCCGTCGTCCACCCCAGGAAGGTCAGCGCGCCGCCGGCGCTCGCGGTGTAGTTGTAGCCCCCTTCAGCGTTCGCCTGCGGAGTGGGATGCCCTTCATGACTTGCTGATACTTTCCACGTTGCGCCCGGCACGAGCGGCCGCGGCAACGATGCATCCAGTTCCGATACCGTCCATGGCGCTTTGCGATCCGCGGTCGCACTGCGGACTCGTGCCACCTCTTCCGGCGTCGCAAACGCCGCCGTGTTGCCGAAACTGTTTCTCACGTACGAGACCACGTCGGCGATCCATTGATCCTTGTTCGAGCCCATCGCCACCATGACCTGCGGATAGGTCTTCCCATCGATCGGACCCGTGAGGCCATGCATCACCGCTTTGATCGCGAAATCACGATGCCCCAGCACCCGCGCCGATCCTGCCAGCGATGGCGCGAGCGTCGCGCCTGCGGCTCCCCCCGGAGTGGGCGTGCCGCGTCCATCCGATCCATGACACGCAAAGCACACCTCGGTGTAGATCACGCCGCCTCGTTCGAGGCTGTTTTGCTGCTCCGGCGTCAGTGACGGGCCTCCACGTCCGCCGCGGCCTCCTCCGGGTGCGTTGAGAATTCTGTCGGCGACGAAGCGGACGCCTCGCCCGGGGTTCTTATCCATTGCCGCCTTGATCGCCGTCTGCCCATCGGTCACTTTCAACAGGTTCATCGTCAACAGCGACTGGATCACGACATCGATGTCAGGATCTGCCGATAGACGACGATAATCCGCGTCGAATGATCGATCGCCCGCCTTGTAGAGGGTCTCGCTTGCCCGAAGCCCCTGGACGCGAAGTCGCGGATCCGGATCGGCGAGCACTTCGCGTATGAGTTGCGCGGTGAGGGCGTTCAGTCCTTCCAACGTCCACAGCGCGTGAAATCTGGCCAGCTGGTTCTTTGAGGCGCGCACGATCGTCTGCAGCGCCGGCACGACGGACTTATCCTGCTTCAAGACGAGCAGCTGTTGCGCCGTGTCGCGCCACCAGCCATTCGGATGCGACAAGTGCGCGACGAGTTGAGCGGACGTCTCCTCCAGCATGTGCGGATGCGTTCGATCTCGCGCAATCCCGTCGTAGGTGAGGCGCCAGATCCGGCCGTGGCCGGTGATCTTGTCAAGTTGATACTGCTTGATCTTCGCTCGAAGGTACGTACCTTCCTTCGCCCACTCGGCACCTTCGATCATTCCGCGATACATGTCGGCGATGTAGATCGTTCCGTCGGGACCCGTGGTCACGTCGGCGGGACGAAACAGTGGATCGATCGATCTGATGAATTCCGAACGCGGGTAAACGTTTTGGAGCTGTGTCAGGCCTTCGGTTTTGACCGGCCGTAGTCGCCGGACGATACGGGCGACAACTTCGCCATGCAGATAATCGCCAAGCAAGTCCTTCGGCAATCGATCGCCGCGATAGACCTCGTTGCCCGCGGCGGCTGTTGCGTAGATCAGTGATCCGTCGGGCACGCGCGTGCCTGGAATTCCAGCCTGAATGTCGCCGATCAGGATCGGCGCCCCCCACACGATGTTGAGATCCGGCTCGAGTTGATCGGGCGTGGCAAAGTTGCCGTACTGGATCGGAAATTGGAAGTAACCTGGAACGCCGCTCGCGCCGCCTTGAAACCAGACCTTGCCGTCGTTGTCCTGCGTCACTCCCCATTGCGAACTGTTTGGCCCGGTGGGTTCTCGCAACAGGCCGGTCGGTGTCCAGCGAATACGAAATGCGTTGACGGTGCTGTACATCCAGTTGTCCATCGCCCAGAACAGGCTGGACTGCTGAGACTCCATGTTTCCCGCTCGGCCAAAGTTCGTGGCGAACAGCTCTTTCTTGTCCGCGACGCCGTCATTGTTCGTGTCCGTGTACTTCCACACCTCATCGGCGTTTGTCTCCATCGTCACGATGGTGTTGGCGCCCAATGGCAGAACGAAGCGCGGGAAGACGAGTTTGTCGACGAACACCGAATGCCGTTCGTAGGTGCCATCGTTGTCTCGATCCTCGTGCATCGAGATCCGGCCCACGGGCGGAATGAGGTCGATCCCTTCCGGCGTCTGGTAATAGCCGCGGAGCTCCACCACGAACATTCGTCCGTTTCCGTCGAATGCGATTTGCGCAGGATCTTCGATGAGTGGTTCGGAAAGAAGCGGGGTGAGCCGGTAGCCTGGCGGAAGCCAGAAACGTTTGACCTGTTCTTCTGGCGCGACTGGCAAGACCGGTGGCTTGGTGGAAAGATCGGCATTGGCGTTCGCCGGATCGTTCGCATCCGGCGCGGCGCCTGGTCCGCGGCCGCCTCCGGGCGTTTGTATGGCTCCGCGGCCGGCATTCTGCGCAACGAGCACCAGCGGAACGACGCACCCCGCCGCCAGCAAGCCGACCCAGACGGACACCGACATTCGTCGAACGCACTGAAGCCCCATGGTGATCCTTCCTGATGCCGGAATGATACTGCGCCGCTCCCCCCTTTGCCTTTTGCCTTTTGCCTTTGTTCTAATCCACGCATGGCTAAGAAGAAGGTCGTGCGGCGACGCAAGAAGACCGCGGCGAAATCCGTCGGGCTTTCCCCGGAAGAAACCGGATCGGTATCAGATCCAGAACTCTCGAAGTTGACTGAACAGGTTCGCTCCGATGGCGGTATGGCACTGACTGCCTACCGCGACCCGATCGGCGGGACGCCGGTGCTACTGGCGGCGCTTCCGATCGATCGCGTCGAGCCCACGCCCTTTCAGCGCGATCCCTCGCAGCCGCACGTCAAGCGCCTGATGGATGTCATTGAGAAGCTCGGCCGCTTTCTCGATCCGATCATCGCAATCAGGGAACACGACAGCTATTGGACTCCGAACGGCAATCACCGTCTTCAAGCCCTGCGAAAACTCGGCGCCCGCACTGTGGTTGCGCTGGTCCTGCCCGACCCGGAGGTTGCATTCAAGATCCTGGCGTTGAATACGGAAAAGGCGCACAACCTCAAGGAGAAGTCGCTCGAGACGATTCGGATGGAGCGTGCGCTGGCAGAGCAATCCGGTCATCGAATGGAGCGCGAGTTTGCGTTCGAATTCGATCAGCCGGCATTCCTGACGCTGGGCGCGGCGTACGATAAACGCCCACGCCTCAGCGGCGGCGCATATCAGTCGGTGCTTCGGCGGATCGAGGACTTCCTGGACGAGCGGCTGACCAAGGCACTGGCGGAACGAGAGCGCCGCGCAGCAAAGGTGCTCGCCATCGATGATGAGGTCGGCCGAATCGTTCAAAAGCTGAAAGGACGCGGTTTTACCAGCCCTTATCTGCGTCCGTTCGTCGTCGCACGGATCAATCCAATCAGGTTTTCAACCTCCACCGAGTTCGACGTCGACGATGTGCTCGATCGGATGCAGCGGGCGGCAACGAAGTTCAACGTCGAGAAGATCAAGCAGGAGGATATCGTCCGCGCCGGTGGTGCAGCCGAGGAAGAATAATCACTTCCCCAGCCACTTCGACCAGTAAAACGTCATCGGCACTTTTCCGGTGTTGGTAATGCCGTGCATGACATTGCCGGCGCAGTACATCATCGCGCCAGGGCCGACCTTGGTTGTCTCGCCGGCGCAGTAAATCTCGCCGGTGCCCGACGCGACGACCATGAACTCTTCCTCTGGATGCTGATGTGGCGGGTGCGGTGTCGACCCGGGATCCAGGACGCACATTCCGGCGACCATGCCGCTCAGTTCGTCCGTCGGCCCGTTGTAGTGCGTGAACACGCGGCAGCCATCGACGGGCGCCGACGATTCGAGAGAGTCCAGCCCGATCACTCCATCGGGCAACTTCGCCCCGGTGGTCGAGGCACTGACGACATTGGGATTGGAATTAGCCATAGCGCTTGATCCTCCAGCATCACCGCGGTCTCGGTCAAGGACGCGAGATCATCGAGAACCGATCAACTCGAGAAAGCCATTGACGATGGCGTTCTCGGCGCAGCCCGGCTTCAACCGTGAAGCGGTGACTTCATAGCTGACCGGTTCGAACGCGTCGTCATTAGGAATATATCCGCTCGATCCGTTCGTGTGCGTCACCATGACGGTCGGTTTCAGACGCGATTCCCGCGACAGCCGTTGCGCGATCAGCGTGAACACCTCGCCTGATACGCCAGCCAACGCAACGTCGTTGATGGCCAGCAGCGACAATCGAATATTTACCGGATCCGCGTCGGTGAACTTGTAGTCCGCTCGTGGCGTTGGTCCGGGCTCGACGCGACGACCAGGACACGTGACCACTTTCTGTCCGCCGCGAATGGATGCATCGGTCGTTGTCTTGACATCCGATGCGGCGCGGAGCACGGCTTCGCCCAGTATCTTCCCGAGACCATCGACCAGCGTGAAGTCTTCGCCGTTGGTTGTGGAGACCGGATTCTGGTCGCCTGCGGCACCACTCGTCCACACGGCGACGACGCCTTCCCCAGTTGCTTTCTCTTCTGGTTTGAGGCGGATGCGCATTCCGCCGTCGCTGCGTGGACGATCGTTCCCAAGGTAATGCTGCTCGACGAACCGGGAGGTCGCACCGGCGAGATCACCGGTCACCTGATAGTTTTCGGGACCCATGACCACGGCGTGCACGCCGTAGTTGATCCAGAACGCGATCGGCCTGCCAGTAAGGTCGTCGAATCGGACGACAGTCACTGTCTTGTCCGATGGCCCGCTTTCATTGAAACCCAGCCACCATCCGCGCCCCGCTGAGAATTCGCGCCGGTTCACGTTGACGTACGCCGTTGTCGTGCCAACGCCAAAGCGCGCCGGCTGCAGTTGCGATTTCGCCTTCCGCACGGCTTCCACCGCGCCGTTCTCGATCGTGTTGATGTACGCAAGCTGCGCCGGCGTGGCGTTGGCCACGGGCAGCGTCGGCGCTCCATGATCGTGAACCGCCGACAGCAGGAGCCGTTCTGGCGGAATCCCCGTCTCGGCGGCGATCCGTCGGGATGTTTCCGCCCAAATCGCTTCCGGAACGAACAGCGATTCCCAGGCGACCAACGCAGCCTGGACTGCGCCGTCATCGAGCACGATGGCCCGGACGAACACATGATCGTGAATCCCTTTGAAGCCTCCGGTGCGGCCCGCATAGCCAGCCATCGGCAGGGCAGCATCAGCTGCTGGCGTGACGTCGAGGCGAGCTGCACCGACGCGCAGCGTGCCGCTCTCCGCAACCGTCGCCACGAGTGACAGCAGCCCGCACAACAGCAACACAAGCGGCATCGACACACGGTGCGGCACGGCTCACCTCCTGACCGGGCGCTTCCATTCTCCATCGCCGCCCGGATGCCAGCTCTTTGGCGCATCATCCGGGTCAAGCGTCTCCTGGACAGGGCGAAGCGCCTCGGGGACGTGCTGAAGGTTAACGCGAATTCGCGTCCACGTCGCGAATCGCCCGCGCATCGCGTCGACGAGAACATCCGCGGGCTGAAGATGCGCAGCCGCGTCAGGATGACGCGCGCGCCACCGCTCGAGCCCAGCGAGTGCATCTTCTTTCTTTGCCGCACGTCCGATTTCAATGAGCGGATGCTTCGACGTCCGTTTGCGCGACGGCTGGACGCGCGGCGGCTCGCCTGCCTGCTTCTTGTACTGAGGCGGCCACGGCGCATCTCCCAATCCTTCTTTCTCGTGCCGCCGCGAGAGCTCGAGTAACGCCTCGAGCGAGCACGGATCACGATCGATGCCGGCATGACGATCGCCGATCTCGCGGAACCGTTTCGGCATCGTCACGAGAGTGAAGTCTTCCGGCTCGCAGTCGCCGACTTCGTCCCAATTCAACGGCGCCGATACTCGCGCATCAGGCTTCGGCCGCACGGAGTAGGCGCTTGCGATCGTGCGGTCCTTTGCATTCTGGTTGTAATCGAGGAACACGCCGTGCCGTTCTTCTTTCCACCATTTGCTTGTCGCCAGCGTCGGGGCCCGACGCTCAACTTCTCGGGCAAACGCGAGCGCCGCGCGCCGAACTTCGGTAAAGACCCATCGGCGTTCGATGCGCACGTACACGTGAATGCCGCGCGAGCCCGACGTCTTGGGCCATCCGACGAGGCCAAGATCCGTCAATGTCGAATGGACGACGCCGGCCACCTCGCGGACCTGCGTCCAGGGAACGCCCGGCACGGGATCAAGATCGATCCGCAATTCGTCGGGATGATCGAGATCGTCGGCGCGAACGGGATGCGGATGTAATTCCAGGCAGGCAAGATTCGCCATCCATGCAAGCGACGCTGCATCACGGGGAACGACTTCTTCGGCGGTCCGACCGGATGGAAAGCTCAGTGAGACGACGTCGATCCACGGCGGCCGCGAATGCGGTGCACGCTTCTGGTAGAAGTACTCGCCGTCAATTCCGTTGGGATAACGGACGAGCACGTTCGGCCGCCCGCCGGCGCCGCACAAGGCGCCGTCAGCGACAGCGACGTAATAGCGAACCACGTCAAGCTTCGTGTAGCCCGCCTGCGGGAAAAGAACTTTGTTGGGATTACTGATCGAGACTTCCTGCCCGGCAACGTTCAGGATTTCTCGAGCCGCCTTTGCACCCACGTTCCAAGGATACTTTGAGGCGGTCCAATGACGAGCAGCGGCGCGGCCATGAGCGCAAGGGCTGCGACAAATAACGGCCAGTTGAAGGAGGTGGGCAGAGTGTAGGTCATGCCGAGTCGAAGACGCTCCAGCTGTTGCAGCGAATCGGCCATGAAGATGTAGAGCGCGAGTGCGATACCAGTCGCGTTCAGGGTCCAGACGCTCGCCGTAACCGGCGGCGGCTCATTCGCCCTCTTCGATTCGGTGACCACCGTCCCCCACACGATCATCAGGACCGCGATTGAGACAGGCGCCAGCACGGGCCCCCACCACGGCAACGGCAGCAGGAACAGCACGTCCCAGTCAAAGAGCGAACGCGGCCATCCACACATCACTCGCAAGAACACGTAATAGAGGATGTCCCACGTGCCAAAGGCCACTGCGCTGTAACCCCATCGCGCCCGCCAGGTTCTGCCGGCGAGCATCCCAACGGTGAGCAGCATCACCAGGGTCGCCGCCTCCCGCACTAATTCAACCTGCCCGAGCACGCCCTGAATCGGTAGAGGGTCAGGCTGATACGGCTCGACGCGATCGACGAGGGTTCGAAGATAGTAAACGGTTGCCGATTCCATCCAAGCCATTGCGATCGCAAAGACCACGACGATCAGCCACCGCGCGTGCGCTTTGATGAAGGCGATCATCGATCCGTCACCGGCTCACGAGTACTAACGGCATCCGCAAACGCTCGAATGCGCCGATCGACTTCGTCAATCACCTCATCCGGCGTCGAGGTCCCGGCGGTAATTCCAACCGTACCGACGTCAACGAACCAGTTGGGGCGCAGATCGGCGTACGTCTGCACGTGATAGACGCGCGGACAGTGCCGCCGACACGTTTGCACAAGCTCGCGCGTGTTATTGCTGTGGGCACCGCCAATGACCACGACCACGTCGCTCTGGCGGGCCAGATCGACTGCCGCGATCTGTCGATCTTTCGTCGGGCGACAGACGGTATCGACGAAGCGAACGACCGAGTCGGGAAATCTCTGTTTGATGAGATCGACGATGTGCCGCACTTTCACGATCGACTGGGTCGTCTGCGCCGCGACTCCAATCTTCGGATGTGGCTCGAGCGCCAGCACGTCTCCGTCCTCCAGCACGACGTCGAAGTGATCCAGATCACCGGTCAGGCCGCGCACTTCGACGTGACCGCGCTGGCCGACGATGACGGGATGGTAGCCGTCACGGACCAGCGCGCGGACCGCCTTGTGGGCAACATGAACCAGCGGGCACGTCGCCTCGACGACCTCGAATCCGCGAGCGCGGGTTTCCGCCAGCGCACGCTCGGACACGCCATGCGCCGTCACCATCACCGTCGAGGTATTGACGTCGGCAAGGTCGTGGGCGATGGCGATGCCCCTGGCGCGGAGATCCGCCGAAACGGTTGTGTTATGAACGAGATCGCCGAGGATCGTCAGTGGCCTGCTCTCCGCGTGCTGGTGGGCCAGCGCGATGGCGTCGCGCACGCCAAAGCACATGCCGAGATGTTGCGCGCGGATGATCCGGATCGGGTGGGCCGGCGAGGGATCCGGCGACGGCGCGCTGTTTGTGCTTTGCATTACAAAGTAATTATTGACAACGAGCCACCGCTTGTCAAGCGACGGCCGGTTACCGCTTGTCGCGATCAAACCCGGGCCGCTTGAACCGCCGCGCCAGCGGAAAGGCGCGCTCCACTTCGCCGCGCAAGTCCGCCAGCGCCACGGCAAGGTGCGCCGCCGCCGCATCGCCGGTGGCCTGAGCGATGACCTGCCAGGCGGCTTCGGATCGGTCCAGCGAAATCAGGGCGACCTTCGCCGATCCATTCCAGTCGTTCTGGACCGGGTCGTCGTCAAAGGCGTCCGTGTGATGCCGATCCTGGCCCATGAGGGCGCGGTGCAGCTTGGCGCCGATCAGGTGACTGTCCCATTCCAGGATCTCGAGCGCCTCGAGGACGACCGCGTCTCCGCCGGCACGCGCAGCGTCGGACCGCGCGCGGAACCAGTGATACGACATTCCAGTGGTTCGATTCGCCATTCTGGTAACCGGTGAACGATCGATCCGGCGCTTGCGTGCTTTCTCTTCCTGTTCGAGGTCTCGAAGTTCCTTCGGCGTGGGTTCTGGAATGTCGAGCCACGGACGCTGCTCGGAATCATCAACCGCGGTTGCCCCGACGCGTCGTGGCGCGCCCACCGCCAGCTCGATCGCCTCTTTGAAGTCGCCGCACATGCCCATCGCAGCCTGGACGGCGTAGCTCGAACAGCGCGAGGTGAACGCGCATCGCTCACACCAGCGGTCACAGTATTCGGAGATGAAGTCGATTCGCTCGGTACGCATGCCTCGTCGTACTTGCGATGATGGTGCCAGGCAAAACCCGGCGCAATCTCCGGCTTCGGCGCTTGCTGATGGCGGACTTTGCAACTAGTCGAGACGAGGCAGGTGGCAGAAATTGCGATGCGCGAACAATGGGCGAACCGGAACGCCGCGGTCGGTGTCAAACAGACGCGCGCCGAACTCTATACTAACAACCGTGACCCTCCATGTTTGCCTGCGTGCCGCGCTGCTGCTGATCGGCGCCGTCACAACCCTCGCGCAATCGTCGTCATTCACGGTAGCCATTGCGCGACCCGACGGATATCTTGTGCCTTTCGCCGCGTACACCAACGGACACTGGGAGCGCGCGTGGCCGGCCGCCGACGAAGGGAATGTCGACAAGCCAACGTTCGAGAACACGCCGAGCGTGTGGCGACGCCATGGACGACCGGTTTCGAAAACCTGGCACGTGTGGCCGATGAGAGGCGGGCCTTCGCTACAGACTCGGGTCACCGGTGTTGAATCCGTCGAGGCACACTGCGGCGCGCAAGTCGCGCTGAAGACGGACCTCCAGCCAAGTAAAGCGGAACATCCAAATAAGCTGGGCGTCGCGGTTGATTCGCGTCAGCCACTCGTGTCAATTGAAGCAGTGCCGAAGCTCGATCCATTGTGGCAACGAGCAGAGCGCGCAGTTGCGCCAACACTCTCGCAGCTCGAGGCGCAGCGTGCGCAAGCTGATCGCGTTCAACTTCCGCTCGAAACGCCGAGACCAATAGTTCAAATCACCGCACTCTACCGTGAATCACGATCGACCAACTCGCCGCTGTACTTCGTCGCCGAAAAACCCTACCGCACCGCGAGAGCGGCCGAAGAACCGCTATGCAAAGCCGTTACGATCATGACCGGGTGGCTGACGCGTGAGGGCGCGGAGGCCCTGACCCTCCATTCGCCTCGAGTCTTCCTCACGGATTGCGATGCGAAGGAAGTCCGCACCGCCGAGCCTCTCGCAGCGATTCATCTCTCTGACCGGCTGTTCTGGATCCTTCAGGAACATGGCTACGAAGACGAGAGTTACATCGTCGCTGAAATCGCGCGTTCAGGAATTCGCTACCATCTCGCAGTGAATGGTGGCGGCTGCTGAACGCGGGAGATCAATCGGGATTCAGGGATTCGCAAGTAGTGATCAGTGATGAGCGATTCACTGAACCATGCCGATTGCAAAGAGGTGTTTCTCCCCTCGGATGTAGATCCGCCCATTTGCAATCGCAGGCGACGAATACACAGCCTCATCGATCGAATTGGTGCCGACCATCTCTGGCTTGGGACCGGCCTTCAGCATGAACGTCTCACCTTCTTCGCTCGTCATTGCGATGAGGCCGCCGAAGGCAACCGGTGATCCCATGAAGCGTGCCGGCACCGGCGGGCGGCTGCCTTCGTGTTGCACCACGCCCGTCGCCGCATCGAGACACGTCACCACACCTGCGTCTGTCAGCAGGTACACGTACTCGCCATAAAAAATGTTGGAGACGACGTAGCCCGTCCCTTTCGCGTAGGTCCACGCCACCCGTTTGTCCTCCGGAACGGCGCCCGCGCGAATAGCGATCACCTTCTTTTCGGGAAAGCCGGCGGTCACGATCACGAGACCCTTGCCGACAAGCGGCGTGTGGATGGCGTTGCTCTCGACGCCTTTCGTGCGCCACAACTCTTTCCCCGTTGCGGGATCGTAGGCAATCGCGAGCTCCGTGCCATTGGTGACGAGCTCCGTGCGATTCGCCGCCGCGACGAGCACGGGCGTTGACCAGCTGATTTGAACCGGCCTCGTCGTCTTCCACATTTCACGTCCGGTTTGCTTGTCGTAGGCAGCGATCACCGATGCCTTGCCTTCATCCTCGTCGCGCTGAATGATGACGAGATCCCGAAAGAGCACCGGCGACGTCCCCGTCCCGAGTCCCAGCGTCTTGAAGTGCTCGACGACCTTCCACGCAAGCCGGCCGTTGAAGTCGTAGGCGTAGAGACCCTCCGGGCCGAAATACGCATAGACCATGCGGCCGTCGGTCACCGCCGTCGGTCCCGCAAAACTACTGCGGCGATGGCGCGCATCGTAGACGGTTCCCTCAAACGCCGTTCGATCCCACAACACCTTTCCCGTCTTCGCGTCCAACGCAACGACCTTCATCGTATGCTTTCGATCGGCGGCGACACTGTCGGGATGAATCCACACTTGTCCCTCGACAATGTGTCCCACCGCCTTCGCGCCGGCGACCACTTCGCCTTCAACCGCCGCCGTGACGAAGATGCGATCGTTCCAGACAATCGGAGACGAATATCCGCTCGGCAGTTCCGTCTTCCAGACGACGTTCCGGGTCGCCGACCACTCGGTCGGAACATTGGCTTCGCTCGAAATCCCCTGACTCCCGGGCCCCCGCCACTGCGGCCAGTTCTCTGCCCCAACCGTCGTGGTGGCGGCGACCAACGAAACACACAGGATGAAGCGGTTGAAAGGGGTCATGCGTAATGTGTATAGGAATCAGTTCCCAGTTACCAGTTCCCGGTTTCCAGTTCCGGTTAGAACGTGACGGCTGACGTTCCCAAGTGACCAGTAGGCGAGGAGTGAAAGGTGGAAACGGGCAACCGGAAACTGGCAACTGGAAACTATGATTAGGACATCTATGAAAGCCCGTGTCGCTAAGCTCATCCCACTGTGGCTGGTGATTGCGCTCTCACTTCCCGCCGCGCAGGCCGGCCATGCACCGGATTGGCCGGACTGGCGTGGACCAGCGCGCAACGGCATGTCGACCGAGACAGGCCTGCCAGTGAAATGGTCCCCAAGTGGCGAGAACCTGGCGTGGCAGGTGCCGTATGGCGGCCGCTCCGGACCGGTCGTGTTCGGTGACCACTTGTACCTGCAAAACACCTCGGGGTCTGGCGCGTCGGAGCAGGAACGCATCATGTGCTTCAACGCCGACACCGGGAAGCTGTTGTGGGAGCATCGCTACAACATCTTCACCAGCGATGTCCCCGCGCACCGTCTTGCGTGGTCATCACCGGCGGTCGATCCGTCGACCGGCAACGTGTTCGCCATCAGCGCCAATGGTTTGGTCATGTCGCTGTCGAAAGACGGCAAGCTGCTGTGGGAGCGATCACTCGCCGAAGAGATGGGGATGTGGACGACACATGGCGGACGGATGTCGAGCCCGATCGTCGATGGCAAACAGCTGATCGTGAGTGGCCTGACGTTCAGCTGGGGACAGTTCGCCGGCGGCGCGCACCGATTCATCTCGTTCGATACGGCAACCGGACAAATTCAATGGGTGAGCGCGCCTGAAGGCAGGCCGACCGACACGATTTATGCCAACCCCTACGTCGCTGATGTCAACGGCACCCGACTGTTCTTTTCCGGTGGGAGCGACGGCGCGATGCACGCCATCAAGGTGGCGACCGGCGAACCAGTGTGGCACTGGAACGTCAGCAAGCGAGGGCTGAATACGGCAGCCCTCATGGTCGGCAGCGACATCATTGTCACGCACAGCGAAGAGAACCTGGAAGTCAACGAAATGGGGATGGTCGCAGCGGTCCCTGCGGCGTCGAAAGGAACGTTGACCGACAAAGATGCGCGCTGGCTGTTGCGCGACGTCCAGGCCGGGTACGGATCGCCCGTTTCCGACGAGCAGCGCATCTATCTTGTCGACAACGGCGGCGTGCTGTTCGCCTTCGACGTCAAGGACGGGCGCCAGTTGTGGCGCAAAAACCTGGGAACGATCCAGAAGTCGTCGCCTGTCTTTGGCGACGGCAAGCTGTACGTTGGGACCGAGAACGGCAAGTTCTACATCCTCAAACCTCGCGGCGACGGCGTGGACGTGCTCGACGAAGACGAAATGCCGGCGGGTGTGGACGGGAATCCACAACCTATCGTTGCGGCGCCGGCGATCGCTCGCGGCCGGATCTACCTCGTGACGATGGAGAAGATGTTTGCGATCGGACCGACAACCGCTCCGAAGACAGGGGGCATCGTCGGCAGTCTCTTCGGCACGCCCGCCGGACCTCTTGCCTCGTTGCTGGTAACACCGACCGAGCAGATCCTGAAACCTGGCGCTCCGCGCGCCTTCGCGGTCCAGGCGTTCGACGAGACTGGAAAGCCTGTCGACAAACCTGGAGACGCCACATGGACGCTGGAAAACCTCAAGGGCACGATCGCAAACGGCACGTTCACTCCGGATGCAGCAGCCGGCGCTCAAGCAGGACTCGTGAAAGCCGCGATCGGATCCGTCAGCGGGGCGGCGCGGATCCGCGTCATTCCGGATTTGCCCTGGAGCTACGACTTCGAATCGAGCGGCGAGACACCGCCAGCGCATTGGGTTAACGCCACGGGCAAGTTCGCCGTACGCGCACTCGACGGCAACAAGGTCCTGGTGAAGCTCGCGGAGAATCCCTTCGCCTTTGCAAAGCGGTGCCGCGTGTTCTTCAGCGGTCCTGACTATAGCGACTACACGATCGAAGCCGATGTGCGCGCCATGGAGAGACGCCGGCAGCGCGGCGACGTCGGCATCGTCGCGCAACGCTACGAGATGATGCTCTCGGGGGTTCACGAGAGGATCGAGCTGCAACCATGGCAGCCTGAAATCCAGCGAACCGTCAAAGCTGATTTCCCGTGGAAGGCGGATACTTGGTACACGATGAAGCTCGAGGTGCAATCGCTCGGCAAGGGCAACGTTCGCGCCCGGGGTAAAGTGTGGGCGAAGGG
>Ga0114129_10005065_pt1 | contig 18548 bp, 11 predicted proteins | sample RhiMetdeltSRZDD1_FD_80071 | JGI IMG/M metagenome (GOLD analysis project Ga0114129, IMG submission 80071) | Populus rhizosphere microbial communities from Tennessee, USA - Rhizosphere MetaG P. deltoides SRZDD1 (version 2) (version 2) | ecosystem: Host-associated > Plants > Roots > Rhizosphere >...
AGTTCGCTTAAACCAACTGGGCCGATTGCCACTCTACATACGGCTAGCGCATTTTCTGAACCCACGAACGTCATGAAACGCAGTGGGTGATTCTTTAGGCGCATTTACGAAGAAGAGTGAGTCTGTATGTGCGTCGCTTCGAATAATCATCCGTGCATCTACAAATCAAGCCGTCCGAATCCGCCCGTAATTTCCGAAGCGTCGAGGAGATCCGGGTCTCAATCAGGATCTATTGAATTGTGGTGATATTAGTCACTCACCAGTAAGAAGGAGAACTGACATGAGCAAATGGTCCCACTTCGGCCGCTATGTGGTCGCAATAGCGTGTCTGGCGTTGTCGTTCCTCATTGTCCATCATTCTTCCTTTGGACAGAACTGGCGGGTTCGCGGCCGCGGAGATACGAATAACCACCGACGCCACCTCCCCGCAGGACTAAGAAAAATCAAACATATCGTTTTTCTTGTGAAAGAGAATCGCACATTCGACAACTACTTCGGGACATTCCCGGGGGCAGACGGGGCCACGTCCGGAACGATATCGACTGGTCAGACCATACACTTGCGCCAAGCACCCGACGTGCTTCCACGCGATATCAGTCATTCCTTCCAAAGCGCGGTGCTGGCGATTGATGGCGGCGCCATGGACAAGTTCGATCTCATTCCCGGCGGGAACCAAAACGGTGACTATCTCGCCTTTTCGCAATACACCGAAACCGATATCCCGAACTATTTTACTTACGCCAGGCACTTCGTCCTGGCGGACAAGTTCTTCTCCTCGCTGACCGGACCGAGTTTCCCCAATCATCTTTATACGATCGGGGCGCAATCGGGCGGCGCGATCAACAATCCTTCCAGCGCCAACAGATGGGGCTGCGATTCTCCTGCGAATTCACGGGCCCAAGTGATGGAAGATGATGGCACGACCATACCGGAATATCCGTGTTTCGACTTTCGAACGCTAGCCGATCTGCTGGAGAGTGAAGGCTTAAGCTGGAAGTACTATGCTCCGGGCCAGGATGAATCTGGGTATATATGGTCCGCGCTGAATGCTATCGCGCATATCCGGCTCACCCAGCTTTGGACGGAGCACGTAGTGCCTACCGCCGATTTTGTCGCCGACGCCCAGAACGGCAATTTGCCCGCGGTAAGTTGGTTGGTCATAGGCTCCGGCAGGAGTGAGCATCCGCCGGCTAGTGTGTGCGTTGGCGAAAACTGGACGGTGGGGCAAATCAATGCTGTCATGCAAGGACCGGACTGGGAATCTACAGTGGTCTTCCTGACGTGGGACGACTTTGGCGGCTTCTACGATCATGTGGCGCCGCCTCGAGTCGACAATTTCGGACTCGGACCGCGCGTACCTCTGCTGATCATTTCTCCCTGGGCACGGTCTGGCTACATCGAGCATAAACCTCTCGAATTTTCGTCGATATTAAAGTTTATTGAAGATCGCTTTGACCTCGACCGGCTTACAGAGCGCGATGAGAAATCCACCGATTTGTTTGATGCATTCGATTTTGATGATCATCCACGTCCATCGCTCATTCTGTTCGAACGTAGGTGTCCAGGCTCGCCAACAACGGCAGATTTTCAACTCGACCCACGCTACCACGGTGGGGGGCAATAATTTGGATGACGGGTGGCTCACGGTAGAGACAACCATCCTTGGCATTTCGACGGCCGAGGGGTATCGGGTTGAAATCCGAGGAGACCAGTTGACCTTCACAGACCTTACGGGAAGGCCCCTTGCAGAACCGACGCGCGAAGCAGCAATGATGTTGTTGGCGTGGTGCGATATTAAACAGACAGGCTTTAAGATCATGTCCAAACACGTTGGGTCCCGATGGTTTCCGCTAACCAAGACGCCGACGCTCAACTAGTCGACCGTTATCTGGCCGGCGACGCAACCGCATTCGACGAAATTATGATCCGGCATCAGCGCCGGATCTATCGCCTCTGTTACCGATTTGTCAACAACCGCGAAGACGCAAAGGACTTGGCCCAAGACGTCTTCTACAAGGCTTTCGCACACCTGGAAAACTTCAGGCGCGAATCGAGCTTGAAAACTTGGTTATACCAGATTGCTATGAACCACTGCGTTAATCACGTGAAGAAACACTCGCAGCACTTCGTCGAGGTAAGCGAAAACACCGCCAGCGCAACGGCTTCCGTGCAATCACAGCTTGAAGACCGCGAAGAACGGGAACAATTCCGCCATCTACTTCAGCGACTACCGCCAAAACAGAAGGCGATTCTGGAATTGCGAATCAACGAGCAGCTCAGTTACGAGGAAATCGCGAAGATCTCCGGACGGTCTATCTCGACCATAAAGGCGAGTGTTTTTTTTGCCCTAGAAAAGCTCAGAGAACTGGTAAAACATCCCAGTAAGCGAGCGGAGAAAGCTTAAGGTTTTATGTTTGGTCATCTTAAATCCGAGGATTTCGTAAATTTAATTGAAAGTTCTGAGGCGCCTGCTAAGTGGAGGCGGCACATCGACTCATGTCATCGCTGCCGTGCAACGTGGGAGACGCTATCGGCGGTCCACGTCGAAATCACTTCGGTTGGTGAAGACATTCCGGAACCTGATTGGGCTGCATTTCGCTCTTCCGTGCGCGATAAATTGTTCGCGCGCTCCGTGCAGCGTGAAGCGTCAATGCGCCGCTGGACGGGTTGGTTGATGCGGCCTTCGGCAGTGTCGACGCTGTCACTGATGCTTGCAGTTGGAATCCCAACCGGGGCCTTCTTGTGGCATTTGCAGAAGGATCACAACACGTTATCCATCGGCTTGGAAACCCCAAAACCCGCATCTCCCGCCGAATTGTTAGAAGCCGGAACAGATAAGACGGTCTTTGACGATTTGATGGAGTTGAGCGAACGGGAGCAGGAACAACTCCACCGCCTGCTCCAATCCGCTCAGAAAGGCTCGTCGCACCTGCAATGAAAAAGCTCCTTAACGCGTTCCTTTTTCTTACACTGGCGAGCGGCGGCGCTGTGTCTGCGCAGCGGCAACAGCCACTAAAAATTGAAGCTGATGTTTTAGACTTTTACGTCGCCGAGTTTCACAGCGTGGTCAAAACGAATCCGGACCAGTTCAAAAAAGTCCGTTCGGTTATAAAGGACTACATTGAGAATCGGTTTGAGATCAGCGCGCGTCGGCTGGAAATGATGCAACAACTCCGGGTGTTGGTTCAGCGCCCGACTAGCACCGACGAAGAAATCCTGCGTGCCACCAGCGAATTCGATAAGGCCGATGCGGACATGCAGACGAATCAAGTTAGATTCTTGAACACCGTCGGTCCCTTGCTCAATCCACGACAGCAGGCTAGAGTTCGAATCTTCCAGCAAATGGCTGACAGGCGCTTACTCCAAATGATCAACAGCGCGCGAAACCCTGAGGCTCAAAAATAAGCTTACTATTCACTCAACAAGTTTTGGACCTGTCGCTGCAGAGGGTAGTATGCCGCGCTACTTCTTTGACCCGCCACCGAAAGACCAACGCGTCGCTCGTGGATGAAACAGGTGCTCATCGGCAAGAGCTCTTAGGAGCCTAAGAATCTGGACGACCGCGGTAATCCTCGGAATCACTGCCCCTTGAAAGCTCCCAAGTTGAGGTGCGATAACCGACTCACGAGATTTTAGCAGAGACTGTTATTCATAGACGCTCTTGGCCTCTTCCGCGGCCGGCAGCGGGTCGGTGGGACGGGCCCACCATACGTAAAACGTCGGCAAGAGGAAAATACTCATGAGCAAGTCGGCGATTAAGCCGCCAACAATCACAATCGCGAATGGCCGCTGCGAATCCGATCCGATGGCGTGCGAAGTAGCAGCAGGAAGCAGCCCGAGTGTCGCTACAAGCATGGTCATCGTGATTGGTCGGAGGCGGCGCACGGCGCCATCAACAGCGGCCACAACGAGAGGCACTCCTCTTGCGCGCAATTGATTGATGTATTCGACCATGATGACGCCTATCTGAACCGACACCCCAAACAAGGCCAGAAAACCTACGCCGGACGAGACGCTCAGATGAGTGCCCGTAACGAACAATGCCAGCAGACCGCCCAGAGGAGCCACGGCCATGTTGACAAGATTTAATGTCGCCCACTTTGCCGAACCGAAGGCGCCATAGATGATCATGAAGATGAAGAAGATGGTTAGAGGGACAATGACCAGCAGTCGAGCTTGCGATCGCTTCTGGCTCTCATATTCGCCCTCCCACTTGACGTTATAACCACGTGGCAATTGAACTTGCTTATTCACTTTGTCGATCGCTTCTTCGACAGCGCTCCCGAGATCCCGCCCGCGCACGCTGAACCTGACGGCGATGTACCGTTGGTTCCCTTCCCGATAGATTTCGGCAGCGCCTTCCTCTTCTCGGATGTTGCACAGCTGCGTCAGCGAGACTCGTTCACCGGTCGGAGAGAGCAGTCGGATGTTTTCAATTGCTTCCTTTCTGTCGCGGTACTGCGGAAGATAACGCAATACGAGGTCATATCGCGCCTCGCCCTGAAGCACTTGGGTGAGGGCATTACCGCCTACAGCAGTCTGGATCGCATCCTGAATGTCGGTGACGTTAATTTGGTAACGCGCCGCCCGCTGTCGATCGACTATCACATTCAAATTCGGCTGGCCGAGTAAGCGAAAGACTGCCACGTCCTCGATTCCATTGATGCCACGCATCAGCTTAGCGATCTTGTTAGCCTTATCTTCGAGAACTTTCAAATCGTCCCCGTAAACTTTAACCGCGAGTTGCCCCTTGATGCCGCTGACCGCTTCCTCCACGTTGTCCGCGATCGGCTGCGAGAAGCCCCAGAGCACACCGGGAATCTTGTCGAGCTCACGGTTCATCGCGTCAATCAGTTCCTCTTTGTTTTGATGAAACCCCGGGCGCCACTTTTCTTTGGGCTTGAGGCCAACGAAATATTCCGTATTGAAGAAACCTGTCGTGTCGGTCCCATCATCCGGGCGCCCTGTTTGACTGGTGCATGTCGTTACTTCCGGGAAGGAGCAAAGCAAAATTCGCGCGCGGTTCATTAGTCGTATGCCTTCACTAGGGCCAGTGCTTGGAGCGAGAGTGCCGCGAACCCATATCGAGCCCTCATCCAAATGGGGCAAGAATTCCGATCCGATGCCGTCGAAGATAAGAAAGGCGCTCATACAGAAAGAAAGGACGGCGATGCTCACCATGACCGATCGATGGTGGACGGACCACGTTAAGGCCCGCCGATACAGAATGGTCAGCCACGTCAGCACCGGGTTATGCCACTCGGAAGTCTCTTTCCGGAAAATCAGGCTCGCGATGACTGGAGCAATGGTCATGGAGAATATAACTGCGCCGAGCAGAGCAAACGCTACAGTCCAGGCCATTGGCCGGAACAGGCGGCCTTCGACTTGTTGCAGCGTGAAGATCGGCAGATATGCCGTGATGATGATCGTGATCGCGTAAAAGACTGGGCGCTGCACCTCATGTGCCGCTGCTCGAATTCTGTCGGGAATCGATTTATGTACATGCTCCTGGTGGCCCAAGTGCCGGACGATGTTCTCGACCATCACCACGGCTCCGTCCACCACCATACCGAAGTCCAGTGCTCCCAGCGACAAAAGGTTGGCCGGAATCTGCCGCAGGTTCAAGCAAATGGACGCGAATAAGAGAGAAAACGGAATCGTCAGAGCGACGATGAGCGCGCCCCGAACGTTGCCAAGGAACAGCATCAGAACCAGAGCAACCAAGATAAATCCTTCGGTCAGATTGTGCAGTACCGTTTCGGTCGTGTAATGGACGAGTTCCGTGCGATCGATGAAGGGAATAATTTTTACGCCCGCAGGCAGAATGTGATCATTCAGCTGCTGTACCTTCGCATGGAGGCCCGCGAGCGCCGCTTCTGCCTCCGCACCTTTGCGCATTGCCACCCAGGCTGACACCACATCGTCGTTATCGACGATTTTTCCGTCTTCGCGGCGAATGGCACGCGCAAATTGGCCAAGCCGGATCTTTGGGCCTTGCAATACCTCACCGATATCCTTCACGCGCAGCGGCGTACCGCTCTTCGTCATGATGACTGTGTTTTCGATGTCCCGTACGTTCCCGACCAAACCAACTTCACGTACGTTAATCTGTTGCAGGCCCGCTTCAATGAAGCTGCCGCCGGCGTTGATATTGTTGTTGGTGAGCTGTTGTTCGACCTGTCCAATGCTGAGTCCGTAAGCGATCAGCTTGTTTGGATCGAGGCGAACCTGATATTCGCGTGTAGGGCCGCCGAATGTCGCGACTTCGACGATATCCGGCACAGACTTCATGTTCTTCTCGACAACCCAGTCTTCGAGCGCCTTCAATTCCATCACGTCGTATCGGGGATTGGTGCTGTGTAGGGTGAAGAAGTAGATCTGGCCGACGGGACTCCAATCCGTGCCCATCTGGGGCGTGACTCCGGGTGGAAGTGTCACTTGCGCCAGACGCTCGAGAACGCGTTCGCGATTCTTGAAGTTCTCTTCTTCGTCGTCAAAAATCAGCTTCAGGTCCGAAAGTCCGAAGAGAGAGAAGGACCGCAAATGCGTCACGTGCGGGACGCCGTTCAAGGCAATCTCGAGTGGAATCGTGACCTGTTGTTCGATTTGTTCCGCGGAGATTCCCGGCCATTGGGTGATCACCTCGACGTAATTATTCGCGACGTCCGGATAGGCCTCAATTGGAAGGGCGTGAAAGGCGACGATACCCGCCGTGAAAAGCAGCAGTGCAAATGCCACGACGAACAGGCGATGAGTTAGGGCGAAATCGACAACTGGAGAAATCATTTGCTACTACTTCTCGACCGTATCCTGCAGGATCAGCGCATTGGCAACCACCTGATCGTCGGGCTGGACGCCTGAAATGATCTCTTGCATGTTATTGGGAAGCATGTTTCCCGCGGACACTTCTGCGCGCCGGAACGTTCCGTTATCAACCGGTATATACACCCACTCCCGATCATGTATGTGCAAGATCGCGGTTGCGGGAACGCTTGCGCGTCGTTGCTGCTGCGCGCCGTGGAATGTCGCTGTGACAAACATCCCGAAGCGGAGCAAGCCGGGATTCTCCATCTCTAGCCGGACTTTGGCCGTGCGCAGATTCGGATCGAGCATCGGAAGAATGTTGTTGATTCGGGCCTTTAACACACGGTCCGGATAGGCACTCAGGCGGATATCGGCATATTCGCCCACATGGACCTTGGCAAGATCGTTCTCGTATACGTCGCACAAAATCCACACATGAGAGAGATCGGAAATCGTGAACGGATTTGGAGACGCCAACGCCTGCACACCCGACGAGTTGGTGATTTGTTGGTCAGTAATGACGCCGGAAACCGGAGCGTACACATCAACGATTCCCGTTGAATTGTTGGAATCCGTCCCGAGGACGCCGAGTCGCTCGGTTGTGGTTGCAACATCGACCCGTGCATTTTCCAATGCGGTTTTATTGGCTTCCTCCGCATTGGTGGCAATTTCGAGGGCGCTTTTTGGCGTAGCACCCTTCTCATAGAGAGTCTGGGCGCGTTCGAGCTGTATTTTCGTAAGCCCCTCGTTTGCTACCGCCTGTTCTTCATTCTTGATCGCCTTGCGATAGTCGGAAAGAGCGGTTGCAATGTCCGAGCTTCGTACTTTGAAGAGAAGTTGTCCTTGCTTGACCTGATCGCCGAGCCGGGCATCGATTTCGAAGACTCGTCCCGATGCCAACGATGGTACCGGAACCTGTCGCGATACATCGGGACTCACTACTCCGGTAACGTTCAGTTCGGGCGCGGACATGTACTCGGCGGCTATCGTTAGCGGAAAGCGTTCCGGATGGTCTACCTTGAAATTGTCGGCGTTGATATCGGGCTGGACCGTCGCTGGATGCGGACCGGTATCGTTGTTGTTATTGGATTCACCTCGTACTTTCCCGCATCCACTAAGGAGGCTTGCCAAAGCCAGGCACAAGGTTGCTCCGCTCAATATTTCTCGTTTCATGGGATCGCCTCACGACCGACGGCTAGATTTAATTGAGCAGCTGACGTCAGGTAGGCCCCAATCAGGCTCAGATAATTACGCTGGGTGCTCCGATAATCATTTTGCGCGTTTAGAAAATCGAGCAGCGACGCTCCGCCATTTTGATAAGAGAACGAAATCGTTTCGCGGACGCGAGAAGCCTGGTCGAGGTATTTTTCTTTATACGGCCGTAGTAGGTTCAGGTTGCTCGTCAGCGTCGCATAAGCCGAATCGACATCGCTAAACACTTGAGCCATCGTCGCGTCACGCAACTGCTCAATGCGGCCGACGTCCAATTGCGTCCGTAGTTTTTCGCCCTGATTCCGATCGAAAATCCGAAGCGGTACGCTGACGCCCACGCCGAAATACTGACGCAGCGGAGGCTGAAAGCTTAAGAAGGCTTGAGAGATCGCCGGAACGGCGACATCAAGGGAAAAGATTGGGTCTACCGAGCCATTGGCAATGGCTAGCCTATGATCGGTTTCGGCTTTGTCCACCGCCTGCATTGCAGCCCTCAGGTCCGGCCGCGTATCGAGAGCCACCCTTCGGAATTCCTCCAGTGGTGAGATTTTCTCTATGAAATCAAACGGCCCGACAACATCGAACTGCTCGATGGGTGTCCTATCATTCAAGAGAGTCAAAAGCTGGATTCTGGCGGTTCTCAAGTTCACCGTGGATGTTTCCACATCGGATGTGAACTGAACACGCTGCAGTTCGAGGCGATCAAGATCGACTTGTGCGATGTCTCCCGCTTCGAACCGATCGTGGCTAAGCGACAGCACCCGGTCGTAATAGTCGAGGTTCTCTTTCGCCAGCGCCACGATTGCCTTGGCTTGAAGTACCTGAATAAACGCACTCCGCAGCGTAAACAGCAGGGCGCGCTCCAAGTCCGCTTGCTGAGACTCAGCGATACCTGTTCCTATTTGGGCGCTTTCTCTCCGCAGTTTTCGCTTTCCCTGTCGTTCGTGGAGGTAGCTGAGCGCGGTGATCGCGGTCGAAGCCGAGAAGATACTCCCGCTCGCAGTGTTGCCAATCTGATCAACTACTAGCGATTGCTGCGGGTTCGGCCGTAAGAACGCTGTAATTTCCGCGGCCTTCGATTCCTCAATACCAATCCTGCTGGCACGCAGCGTAGGGTTCGTCGATTCGAACTTGGCCCGAATCTGTTGCCAAGTGAAACTTTGCTGTGCAAGCAACGTCTGCGTCAGGCAGTGGATAGTCAGTATTACGAAACTACGCTTTATATAGCGTTTCCGCGATTCATCACGTAATGGCCCGTAGAGATTTTTCAAATCACACTCCGAAATTTCTTAAGTACGGTCGATCATTTTGCTGGGTTCTCGCACAGTCGGGGTAATTTGTCTGCCGGCCGCGCGATCGAGACATATAAGGTGGGCAAGAGCACTGAACTCATGACCAGATCCATAATCAATCCGCCAACAATCACAATCGCAAATGGCCGCTGAGAATCCGACCCAATAGCATGCGATAGCGCTGCAGGGAGCAATCCGACGGTGGCGACCGACATGACTAAAAAGATGGCGCGAAACCGTTGAAGCGCGCCTTCTTTGGCGGCAGCGACAATGGAATATCCGCGCGCTCGAAGTTGGTTGATGTAATCGACCATAATGACGCCGGTCTGAACCGACATGCCGAAGAGGACCAGGAATCCAACACTGGATGAGACGCTAAAGTAAGTGCCCGTAATGAAAAGCGCCAGCAGACCACCGATCCTGGCCATGCCGATATTGAGGAGGACCATGAATGCCCACTTCAAGGAATCAAACATGAAATAGAGGACAATGAAGACCACCAGAATGGTGATCGGCACGATGACGAGGACGCGTGCCTCCGCGCGTTGTTGACTGTCATACTCTCCGGACCATTCCAAGTGATAGCCGTGCGGCAACTTTACTTTTTCCTCTACCGCCCGCATGGCTTCCTGGACAGTGTTCTCCAAATCCCGGCCACGAACGCTGAATTTGATTGGTACATAGCGCGAGTTTGACTCGCGATAGACCATTGATGGACTGTCTTGGATCTTGATATCGCATACGTGAGATAGCGCTACTCGTTGACCCGACGGCGCCAAAATTTGGATGTTGCCAATGTCATCTATCGTGCCTCGATAGGGCTCCTGGTATCCCACAACCAGGTTGTAGTGCCGTTCGCCTTCGATGACATGGCTCACGGTCTTCCCACCAACTGCGGCTTCAACGATGTCTTGAATGTCATTAAGGTTGATGCCAAGTCGGTTGGCCTTTACGCGGTCGATCGTAAGAGTAACGTTAGGTTGTCCTATTACTCTGAGCAGACCCAAGTCGCTAACACCTCGAATCTGGTCCAGCACCTTGACGATCTGTTCGCCTTTTTCTTCCAGGAGTTTCAAATCAGGACCAAACAGCTTTACAGCGTGCTGGCCCTTGATTCCGCTCGACGCTTCTTCCAGGTTGTCCTGGATTGGCTGCGAAAAATTCCAGACGACACCTGGGATTTCTTTGTGCATATACGCGTTCATCGAATTGATCAAATCTGTTTTGGTCCAGAACTGATGCCGCCACTGATCGCGTGGCTTTAAATCGATGAAGTACTCGGTGTTGAAGAAACCCGTCGCGTCGGTTCCATCATCGGGGCGACCGACTTGGCTTACAACAGTTGTGACTTCAGGATATTCGGCGAAGGTCTTCCTTACCTGGCTCACAAGACGTGTTGCTTCGGTTGGTGCAATACTGGGAGGCAAGGTACCGCGAGCCCAAATGGTACCCTCGTCCCTGAGCGGCAGAAATTCGGCGCCGATGACGCCGGGCAAGCAAATGCAAGAGGCGCCGAGTAGGAGTATCAACGATACTCCTACCGTGAACCACCGATGATGGAAACACCACGCTAAACTTCGGCCATGAATTCGAGTGATCGAAGCCAATACTGGACTGCGCCATTCGCGAAGTCCGTTTCGGAAAAAGACACTGGCCAGCGCTGGTGCCAACACCAAAGAAAAAAAGAAAGCTCCGATTAACACAATTGCGGCCATCTCTGCCATCGGTCGAAACAACTTCCCCTCAACATTCTGCAGGGTGAGAATAGACAAACAGGCCGTGCAGTTGATTGCAATTGCGTAGACGACCGGACGTTGAACTTCGTGGACTGCTATCTTGACCCTATCGCCAACCGACAGGTGCACACCGTCAACGCCACTATCACGATCTAAATGCCGCAAGACGTTTTCGATGACCACGATGGTGCTGGCGGCAACGATGCCAACGTCCAGGGCTCCGAGAGCAAGTAGATTCGCCGGCACGTGACGAAGATCTAAAAAAATCGAGGCAAACAAGAGAGAAAACGGCATGCTAAGTCCCACAATCAATACAGCCGGCATACTTCCCAAGGCGAGGAACGACGCTGCAATAACCAGGGACGTGGCCACCTTTAGATTGTGAGTGACAGTATGTGTGGTGTTGTGGAAGAGATCTCCGCGGTTTAGATAGGGCACGATCTTAACGCCAGGCGGAAGCAGTCCGGCGTTCAGGTGTTTGACCTTCGCGTTTACTGCCGCAATCGTTTCATCAGACCGCGCACCCTTACGCATGAGGATGATGCCTTCAACGAGGTCATCATCGTCGATGATTTGCCCGTCTTCACGGTGTATGGTCTTCCCAATCTTTCCCAAGCGGAGTTTCGCCCCCTCTACCACATCAGCAACATCCCGAACACGAACGGTCGTTCCGTATCGCGTCGTGAGGGCAACCTCCGCGATATCATCGGTTGTGTTAACGAGAGCTATGGCGCCAACATTGAATGCTTGTTCTCCCCGCTCGAGAGAACCTCCGCCGACAGTGCCACTGTTCGCCGCAAGTTGCTGTTCGACTTGTCTGAAATTCAACCCGTAAAAAAGAAGCTTGTTGGGATCGATTCTTACCTGGTACTCGCGTGTCAGTCCACCAAAGCCCGACAATTCGACGACATCGGGCACAGACTTGAACTGGCGTTGCAGATACGAATCCTGAAGCGCCTTCAACTTGGTTAAACCGAATTGAGAGTTCGTGCTCGTCAGCGTGTACCAGTAAATCTGCCCCAAAGGGCTGTAGTCCGGCGATAACTGTGGACTGATGTGGGGAGGCAGATCGACTCCGGACAGTCTTTCTAAGACCTGTTGTCGCGCCACGTAATTGTCTGCGTCATCGTCAAAAATGAGGGTTACCGCGGAGAGCCCAAAGAGTGAGAGTGACCGCAAATGTTCGAGATGGCCAAGCCCGTTCAGTCCTGCTTCAAGCGGCATCGTAATTTGCTGTTCAATTTCCTCCGCTGCATGACCCGGCCACTGCGTGATCACCTGCACATAAGTCTTGGTTACGTCCGAATAAACTTCGACGGGGAGGCCATGGGACGAATAGACACCCCAAATAACGAGCAAGATGCCGATTGCGACAACCAGCAGCTTTCGGCGAACTGCAAAATCGACGATAGCGGCCACTATTTTTGCCCTCGATGAGCATCCACGTATTGCATAGTGTCTGGAAGCCGCGTCGCTTAGGAAGGCTATCTTTCGGGCAAAAGCTTCAATCTTTCGCCCAAGACCAGGCTATCGTTCGGGCACCAATGGGCGATCGTTCGGCTGCCACAACTATCTTTAGGGCAGGTGAACGTATCTTTTGGCCACCGGTCTTGCTGGCAGCCAAATTGCGACATATACGCCTGTTTATGGATCTTTCTTTTGTTTACTCGCCCAAAAATCATTTCCGATCGCTTTTGGTTGCGTCGATACTCATCTTCTCGATCGCAGTTGTAGACTGGGCAACGAAGCCGTACATGTCACTTGGCCTTCTGTATCTGTTTCCGATCATGCTCGCCGGCGGTTTCTTGCGGCGGCTGGAGATCTTTGCGCTCTCGCTCTTTTGTGCGATTTTGCATGAGGTATTCAGTTCATTCCCATATCCGGACCCTGTTAGGACCGCCATGGTGACTATCGCATTTACGGGAACTGGATTCTTCATATCCGAACTCATTCGCAACAGACAGTTGATGGCGTCCCACCTCGAGGAAGTGGAGGAACAGATTCGTTTCCGGCGTGATGCCGAAGATCAATTGGAAATGCTGATTGAGACTAGCCCAGCAGCCATTATCACGATGGACTCCAGTGGAACGATTCTTCACGCCAACGAGGCTGCCCGGCAGTTATTCGCTCCGGACGAAATTTGCTTAGCGGGACACTCGATACGTTCGTACCTGCCGGATCTTTATTCGGCGTTACGCAATTACAATTCGAAAATCCTACGTACTGCGATGCAGTGTAAAGGCCAGCGGCAAAATGGGGAAGCATTCCTGGCCGCCACCTGGTTTTCGACATACAAGGCATCGGTGGGATCCAGGCTGGCCGCGATCGTGGTGGATCTCTCCGAAGAATTACGAGACCGAGAAGAACTCAGCCTGAATCACCTGCTGAAAAATGCGCGCCTCCTGGTTGGGGGAGTGTGTCATGAGATTCGGAATCTTTGCAGCGCCGTGTCGGTGGTTCAAAAGAACCTCTCCCACGTGCCTGGATTGCCTGAAAATCGGGATTTTCAGGCGCTGCAAACGCTCGCCGAAGGTCTGATGAATGTGGCGTCGGTGGAACTGCGGCCATCACCGGAGAATAGAATTACGCCGGTTGATCTCCATCCAGTGCTCGATGAATTGAGGATTCTGATTCAAACATCATTCGCCGAAGCGGGAATGATTGTGGACTGGAGAATCCCCGAACACTTGCCATTGGTCTGGGCAGACCGCTACGGACTCGTACAGGTGTTCCTGAACATAACGAAAAACAGTCTTCGTGCAATGACGTCGTGTACGCAGAAAGAACTAACGGTTACGGTCTTACGGAATCACAATGCGGTCCTTGTGCGTTTCGAAGATACAGGCCCCGGGGTTCGTGAGCCTGAACGTTTATTCCGGCCATTTCAATTCGAAGCGGATATGAATGGGCTCGGCCTCTACATCTCGAAGGCCATACTGCAGACGTTTCACGGCGACCTCCGCTATGAACCTCGTGTTCAGGGATCTTGCTTTACAGCCAGTCTGATGGCGGCGTCAGGCGAGACACAGACAAGTGAATAGCACAACGACAAAGGTGCACATCCTCATCGTTGACGACCACGCCCTTTTCCGCGAGAGTGTCGCTCGCCTCCTAAACGCCGACCCCGACTTCGACGTGGTTGCTGACTGCAGCACAACACTTGACGCGCTACGCGTTATTTCAACTAAACACGTGGATCTGGTGCTGCTCGATTATGATCTCGGGCAGCAAACGGGCTCCGATTTTCTTCACGAAGCGAAACTGATCGGCTTCCAGGGCAAAGTGCTGATTGTTACCGCAGGTCTAAGCGATGTTGAAGGAGCTGAACTGATGCGGCAGGGTGGAACCGGCATTTTTATGAAACACAGCTCTGCGGCAACATTGTCACAGGCTATCCGTCAGGTGATCAGCGGCGGGGTTTGGTTCGAGCAACAATATTTGAGAAGAATTTTCGATGCACCTCTTGCTGAAAACGACGAGCATGCTTCAAAACAGCAACTGAGCGATCGGGAACGCCGGGTCCTGCGCCACATCTTGGAAGGCTTGACGAACAAACAAATCGCCGACCGTCTTGATGTCTCTGAAAGCTCCGTAAAAGCTACTCTTCAGCAGTTATTCGACAAAGCCGGTGTGCGTACCCGAAGCCAATTGGTTCGGGTTGCCCTCGAACAATACCGGGATCAACTCTAGCTGCCCTACATATTCACCTCCGATGGATGTAGATTCATTTATTCCGTCTTCTAAGGTGTCTCTCCAATACTCCCCTGCCGGTCGACCGAGTACATTTTCTTAATCCAGCGCGTTAGTCCTCTTCTGCAACGATAGCCGTGTCCGGCACATGTGCCCGTCGCGCAACGAGAAAAACGAGGTCCTTTAAATCGATGAAGTTCTGTTTTGTAGTTCTATGCCGGTTTTTTCTTGCGATCATAGCTGCAATTTTTCTGAACGGAATGTATTCGCCTCTAATAGCGGATACTGCCCCATCCACGTACTCTGCTTATTCAGAGACCGATACAAAGTCAATTCCGGCGGCACCTGCTTTGGGGCCAGCAAACTCTGTCACTAACGACCCGACTTTTGGCTCCCGTATTCTGCGTGTCACCGACCCGAACACGAATGCCGGCGAATCGTTTATCTCTACAGATTCAGGTTTCCACCGTGCCTGGAATGCCGACTCGACGGCAATCATGCTTACCGGTCCACACGGAGATGGATATTGGCTTGAATTCAATCCAAATACATTCAAGGTAGGCGATGGATCTTCACGGCCTGTCATTCACCCGGTCTCGTTCGGTGCTACTTGGGAATGGTCCACAGTAGATCCGGATGTCATCTATTACTTGAATGGGAATCAGATCGGAAAATACAACAAATCCACAGGCGCGAGCACGAACCTGGGAGGACCCACAACGGGCGAGGCGCTCGCCTATGCGGCAGTGGTTATCGGCCTGGATAACTGGGTCTGCGCTGCGGCCGGCTCGGGAGTACAAAACTCGTTCACAGAGATTTTTTGCATCAATCCAAACAGCCCATCCGTCACCAAGTTCATCGACGTTTATAACCAGAAGATCAATGGAGTTCAACAGGCTGATCCAAATTGGCCGACGTCGGCGCCTGGACAAGTGATCGGCATTCATGACATTTCCGGCGGTACTGGAGCTTCCTGGCTGGAAGTAACTTTCCATCAGCAAAGCTGGGGTGGCAACGGCGGTGCGGTTTTCGACTTGGCTACAAATACCTGGTCTCTTGTAACGAACCGCGATCCTTACTGGCCCGGGCACGTCTCGATGGGAAATGGGAAGTATGCTAACGCTTCGGGCTCGGTTGACGGCCGGGATTCACGCGGGATGGTGGTTCGCAATCCCGACGACCTCATGAATTCCTCGCAATATGAGTTCGTCGGACAACCCACGGGCGCTTCGAATAATTGGTGTGACGCCGACCACAACTCGTGGCTCAATTCCGTTAGGAATCCCGATGCACCGATCCTGGCTTCCCGGTATGGCTCGTGTCAGTCTGCATGGGCAGGAGAAATCATTGCGATTGCGGTTGACGGCTCCAACACCGTCTGGCGTTTTGCCCACAATCACAACGGCGGAACTAAGTGCTATTACGCTCAGGCGTTCGCGCAAATTTCGAACGATGGCAGATGGGCGCTGTTTTCCAGTTATTGGGACGGCACGCTAGGCGCCGACACATCCTTCGGTTGTTCAACGCGCATTGATACATTTATTGTTGAGTTGCTGCCTTCATCAAGTCCGGCGCCACCACCGATAACGACACCACCTGCGACAGGGTCCTCGTATAGCGTACCGAGTGGAGCCAGCCTCACCAGCAGTGGCGGATCGCTGCTCACCGTCGGGTCAGCCGAAATAAGCGGGAGCCTGTCGAGTCCGACTCCACCGGCCCTGGCGATCATCAGCTATCACCCAAATGGAGTATTGATTTCTGAGGTGGGCATTCCGGCCTCGGCTCCTCTGTCCGTAGGCCGTCTCACCGTGGAATTCACGCCGTCTATAAACACTGGCTTCGCCGTCGCCAATCCAAACGACTCAGAAGCAACAGTCTCTTTCTTTTTTACGGACACCACCGGAAAGGATTCCGGAACAAACACTTTGAAGGTTCCGTCTCATGGACAAATAGCCAAGTTCCTGAATCAGCCTCCATTCAACGGGTCTGGTTTGACTACTGGCACATTCACTTTCAGCTCTAACATTCCCGTGTCGGCTGTCGCTATACGGGGTCTTGTCAACGAACGATCTGAATTCCTGATGACGCCGCTTCCAATCGCAAATCCCGATAACACAACGACTGCGACAGTTTTCTTTCCACACTTTGCGGATGGCGGAGGCTGGAGTACTCACTTTGACCTCGTCAATCCTACAAACGCAACGATCAGCGGCACATTCACATTCGTTAATCAAAGTGGAAGTCCAGGCAGCTCATCTCGTTATTCGATACCAGCGCACAGTTCCCAGCGATTCACAACACAAGGAACGGACTCCACGACACACGTGGGATCGGTACGCGTAACGCCTGACGGATCGACTGTAGCGCCAGTGGGTGTCGCCGTTTTCTCGTTTAGACGTGCCGGCGTCACAATTTCAGAAGCAGGGGTCCCGTCTGTCAAGGCGGGAAGTGCATTCCGAATGTTCGTTGAGGGCACGAGCGACGGAAGGGTGCGCAGTGGCATCGCAATCATGAATTCATCCCCCAATGCAACGACTGTGAAACTCGATCTGTTAAACCTCGATGGTTCGCCGGTGGGACTGAGCGGATCGGTTGACATACCTGCCCTCGGTCAGCGCTCGCTGTTTCTGAACGAAGTTCAAGGACTGCAATCGCTCGCAATGCCGGTCAAAGGTTTTATCCGAATTGCTTCTTCCAATTCCGCGAGTATTGCAGTCACCGGCTTGCGCGGACACCTGAACGAACGCAACGACTTTCTGATTGCGACAACACCGCCAGTCGATGAAAGCTCCACCCCGCCGACAAAAGCTGTCTTTCCGCAGGTCGTGAACGGTGGCGGTTACACGACGCAATTAATTCTCTATGGCAGTAGTAACGTGGATGTGCACTCACAATCTGGCGGAAGCCTAAGTTTGGGTCTGAAGTAGGACAGATGTACCACAGCGTAGAGCTTGTTTCATGTCATGGGGCTGTGAGCAGAGTGTTTTCAGTCTCGCCGAAGGGCTGGACAACTCCAGTCCCTTGGCCCAGAAAAGTGCAGACGGAATGTCACGCTTCTCGCGCGCCAAGGCTCTTCAATCTTGTGAGGCGAATTTTCGAGAAGGAGGCCTCAGGACCACGCGGGACTCGGCAACGTGGATGTGATGAGACGCGCGTTTGTCCGATTGTTGGGGATCACCCCGCGGCGTTATCGAGAGCTTGCGCATTGAACCATCGCTCTCTTGGTGCCACCGGGGCAAAATTCGATTCTTTCCTGCGATTGTTGGTAGCCTGAAATCGAACTCCGTCGCACGATTCTCCAGCATCGCATGAAGTCGAAGGAACTCGTAGGCGAGGTCTAGGACGTCTATGGCCGCGCGTACTGTTCAAGCGGGGACCCGACTCGCGTGAGGTATGCATCAAGGATCGGAAGAGGAATAGGCTCGTTTAAGTCAGCTGTTCGGATAGCCACAAGCGCAGACTGATGGGACGCGGATTTTTTCAATACGTCTTCCCAATAGATCGGATTCTGGGCATCGCCGCTTGGAATGCTGACGACCATGGATTTGCGTTTGGTCTCCCATTGCACAACCACACGGGCAGGCCATCTTTCGGGATACTGCACCTCCAGCCGCGCATCGGCCCGCACGCGAACCTTTGAGGCGAGCGATCGCAGTGCTTTCGTCTCGAATGGTGGCGTTCGCTCGAACTCCATCAGGCGCTCTGGTGTTAATAGCGCCAACGCGATTTGATACTGTACGCCGGCAATAGACTCCATGCGGTTCGAGGGCCATCCGGGCTGATCGATCACCCTCGCCTGGGCAGAGGGGACGCC
>Ga0114129_10005066_pt1 | contig 18545 bp, 17 predicted proteins | sample RhiMetdeltSRZDD1_FD_80071 | JGI IMG/M metagenome (GOLD analysis project Ga0114129, IMG submission 80071) | Populus rhizosphere microbial communities from Tennessee, USA - Rhizosphere MetaG P. deltoides SRZDD1 (version 2) (version 2) | ecosystem: Host-associated > Plants > Roots > Rhizosphere >...
GCGGCCGGACATCTGGTCGGCCTGCTGATGACCATGAAGGGGCTGCCGAGCGGCTACAACAAGGATCTGCAGGAAGACAAGCAGGCCGTCTTTGACGCAGAAGACACGCTGGCGGGTGCGCTGGCGGCGGTGCGAACGGTGGTGGACGGGCTGACGCTCGATCGCGAGCGCGCCGCGTCGGCGGCATCGGGCTTGCTGCTTGCGACCGACGTCGCCGATTATCTCGTCGCGCGCGGCGTCCCCTTTCGCCGCGCGCACGAAATCGTCGGCGGCCTCGTGCGCAAGCTCGTGGCCGAAGGCCGGGACTTCGCGTCCCTTTCGCTCGACGAGTGGCGTGCGGCGAGCGAGCGATTCGACGCCGACGTCCACGAGCGCGTGACGCCGCGCGTATCGGTTTTGGCCAAGCGGACGCCGCAGTCGACGGCGCCCCAGGCCGTAGAAGCCATGTTGGGGGACGTAGAGCACTGGGTGGCGCGGGTCGCGGGCTGAACTTGCGGGGTCGAAACCAGCTCTGCTAATATTGCCTCCGCCTTTCGCTACTTCCCCCCGCCATAGGTTCCTCGGTTCGGGAGAATTGAATGCAGCAGCGCCAGCTACGGCTTGGTGACATTCTGGATGATTACTGTCCCCGCGAACGCCGTGTCACCAATCACGCCGTCGTCGCCATGGTCGGTCCGGATGTGAAGCAGACGCGCTGCACGACCTGCGACGCGGAGCACGAATACAAACACGCGAAGGTGCCGCGGCAGCGCCGCAAGCCGGAGACGCCCGCGGCGCTCTATTCGCAGGTCCTGGCCAACGGGCCCAAGCGCGTGGCGCACGAGCCACCGGGCGACGCGCCGCCCGACGCGCCGGTGGAGGAATCGATGCCGGTCGAGGACGACGCGCCGGACGCGCCGGCCCACGAGGCCGCGCGCGCCGCGGAGGCGTCGCCGGCCGCCGACGCGCCGCCGATCGAGGACGACGACGCCGCGCGCGCGCCCGACGTCGAAGACGGTCCCGTCCATCGCCCGCTGATCCGCGCGACGCTGCCGCGCCCCGAAGGGACGCCGCCACCCACGCGGCCGGCGCCGGAGTTCACCATCCGCCAGCCGGGCGGGCGCCCGCCGAATCGATTCCGTCCGCGGCATGGCGGTCGCGGCGGCCAGCAGTTTCAAGGCAATCGCGGCAACATCAACATGGGCGGCGGCAATCACGCGCGCGGCGGGATGCCGCGCCACGGCGGCAACCGTCCGCCGATGCTGTCGCGGATGACCAACCGTCAGGGCCCGGGCGGCCGCAAGCGATCGAAATGACGTAGGGCGGTTCGCGAGCCGCCCCTACCTGCGCATGTCCACGTTCTCGGGAAAACACGGTCTCATCGTCGGTGTCGCGAACAAGCGATCGATCTCCTGGGCGATCGCGAAGGCGGCGCAGGACGCGGGCGCGCGGCTCGCGCTCACCTATCCGAACGCGCGGCTCGAGGAGAACGTCCGCGAGCTCGCCGGGACGCTGACCGATCCGCTGATTCTGCCGTGCGATGTCGCGAGCGACGACCAGATTGCCGCGCTCGCCGCGGACGTCGATCGCGAGTTCGGCGGGCTCGACTTCCTGGTGCACGGCGCGGCGTTCGCGCCGGGCGCGGAGCTCGACAACCCGTTCGTGCAGACGTCGCGCGAAGGCTTCCGCATCGCGCTCGACGTGAGCGCGTACTCGCTCATCGCGCTGACCCGCGCGGCGCTGCCGCTGATGGAGAAGCGCGGCGGCGGCAGCGTGCTCACGCTGACCTATCTCGGCAGCCAGCGCGTCTTCACGAACTACAACGTGATGGGCGTCGCGAAGGCGGCGCTCGAGGGGTCGGTGCGCTATCTGGCCAGCGATCTGGGGCCGAAGAACGTCCGCGTGAACGCGATTTCCGCCGGGCCGATCAAGACGCTCGCCGCGATGGGCATCTCCGGCTTTTCGAGCATCCTTCAGGTGTATCGCGAGCGCGCGCCGCTGCGCAAAAACGTCGAGCTGGCCGAAGTCGCCGATGCGGCCATGTTCCTCCTCGGCCCCGCCGGCCGCGGCATCACCGGCGAGATCCTGTTCGTCGACGGCGGATTCCACGCCATCGGCATTTAGCTTGCACCTCACCGCCGGGGCAGCTCGCGAACCGCTCCTACGGCCGGTCAGCCGTCCGCGAACTGTGACAATCGGAGAGGTCACCATGAGATTCGTTCCAATCGTTCTCGCGATCTCGTTGTGCGCCGCATGTGCGTCGGGCGGCACCAGCACCGCTCGGAGCACCTCGATCGCCGCGCCCGACGATGCGACGATCACGGCGTCGGTGAAGACCGTGCTGCTGAACGATCCGCAGGTCAACGCGACCAGGATCGACGTCTCGAGCGCCAACGGCGTCGTCACGATGTCCGGCACGGTGCGATCGAAGGCGGAAGAGGAGCGCGCGATTCAGCTTGCGCGCGGCGTCCGCGGCGTAAAGGACGTCAAGTCCGAGCTGAAGGTCGGATAACGAACTGAAGCGGGGCCGAGCTTGCCCGGCCCGGTGCGGTTCGCGCTATCGCGGCAGGCCCGCGACGTCGGTTCTCACTTTGTAGAGCGTCTTCCCAGCCGTCACGTACAGCGTCTTCATGTCGGGACCGCCGAAGGCGTTGTTCGTGATCGTGTCTTCGGGGATCGGAATGAACTTGATCAAGGTCCCCTGCGGCGAGATGACGTAGACGCCACATTGGGTGTCGAGCGTCTCGGACGTGCCGCGCCGGCGATGCAGTCCGGCCGACGCGTACAGGTTGCCCTGCGTGTCGATGCTCATGCCGTCGGCGCTGCGGCCGGGATAGAAATTGTAGTGGACGCGCATGTTGTGGACCGTGCCGTCAGCCTGGAGATCGTAGGCGCGGATCATGCGCGCGCCGCCTTCCGCGCCGTTCGCCTCGACGAGATACAACGTCTTGTCGTCGGGCGCGATCTGAATGCCGTTGGGCCGCTGGATGTCGGGAGCCGCCAGGATGCGCGCAAGCCTGCCATCCGTATCGATCCGGTAGACGGCGCCGCCAGGCAAGTCGGTGAAGTACAACCGCCCTCTGCCGTCGATGGTCACGTCGTTCGGACCCTTGAACGGCTCTCCTTGAAAATTGTCGGCGAGGATCTCCATCTTGCCAGTACGGAGGTCGGTTCGCGTGACGCGCGGCTTGCCCTTGACGACCACTCCCGTCCGGTTCTGCTCCGCGCCTTCACACGCGACGAGCCTGCCCTGCCCGTCAATCAGCAGGCCGTTGGCGGCGTTGCTGTGCTCTCGATACGTGGAGAGCACGCCCTGCAGGCTGAGCTTCATGATTCGCTCGCTGACGAGCTCGGTGAAGTACACGGTCCCGTCTCGATCCACCGTCGGACCCTCGGTGAACGCCACGGATGCGGCGATCTCGACGTCCTGCGCGATGGCGAAGGGCGCGTCGACGAACGCGAGGATCAGGACGGTCATCAGCAAGCGAGTCATGTCGCACGCTCCAACGAACAACTTTCAACTTTCAATTTGTAAGTTGCAAGTTGAAAGTTGCGAGTTGAACGTTGAAAGTTGAAAGTTGAAAGTTGATCACCACTCCTCGAGCCGGATGCGATCGCGCGCGACGCCGAGCTCCTGCAGCAGCCGCGGAATGTCGTCGACGAGCGACGGCGGGCCGCAGACGAAGCACAGCGTCTCCGGATCGTGCACGAGCGGCGCGAGCTCGGCGATGCCGATGCGGCCGCGGCCGCCCTGCCAGTCGTCGTCACCCGTGCGCGTCACGGTTTGTCGCAGCTCGATCCGTCCTTCCACCGCGAGCCCGCGCAGCTCCGCTTCGTACGCGAACTCCGCCGGCGTGCGCGCGCTGTAGAGGAGCCCGATCTTGCGCTGCGGCTGGATGAGCGCGTGACGCAGCATCGCGCGCAGCGGCGCGATGCCGGTGCCGCCGGCCACGAACAGCAGGCGCCGCTCGCGTACGTCGCGCGGAAACGTGAAGGCGCCGATCGGCCCGTCGACGTCGACGCGCGCCGCGGGCTCGAGGGCCAGATGGTCGCCGGCATCGCCCTGCTCGTCGACGCCAATCAGCAGCTCGAGCCACCCGTCGCGCGCCGCGTCCTCGGGCGACGCCGCGATCGAGTACGGCTTGCGCCTGCCGCTGCCGTGCATGCCGACGTAGACCGCCTGGCCTGCGTCGTACGGCAGCGAGGACCCCGCCAGATCGAGGCGCACGATCCGCGCGCGCGGCGTCGCGGGCAGGATGTCGAGAATGGACAGCGTCACCTGCACCGGCGGTTATGCTATCGCAGTGGCTCTCGCGCCCGAAGGCCGGCGGCTTCGCGGCATCGTGCTGCGCCTCGCGCGGCGCCGCGCGCTGGCCGTCGCGATCGGCGCGGCGCTCGCGGTGCCGTCGGCGTGGGTGGAGTTCAGCGGACGCTACAGCGGATGGGCGGACGGCCTCGCGCTCGTCTTCGGCGCGACCGGTGTCGCGCTCATCTGGGCAGGACTGACCGGCGCGAAGCCAGACTGGATCGAGTGAATTGCGATCACAGCACGCCCGTGGCGGCGCGCTGGAGATCGACATCGGACACGCTGGCCGTCGCCGCCGACCGCGGCGACGGCGCGTCCTCGACTGGCGCGCGCCCGGACTGCCGCTTGCGCCGCGTCTTGTCGCGATACATCCGGCTGTCCGCCGTCGCGAGCAGCGTCTCGTACGAGTCGCCGTCGTGCGGGAAGATCGACGCGCCGATGCTGATTGACAGCGGCAGCAGCTTGCCCGGCCGCGCCTCGAACTGGATCTGATCGACCGCGCGCTGCAGCTCCAGCCGCTTGCGCTCGGCCTCCTCGCCGCCGCACCCCGACAGCACGACGATGAACTCGTCGCCCGCGTAGCGGATGCAGATGTCGTAGGGACGGATGCCGGTCCGCAGGACGCCCGCCACCTCGCGCAGGGCGCGGTCACCCACGTGATGGCCGTAGGTGTCGTTGATGTCCTTGAAGCTGTCGAGGTCCATCACGAGCAGCGACACTTCCGTCTTCAGACGGTCGGCGCGCGCCAGCTCCCGCGTCAGGTGCATGAACATGAAGCGCGTGTTCGGCAGGCCGGTGAGCGGATCGGTCAGCGAGTCTTCCTGCGTTTGCTCGAACACCATCGAGTTGTAGATCACCGCTGCGGCTTGCTCCGAAATCCGATCGAGCAGCCGGCGGTGATCGTCGGTGTAGATCGAGAGCTCGGTGTGGTAGACCGAAATGGTCCCGATGAACCGCTCGTTGAACACCAGCGGGCACACCAGCGCCGCCTGCAGCATCGTCTTATCGGAGGGATAGCCGGCGGCCTCGAGATCGGTGCTCGGCCGCGCGTTGACCAGCGGCCGTCGGTTGCGCGCGACCCATCCGGTCAGGCCGTGGCCGCTGCGGATCGTGAGCTGCTGGATGACGTCGGCTTCGACGCCGGTGGCGAAGCGGCAGTGGAGCGTCTCGGTCTCGTCGTTGTAGAGGAACAGCGCGCAGCAGGAGAACGGCACGATGTTGCTCAACTTCGACGAGATGAGCGCCATCGTGTCCGAGACGCCGAGGCTGCTGCCCATCGCCTGCGCGATCTCGTACAGCGCATAGATCTCGCGGTGCGCGAGCGCGATGTCCTGGAAGACGTTCGAGTGCCCCGACGTGTCGCTGACGAGGCCGACGGCCGGCTTCGCGGCCGGCTGCTCCTCCGCCACGCGCGTCAGCTGGCGCGCCGGCTGCTGGCTCGCGTCCGCCTCCTCCTGCAGGTTCGGGTACATGTCGATGAAGGTCTGCACCACGCGCGGATCGAGCGCCTTGCCGCTCTCCTGGCGCAGCAGCCCGATCGCCGCCTCGAAGCTCATCGCTTTGTGGTACGGCCGCTCCGACATCAGCGCGTCGAAGTAGTCGACGACGGAGAGAATGCGCGCGCCGAGCGGGATCTCTTCGCCCTTGAGGCCGACCGGATAGCCCTTGCCGTCCCAGCGCTCGTGATGGCTGAGGATCAGCGGCGCGACCGGATAGGGAAACGGCACCCCGCTGATGATTTCGGCGCCGACCTGCGGATGAATGCGGATCTTCTGGAACTCCTCCTGCGTCAGCGGGCCCGGCTTCGACAGGATGTGCTCGGGCACCGCGAGCTTGCCGATGTCGTGCAGCAGCGCCGCGGTCTTCACGCCCTGGATCTCGGGATCGGACATGCCGAGCGCGCGCGCGAGGCCCGCCGCGTACACCTGCACGCGCCTGATGTGGCTTTGCGCCGTCTGATCCTTGGCGTCGATCGCGAGCGCCAGCGCTTCGACCGTCGCGAGGTGGAGGTCCGACACCTGCTGCACGTAGCGCTGCTGATCCTGCACGCGCCCGAGGTACACCTTGTACGTGCGATACGTGAGGTAGAGCGGCGCGGCCGTCAACGACGCCACCCAGTAGCCGCCGCGATGAATGACCCACGCCGCGATCGCCGCGGCGCCGGCGCCGACGAAATAGCTCGGCGCGCTCCACAGGAAGTTCTCGTTCCAGATCCGCGGAATCGACTGGCGCGTCGACAGCGCGATGGCCGTCGCGATGAACGCCGTGTTGCAGAGGAAGTACGTCGTCGCGGCGCCGACGAGCGGCCGGGCGACGGACCAGATCGAGAAAGGCATGTCCGGCGGGCCGACCAGCATGGAGTACGTCCAGCCGGCGGCCTTCACCGTCAGGACGAGCGAGGCCATGCTGTACAGCGTCCGGTAGATCGGATTGCGTGTCTTCATCCGGAACGTGCACTGGCTCCACGCGCTGACCGCGGCGACCAGCATCGTCTGGTCCGCGCCGAGGAGCAGCAGCGAGAGAAAGTCCACCGCGTACGACACGGACATCGTCGAGCCGCTCTTGGTCAGCGGCAGCGCGACCTTCAGCGCCGACGCGAGCGACGAGAAGACCAGCAGGGCGAGGAACAGCGCGACGTCGGGGATGAAATGCGGCGCGTAGGTCACCAGGACGGTGACCCCGGCCGCCACGACGGCTCCCACGTAGAGCCGTGCGGCCATCGGGAGATCCTTCATTTAGACGCCCCAGACGAACTTCGGGCGCAGGTGCGGCGTGGAGGCTGGGGGGGCCGGCCGGAGCTCAATAATACGCGAGGTCACGGTCCGGCGCTACGCCTCCCCTTCACGATGTTTTCGGGAGCTGGCCGCGCGCGGCTCGGGCTCGAGGCTGTACTCGACAATCTTGCGGTACAGCGTGCCTCGGCTGATGTCCAGGACCCGGGCTGCTTCTTTCTTGTTCCAGTCGACGGCCTCGAGCACCCGCACGATGTGGGCGCGTTCGGCCTCGGCGAGCGACGGCAGGCGATCGCCCGAAGGCGACGGCGCCGACGGCGTGTTGGCATGGAGGAACTCGATGTCGGTCGCCCGGATCGAGCGGCCCGGCGCCGACAGCGCGGCGCGCGAGACCGTGCTTTCGAGCTCGCGGATGTTGCCCGGCCAGTGATAGGTGATGAGCAGGTCGATCGCCTCCCGCGAGAACACCTTGCTGTCGAGCGGCATCCCCTGCGCGGCGCAGTACCGATTCAGAAAGCGCTGCGCGAGAACGGGGATGTCGACCTGCCGCTCGCGCAGCGACGGCAGCCGGATGGCAAACGCGTTGACCCGGTAGTAGAGGTCCTCGCGGAAGCGGCCGTCGCGCACGAACTGCTCGAGCGGCCGGTTGGTCGCGCAGATCAAGCGGAAGTCGACGGCGATCGACTTGTGGCCGCCGAGCCGCTCGAACCGCCGCTCTTCGAGCACGCGCAGCAGCTTGGCCTGCGCGATGATCGAGAGGTCGCCAATCTCGTCGAGGAAGAGCGTGCCGTCGTTGGCCAGCTCCAGGCGTCCCGGCTTGCGGTCGTGCGCCCCGGTGAAGGCGCCCTTCTCGTAGCCGAAGATCTCGGACTCGAACAGCGTGTCGGGCAGCGCGGCGCAGTTGACCGCCTGGAACTTCGCGGCGCTCCGGCGGCTCAGCTCGTGGATCATGCGCGCGACGACTTCCTTGCCGGATCCGGTCGGGCCGAGAATGAGCACCGAGATGTCCGACTTCGCGGCGGTGCGGATCCACTCGAAGACGATCAGCATCTTCTCGTCGCGGCCGATCATCTCGCGGAAGCGCTGGACCGACTGCGACTGGTCCTCGGTGCTGACGGCGGCGCGCCGCTCGAGGAACAGATCGAGCTGCTCGGCGAGCGCCTCGTCCGCCGGCCGCTCGGCGATGTACCGGGGCGGCGACGAGCCGGGCACCAGGCGCGCGACGCCGAAGTCGGCGAGCTCGCGCACGCAGTTCTCGACGTCGAGCCGCAGGCGGCCGAACGTCTGCATCAGCGATTCGACGTCGAAGCTTTCCTCGGGGCGGGCGCTCAGGTACCGGAGGATGCCGGCGCGCAGCGGCGACTGCACGAGCGTGCGAAATCGTGTATCGAGGTCGGTCGACTCGGGCGCGCGAGTCGATGAGGCAGCGCTCGCGCGTCGGGCGCTGAAGGTCAAATCGTCCATCTTGGCGTATTACGTTATCGGCTCGGGGAGTCTGGCGCGACAGGGGTGGGGGGCTGCCGGCCGCCGCCGCGATAATACTCGGTTTGATACTGCTCGATCAGCCGTTTCATCGCATCGGCGTCGCCTTTGCGATGGCCGTGGCAGAGAATGGGATCCGAGCCGCCACTCGTCTCGATGACGACGTCGGAGAAGAGCAGGCGCGTGTCGATTTTCACGGACGCGACGTGCGCCATGTGGATGGTTTCTTCCTGCCGTCCGATCCAGCGCGGCTTGTATTGCACGACGGCCGTCGGCGAGATCAGCACCTGCGTCGGAAAGAGACGATTCCCGGCGCTCAATCGGCTGGCGCGGAACACGTCGCCCTCGGCGAACGGCCGCCCCTTCCGCCAGACGAACGCGCCGACGATCGCGACGATCGCGCCGACCATCACGAGCGCCCACACCCACACCTGGTCAGCAGTCATGACAGCTCGTACACGCCGATGTTAAGCTATTTCCACAGATTATGCCCTATCGCGCGCCCGGCTCGCCCGGGCACTCCCGCCAGCAATTCCTCTCCGGCAAACCGATTCGCTACTACCGTCCGCACGGGAGCGCCGACATCCGGCGGCTGATAGACGAGGGCTTCCAGGCGTTCAACGCGGGGCGCCTCTCCGAGGCCTGCCAGATCTTCGCGGAGAAGATGCTCGCGCCCGAGAACGACACGACGATCGGGCTGACGATCGCCGGCGCGATGACGCCGGCGGGCCTCGGCGGCTGCGTCATCGAGCTGATGGACCGCGGCCTGGTCGACTTCGTCATCTCGACCGGCGCGAACCTGTATCACGATCTCCACTACGCTCTGAATTTCACGCTGCGCCGCGGGTCGCCGTTCGTCGACGATCGCGAGCTGTACGAAGAGGGCGTGATCCGCATCTACGACGTGCTGTTTCCTGCGGACGTCCTGCTGCAGACCGACGCCTACATTCGCGATTTCATCGTGCGGTCCGGGCTGAACGAGCCTGTCTCGACCGCCGACTTCCACTATCGGCTGGGTCGCGACCTCATGGAACGCTATCCCGGCTGTCAGGATCATTCGGTCGTGGCGCGCGCGGCCGTGGACGGCGTGCCGATCTACACCTCGTCGCCCGGCGACAGCTCGATCGGGATGAACATCGCGTACCACGAGCTGATGAACGCCAGCCGGTTCATGATCGATCCGAACAAGGACGTCAACGAGGTCTGCGCGATCGTGCTCGCCGGCAAGCAGAACGGCTGCGTCATCCTCGGCGGCGGCTCGCCCAAGAATTTTTATCTGCAGGCCCAGCCCACGTTGTGGGAGGTGTACGGCATCCCGAAAGGCGGCAACGACTACTTCATCCAGATCACGACGGATCAGGTGGTCTGGGGCGGGCTCTCCGGCGCCACGCCGTCCGAAGCGGTGAGCTGGGGCAAGGTCAATCCGGGTGTGCTGCCCGACACCGTCGTCGCGTACTGCGATTCGACCATCGCGTTTCCGCTGTTCTGCGTATATGCGGTCGGCTCGCCCCACGGGCGCCGCGCGCGCAAGGAGCTGGTCCACAAGCGCGACGCGCTCGTCGCCGAGCTGACGCGAGAAGCGAAGGCGGCGCTGGAAAAACGTCAGGTGAAGGTGTAAGGAAAAAGGAAAAAGGACGAAGGAAAAAGGACAAAGGAAAAAGACCTTTTCCCTTTTCGTTACATGGGCACGCTCTCGTCAGAACTGGGACCGCACGTGGAGCGGCTGACACCCCGTCCCCGCATCTACGCCGACGCGAACGTCCCGGCGGGACTCGTGGCGTACATGCGCGCCAGCCTCGAGTGGGATGTCCTCTTCGTGCTGGAGGACGACGAGCTCCGGCGCGCGCGCGACGTCGCGCATTTCCGCCTCGCGCAGCAGCTGCGCCGCACGCTCGTGACGCTGGATCGCGACTATCTCGACGACCGGCGGTTCCCGCCTGACGAAGGCGCGGGCGTGCTGGTGCTCAGCGCCCCGAACGAGCGCGAGCTCGCGTCGCTCCTCGAACGCGTCGACGAGACGCTCTTCCAATCGCCCGCCGGCGATTCGGCTGCGCTGCCGCTCGAGCGGCGCAAGCTGTGCGTCCACACCGACTGGGGCCGCGACGTCGCCGAATGAAAGCCATGCTGGGCCTCGAGCTGCTCGATCGACGCGTGATTGCCGTGGTGGTCGACGAGACCGGCCGCGTCGTCGAGCGAAGCGAGGTCGCCGATGCCAACCTGCCGGCGGCGGCGGCGCGCGCGCTCGCGGCCGCAGTGTCCGCGGCATCGACGGTCCCGACCGCGCTCGGGATCGCGTCGCACAATCCCGACGCCGCGGACTGCGCCGCGGTCGTGCGGGCGCTCGCGCCGAAGTACGCCGGCCGCTTCGCGACCGACGGCGCCATCCTCGCCGGCACCGCCGCGGCGGTCGCCGAAGCCTGGGCAGGCGCCGGCCGCGGCGCGCGCGACGTCGTCTACTTCGCGGTCGCGGAGCACGCCGTCGCCGGCTTGCTGCGCGACGGCGCGCCGCTCATCGGCGCACATCGGCGCGCGCCGGTCGTTTCGTGGCTCGCGCTCAACCCCGTGGAGCGCGAGGACTATCGCAAGGTGGGCTGCCTCGAGGCGGAGGTGGCCGGCGCCGGCATCGTGCGGCGGCTCGTGTGGCGCGTAAAGGCGGGCGACTCCTCGCGCGTTCAGGACGCCGTGGCTGGCGATCTCGGCGCGATCACCGTCGAGCACGTGCTCGACGCGGCGCGCGCCGGCGACGGCGTGGCGATCTCGGTCGTGCGCGACACCGCGAAGTACCTCGGCATGGCGGCTGCCAACCTGGTGGTGATCGCAGACCCGGCGCGCCTGGTGCTCGGCGGCATCATGGCGACGGCCAAGGATCTGCTGCTCGAGCTGGTGCGCGTGGAGCTGGCGCGGCGCCTGCCGCCGGCGATGATGAGCGCGCTCACGATCGTCCCCGCCGTGCTGGGCGGCGACGCCGCGGCGATCGGCGCGGCGCGGCTCAGTGCCGCGGCGCTGCAATGATCGTGCTGTCGGGGGCCGAGCTCGTGCTGCCCGACCGCATCCTTTCCCCGGGCACCCTCGTCATCGAGGGCGACCGCATCGTCGACATCCGAGCGGGATCGGCGCCGGGACGCGCGACCGGCGCGCATGCGGCGCATCCGCTGTTCGCGTTTCACGGCCACTACATCGTGCCGGGCTTCATCGACGTCCACGTGCACGGCGTGGACGGCGTCGATTCGCTCGACGGCGCCACCGCAGTGCGCGCGATAGCCGCGCAGCTGCCGCGGTACGGCGTGACGGCCTTCTGTCCGACGACGCTCGCGTGCCCGCCGCGGGCGCTGCGGGAGATGCTCGCGCAGGTCCGCGCCGCGCGCGAGACGCCCGACGCGGCGAGCGCGCGCGTGCTGCCCGCGCATCTCGAGAGCAACTTCGTCAACTCGGAGATGCGCGGCGCCCAGCCGGCCGAGTGCCTGCGCAGCCCTGCAGCGGCGCTTGGCGACGCACGCCGAAGCGCCGACGGCGCGGAGGCGGCCGACGACGATTTCTCGGCCGCCGACATCCTCCACGAAATCGAGCGCGCCGCGCCCGACGTCGGCATCGTGACGATGGCGCCGGAGCTCGACGGCGGGCTCGATCTGGTGCGCTGGCTGGTTGCGCGGGGCCACCGCGTGTCGCTCGGACATTCCAACGCAAATTACGACGAGACGCTCGCGGCCATCGCGGCGGGCGCGCGTCAGGCCACGCACCTCTTCAACCGCATGCCGCCGCTCGGCCATCGGGCGCCGGGGCTCGCGGGGGCCGTCCTGCAGACCGACGAGGTCGCGGCGGAGCTGATCTGCGACGGCTTCCACGTACATCCCGCGATGATGCGAACGGCCATCGCCGCCAAACGTCCGACGCACGTCCTGGCGATCACCGACGCCACGGCCGCGGCGGGGCTTCCGGTCGGCCGCCGCTCGCGCATCGGCGGGCAGCCGATCACCGCGGGGGAGTCGGTCGCGTTTCTCGACGACGGCACCATCGCCGGCAGCGTCCTGACGATGGAGCGGGCGTTCCAGACGCTGGTGCGCGGGGTCGGCCTGTCCCCGGTCGACGCGGCGACGGTCTGCGCGACGACGCCCGCGCGCGAGCTGGGACTCGTCGGCCACGGCGTGCTCGCGTCGGACGCGGTCGCCGACGTGGTGGTGCTCGACGCGCAGTTCGTCGTGGTGCAGACCTACATCGGCGGGCAGCTCGTCTACACGAGGCCTTGACAGCCCGGGCGCGAACATAAGCCGTGCGCCGCTCGTCTAAAGCGCCGGAGGGGTGTCTCCATGAGTTCCCCGCGCTTCGATCGGACGTGGCTCGGTCTCGCCGCGGCCGCGGCCCTGGTGGCCGGCGGTTGCGTCGACATCATGCAGGCGGCGCAGTTCGTCGACCGCGAGGACAAGAAGTTCGCCGTCACGGGCAAGCCCGACGTGACGCTGTCGACCTTCGACGGATCGATCGAGATCCGGCCCACTGATCGGCGGGAAGTGGCGGTCACGATCGAAAAGCGCGGCGTCAACAAAGAGGCGACCGATCGCATCGACGTCCACGCCGAGCAGAACGGCAACCAGATTGCCGTCGAGGTCCGGTGGCCGAAGGGAACGATGATCGGGTTCGCGTGGCACAACTCGGCGAGCGCGAAGCTGATTGTGTCGATGCCCGCCGCCAGCGATCTGCATGCGCGCACGGGCGACGGGTCGATCGACGTGGAGCGCCTGACGGGCGCGATCGAGCTGCGGTCGGGCGACGGCAGCATCCACGGCCGCGCGCTGTCGGGCGACATCAAGGCCCAGACCGGCGACGGGTCGATCAAGCTCGAAGACGTGAACGGCAGCCTCGACGTGAACACCGGCGACGGCAGCGTCACCATCGACGGGAAGCTCACGGCCGTGCGCGCGCGGTCCGGCGACGGCAGCGTCGCGATTCAGGCGGCGCCCGGCAGCGCCGCGGAGGCGGACTGGACGATCACGACCGGCGACGGATCGGTGGACCTGCGGCTGCCGGAGGGGTTCAACGCCGAGCTCGACGCGCACACCGGCGACGGCTCGATCGTGCTGCACGACCTCACGCTGTCGAACGTGACGGGCCGCGTGGGCCGCAACACGCTGCGCGGCCGCCTCGGCGCCGGCGGCCGCGCCGTCAACGTGCGCACGGGCGACGGTACGATCACGCTCCGCCGCTAGTACGTCGAGATCTTGTTCCCGTCCGCGTCGTAGCTCTCAATCGCGCCGAACTTCTTCAGTGTCTCGGCGACCTTCGCCGGGTCGCCCACCGCCACGATCTGCAGGCGCTCGGGCGCGAGATACTTGCGCGCGACCGCCTGCGCCTGCTCCTTGGTCACGGCGCTCACGCGGTCGGCGTATTTGTCCCAGTAGTCGGCGGGCAGCTTGTAGCGCCACTTCGTCACGTGGTAGTTGAGCAGCTGCGCTGGCGACTCGAGCGACAGCGCGAAGCTCGCGATCATCGATCGCTTCGCGTCCGCGAGCTCGTGATCCAGGATCGGCTGTTCGCGCATTTGGGCGATTTCCGCCAGCAGATCGCGCAGCGCCGCCTCGGTGACTTCCGTCCGCACGCTCGTCGACGCCGACCAGTCGCCGCGGTGCATCGGCGCGTTCAGGCCGCTGCCGATCCCGTACGTGTAGCCCTTCTCCTCGCGCAGGTGAAGGAACAGGCGGCCGGTCGGACCACCGCCGAGGACCTTGTTCATGACCATCAGCGTGTCGTAGTCCGGATTGGTCCGCTCGATCGCCTGTCCTCCGACGATCAGGCTGGTCTGCACCGAGTTGGGCCGCGCGACGAAAAAGATTTTCGCGCCGGCCACCGGCGCCGGGTCGGTCACGGCGGCCGGTTTCACGCCGGCCCTGGTCCACGCGCCGAGCTTGGCCTCGACGATCTTCCGGGCGTCGGCCATGGAGATGTCGCCGGCGATCGCCATCGCGGCGGCGTCCGGGATGAAGCGCGTCCGATGGACCTCGACCAGCGAGTCGCGCGTCGTCTTGTCGAGCGAGGAAATCGTCGCCGCGATCCGCGACGCGGGATGGTCGCCGTACACGACGCGCTGATACATTTCCTGTGCGAGGAAGCCGGCGCTCGCGCGCTGCTGCGTGAGCTGCGTGCGCAGCCGCTGCTTGTACCGCGACAGCTCCTCGTCCGGAAACGACGGGTGGAGCAGGATGTCCGACGCGAGATCGAGCAGCGGCGAGAACTGTTCGGTCAGGCAGCTGCCGGCGACCGTCGCTTCCTGACCGGACGCGCCTGCCGTCACGTTCACGCTGGCGGCCATCACTTCCAGCTCCTGCGAGATCTTTTCCGAGGTGCGCGTCTTGGTGCCTTCGCGCATCAGCGCCGCCGTGAACGTGGCCAGTCCCGGCTGATCGGCGGGATCGTAGTATCCGCCGGCGCCGGGAATGAAGATCTGAAACGTGATCTGCGGCAGACGGCGATCCTCGAGCACCATCAGGTGCAGCCCGTTCGGCAGGTCCGCCTCGGCCGGCTGCGGCAGCTTCGTCCTGATGATGTCGCTCGAGATCGGCACCTTGCCTTTCTTGACGAGGCCCTTGGTCGGCGATTCCTGCTGCTGCGCCGGCGCCTGCGGCCCCGCCGCCACGAGCGCGGACAGCGAGACGATCGCCGCGGCGACGGCGAGCGACGTGCGGATGTTCTTCATCACAGGCCTCCTCGGCCGGCGGCCGCCTTCGGACGGGTGACGATGACGCTTCGGTTCTCGGGTGTCAGGTACTGCCGCGCGACGCGCTGGACGTCGGCCGCCGTCAGCTTGTCGAGGCGCGAGTAGCGCTTGTTGATCTCTCCCGGATCGTCGTAGAAGAGCGCGTACTCGGCGAGCTCCACGGCGCGGTTGAGCGACGATTGCAGCCCGCCGACGAACTGACGCCGGGCGGTGTTGCGCGCTTTCTGCATTTCCCAGTCCTCGACCGGACCGCTCTTGACGCGATCGATCTCGGCGTAGATCGCCGCCTCGAGATCCTCGATCGGCTTGCCGGGCAGCGGCGTCGCCCCGATGCGGAACAGCCGCGGGCCGCGGCTGTCCGGCGCGAACGCGCTCACGTTGGTGGCGAGCTGTTTCTGCCTCACGATGGTCTCGTAGAACCGCGAGCTGCGCCCGGAGCCGAGCAGCAGCGCGAGCACGTCGATCGCGTCGTCGTCGGCCGACAGGGTGGACGGGATGCGGTAGCTGACGTCGAGCCGCGGCACGCGGGCGAGCGCGTCGTCGAGCGCGAGCCGGCGCTCTTCCTTTTGCGCCGGCTGATCGACGTTCACCGGCGGCGGCGCCGGCTGCGATGGAATCGGCTCGAAGTACTTCTTCGCGAGCTGCTGCACCTTTGCGGGATCGACGTCGCCGGCGATCGCGATGATGGCGTTGTTCGGCGCGTAATAGGTCCGGAAGAAGGACGCGACGTCGTCGACCGATGCGGCGTTCAGATCCTGCATCGACCCGATCACCGAGTGCTTGTACGCCGGGTTGTCGAGCCCCAGCTCGTCGACCGCCTCGAACGTCTTGCCGTACGGCTGGTTGTCGAGCCCCAGCCGTCGCTCCTCCTGGACGGCGTTGCGCTGATTGTCGAGATTGTCCTTCGTGATGGCCAGCGACTTCATACGGTCTGCCTCGAGGAAGATCGCCGCCTCGAGCTGATTGGCCGGCATCATCTCGAAGTAGAGCGTGCGCTCCTTGTCGGTGGTGCCGTTCATCGTGCCGCCGTTGCTGAACACGGTGTAGAAGTGCTCGCCGGGCCCGATGTTCTCGGAGCCCTTGAACATCATGTGCTCGAACAGGTGCGCGAAGCCCGTGCGGCCCTGCCGCTCGTTTCGCGATCCGACGTTGTAGACGACGGCGATCGAGAAGACCGGCGCCGTGTGATCCGCGGCGACGACGAGCCGCATGCCGTTCTTCAGCTTGGTGTCGGTGAACTTCACGGTCGGCGCGGTTTGCGCCGACAGCAGGACGCCCGATACGACTGCCGCGGCTGCGGCCAGAAAACGCTTCATAGAGCCTCCCGGCAAGACGCCGATTGTAGCGTGTCCAGAATCTCTTCGCGGCCCGATCCGGGGGACGCTTCGAGGGCCCGGGCGACGAAGCCGGACGCGTTCGCGACCGCGAAGCTGATGCCCTTGACGTTGCGTTCGCGTGAAATGTTGGGGATATCGCGCGGGTACCCGGAGGCGACGACTGTGCGCTCGTCCCGGGTTCGGACGATCCGGTACGCCTCGCGCGGACAGTTCCAATCCAGCTGCACGCCGATTGCCTGTACGAGGCTGCCGGGAAGCCAGCGCACCCCTCGATCCTCGACCGCGGCGACGACCAGACAGCGGCGACTGGCGGCGCGCGCGAGGATCGCCTCCATCGCCGGCGTGTGGATCGGATCCGCGGTGCCGAGGCTGAGGTTGACGAGCGCCGCCCCGTGCGCCAGCGCCTCGTCCATGGCGCGGACGAGCGTCGAGACGTCCGTCGCCAGCGTCCGGTCGAACACCCTCACGGCGATGAGCTCGGCGTCCGGCGCTTTCTCGCGAATCGCTGCGGCAACCGCGGTGCCGTGTCCGAGGCGATCGACGTAGTCGGTGCCGATGGAACCGTCGCGCTCGATCGAGAAGCCGTCGAAGACGCCGTTGACGTGAGGGTGCGCGGCGTGCACGCCGCTGTCGATCACCGCGATGCGGACGCCGCGGCCGGTGTACTGATCGAGATACACGTCGGTTTGAACACGAAGGACACTAAGGACACAAAGGCATCTCTTCGACCACGCTCGTCCCCTCGACGCGCAGCACGCGATCCGCGACCGCGGCGAGCGCGGGCCGGTGCGTGATGACGATGGTCGTGCGCCGCTGGTGCTTGCGCGTCTGGACCGCCGCGACGAGGCGCGATTCCGACAGCGGGTCGAGCGCCGCGCTCGGCTCGTCGAGCACGAGCACGGCCGGGTCCGCCAGGAGCGCGCGGGCGATCGCGATCCGCTGCCGCTCGCCGGCCGAGAGCGCCGATCCGCGCTCGCCGACGATCGTCCCGTCGCCGTCCGGCAGCGACGCGATCAAGCCGTCGAGTCCCGCCGCGCGCGCGGCGTCGCGCACGGCCGCCGCCGGCGCCTCCGGCCGCGCGTAGCGGATGTTCTCGGCGATCGACGTGTGAAAGACGAACGGCTGCTGGTCGACGAGGACGACGTGGCGGCGCAGGTCCGCCAGCGCGAGCGTCCGCACGTCGCACCCGTCCAGGCGAACGACGCCGGCGTCCGGATCGAGCAGCCGCACGGTGAGATCGGCGATCGTCGACTTGCCGCTGCCGCTCGCGCCGACGATGGCGATCGTCTCGCCGGGCCCGACGGCGAACGTGACGTCTCGCAGGACCGGTCCGCGCCCGAGATCGACCGTGACGTCGCGGAGCTCGACCCCGCCTTCGACGCGCGCGAGCGCGGCCGGCCGCGCCGGCTCGGCCACGTCGGGCGGCTGATCGAGGAGCGCGTCGACGCGCGCGAGCGACACCTGAACGGTCGCGACGCCCGCGTACAGCCCCATCAGCGCCTGAACCGGCTGCAGCAGGCGCATCTGATAGGCGAGAAACGCGACGAACGCGCCGATCGTCAGCGTGCCGTCGACGACGCGCCGGCCGCCGTAGACGAAGACGGCCGCATAGCCGAGTGACAGGATCAGTCCGGGAATGCTGCCCGACAGGTACGACCACCACTGCATCGACATGAGCGCGCCGACGAAGGCGTCGTTGTGGCGGCTGAATCGATCGCGCTCGCGGGCCTGCGCGTTCGACGTCACGACCAGGCGCACTGCCTGGATCGTCTCGACCAGAAAATTGCCGACGCCCGCGCTCGCCTCGCGCAGCGCCGCAACACGCTGTGCCAGCGCCGTGCGCGTGCGCGTCAGGGCCCAGACGCTGACCGGCACGAGCGCGATGCCGACCAGCGCGAGCCGCACGTCCAGCCAGAACATCGCCGCGAGGCTGCCGGCGAGAAAGAGGACGTTACCTACCCACGCGAGCAGCGACTCCGCGGCGACGCGCTGAATCTCGCCGA
>Ga0114129_10005067_pt1 | contig 18545 bp, 17 predicted proteins | sample RhiMetdeltSRZDD1_FD_80071 | JGI IMG/M metagenome (GOLD analysis project Ga0114129, IMG submission 80071) | Populus rhizosphere microbial communities from Tennessee, USA - Rhizosphere MetaG P. deltoides SRZDD1 (version 2) (version 2) | ecosystem: Host-associated > Plants > Roots > Rhizosphere >...
GCTCTGCTTGGACCGCGCCTGGAACTTGATGAAGTTCGGGATGGCGATCGCCGCGAGGATGCCGATGATCGCGACGACGATCATCAGCTCGATGAGGGTGAAGCCCTTCTGCAGTCTCTTCATTGTGTTCCTCCCTTGGGGCACTGAGCCACCTCTGTTCGAAGCAAGGCATGGGCCGCTCAGCCGAAGGCCGGATTCCGCGACCTTGGTGCTACGACCGACGCGGGTCGGATACCCTGGATTGTCTGTCGGTGACGGAGGCTGTCAGTAGTTTACGCTCCAACTTTCCCCGCATCGTTTGTGCTCAAAATTTCGTGCCGGAGTGGGCGCCTCGTGCACCGCCGCGCCGCCCCTCGCACAAGCTCCGCAGCGCCTCTGTGGGGCCGGCGCGGTCCGTCCGTTCTGTTGCCGGTCCGCTGAACGGCAAGTACGGTACCCGTCGCGATGAAGACCGCGATCCGCACCGAGAATCTGGGCAAGACCTTCCGCGTCGGTTTCTGGGGAAGGAAGGTGAAGGCGGTCGAGGACCTCTCGCTCGACGTCGCCGAAGGGGAGATCTTCGGGCTGCTCGGTCCGAACGGCGCCGGCAAGACCACCGCCATCAAGATGCTGCTCGGGTTCGTCCGCCCGACGCGGGGGCGCGCTTTCGTCGCCGGCGAGGCGGCCGGCTCCCTGGCGGCGCGCAAGCACCTGGGGTATCTGCCCGAGAACCCGGCCTTGTACGAGTTCCTCACCGGAGAGGAGTACTTGCGCTTCGCGGGACGGCTCGCCGGGCTCTCGGGTGCCGACGCAGCCAGGCGCAGCGCCGCCCTCCTCGAGCAGGTCGGACTCGCCGGGCGCGCCGACCGGCCGATCCGGCGGTTCTCCAAGGGCATGGTCCAGCGGCTGGCGCTCGCGCAGGCGCTCATCGGAGAGCCGCGCATCGTGGTGCTCGACGAGCCGATGAGCGGGCTCGATCCGATCGGGCGCAAGGACGTGCGCGACCTCATCTTCGAGCTGCGACGCCAGGGGCGCACGGTGCTGTTCTCGACGCACATCCTCTCCGACGTCGAGGCGATCTGCGACCGGGTCGCCATCATGGTCGGTGGCCGGTTGACCGACTGCGGCACCTTGTCCACGCTGCTCGAGCCCGGCGTGCGGGCGGTGGAGATCGTCGCGCGCGCCGTACCGGAAGCAGTCGCCGAGAGGCTCGCGAAGCAGGGCGCCGAGGTCATGCATCGCGACGGCGCGCTCGTCCTGACCTTCCCGTCCGAGGCGCCCGCGCAGGTGGCCGTCCAGGCGATCGTGGCGGCGGGCGGGGTCCTCGTCTCCCTCTCGCCGCACCGGCAGACGCTGGAGAGCCTCTTCGTACAGCGGGCCCGCGACGAGGCGGCGACCGCGGCATGATCGCCGCGCCTTCCTGGGCGGCCGACGCGTACGTCCTCTTCGTCGGCGCGTGCCTGGGCAGCTTCCTCAACGTGGTCATCGCGCGCGTTCCGCACGGGCGCAGCCTGATCTCTCCTCCGTCGAGCTGCCCCCGCTGCCAGGGCCGCATCGCCTGGTACGACAACGTGCCCGTCCTCTCCTGGATCGCGTTGCGCGGCCGCTGCCGGCAGTGCGGCGAGCCGATCAGCGGCCGCTACCCGGTCGTCGAGCTGCTCACCGCGGCGGTCGTCTTCGCCGTCTGGCGCCGATTCGGCGGGCAGTGGGCGACGCTCGGTTACGCGGCGTTCGCGTGCGCCCTGATCGCGCTCACGTACATCGACCTCGACACCTGGCTCCTGCCGCACGAGATCACCTGGCCGCTGCTCGCCGCCGGCCTCCTGTCGCCGCTGTGGAACCGGAACCTCCCCTGGACGGACTCGGTCGTCGGCGCCGCCGTGGGGTTCGCCTTCTTCGCCGCCATTGCGCTCGTCGGCGAGAAGATCCTGCGCAAGGAGACGATGGGTTGGGGCGACGTCTGGCTCCTCGCGGGCATCGGCGCCTGGCTCGGATGGCAGGCGCTCCTCCCCGTCGTGCTCTTCTCCGCGATCCAGGGCGCGATGGTGGGCGCGGTGCTGCTCTCCGTCGGCCGCGGCCCTGCCGAGAAGGTGCGACACGAGCGCGCGGTACGCGATGCCGACGCGGCGGCGCGACAGCGTTCGCCGTCCGGCGACGAGGACGGACCGGCGGAATCGTGGTACTCGGCCCACCCACCGCCGAGGCAGCCGCCGCACGATCCGGACGAGGAGGATTGGATCCCGCCGCCGCACGCAGTGCCGTTCGGGCCGTTCCTCGCGCTCGCGGCGCTGGAGGTGCTCCTCGCCGGCGACGCCCTGTACCGGTGGTACTTCGGTGCGATGGAGAGGCTCTTCGGATGAGCCCGCGCCGCTCCGGTCTGCGGCTGCGGCTCCTGGCGACGCTGATCGGAGCAGGGTGCCTGTGCGCCGCTGTCCTCTCCGTGGTCCTGCTGCTCGGCGCGCGCGACGAGATCACGCGGCGCCATGTGGCGACGGCGCGCTCCGCGCTGCGCGCGGCCGCGGAATCGATCGCCGCGCACTGCGGTGCGGATGCCGCCTGCGCTTCCGCCACGGCGCGCGCCGCGGGGCTCTCGTGGGAACCCGGGGCCGCCTGCGGCAACGAGCAGCGCGTCCACGGCCGGCTCGTCGCCTGCGAGCAGGTGCGCGGCGCCGCCGTGACGCGCCAGTTGGACCTCTCGCCTGCGGCGGTCCAGGCGCGGTCGCTGGTCGGCGCGGTGCTCGCCTGCGTGGTACTGGGCATCGCCATCCTGGCCGCGCTCGTCTTCTGGCTGCTCGATCGGCAAGTGGTCGCGCCGCTCGCGCGCGTCGACGAGGCGCTGGACGCCATCTCGGCGGCCGCGGCAGGCCCGCCGCTCCTCGCCGACGGCGGCGACGTGCTCGCGCGGCTCGCGCCGGCGGTGAGCCGGCTCGACGTGCGCTTGCGCGAGGAGCGCGGGCGCGTCCAGGCCCAGATCGAGGAGCTGCGCGCCAGCAACCGCGAGTTGCGGGCCGCGCGTGAGGAGATCGCCCGCAGCGAGCGGCTGGCCAGCGTGGGACGCCTCGCCGCCGGCGTCGCGCACGAGGTGGGCAATCCCATGACGGCGCTCCTCGGCTTCATCGGCATCCTGCGCGACCGCCTGCGGAAGGGGAAGGATCCCGGGGATTACCTCGAGCGGCTCTCGCGGGAGGCGGAGCGAATCGATCGGATCCTTCGCGACCTGCTCGGCCTCGCCCGGCCTGCGTCCCGCGACCTGCAGCCCGTCGACCTGCGCATGGCCGCGGAGCGGGCGCGTGGGCTGCTCGAGTCGCAGCCGAGCTGGACCGGCTGCGCCTTGGAGCTGCGCGTTCCGGCCGACCTTCCGCGGGCGCGCGGCGACGACCATTCCGTGGTGCAGGTGCTGGTCAACCTGCTGGTGAACGCGGCCAAGGCGGGAGCCCGGCTGGTCGAGGTCGAGGGCCGCAGCGAAGGAGGGAAGCCGGTCGTCGAGGTGCTGGACGACGGCCGCGGCTTGCCTGCGGAGGCGGCGACGCGGCTCTTCGAGCCGTTCTTCACCACCTCGCGGCCCGGAGAGGGGACGGGGCTCGGTCTCGCGCTCTGTCACGCGACCATGGAGAGATTCGGCGGATCCATCTCGGCGCGCCCGCGGCAGGACCGTACGGGGACGGCGTTCACGCTGCAGTTCAGCGCCTGGGGCTGACCGCAAACCGCGAGCGGGGCTGCTTTTTTCGATTCGCGTGCACCGGCTGCTACGGTTCGGGCGATGGCGCTGCGCTCCATCCTCATCGCCGACGACGAGGAGCCGATCCGGCACGTGCTGACCGTGCTGCTGGCGGAGCAAGGCTACTTCGTGCGCTCGGTGAAGGACGCGGAGGAGGCGCTGCGCGAGCTCGCCGCGCGCGACTACGACGCGCTCGTGACCGACGTGCGCATGCCGGGGATGGACGGCCTCGCCCTGCTGTGCGCCGTGCAGCAGCAGGCGCCGGAGACGACGGTGATCGTGATGAGCGCGTACGGATCGCACGACCTGGCGATCGACGCCATGAAGGCGGGCGCGTACGACTACCTGGGCAAGCCCTTCCGGCCCGACGAGGTCCTGCTCGTCCTGCGCAAGGCGGAGGAGCGCGAGCGGCTGCGGGCGGAGAACCGCCGCCTCCGCCGCGAGATCGAGGCGACGCGCGGGGCGCAGGCGATCGTCGCCGAGTCCCTCTCGATGAGGGAGATCCTCCGTACGGTGCAGAAGGTGGGGCCGGCCCGGACGACGGTGCTCATCACGGGCGAGAGCGGGACCGGCAAGGAGCTGATCGCGCGCGCGCTGCACGACAGTTCGCCGCGCGCCGAGCGGCCTTTCGTGGCGGTGAACTGCGGCGCCATCCCCGAGAAGCTGATCGAGAGCGAGCTGTTCGGACACGCAAAAGGCGCCTTCACCGGCGCGACCTCCGCCAAGCGCGGGCTGTTCGAGGAGGCCGACGGGGGGACGCTGCTCCTCGACGAGATCGGCGACCTGCCCACGCATCTCCAGGTTTCGCTCTTGCGCGTCCTCCAGGAGGGCGAGGTCCGGCGCGTCGGAGACGCCCGGAGCATCCGCGTCGACGTGCGCGTGCTGGCGGCGACGAACCGCGATCTCGCCCAGGCGGTCGCCACCGGAGCGTTCCGCGAGGACCTCTTCTACCGCCTCAACGTCGTCGGGCTCCGGCTGCCGCCGCTGCGCGAACGGACCGAGGAGATCGAGCCGCTCGCGCGGACCTTTCTCGCGCGCCACGCTTCCCGGCTCGGCATTCCCATCAAGCCGCTGTCCGCGGCCGCGCTCCGGCTGCTGGTCGCCTGGCGGTGGCCCGGCAACGTCCGCGAGCTGGAGAACGCCCTCGAGCGCGCGCTGGTGCTCTCGGAAGGCGAGGAGATCGAGCCGGAGGCGCTGCCGGAAGAGCTGGGCTCGGCGGCGGCCCCCTCGGGCCCGCCACCGGCGCCGGCAGACGGAGATCTGTCGGTCAAGAAGGCGCAGCGCGCGCTCGAAGCCGAGCTGATCCGGAAGGCCTTGGAGAGGACCGCCGGGAACAGGACCAAGGCGGCGGAGCTGCTCGAGCTCAGCCCGAGGGCGCTCCTCTACAAGATCCGCGAGTACGGCCTCGGCGAGTAGCGCAGCGCCCGCCTCACCTCCGTTTTCAATTCGTTACCGTTTCCTACCCACGATTCGTCGTGTGTGCTCCGTCGCCGAGCCCCCAGTGCGGGTGAAGTGACGCCGAAGTGACCCGTCACTGCGCCGTCAATCGGCCAGTTCCTTGACGCCTACAGGGTCGGCCGTGGGATTGGTTTTTGCACGAAGCAAGTGGAGGTCACGGCGAGTGAACAACGTGCAGCGGTTCCGGGAGCAGCAGTTGATGGCGAAGGCGGAGCTCGCGCGCCGTGCGGGGGTTTCGGAGTCCACCATCGATCGCATCGAGGCGGGGAAGGACTGCCGGCTGGAGACCAAGCGCAAGGTCCTCTTCGCCCTCGGGCTCTCCGTGCAGGATTCGCCGAAGGTGTTCGGGCGGCGCCGCAACGGCAACGGGCACCGCAGCGCGAGGTAATCCACGAGGCGTTTCGGTAGTGGTTGGTAAGACTTCGGTAGTTGCGGGTGGTTGGACTGAATTTTTGGAGGGCTGCTCACCGGGCGATAACGTCCAGGGGAGCCGTAGGGGAGAAAGACGATGGCGAAGAGCAAGCTCGCGCTCGGGCTGGACATCGGATCCTCGTCCGTGAAGCTCGTCCAGCTGAAGGAAGCGAAGCGCGGCTACATCCTGGACGCCTTCGGCGTGGCGCCGCTGCCGCCCGAGGCGATCGTCGACGGCGCGCTGATGAACTCGACCGCCATCGTCGACGCCATCCGCCAGCTTCTCTCCCAGTACAAGCTCAAGAACCGCGAAGTGGCCATCGGCGTCAGCGGACACAGCGTGATCATCAAGAAGATCTCCATGCCGCGGATGAGCCAGGAGGAGCTGGAGGAAAGCATCCAGTGGGAGGCGGAGCAGTACATCCCCTTCGACGTCAAGGACGTGAACATCGACGTCCAGATCCTCACGCCTGCCGACCAGGACAGCGGCACCGGCCAGATGGACGTGCTGCTGGTCGCGGCCAAGAAGGACATGATCAACGACTACACCTCGGTGGTCAGCGAGGCGGGCCTCGCGCCGGTGGTGGTCGATGTCGACGCCTTCGCCGTGCAGAACGCGTTCGAGGTCAACTACGAGGCGCCGCGGAGCGAGACGGTGGTGCTGGTCAACGCCGGCGCCTCGGTGTGCAACATCAACGTCCTGGCGAACGGGCTCACCACCTTCACCCGCGACGTCACCATCGGCGGCAACCAGTTCACGGAAGAGATCCAGAAGCAGCTGAACGTCAGCTACGACGAGGCGGAGAAGCTCAAGGTCGGCGGCGACGCCGGCCAGGACTCCGACTCGGTGGTCCCGCAGGAGGTGGAGCGGGTCATCCAGGGCGTCGCCGATCAGATGGCGGGCGAGATCCAGCGCTCCCTCGACTTCTACACGGCGACCGCCGCCGACTCGCACATCTCGCGGCTCTACCTCTCCGGCGGCACCGCCAAGATCCCGGCGCTCTTCAAGGTCATCGAGCAGCGGGTCGGGGTGCCGGTCGAGATCCTCAACCCCTTCAAGGGCGTCGAGATCGACAACCGGCGGTTCGATCCCAACTACGTGATGGACGTGGCTCCCTCCGCGGCCGTCGCCATCGGGCTGGCGCTGCGCCGGTCCCACGAGCGGTAGGAGACGGCGATGATCCACATCAACCTCCTCCCCGTCCGCGCCGCCAAGAAGCGTGAATTCGGCCGTCAGCAGCTCATCCTCTTCGGCCTCATCCTCTTCGGCGCCATCCTGGGGAACTACACCTGGTGGAGCGCGGAGAAGGACAGCCTCAACGCGCTCCAGCAGCGCATCTCCTCCACGCGGAACGAGATCGCGCAGCTGGAGAAGACGATCGGCGAGGTGAAGTCGATCACGCAGGACAAGAAGGCGCTGGAGGACAAGCTCAAGATCCTCGACGCGCTCAAGAAGGGCCGTACCGGGCCGGTGAAGGTGATGGACGAGCTCGCCACCATCATCCCCAACCGGGCCTGGCTCACCGAGTACACCGAGCAGAACGGCGCGGTCGTCATGCGCGGCTTTGCCGTCACCTACGAGGACCTGTCGGCGTTTGCGCAGAAGCTCAAGACCTCGAAGTACTTCGCCAACGTCACCATCAAGAAGGCGTCGCAGAAGACCCAGACCGGATCGGTGGACTGGGAGATCGACTGCAATGCCAACTACTCGGCCTGACGAAGGAGAACCGTGGCTCTCACCGGGCAGGACATCGTCAACTCGATCAGCAAGGCGCCTCTGTCCCAGAAGGTCGTCGGCGTCGGGTTGATCGCTGCCTTGCTCACCGCGGGGAACTGGTACTTCCTGGTGGATCCGGTCCAGCAGGAGATCACCCGCCAGCAGGCGGCGCTCCGCCAGCTCGAGGACGAGCTGATCCAGAAGCAGTCGATCGCCAACAACCTGGCGCAGTTCAAGCGCGAGAAGGAGATCCTCGAGCGGCGGCTGCAGCAGGCGCTCACCGAGCTGCCGAACGAGGCGAACATCGACGAGCTGATCCGCTCGCTCGCCGAGGTGGGGAAGAAGAGCGGCCTCACCATCAACGACATCGCGCCGCAGCCGGAGCAGACGCAGTCCTTCTACGCCTCGATCCCGGTCGTCATGGCGGTGACGGGCAACTACCACGAGGTGGGCGTCTTCCTCGATTCCATCTCCAAGCTCGCCCGCATCGTCAACGTCACCAACATCAAGATGAGCGGCGCGAAGATGAGCGGCGACAAGCTGGTGGTCTCCGCGAGCTACGTGGCCACCACCTTCCGCTTCCTGCCCCAGGAGCCGCCGCCCCAGGCGCCCGGGCAGCAGAAGCCAGGAGCGGCCAAATGAACCGCTCCTGGATGCTCGCCGGCGTGCTCGCCTGCGCCGCCTGCGGAGGCAGCCCTCCGCCGCCTCCGCGCCGGCCCGCGCCGCCGCCGGCGGCCGCCAAGCCGGCCGAGGACGACGCCGCGCCCGCGGTGCCGACCACCATGTACGTGTACTCGCCCATCGGGAAGCGCGACCCGTTCCAGAACGTCTTCGGGAATCGCGAGGACCAGCCGGTGCGCGTCGAGGGGCGCAAGCCGACGCCGCTGCAGCGCTGGTCGCTCGATCAGCTCCGCCTGTCGCTGACCGTGACCGGCACCTCCTCGCCGATGGCGATGCTGGAGGATCCGGAGAATCGCGGCTGGCCGGTCCGCCTCGGCGACTTCGTGGGCAAGAACTGGGGAAAGGTCACGTCGCTCCAGCGCGACCAGATCGTGGTCACGGAGACCATCACCGATCACTCCACCGGGCGGGTGTACCCGCAGAACATCAAGATCCTGGTGCCCGAGAGCAAGGACGAGGAGCGCGACATGCGCGCCCTCAAGGACGGCGAGGAGATGGTCCCGTCGCCGATGAGGGACCGCTAGATGCGCCGCCCGACCGAGGAGAACGAGATGACCCCGAAGCCTTCCATCCCAGGCGTGGCGCTCGCGGCGGCGCTCCTCGCGGCTGCCGCTTCCGCCCACGCTGCCTCCGCCGAGAACCGAATCAGCTCGGTCGAAGTGGACGGGCCTCGCGTCATCGTCCACGGCAGCGCCCGGCCCGACTTCACGGTGTTCAAGCTCGCCGACCCGGCTCGCCTGGTCGTGGATCTCGCCTCTGCCGACGTCACGCGCGCGAGCGCTCCCCCAGCGGTGCACAAGGACGGCATCGCGGGAGTCTCCGTCGCGCAGTTCGACGAAGGCCAGAGCCGGGTCGGCCGCGTGGTGGTGGCGCTCGAAGGCGACGCGAAGTACGACGCCGCGGCGCAGGGAAACGATCTGGTGGTGACCGTCGCGCCGGCGCAGCCCTCGCCGCGCCCCGCGCAGGCGGCCCCACCGGCGCCGCTCGCGCCGGCCGCCGATGCCGATCCGAACGTCGTGGTCTCGCGCGAGGACGCAGTCGAGGTCGCCTCGCCCGGCCGCAAGCTGCGCGCGGTGTCGGTGGCGGGCGTCGACGAGCAGGCGCTGGTGACGCTGGAGACGGACGGCCCGGTAGCGAAGTTCGCGCTCACCGAGCTGCGCAACCCGGGCCGCCTGGCGCTCGACCTGCACGGGATGAAGTCCGGAGCGCGCCGCGCGACCGAAGGCGCCGGCGCCCTGAAGGGCGTGCGCGTCGCGGGCCGCGGCGACGGCGTCCGCGTGGTGCTGGACGCGGACGGCGACTCGATGCCGAAGTACGACGTGCAGCGCTCCTCGTCCGGCCTGGTGGTCCGCATCGGCGAGGCAAAGGCGACGCAGGGCGCAGTCGCTCCCCGCGGCGCGGCGCCGGGCCACGAGCTCGACCCCGTCGAGGCGCAGCCCCAGCTCGCCAACGTGAAGGCAGTCGACCTCCGCACCGACGAAGGAAAGGCGCGCGTGCTGGTCGCCTTCGACCAGCCGGTGAAGTTCGAGGTGACGCGGCCCGATCCGGCCACCGCCGTCCTGACGCTGCACGGCGCGACCCTGCCCGAGCGCCTCGAGCGCAACCTCGACGCGACGGCGCTCGGCGGGCCCGTCACGCTGCTCTCCAGCTATCGCGCTCCCGGCTCCGCCGGCGACGTGAAGATCGTTGCCAGCGTGCGCCCCGGCACGCCCGACACGATCGACGCGGGCAAGAACGCCCTGACCTGGCGGTTCGGCGGCCCGCAGCCGGTTGCGCAGGGCCAGGCGACGCAGGCGGCCGCCAAGGCGGGCTCCAGCACCGAGCTCGACGACCGCAACTACACGGGCCGGCGCGTCGACTTCAACGTCAAGGACATCGACGTCAAGAACCTCCTCGGCGCCATCGCGGAGATCAGCAAGAAGAACATCATCGTCGCCGACGACGTGAAGGGCTCGGTCACCATCAAGCTGCGCAACGTCCCCTGGGACCAGGCGCTCGACATCATCTTGAAGTCGAAGGGCCTCGGCCGCGAAGAGGTCGGCAACATCATCCGCGTCGCGCCGATCGCCACCCTGCGCGCCGAGCAGAAGGAAGCCGCCGACGCCGCCAAGAACAGCCTGGCGCTGCAGCCGCTGCGCGTGCGGCTCATCCCGGTGAACTACGCCGACGCCAAGAACCTGGTGGAGAAGCTCAAGGACACGCTCACCGACCGCGGGACCGTCTCGGTCGACCAGCGCACCAACACGCTCATCGTGAAGGACGTGCAAGAGGCGCTGCTCCGCGCCGAGGGCATCGTACGCAACCTCGACACGCAGACGCCGGAGGTCCTCATCGAGAGCCGCATCGTCGAAGCGGCGACCAGCTTCTCGCGCCAGGTCGGCATCCAGTGGGGCGGCAACGTCTCCTTCGCTCCCACCACGGGAAATCCGACGGGCCTGATCTTCCCCAGCATCGTGCAGGCGGCGGGCGCTGCCGACGACGCGTCGGCACCGACGACCGGCTTGAACGGCATCACCACGCCGAACTTCGCCGTGAACATGCCGGCGCCGATCGGCGTCAACAACGGCGGCGGCATCGGCTTCGTGCTGGGCAGCGCGGGCGGCTCGGCGAACTTGAACCTGCGCCTGTCGGCCGCGGAAAACAGCGGAACGATCAAGACCATCAGCTCGCCGCGCGCGGTGACGCTGGACAACGTCGAGTCGAGCATCGGCCAGGGCGTGTCGATCCCGTTCTCGCAGACCAGCGCCGCCGGCGTGAACACCACCTTCATCGAGGCGCGCCTCGAGCTGAAGGTGACGCCGCACGTGACCCAGGAAGGCTCGATCCAGATGAGGGTGCAGGTGACCAACAACCAGCCGAACCCGCAGCTCACCGGTGCGAACGGCCAGCCCTCCATCAGCCGCCGCGAGGCGAAGACCGAGGTGCTGGTGAAGGACGGCGACACGACCGTCATCGGCGGCATCTACACGCGCCGGAACTCCGAGTCGTGGAACGAGGTTCCGCTGCTCTCGCGCATCCCCATCCTCGGCTGGCTCTTCAAGAAGAAGGCGGTCACCGACGACCGCACCGAGCTGCTCATCTTCATCACGCCGCGGATCGTGAACAGGTCCCAGTCGGTCGTCGCCGCCGGTCCGTCCGGCGACGACGCGGCCAACAAGTGAGGGGCGACGCCATGAAGAAAATCCTCTCCATCGGTTTCGCCGCGCTGCTCCTGGGCGCCTGCGAAGTCCCCTACAAGAACAACGCGTACCTGGTGGTCACCAAGGTCATCCAGGCGACCGTCCAGACCTCGGGGCAGACCACGGGCTGCATCTATACGCCCGACACGCTCGAGCAGACGTTCGGCGTCTTCAACCCCGGCGGCGGCTTCTACACGCACGGGCTGGTGGTCGAGAACCGGCTGGAGGACAACAGCTTGCTCGGTCCCGGACGGGTGAACACGAACGACTTCCAGATCGAGTACGCCACCATCGACTACGCGCAGGTCGACGGGCCCGCGGTGATCATGCCCGAGCAGACGGTCCCAGCGAACGGCCTCATCCTCACCAAGGGCAAGGGAGTCACGCAGGTCGACTTGATCCCTTCCGCGGTCGCGCAGGCGATCGGCGCCTCGACGATGAAAGTGCGGGTCCTCGTGCAGATCTACGGCCGCCTGCTGGACGGTACCCGCGTGAAGACGAACACGTACGAGTACGTGGTCCAGGCCGACCCGACCTTCCTGGTCCCGGCTCCGGCCTGCACTGCTCCGAAGGTCCCCGTCGCGTGCGAGGGCGTCAACCAGGACACGGGCACCGGCTGCGAATGATTCCTTGACAAAGGCCCGCCCGGCCTGCGTCGATTCCGCCATGACCATGACGCTGGCCGAGCTGTACTTGAAACAGGGCCTCGCGGGACGCGCCCGCGAGATCCTGCGCAAGCTCGCCGACGAAGGCGATCCGATCGCTCGGGAACGCCTTGCGCAGATCGTGCCTCCCGCGGCGGAGGAGATCGCGCTCCTGCGCGATCTGCTCGAGCGCGTCCGCGCGCGAAGGGGCGCTCGCTGATGGGCTTCCGCGAAGACCTGCTCGCCATCTGCGGCCGCGTCGACGGCGCGCTCGCCGCCAGCCTGATGGGGTTCGACGGCATCGCCATCGAGACCGCCGAAGTGAGCGCGCCCGACGGCCTCGAGTTGCAGAACCTCATCATCGAGTATTCCGGGATCCTCTCGCAGGTGCAGAAGGCCGCCGAGGGGCTGCAGATCGGGAAGACGTCGGAAGTCTCCATCCGCACCGACAAGCTGGTCGCGGTCGCCCGCCCGCTCACGCCGGACTATTTCGTCCTGCTCGCGCTTTCGCCCGACGGCAACGTCGGACGCGCCCGGTACGAGCTGCGCGTCGCGGGCCCGAAGCTCGCCGCCCAGCTTTGACGTGGCCGGCGGAGGTGCGCGCTGGTCGCTCCTGTCAGCATGCTCGCGGCCGCTGCGGTCGACGACGCCGTTCTCGCGGTGGAGCACACCCGTCCGGCACCTGCGCAGGTCGCTTCGGGCATGCTGCGTCGCGGCAGCGCGATGTCCTTGTCGCTCCGCTTCTAAAGCTGACGCCCGAGGGGGCGACGCGGCAGGTTCCTCTCTGGACGGCCATGGCCGTTTGCGATACATCGCCTTCCCCTCGTCGGAGGAAGGCCCGTGGCAGAAGTCTACGACACCAGCGAATTCCGGAACGGACTCAAGATCCTGTACGACGGGGATCCGTTCGAGATCGTCGAGTTCCAGCACGTCAAGCCTGGCAAGGGATCGGCCTTCGTCCGCACGCGCATCCGCAACCTCCTCACCGGGCGGATCCTGGAGCCCACCTTGAAGTCCGGCGACAAGGTCGGGCGGCCCGACATCGAGGAGAAGGAGATGCAGTACCTCTACAAGGAGGGCGATCACTTCGTCTTCATGGACGTGAAGACCTACGACCAGGTGCACATCGGCGTCGAGGCGCTCAAGGAAGGGAAGAACTTCCTCAAGGAGAACATGAACGCGCACATCCTCTTCTGGAACGGGCGCGCGATCTCCGCCGAGCTGCCGAATACCGTCGAGCTCCGCGTCACCCGCTGCGATCCCGGAGTGCGCGGCGACACCGTGTCGGGCGCGATGAAGCCGGCCACCCTCGAGACCGGCTACACGCTCAACGTCCCCCTGTTCATCAACGAGGGAGACGTGCTCAAGATCGACACGCGCAACGGGCAGTACCTCACCCGCGTCGGCTGAACCCGAGGGGGCATGGACGTCGAGAAGCTGAGAGAGATCCTGGCGGCGCTGCAGGGAACCGAGGTCACGCGCCTGGATTGGACCAACGGCCAGGAGAGGCTCACCCTCCGCATGGGGCACCCGCCGGCGCCGGTCACGGCGCTCCACGCCGTCCCCTCCGCGCCGTCCGCGACGGCTTCGCTGCCCACGCCTCCGCAGGTCGCGCCCTTAGCGCCGCCGCCCGCCGCGGCGCCGGCTCCTCCCGCCGCCGCGACGGCTCGCGACAACACCTTCACGATCAATTCGCCCTTCGTCGGCACGTTCTACCGCGCAGCCTCGCCGGACAACCCACCCCTCGTGGACGTGGGGCAGGTGGTGAAGAAGGGCCAGGTACTCTGCATCGTCGAAGCGATGAAGCTCATGAACGAGATCGAGGCCGAACAGCCCGGGCGGCTCCTCGAGGTGCTCATCCAGAACGGCAGCCCGGTCGAGTACGGAGAGGCACTGTTCCGCTTCGAACCCGTGTGAAGCGCCGGCGCGTCCGGACCGAGATGTTCCACAAGATCCTCATCGCGAACCGGGGCGAGATCGCGCTGCGCATCATCCGCGCCGCGCGCGAGCTGGGCATCGACACGGTGGCCGTCCACTCCACCGCGGACGCCAACTCGCTGCACGTCCGCTTCGCCGACGAGTCGCTCTGCATCGGCCCGCCGCCGTCCAAGGAAAGCTATCTGAACATCCCGGCGATCCTTTCCGCCGCCGAGGTCTCCGGGGCCGACGCCATCCATCCCGGGTACGGCTTCCTCAGCGAGAACGCCGAGTTCGCCGAGATGGTGCAGCACGCCGGTCTGGGCTGGATCGGGCCGCGGCCCGAGATGATCCGGATGATGGGCAACAAGATTCGCGCGAAAGAAGCGATGCGCGAGGCCGGGCTGCCCCAGCTTCCCGGGTCGGAAGGCGTGGTGCGCGACGACCGCGATCTGGTGCGCCTGGCGGAGAAGGTCGGGTTCCCGGTCATCCTCAAGGCGGCGGCGGGCGGCGGCGGGCGCGGGATGAAGATCGTGCGCGAGAAGGAGCAGCTCGCGCAGATGTACCGCACCGCCTCGGCGGAAGCGCTGGCGGCGTTCGGCAACGGCGACATGTACGTGGAGCGCTACGTCGAGCGGCCGCGGCACATCGAGATCCAGATCGTCGCCGACGAGCACGGCGAGGTGGTCCACTTCGGCGAGCGCGAGTGCAGCGTGCAGCGGCGGCACCAGAAGATGCTGGAGGAATCGCCCTCGCCGGCGCTCAACGAGAGGCTGCGCGAGCGGATGGGCCGCGTCGCCGTCGAGGCGATGAGGAGGGTCCGCTACAACAACCTGGGGACGATCGAGTTCCTCCTCGACGAGCGGGGCGACTTCTTCTTCATGGAGATGAACACCCGCATCCAGGTCGAGCACCCCGTCACGGAATCGGTGACGGGCATCGATCTCGTCAAGGAGCAGATCCGCCTCGCCGCCGGCGAGCAGCTCGGCCGGTCGCAGAAGAGCGTCGTCCTGCGGGGACACGCCATCGAGATGCGGGTGAACGCCGAGGACCCGGTGACGTTCGCGCCGTCCCCCGGGCTCATCACCGCCTACCACGCTCCGGGCGGGCTGGGGGTTCGCGTGGACTCGGTGGCGTACGAGCAGTACCGCGTGCTGCCCTTCTACGACTCGATGGTGGCGAAGCTGATCGTGACGGCGGACTCGCGCCCCGCCGCGATCATGCGGGCGCGTAGGGCGCTGCAGGAGTACGTGGTCGAGGGGATCAAGACCAACATTCCCTTCCACCGGCGATTGTTGCAGTTCGAACCGTTCGTGCAAGGGCGCTACGACACGCGCGCGGTGGAGCGGCTGCTGGCAGAGTCGGCTCCCGCGCCGGCGGCCGCGGCGAGTTGATAGCGTCGCAAAACTACTTGTCGGTAATGGATTACATCAGCCGTTGTCGACCGACATGCTCCGACATGTCCGTGACGCGCTGCTGCCAACGTGCTCCGGTGTGTGCAGCAGATCGCGGTTTTCCTAGGTGGCGGGCTGCCTTGAATGTACCTTCGGAGCACGTTACGCTGGAATTCCGCTGCCCGGCCCGCGAGCGGAACTGGGAGCCTTTCCCGACCGATGGACAAAAACAAAGTCATCGAGTCGGCGACCAAGCTGATCGCCAAAGGCAGCTTCGACAAAGCCGTCAAAGAATACCAACGCGTCCTGGACCTCGATCCGGACGACGTCCGGGTGCTGCAGAAGCTCGCCGAGCTGTACCAGAAGATGAAGAAGCAGTCCGAGGCGGCGGACTGCTTCGAGAAGGTGGCCCGGACCTACGCGGCGCAGGGCTTCTACCTGAAGGCCGTCGCGCTCTACAAGCAGGTGCTCAAGGTCGTCGAGCGCGTCGAGGTGAACGTCCGCCTCGCCGAGCTGTACCAGCAGCTGGGGCTCATCGGAGATGCCACCAAGGAGTGGCAGACGGTCGCCGCGCACCACGAGAAGACGGGTGACGCCAAGGCCAGCCTGGACGCCCTCAAGAAGCTCGTCGACCTCGATCCCGACAACGTCGCCTCGCGCATCCGCCTCGGCGAGCAGTACGCCCGGCAGGAGAACCCGATCGAGGCCGTCGCCGAGCTGCGGCGCGCCGCCCAATACCTGCAGCGCAACGGCCGCACGGACGACTATTTGCGCGTCGCCGAGCGCATCAGCCACCTCGACCAGTCGGACACGAGCCTCGCCCGCGAGCTGGCGGAGCACTTCCTTTCGCGGGGCGACTCCAAGCGGGCCCTCTCGAAGCTGCAGATCTGCTTCAAGGCGAATCCGCGCGACCTGAACACCCTGCAGATGCTGGCCAAGGCGTTCCAGGACCTGGGCCAGACCTCGAAGACCGTCTCGGTGCTCAAGGAACTGGCCCGTGTGCATGCCGACGCCGGGCGCTCGGACGAGGCGCGCAAGACGTATGCGCAGGCCGCGGAGCTTGCTCCGGACGATCCGGACGTGAAGGCCGGGCTGAGGGGCGGGGGCGATTCGCCACCCCCGCGTGCGGCGCCCGCCGCCCAGAGACCCGCGCCGGCGCCGGCCCCCCGCGCAGCTGCGATTGCGCCGCCGCCACCGCCGGCGGCGCGCTCCGCGCCTCCGGCCGGGGCTGCCCTCGCGCCTCCGCCGCCCGCGCGCAGCGTCGAGCCGGCGGCCCCGGGAAGCATCCCCAAGCTGCTCAAGGAGACCGAGGTCTACGTGAAGTACGGTCTCCACGACAAGGCGAGCGAGCACCTGCGCAAGATCCTCGCCGCCGACCCGGAGAACGTCGAGGCGCACGAGAAGGCGAAGACCGTGGCGCAGGCCAGCGGCCGCACCGACGAGGCGATCGCCTCCCTCGCCGCGCTGGTCCGCATCTACGGCAAGCGTCGCGATCCTCGCGCGGAGCAGGCGCGCGCCGAGCTGCGCGACCTCGATCCGCGCAACGCCGCCCTCGCCGGAGCGCCGGCGCCGGTGGCCGCCGCGCCGGCGCACGAGCTCGAGCTGGATCCCGCCGAAGCCGAGATCGAGCTGGACATTGGAGGCGCGCAGCGCGGAGGAGCCGGCTTCGCCGGCGACGGGCGGAGGCCGCAGGCCGCAGCACGCGGAGGAGCCGGCTTCGCCGGTGGGCGGAGGCCGCAGGCCGCAGCACTGGAGGCCGAGCCACTGGTCGAGGCCGAGCTCGAGGCCGCGGAGCTGCCTCTGCCCGACGAGGACGAGCCGTTCGTCGAGGCGGAGCCGATCGCCCCGGCCGGGGCGGGCGGCGACGACGCGTTCGCGTCCGACCTCGCGGAGGCGGACTTCTACATCGAGTCCGGGCTGAACGACGAGGCTCGCGCCATCCTCGAGGCGATCCTGATGGGCGAGCCCGGCCACCCGGGCGCCGTCGCGCGGCTGAAGAAGATCGGCAAGGGGGCGCAGCGGACGGCGCTCTCGCGCCCCGCGGCCAAGGAGCCCGAGCCCGCCGCGGCCCAGGACGACCTCGCCGCCGAGCTCGCGGCGGAGCTGGCCGCCGAGATCAACGCGGCGCAGCTGGTGGAGGACGCGCCGCTCGACGGCGACGTGCTCGACAGCTTCCAGGTCCCCGCGCACGAAGTGCTGGGCGAGTTCCGCAACAAGGTGGCGCAGACCGTCCGGCGCGAGGACGCCCAGACGCACTACGACCTCGGCATCGCCTACAAGGAGATGGGGCTGCTGGAGGAAGCGATCTCGGAGTTCGAGGTCGTCCTCCACCACGGCGGCGGCGCGCGCCGCGCCGACTGCCTGACCATGCTCGGCACCTGCGAGGCGGAGCGCGGCAACGCCGAAGCCGCGGAGAAGTACCTGCGCGACGGGCTCGAGCTCGACGGGCTCAATCCCGAGGCGAAGCGCGCGCTCGCGTTCGAGCTCGGGGCAGTGTTGGAGACGTTGGGACGCAACGACGAAGCGCTCGAGCAGTACCAGGCGGTCGCCGCGGAGGAACGCGGCTTCCGCGACGTGGCGGCGCGGATCCAGCGGCTGGGCAGCGTGGCCGCCAGGCCGCGGGGCGCGGTCAGGCCGGCGGCGACGCCCGGTGCGCGGCCTGCTCCCGCGACCGCCACGGCGGAAAAGAAGCCCGACGCGAGCGCGCAGCGCAACCGCAAGATCGGGTTCGTCTAGGCTGAGGGCGGCTCGAGATGAACTACCTCGACTACTACGAGCTGGCCCAGGAGCCGTTCTCCAACGCTCCGGTCTCGCGCTTCTACTTCAACTCGCCCCAGCACGCGCAGGCGCTGGTGCGCCTCACGCACGTGTGCTCGCAGATGAAGGGCCTCGCCATCCTGGTGGGCGACATCGGGGCCGGCAAGACGACGCTGGCGCGGCGGCTGCTCGACTCGCTGCCAGAGAACGAGTACGAGGCGGCGCTCCTGGTGATCATCCACAGCGGCGTCACCGCCTCGTGGCTGCTCAAGCGCATCGCCCTCCAGCTGGGCGTCGACGCGCCCAGCGAGGACAAGCTCACCCTGCTGGGCCAGCTCTACCAGCGGCTGGTCCGCATCTACGAGCAGGGAAAGCGCGCGGTCGTGCTCATCGACGAGGCGCAGATGCTGGCCACCCGCGAGCTGATGGAGGAGTTCCGCGGGCTGCTCAACCTCGAGGTCCCCGAGCGCAAGCTGCTCTCGCTGATCTTCTTCGGCCTGCCCGACATCGAGGAGAACCTGCGTCTCGACGCGCCCCTCGCCCAGCGCGTGGCGATGAAGTTCCGGCTGGCGCACCTGACCCCGGACAGCACCGAGGCGTACATCAAGCACCGGCTGCGCCTCGCCGGCGCCTCGCGGATGCCCTTCACGCCCGAAGCAGTGAACGCGGTCCACCATTTCTCGAGCGGCA
>Ga0114129_10005068_pt1 | contig 18543 bp, 15 predicted proteins | sample RhiMetdeltSRZDD1_FD_80071 | JGI IMG/M metagenome (GOLD analysis project Ga0114129, IMG submission 80071) | Populus rhizosphere microbial communities from Tennessee, USA - Rhizosphere MetaG P. deltoides SRZDD1 (version 2) (version 2) | ecosystem: Host-associated > Plants > Roots > Rhizosphere >...
ACAGACCGGGCTCAGCATGGGACGAATGCCTGGTTCGGAAGCCGATTAAAGTGGTTGTTTTGCCAAGGATTACAGCCAGTCCTGCGTCGTAAGGCCCTTGACCGGGTCGGATCGAGCCCATGCCCGAATATGGGGAATCACAGCAGACCTGATTTCGGACTGCGAAACAACGTCAAAACGCGATTCCTACCGTAGAATCCTCCTGGCCTTTGCTTCTCCCGTGCGATGTCTGACTTCCTTCTTCAGGCTGCGGCAATCACGAAGAACTACGCCGGCGTCCATGCGCTGAAGGGCGTGTCGTTCGACCTGCGGCCGGGCGAAGTGCACGCGCTCGTAGGCGAGAACGGCGCGGGGAAGTCGACGCTCATCAAGGTCATCACCGGCGCGGTGACGCCCGACTCCGGGACGCTCACGGTCGGCGGCCGCCACGTGCCGCACATGGACCCGCATACCTCGCGATCGCTCGGCATCGCCGCGATCTACCAGCAGCCGGCGCTGTTCCCCGACCTCACGGTTGCGGAGAACATCGCGCTCGCGCGGGAGCCAGGGTCCGTGTGGCGGCGGGTGCACTGGAAGACACGGCGCCGTGTGGCGACCGAGCTGCTGGAACGCGTCGGCGCCTCCATCGATCCCGATCGCATCGTGCGCACGCTCAGCATGCCGGAGCAACAGATGGTCGAGATCGCGAAGGCGATTGGCGCCGATGCGCGCGTGCTGATCATGGACGAGCCGACGGCGTCGCTGACCGAGCGCGAAGTGGAGCAGCTGTTCAAGGTCACGGCCGTGCTGCGCGAGCACGGCGTCGGCACAATCTATATTTCGCACCGCCTCGACGAGATCTTCGCCGTCGCCGATCGCATCACGGTCCTGCGCGACGGCGAGACCGTCGCAACCCGGCCCGTCGCTGACGTGGATCGCGCGACGTTGATCAGACTGATGGTCGGCCGCGAGCTGTCAGCGGTGTTTCCAAAGCGTCGCGTGACCGCCGGCGATGTCGCACTCGAGGTTCGCAACATCTCCCACCGGGCGAGCGCCCTGCGCGACATTTCGTTCTCCGTGCGTCGCGGGGAAATCCTCGGCCTCGCGGGCCTCGTCGGCTCGGGCCGGACGGAGCTTGCCGAGGTGCTGTTCGGTCTCCGGCCCGCGGATGCCGGCGAGATTCTCGTCGGCGGCGTGCCGGTGAAGATTGGATCGCCGGCGGAGGCGATCGGCTTCGGGATAGGATACGTGCCGGAGGATCGCAGGCATCACGGCGTGGTGCTCGAAATGTCGGTCGCGGCGAACACGACTCTGGCAAACCTGAACGGCGTTTCCCGTCACGGCCTGATCGATCGATCCGCCGAACGCGACGCGGCCACCGGTTACCTTCAGCAGCTGCGTATCAAAGCCGCTTCCATCTTCGCGGACGTCGGCTCGCTCTCGGGCGGCAATCAACAGAAGGTCGCGCTCGCACGGTGGCTGTCCACCAATCCTGAAGTGCTGATCCTCGACGAGCCCACGCAGGGCGTGGATGTCGGATCGAAGGCCGAGATTCACGAGCTGATGGGCGCGCTGGCCGAACGTGGGCTTGCAATCGTGATGATTTCGTCCGAGATGCCGGAGATCCTGGGCATGAGCGATCGCATCGCGGTGATGCAAGCCGGACGGATTCGAGCCATTCTGCCGCGCGACGAAGCCAATCAGGACCGCATCCTGCACCTCGCGCTCGACGAGCCATCGAGCGAACGACGCGTCAACGTTCACTGACATGGCATCGCGTCACCGCCGCGAGGCCTCGGTTGCGGCTGCCATTCTTCTGCTGCTCGCGGCGCTGGCTGTCGTGGCGCCGGGATTCTTCGTTCGCGAGAACCTCAGCGACCTGCTCCTCGCGAACGTCCCCGTGCTGCTGATCGCCATCGGCGCGACGCTCGTCATCCTCACCGGAGAGATCGACATTTCGGTTGGCTCCGTGTTCGCGATCTGCGGCGTCGTTGCCGGCCTTGCAGCGCATCTCGGATTGCCAATGCTTGTCATCGCGCTGGCAGTCTGCACTGCGGGCGCGATACTCGGCGCCGCAAACGGCGCGCTCGTCGCGTACGTCGGCCTCCCTTCGATTGTCGTCACGCTGGCAACACTGGTGGCGTGGCGTGATGCTTTGCGTTGGGCGACCCAGGGCGCCTGGATTCAGGATCTGCCGCCCGCGTTCCAGTGGCTCGGCCTTCCGCAATCCACGTATCCGTTCGTGGCCTGCGGTATCGCCCTGATTCTTCAGGTGACCGTGTCGTGGACGCTGCGGAATGTCGCCGCCGGGCGGGCGGTCTACGCGACCGGTTCCGACGCGGACGCCGCTCGTCTCGCCGGATTCGACACCGCGCTGGTAAAGCTCACGGTGTTTGCGGTGGGGGGCAGTCTGACGGGTTTGGCGGCGCTCCTCAACGCGGTGCGTTTCAATCAGATCCCCAGCAACGCGGGCCTCGGTCTCGAAATGAAAGTCATCGCGGCCGTCGTCGTCGGAGGCGCGGCCATTCGAGGGGGACGCGGAACCCTTGCCGGCACGTTGCTGGGCGTCACGTTGCTGGCCATCGTAGGTCCTGCGCTCGTCTTCGTCGGCGTGTCGGCCTACTGGGAACGGGCGATTCAGGGAGCGATCATTCTGTCGGCGGTCGCGGCGGATGCGTTTCGCGGATGGCGTGCGTCTCTGCCGCCTCAGGCCCCGGCGGTGGCGCAGAGCTGAGCATGCGTCAGATCAACCGCTGGACCAACGGCGAGTGGATCCTTGTCCTTGCGTTGATTGCGGAGGTGGCCGTCTTTTCCGCGATTGCGCGGAACTTCTTCACCGTTGCCAACTTCTTCGAGGTCATGCGGCTCAGCATCGAGCTGGGTCTGCTGGCCGTGGCGCTGACGCCGGTGATCATCAGCGGCGGGATCGATCTGTCGGTCGGCGCGATGATGGGTTTGTCCGCCGTTCTCTTTGGCGCGGCCTCGCGCGACTGGCAGGTCGGTATTCCCGCGGCAATGGCCGTTGCGCTCGCTGCAGGCTGCGCCGGCGGTGGTCTGAACGCGGTCCTGGTGTCGCGGCTGGACATTCCGCCGCTGATCGTGACCCTCGGATCGCTGTCGCTCTTCCGCGGCATCGCGGAGGGGCTGACGCGCGGCGCCGTGAACTACACCGACTTTCCGCGCGGATTTCTCGCGCTGGGTCAGGGCTATCTCTGGGGCGTCATTCCGGCGCAGCTGCCGTTGTTCGTGGCGATCGTGGCCGCGTATGCCGTCATGCTGCACCGATCGGTGATCGGTCGAGCGCTGTACGCGATTGGATTCACCGCTGCGGGCGCGCGATACGCGGGAATTCCGGTTCGGCGGCGCGTGGGCCTCGTCTACCTGCTGTCGGGGCTGATGGCCAGCGTCGCCGCAATCGTCTATGTTGCGCATCTCGGTCAGGCTCGATCGGACGCCGGCACCGGGTATGAGCTGGATGCCATCACCGCCGTTGTGCTCGGCGGCACATCGGTGTTCGGCGGCCGCGGAACGTTGTGGGGCACGCTGCTCGGGTTGTTCGCGCTGACGGTCCTGCGGAACGGACTGCAGCTCGCTGCGCTGCCGTCGGAGCTGGCCGGCGTGATGACCGGCGCGCTTCTGCTGGCGACGATTGCCAGCGATCGTGTGAGGTCGCATGCTCGCGTTGAGGCGCGGCCGGATCTGGAGGAGATCGACGTGAAGAACAGTCAGGTGGCGGTTCTCTGCGGTGCTGTCATTGCGGGGTCTCTGATTGTCGCCGGCACGAACGTATGGCTGGTGCGGTCCATCGCGGGCCCCTCACGCGCCCCGGCCGCTGGCGCGCCCGCATCCGCAGGACGCCGGCCCGTCATTGCGATGATGCCGAAGGCCAAGGGTGATCCGTACTTCATCAGCTGCCGCGCCGGGGCGGAAGAGGCTGCGCGGGAACTTGGCGTCGACTTGATCTGGGACGGTCCGACGAGCCTCGACGCCGCGCGTCAGAACGAGCTGGTCGAGAACTGGATCACGCGCAAGGTCGACGTCATCGCGGTGGCGGTCGAGAATCGAGGGGGAATCTCGAGCGTTCTCCGCAAAGCGCGCGACCGCGGCATCCGCGTGCTGACATGGGACGCGGACGCCGAAGCCGACGCGCGCGACTTCTTCGTGAACCAGGCGACCCCGGAAGGAATTGCGAACACGCTGACGGACGAAGCAGCGCGTCTGCTGGGGAATACCGGGGACTTCGCGATCATCACCGGCGCCTTGAGCGCCGCCAATCAGAACGAATGGATCGCCAACATCAAGAAGCGTCTCGCGGAGAAGTACCCGAACCTCAAGCTGGCGACGATCCGTCCGAGCGACGACGACCGCGACAAGGCGTTCGCGGAGACGCAGACGATCCTGCGTGTGTATCCGTCCGTGAAGCTGGTGATGGCGATCTCAGCGCCAGCGGTCCCGGGCTCGGCAGAAGCGGTCCGCCAGGCCCGGCGAACCGACGTGAGCGTGATCGGCTTGTCGCTGCCGAACATCAACAAGCCGTACGTGCACGGCGGCGTGGTTCAGGCCGTGATTCTCTGGAACACACGCGACCTCGGATACCTGACCGTCCTCGCGGGCGCGAAGCTCGCAGAAAACGCGTTCGCTCCCGGCGCCCGCACGATCGACGCCGGCCGGCTCGGCACGCTCGAGGTCCGCGGCAGCGAAATCATCCTCGGCGCGCCGCTCTTGATGAACAAAGCGAATATCGACAAATACGATTTCTGAAGTCGTTAGTCGCTGGTCAATCGTTAATCGCGACTATCGACTGCGTTTTGCACTCCCATACTGGCCAGCGCGAACGCCCACTCGTCCGCCAGCTCCGCGATGCGCTTGTCGGTCGGCCGATAGCCATGCGACACGAGCGTCTCCACGCGGATCAGGACCGGCTTGTCGCAGGTCTGCGCGGCCTGCAGCGCGGCGATGAACTTGAAGGAGTGGCTGGGGACGACCCGGTCGTCGTGATCCGCCGTCGTGGCCAGCGTCGCTGGATAACAGGTTCCTGGCTTGACGTTGTGCACCGGCGAATACTTGAACAGGAATGGGAACTGCTTCGCATCGGTGGATGAGCCGTATTCGGTTCTCCACGCTCGCCCGCCCGTGAACCTGTCGTAGCGGAGCATATCCATCACGCCGACGGCCGGCAGCGCGACCGCGAACAGATCCGGCCGCTGCTCCTCCACCGCTCCGACGAGCAGACCGCCGTTCGAGCCGCCCATGATCCCGAGCTTCGATGGAGAGGTGTACTTCTCCTTGACGAGGTATTCGGCAACGGAAATGAAGTCGTCGAACACGTTCTGCTTCTTCTCCAGCATGCCGGCGTGGTGCCAGGATTCGCCGTACTCGGCGCCGCCGCGCATGTTGGCGCTGACCCAGATGCCGCCAAGCTCGAGGAAGGCAGGCACGTCTGGACGATACGTCGGCATCTCGCTGATCGAAAAGCCGCCGTAGCCATACATCATCGTCGGGTTCGTTCCGTCGCGCGGCACGTTCTTTCGCGCGGTCAGGAAGAATGGGACCTTGGTGCCATCCTTCGAGACGGCATACAGCTGCCTGGTTTCGTATTTGCTGGTGTCGATGGGCGGCGTCGCCGGATCGAACGGTTTGTTCGCGCCTGTTTTCAGGTCGTACGAGAAGACCGTCGTCGGATACAGCGGCGACGTGAACGAATAGAAGAGCAGCGTGTTGTCCTGCCGTCCGCTGAGATCGCCGATCGAGCCCGCGCCGGGAAGCTTGATTTCTCCCGCTGGTGCGCCGTCCGCGCCAAACACCATGAGCCTGCTCTGGACGTCGACGAGATACTCGACGACGATGCGGTCGCCGGCCATGAGGGCGCTTTCAATGGCCTGCGGCCGTTCGGCGACGGTCGTCTTCCAGGAGGCTTTCGCTGGTTTCAGGAGATCGACGGCAATGATGCGTCGGTTCGGTGCATCGAGGTCGGATCGCAGGTAGACGACGCTGCCTCGGTTTCCGATCGGCGCGTACTCCGCATCGTCTGTCTCCACGACCGGTTTCACAGTCGCGGTCACGTTCGGATGCAGCGGGTCAGCGAGGTCGGCGACGTAGAGCCGGTTCTTGTTGTCGGATCCTTGTGCCATCGCGACGAAAAGGTACCGGCCGTCCTCCGTCAGATCTCCGCCGATGAACCATGTCGGAAGATCCTTGCGCTCGTAGATCAGTTTGTCGTCCGACTGCGGCGTGCCTACGCGGTGGTAGTACAGCGCCTGCCCGGAAAGCGCAGCCTCGAGCACTTTGCCGGCCGGCGGCTCGGGATAGCGCGAGTAGAAGAATCCTTTTGAGTCCTTCGTCCACGCCAGACGAGAGAACCGCATCCAGTTGACGAGATCCTTCAGATCTTGATTCGTCGTCAAATCACGGACGTGTACGGTCTGCCAGTCCGCGCCGCCTTCGGACACCATGTAGGCCATGACCTTGCCATCCGGCGAGGGGACCGTGCCGGCGAGCGATGTCGTTCCATCGGGCCATAGCGTGTTCGGGTTGATGACGAGTGTCGGCGGCGCATCCAGCGACGTCCGCGTGTAGAGCGGCGATTGCCGTTCGAGTCCGGAATTCTTTCGATAGAAGATTCGGCCGGCTTCGATGAACGGCCTCGTGACCTTCGGGTAGTTCCAGAGCTCTTTGATCCGCGCCTTCAGGCGATCGCGAACTGGCAGCGCCGATAGATAACCGAACGTCACGTCGTTCTGCTTCTTGACCCAGTCGGCTACTGCCTTCGAATCGAGGTCCTCCATCCAGCGGTACGGATCGGAGACCTTGGTGCCGAAATAGTCGTCGACCACGCTTCCCTTTTGCGTCGGAGGGTAGGCGGGCCGCTGCGCCTGGACGAACGCGACGGCCGGCGCGAAGACGGCGACCGTCAGGGCGAAAAGGATTCTTGCTGCACGCATGGCAGAATGATATCCGGTTTTTCGAGGGCGGCTGGCTGACGGTCACCGTAGCGTCCGGCTTTAGCCGGACTGAGACTTAGCCGGACCTGAGCTCACCGAAAGACCCGTTCGATCGCGTCGGCCGCGACCCGCGCGCCATCCTCGCGCGAAACCAGCACGCCGACCTCGGCTGCGCGTGTGTGTGCGTCGGCGCTGTCGGCGAGTCGCTCGAGAGCTGCCGCGACCCGTTCCGCGCGGTACTCACCGCGTCTGATCGTTTCCGAGATACCGAGCTTGCGCACGCGCAGCGCGTTGTCCGGTTGATCGTGGGCGTGGGGGACGATCACCATCGGTCGCCCCGCGCGCATGGCCTGACCGATCGTTCCGGATCCTCCCTGATGCACGATGACGTCGGCCCTCGGGAAGAGCTGCGAGTACGGAGCGTACGGAAATACACCAACGTCCGGATGGGAAGGTGGCAGTCGACTCGCGGACGGCCCGACGAGCATGACGGCGCGCCTGCCCGCGAGAATCGCGGCGCGCGCGCTTTCGATGAAGAACTCCCCAGGATCAAAAACCGCCGCGGATCCCAGCGTGAAGACGATGGGTGGCGCGCCGGCCTCGAGAAAGGCCTCGACCTCCCTCGGAAGCGCGAGCTCCTGTCCATCGTAGAACGCGAAGCCAGTCACCACGGTCTGTGGTGGCCAGTCCGGCCGCGGCTCGCCGAGGAGCCGCGAAAACATCGCCAGCACCAAATCCGGCGAATATTTGTCGTCGAAGAAAGGATCGCGGACGGCTTCGAGACCGAGGCTGCGACGAAGATCGGAAATCGGCTGCGAGAGTTTTCTCGCGGCGGCGTGCTTCCCGGCGCCGAGGATCGCGCCGTAGATCCGCGGGCCGAGCACTTTGAGCCGCCAGAGCCATGGGGCTGGCGGCAACACCGACTCGTCGTAGCTGGAAAGGAACAGGAGCGGCGACAGGACCTGCGAGGCCCATCGAAGGCCTCGCTTTTCGGCGAGGATCGGCCCGGCGTAGGCCAGATCGTTCGTTATCAGGAGATCGGCGCCCCCATCCGCATCGATCGCGCGCTCGTAGTCGGCGTACGTTTGCCGAAGAGAGCGCAGCATGTAGCCGACGACCTCTTCGGGTCCGCGCCGTTCGTCCATCGCCGCGCGGATGAGTGCCTCGTCGTCGGGCCGAAGATCCGGGGCCGCCGGATAGAAGCCGAGGCCCGTTGCAAGGATCCGTTCGCGATGGTACTCGGAGGTGACGATGGCGGCGTGATGGCCGCGGGCCTGGAGGGCAAGACCGAGCGCGATGACGGGATGGATGTCGCCGAGCGATCCGAACGTCGCGAGAACGATCCGCAAGCGTCAGTCGACGGGCTGGCCGCTTTTCGCAACCGCAACGAGCGCGGGTCGAAGCACTTCGTCGCCGATCTGATACCCGGTGCGCACAACGCCGACAATCCGGCCTTCGTCCTGTGGATTGTCGACGGGCACCGCGGTGACGGCTTCGTGGAGCAGCGGGTCGAACGTTGTCCCTTCACCGGCGTCGATCCGCCGAACGCCGAATGCTTCGAGCTTCGATCGGAACTGCTGCCGAACCATGTCGACGCCCTGGAGAAGCGAATCCACCGCGGCCGCGTTCCCGCTTTTCGCCGCGTCGACGGCGCGGTCGAGGTTGTCGAGGACTTCGAGCAGACTCACGAGAACTTCGCGGCGGTTGCGTTCAGCATCCCGCGCCAGCTCCTTGCGCATCCGGGCGCGCGCGTCCTCGAACTCCTGCGACGCCTGCCGGTACTTCGAGAGATATTCCTCGACCTGCTTGTCGCGCTCGGCGACTTTTCGTTCGAGCTCCTCCACGTAGGTCGGCTTGAGCGACGGCTCTCCCGAACCCGGCTGCTCACCGTCATCCCCCCGCGCCCACCAGCGCCGGTCGACGACCTTCATAGGAACGTCATCCATAGAAATCAAGAATCGGATAATTGCTGAATCGGGTAATCGGGTAATTTAGCTTGCGCGGCCTACTGGCCGCGCCTTTGAAGCACGCGCGGTAGCGCGTGTATGTCCGATCACCAAATCACGTGATTAAGAAACTGTTTCCTTTTTCTCCGGCAGCTTCGCCTCGAACGTGAACGTAAGCTCCTCGCCGTTGTAGCCGATAGAAACGGTTCCGCCGTTCTCGAGGGCGCCGAAGAGAATCTCGTCGGTCAGCCTGTCGCGGACCTCGGACTGGATGACGCGGGCGAGGGGCCTCGCGCCGTAGATCGGGTCGTATCCCTTCTTGCCGAGATACTTGCGCGCCTCGGGCAGCAGCGTGATCGCAATACGTCGCTCCGCGAGCTGCTCTTCGAGCTGGATGATGAACTTGTCGACGATCGTCTCCATCACATCCGGCGTCAGCGGCTGGAAGCTGACGATGGCGTCGAGGCGGTTTCTGAATTCAGGACTGAACACTTTTTCGACCGCGGCTTTGGAACGGGCCTGAGCCGCGCGCTGCCGGCTGTCGAGCCCGTGGCGCTCGGATGCGACGTCGGCAAAGCCGATGCTGCCGGCGCTCATCTCACGGGAACCGGCGTTGGACGTCATGATCAGGACGACCTGGCGGAAGTCGGCCTTCCGGCCGTTGTTGTCCGTCAGCGTCGCGTGATCCATCACCTGCAGCAAGATGTTGAAGATATCGGGATGTGCCTTCTCGATCTCGTCGAGCAGCACCACGCTGTAGGGATGCGTCCGCACCGCGTCGACGAGGAGGCCTCCCTGCTCGAAGCCGACGTAGCCCGGCGGCGCGCCGATCAATCTGGCGACCGCGTGCTTCTCCATGTACTCGCTCATGTCGTAGCGGATGAACTCGTTGCCCAGGTGAAGCGCGAGCTGTTTTGCGAGCTCCGTCTTGCCAACGCCGGTTGGACCCGTGAAGAGGAAACAGCCGGCGGGACGTTCGGGCTGACCGAGTCCGGCGCGCGAGCGCTTGATGGCGCGGGCGACGAGTTTTACCGCTTGTTCCTGACCGAACACGACGCGCGCGAGCATCTCCTCGAGCGTCCTGAGACGGTCGCGGTCCGACGAGGACGCCTGCTTCGCAGGAATGCGCGCCATGCGCGCGATGACTTCTTCGATCTGCCCCGAGCCGACGTCGAGGATGACGGACGCCTCGCCGGACGGCGTCGGGCCGGCGTTGAGCCGAGCTTTTGCGCCCGCCTCATCGATGACGTCGATCGCGCTGTCCGGCAGCCGGTAGTCACGGAGATGCCGCGATGCGAGCTTTGCCGCCGCCTCGAGCGCCTCGTCCACGTAGCGGACCCTGTGGTGGCTCTCGTAGCGCGATCGCAGCCCCTTCAGGATGCGCACGGTCTCGGGGATCGACGGCTCGTCGATCGTGATCTTCTGCAGCCGTCGTGCGAGCGCGCGATCCTTTTCGATGTGCTTGAACTCCTCGTGCGTCGTCGAGCCGACCACTCTGAGCTGACCTGTCGTCAACACCGGCTTGATGAGCGTCGCGAGGTCCATCGTGCCGCCGGTGGTTGCTCCGGCTCCCACCGTCGAGTGAATCTCGTCGATGAAGAGGATCGGCATCGTGCGCTTGCTCAGCGCGTTGATGACGGCCTTGAAGCGTTCCTCGAAGTCGCCGCGAAACCGTGTGCCCGCAAGGAGCGCGGCGGTGTCGAGCGAGAAAACTTCGGCCCCTTCGAGGATCTCGGGGACGTCGTCCTGCAGCAGCCTGGCGGCGAGCCCTTCGGCCAGCGCCGTTTTGCCGACGCCCGCGTCGCCGACGAAGACAGGGTTGTTCTTGCGGCGGCGGCAGAGAATCTCCAGCGTGCGCTGCAGCTCGCTCGATCGACCGATCAACGGATCGAGTGCGCCGGCGCGCGCCCGTTCTGTCAGGTTCGTTGCGTACGCCGACAGCGGTTCCCGGGCGGTGCCGGTGCCGCGCTCGCCGCCGCCCGCGTCCGCATCGCCGCCGGCGGAGTCGGGCTCTCCTCCGCTGGTGCTGGAAGGGGGCACTTTGCTGATGCCGTGGGTGATGTATTCGAGGACGTCGAGACGCGAGACGCCCTGGGCCGCGAGCAACTGCGCCGCGTAAGACTTCGATTGCTGAAGCGTCGCGGCCAGCACGTCGCCCGACTGTACTTCCTGCCGGCCCGCGCTCTGCACGTGCAGCACCGCGGTCTGCAACACGCGCCGGAACGCCATCGTCTGTTCCGGTTCCTTCTGTTGCCCGCGCGAGAACTGCTCGATGTGCTCGTCGAGAAACTTGTCGAGGTCGCGTCGAAGCTGCGGCAGGTCGGCGCCGCACGCCGCCAGAATTCTTTCGCCGTCGGGGTCGTGCGCGAGCGCGTACAACAGGTGCTCCAGCGTCAGGTGCGTATGACGCCGCGCGGACGCCTCCCGGTACGCCACCGTCAACACGACTTCAAGGGAAGGGCTGAACATCTTGGTTATTCAGGTTCCATAGTGGCACGAAGTGGGAAGCCATTGCCACGGGCGAGATCCACGACTGTTGCCACTTTTGTTTCGGCCACCTCGAACGGATACAGGCCGCACAGGCCCTGCCCCTGCGTGTGAACCGCCATCATGATCCGGTACGCATCAGCGGGACTCTTGTGAAACACGGTCTCGAGGATCTCGATCACGAACTCCATCGTCGTGTAGTCATCGTTCAACAGGATTACCTTGAAGAGCTCGGGTTTCTTGGTTTCCTGCCGGGTCCGCTCCAGGACCTCGCCGCCCGTCTGGCGTTCCGTACCGGACATGGTATCCATCCATTTTAGCAAGCCGGCAAACCCCGGCCAGTTGACCAGCAAATGAAGAGCACTAAAATCGTTTGCCCTTATATGACGGCTCTTTCTTCAGGCCTCGATTACATCGACTTGCAATTTCGTGGTCGCCCCGAGCTGATTGCGACAGCCGTGCTGCACGGCGCCGCCGGCGTTGCGCTTCTGGATCCGGGACCGAGCACGACGATTAGCACGCTCGAGACGGCGCTCGAACACAAGGGGATCAGATTCCGTGACGTGCGGCACATCCTGTTGACGCACATTCATCTCGATCACGCCGGTGCGACGGGAACGATCCTGGAGCGCCATCCGCACATTGAAGTGCTGGTCCACACCCGCGGGGCGCCGCATCTGGTGGATCCGTCGAAGCTCATCTCGAGCGCCGGCCGGCTTTACGGTCAGGACATGGATCGTCTATGGGGAGAGGTGCGGCCCGTTCCAGCGGAGCGCATCCGGACGCTGGAGGGCGGTGAGATGGTGACAGCCGGGGGGCGTGAACTGCGGGTCGCCTACACGCCCGGCCACGCATCCCACCACGTCTCCTTCTTCGACGTCTCGTCGAGAGTCGCCTTCGTGGGCGACACGGCCGGGATACGCCGCGGATCGGGTATATATGTCCTGCCGCCGGCGCCGCCGCCCGACATCGATCTGGAAGCCTGGCGGGAGAGCGAGCAGCGCATCCTGTCGTGGGTTCCGGACAGCCTGTTCGTGACGCACTTCGGGCCGTACCGAGGCGCGCACCAGCAGTTCGAGGCGCTCTTCGAACATCTCGCCGAGTGGAGCCGTATCGTGAAGCGCCTGCTCGCGAACGAATCGCTCAGCGAGGAAGAACGGCAGCGTGCCTTCGTGGAGGAAACGTTTCTGGAGCTGCGCCGGCGCGTGGGCGAGGGCGAGGCGGAAGATTACGTTCGCGCCGGAGGCCTCAATTACTCGTGGCAAGGGCTCGCCCGGTACTGGCGCAAGCAGGGGACACAGGCATGGCATCTCCGTTGAACCGCATCTAGTTTGGAGGTCCGATGTCTCGAACAGCTCGGCGGTTCGTGCTCGCAGGCTTGCTTGCCTGTTCCCCTGCGCTCGCGTCAGCGCAGGCGACGTGGCAACCCACACCTGCGCCGACGGTTAGCGCGGAGAACGAGGCGTGGTATCAGGCCGGCGAACCGATCATGTTCTCCGATACCTACTACTATCGCGCCGGTGCGCCCGTGTTCTTCAATCGGTATCAGATGGTTCGCACGGGTTCGTACCGTGGCATTCCGATCTACGCGGATACCACCCAGGATCCGTACGGAATCATCTACGTGCCGATCGCGAACGGCCTTCTGCAGCCGTACGAGCGGCGTCGAACGGGTCAGCTTGCCGGAACGACCGGACACCGCGCTCCTTCGTTTCCCACATCGATCGCCGCGGAGGGTGAGATCGAACGTCCGGCGTCAATCTCCACGGCCGCTCCGCCAGAGACATTCCCCGAGGTCGAACCTGTCTCGACGACCGGTCGTTCGATCATCGAGGCGCCGCGTGCGTCAGTCGCATCGGTGATCAGGCCGAAAGGAATCAACGACGTCTGGATCAGCTACGAGGGAAAGCGTTGGTTCGCGGCAGGGAAGGCGGTGCGGTTGACCTCGCAGTTCAAGCAGATGGGGAGCTATCACGGCTTTCCGGTGTATCAGGCCGCCGATGACCCGGAAAGAATCTACATACCCACGGCTGAGAACATGGTGGCCCCGTACTCGACGAATCGTCGGCCCACGCAAAAGCCGCGTCGACAGTAGAGAAGCGACGAGCCGGGGTTTGGGGCGGGGGCAGGCACTAGGCGCGCACAGCGCGCCTGCGAGGAGCGGCGCGGGGCGTAGGGGCCCCCGCAAGCCGACGAGCCGGGGTTTGGGGCGGAGCCCCATATAAAAAAGAGGTCGGTCGGAAGTTGAAGGCTCGTGCCTCCAACTCCCGATCTTTAGCCTGGCCGCGGGCGCCTTCCGCCCGGGATCGAGGATTCGAGCCGACCTTAACGGCTGACGAGGCAGGTAATCAGCCGGCCGGCACCGGTGGGTGAGACTTCGCTAGGCCACCGCCGTTCTATGGGCGTGGCGCAACGGCAACGCGACATGTCTTGGCCGCGCGCCTTCCAATCGGATGAACGCGCCATCGCGCGTCCGCTCCAGAAACTTTGCGTCCACAAGGGCTCCCAGCAACGAGGCGCAAACGTCGCGCTCGAGCCCCCACAGGCGCTGAGCCTGTGCGGCTGTCAGTCGAAGTCCAGGCATTTCTAGGAATTCCCCCTGGATTCGCTGCAGCACGTCTTCCATACGCATGGGGCCCTCCCGACAGACTCGTTACTCGTATGGCGGACAGTGAGCAACGCCTGTGCCGGCAAGGATTCAGGCTCGGCGCTGGGCGACCAGAATCACCGCAATTGACTGCAGATGCAGGTCTTAGCTGACGAGCTGGCGAGAGAAGCTGAGCAACAAAACTGAGGTCTGTTCGGCTACAGTCGTACTGGTAGCGGTCGTCGGTTGTCGCGATTCAATACGCCGCCGAGCTTCGAATTCTAGAGCTCTCGAAGGGCTGTGACCACCGGCAGCCGGGCCGCTTTGTAGGCCGGCAGGAAGCCGCCGAGGAGTCCCATGATGAGCGCGTACCCCAGCGCGATCAGCAGCAGGCGTGGAGTCACGGCAAACGCAAACGCGATCTGGCTGAACGATTGCCAGTTCATCGTGGCCGTTTCGTAGCCATCGAACGCGGCCCACGCGATCGCGCCGCCGATCAGGCCTCCCAGCACGCTGAGCAGCGCCGCTTCGACCAGAACCGAGAAAACGACCGGGATGCTGCCGAAGCCGAGCGCGCGAAGCGTCGCGATCTCGCGCGTTCGACTGGCAACCGCGCTGTACATCGTGTTGACGGCGCCAAACACCGCGCCCACGCCCATGAGGATCGCGATGATGCCGCCGATCGTGCGAATGATCCCCTGAAGCGTCTGCGTTTGCGTCGCGTAGTAATCCTGCGCGCGCATCGGCGTGACGGTGAGCTGTGGATTCGACGTGAGCGCATCCTTCAACTGCTGGAACGCATCCGGCGACGCGAGCCGCGCGTAGACGGACTGGTAGCTGTTTCCGCGACGATACGCCGGCTGCAGCACCTTGGCGTCGCACCACAACTCCGATTCCGAGACCGAGCCGGCATCCTCGAAGATTCCAACCAGCTGCCAGGTGCTCTCTCCCCACTTCAGGGTCGTTCCGACGTTCAGGCCCACGAACTGCCGCTGGGCCGCGCGTCCGGCGATCACTTCGTTCTTGCCAGGCTCGAAATTCCGTCCTTCGACGATCTTGACTCCCGGATGCACCTTGAACGCTTCGGCGGTCACGCCCCGCAGCGGAACGTTGGCGGCGCTGCCGGATCTCTTCAAGGGATGATCGACGACGACGAACAGCTCCGGCGAGGTCAGCGGCGTGCCCGAACTGTCGTGCGCGATGCCGGGCGCGTCCTGAATCACACGCACGTTGTCGCCGGCGAGGCCGCTCGTCATCTCGGTGTCGCTGCCGGCCCGCAGAATCAAGACCGTATTCGGATCGCCCGACGACTCCATCGTCGCCTTTACGCCTTCGGCGATCGAGAGCACGGCGACGAAGACGAGCACAACGCCGGCGATACCGACGACCGCCACCGCTGACGATCCCAGCCGCTCACGGATCGATCGGATGTTCACTGCTGTGACGGCGAAGGCCTGAGACAACATTAGTTTCTCCTCAAGGCGTCCACGATGCGCAGACGGCTGGCTTGCAGAGCGGGCAAGCTGCCTGCGGCCAGCCCGAGCGCGAACACGAGGCCGACGCCGGCAACGATGTCCTTCGTGGGGAAGTAGAACGCGGGGAGCAGACCGTTGGTCGGGTCGCCCCGGGAAATCAGCGCATACGACACTGCCAATCCGACGATTCCTCCCAGGAAGGCGATGAACGTCGACTCGACCAACACCATTCTCAGAATGCGGCCGTCGCCGAAGCCGAGCGTCTTGAGCACGGCCAGCTCGTTCGTGCGCTCACGGATGGCCTGTGCCATCGTGTTGCCGGTCACCAGGAGGATCGTGAACATCGCCATGGCGACGATCCCGACCATGATCTTGCCGATGTCGCCGACCTGCTTCGCCCAGTCCGAGACGAATGCCTTCTCGGTGTTCGTCTTGGTCTCGTTCGGCGAGTTGGCGAACATCGCGTCGATCTGCGAGCCGATTTGCGGCGCACGATCCGGATCGTTGATCGTGAAGACGTACCAGTTATACCGATCCCTGAATCCGCTCCGCTCGGGGATGGTCTCCCTCAGATACTCGTAGTTGAAGACGAACTGCGTTTTGTCGGCCCCCTTCAACTTCGAGTCGTAGATGCCGTCAATCGTGAACTCCCACGGGCCGCCGTCGGGCCGCCGGTAGATCGTTCCCTGGATCGGGACGCGCTGTCCGACCTTCCAGCCGAACTTCTTTGCCGTGTCGGAGCCGACGATTGCGCCCGTGCGGTCGGCAAACCAGGCCTTCTTCTGATCCTCGGGCAGCTCGTACTCGACCGTATACACGCGCAGCCAGCTTTCCGGCTCGACCGCAAAGGTCGCGAACTGATTCCTGACGTCCTGGTAGTACCCGCCGAACCAGTTGGCGTGGGAGATCTCTGTCACGCCCGGGATTTGCTTCACGCGCGCGCCGTAGCTGGCCGGCAGCGGATTGATGATCGACACCTTGTCGATCATCATCAGGCGCCCCTGTCCAGCCATGTCGACGCCCATGGTGAAGGCCATCCGGATCGCCATCAGCACGCCGAACAGCACGAACGCGACGAAGATCGAGAGCACGGTGAAGATGGTTCGCATCTTCCGGCGCAGCAGGTTGCGCCACACCATCGGCAAAAACTTCATGCCACAGCCTCCGTGACGAGAACGCCCTTTTCGAGATGCAGCGTCCGCTTCGCGCGGGCCGCCGCGTGTGGATCGTGGGTGACCATCACGATCGTCTTGCCGTGCTCGCGGTTGAGCACCTGCAGCAGATCGAGGATCTCGTCGCCCGACTTGCGATCGAGGTCGCCGGTGGGCTCGTCGCAGAGGAGCAGCGTCGGGTCGGTGACAATCGCGCGCGCGATGCCGACGCGCTGCTCCTGGCCTCCGGAAAGCTGACGCGGATAATGATTCATCCGCTCCGCCAAACCGACGACGCCCAGCGCCACCTGGACGCGTTTGCGCCGCTCGGCCTTCGACAGCTTGGTCAGCAGCAGCGGCAGCTCGACGTTGCGGGCGGCGGTCAGCACAGGCAACAGGTTGTACAACTGAAATATGAAGCCGATATGGCGCGCGCGCCACGCGGACAGCTTGCTTCCCGACATCTTGTCGATTCGATCTCCGGCAACGGCAATCGACCCCTCGGTCGGCGTATCGAGCCCGCCCAGAAGATTCAGCAGCGTCGTCTTGCCGGAGCCCGATGGACCCATCAGCGCGAGGTAATCGCCGGACGGGATGTCGAGGTTGACGCCCTGCAGCACGTCGATACGCTCGCCGCCCCGATGGAAGACCTTGTGGAGTTCGCGAACCGATACCAGGGAATTCGCCATCATTGCACCTTGACCTTGTCGCCGTCCTTGAGCGTCTGGGGACCGTCCACGACCACGCGTTCGCCGGCGGAGACGCCTGAAAGCACTTCTATCTGATCGCCGTTTTCGAATCCAACCTTGATGGCCCGACGTTCGATGCGATCGTTGTTCACCACGAGCACGACCGTCCGTCCTTCGACGGTCCGGAGGGCGGCCTTGGGCACGATCGTCCGGGGAGCGACCTGTGTCGCCTGCTCGGCCGGGTCGTCGTCGCGCAGGAACGACACCTTCACGCCCATATCCGGCAGAATCTTCGGATCGAGCTGATCGAATCCGATCCGCACCTTCACGGTTGCCTTCTGGCGGTCGGCAGATGGAATCGTCGTGATCACATGCGCCGGAATGCGCCAATCCGGGTACGCATCGAGAATCGCTTCGACGCGCTGATCGGAACGCACGCGGTTGATGTAGCTCTCGTTGACGTCGACTTCGATCTCCAGCGACGACATGTCCACGATCGTACAAATCCCGGTCCGCGTGAAGCCGCCGCCGGCTGAGACCGGAGAGATCATCTCGCCGGGCTGTGCGTCCTTCGTGATCGCGATGCCGCTGAACGGCGCGCGCACGACCGTGTCGTCGAGATAGGTCTTCTGCAACGTGACCTGCGTCTCCGCGACGATGACCTGTTGCTGCGCGTAAGCGATGCGGGCCTTCAACGAATCGACATCCGACACAGCCTGGTCCAGCTCCGCTTTGCCGACGACGTTCTCCTTGAGCAGCTGCTGACGCCGGTTGAGCGTCAACTCGGCCTGCTGCAACCGCGCCTGATCCTCTGCGGCGCTCTTTCGCGCCGCCGCAAGCTGCGCTTCGGCGTACGCCAGCGAGGCACGGGCCTGCGTGTCGTCGAGGTGAGCCAGCACCTGCCCCTGTTTCACGGGATGCCCTTCCTCGACGAGGACGTCACGGACCTTTCCGGTGACCTTTGACGACACCGTCGCGCGCGTCCGTGCCGTGACATAGCCCGATGCATTCAGAACAGATCCGGGTCCCGACTTCCCACCCGCGCTCGCGGCCGTCACCGGCGCAACCTTGACGGGCGCCGCCTGGAGGCGCGCGGACCAGAACCAGAATCCTCCGACAGCGAGCAGAATGACGACCAGGATGCCGACGACGACGGACGTCGTTCGACGTCCGCCTCCGCGCTCCTCCTGGGGGATCCGCAACGCCGACAGCTCGCGAGACAGGTCTGCCATTACCTAAAGACGGAAAGCCAAATAATAAATGGTAAACGAAGAACGACGGAGGGCAC
>Ga0114129_10005069_pt1 | contig 18542 bp, 20 predicted proteins | sample RhiMetdeltSRZDD1_FD_80071 | JGI IMG/M metagenome (GOLD analysis project Ga0114129, IMG submission 80071) | Populus rhizosphere microbial communities from Tennessee, USA - Rhizosphere MetaG P. deltoides SRZDD1 (version 2) (version 2) | ecosystem: Host-associated > Plants > Roots > Rhizosphere >...
AGCGCGCCGGATCCGACCGGCACGACGATGTGATGCGGGAGCGTCCAACCGAGCTGCTCGGCGCACTCGAAGAGAACTGTCTTGCTGCCCTCGGCGTAGTACGGACGCAGCGTGAAGTTGACGAAGCCCCAGCCGTACTCGTCGGCGAGCCGACCACACAGACGATTCACCGCGTCGTACGGACCCTTTACGCGAACTACCGTTGCGCCATACGCGGCCGCGCTCGCGATCTTTTCGGGCTCGATGTCAGCCGGCACGAATACGAATGCGCGAAGGCCGTTGCGCGCCGCGGCCGCCGCGACCGCTCCCGCGAGATTGCCGGTCGACGCGCACGCGATCGTGTCGAGCCCGAGCTCGAGCGCGCGCGCGAGCGCGACCGACACCGGACGGTCCTTGAAGGAAAGCGTTGGATTGCGCGTGTCGTCCTTCAGAAGGAGGTGCTCGATACCGAGCGCGCGGCCGAGGCGATCCGCTTCGATGAGTGGCGTCCAGCCCACGGGCCAGTGCGTCGCGGGCGCCGAGACGGGCAGGAGCGGCGCGTAACGCCAGAGCGACTGCGGTCCACGCTCGATGTCGGCGCGGAGCGTCTCAGTGTCGAAGATGCTGAGGTCGTACTCGGGTTCGATCGGTCCCAAACACTCGCCACACACGTAGCGCTCGTCGGCGGGCTGTAGCGCGTCGCACGCACGACAGCGCAGCCCGCGGAGTGCGGTGATCTCCTTCAGTGTCGTCGCCATGTCCGTTCTCCTCTCAAAATCAAAAAGGCCTCCCGAACGGGAGGCCTCGAATGCCGAAGGTGCGCGAAGACGGGTCGGGCTCAGCCTCCCAAACGCGTAGCGGGCCCCGCCATGGGGGCCATCGGCATGGACATGGAGATCCGCTGAGTCATCTCCCGAGACCGTAGCGACGAGCGCATACCCACGTCAACCGGTCGACGAGGCGTCGGGCAGGTTGCACAAGGTTCGTACACTGGCGGTCTTCAAAGGGGAGGGCGGATCACGTGAGCTTTCAAGACAAGACCTTGACCTGTCGCGACTGCGGCCAGGAGTTCATCTGGACGGCCGGCGAGCAAGAGTTCTATGCCTCGCGAGGACTGCAGAACGCACCAAGCCGTTGCCCGGCCGATCGCGCCGCGCGTCGCGCGGGCGGCGGTGGCGGCGGGGGTGGCGGTGGCGGATACGGCGGCGGTCAGCGCGAGATGTTCAGCGCGGTCTGCAGCAACTGCGGCAAGGAAGCGCGTGTGCCATTCCAGCCGCGCGGCGACAAGCCGGTGTACTGCTCCGACTGCTTCGAGCAGAAGCGACCGCCGAGGAACGCGTACTAGCCGAAGCTCTCAACCAGAGCCTCGCGCCCAGTCGGCATAGTCCAAGAAGTCGATATCGCCGGGAGAGTGCCCGAGCTGCGTGAGAAGCTGCGCTGACTCGGCGCGGTGCTGTTGGCTGTGCGTGACCATGTGAAGCAAGTAGAACCAGATCGGGTACTGCTCCTTCGGGTCGAGATCTGCGCCGGCTGCGAGCGTCTTGTCGTCGAGGGTCGCGATCCAGGCGCGCATCTCGGCCTCGTCGCGCTTCCAGTGTTCCGTAAGCGCCGCCACGTTGCGGTAGTCCGTGGTCGCGAGCGTTTTCCGCCACTCATCCTCGGGGCGCCGTTGCAGACGCAGCCGCCAGCTGCACTCGACATCGAGGGTGTGCACGAGCGTCGCGCGAAGATCGCGCCCAACGATGACCGAACGCAGCGTGAACTGCGCATCCGTGAGACGCGCGGCGGTCGCGAGGATCCGGCGCTGCGCCCAGTAGTTGAAGTCGAAGAGGGTCGCGAGCTCCCGCTGGCGCATCAGGCGATGCTAGCCGCACGTACGATGGTGCCATCGAGACGATCTGGCGCCCGAGCGAAGAAACGATCGACCGCGCGAATATCACGCGCTATCTGGAGTGGCTCGCGCGGCATCGCGCTCTGAGCTTTGCGGATTACCAAGAGCTCTGGCGCTGGTCGGTCACCGACCTCGAGGCCTTCTGGTCGTCCATCTGGGAGCACTTCGGTGTGCGTTCAAGCCGGCGCTACGAGCGCGTGCTCGCGCGGGACACGATGCCCGGCGCGTCGTGGTTCCCCGGCGCCGAGCTGAGCTATGCGGAGCATGCGCTCGCGCGACGCGACGATCATCCGGCGCTCATCGCACGCTCAGAGACGCGCGGGCTCGAGGTTTCCACGACGGTGACGTACGCGGACCTTGCGCGGCAGGTGGCGGCCGTCCGCGCCGGACTCGTGCGGCTCGGCGTTACGCGCGGCGATCGGGTCGTCGCCTATCTGCCGAACATCCCTGAAGCGGTCGTCGCGCTGCTCGCGACGTCGAGCCTCGGCGCGATCTGGTCGAGTTGCTCGCCGGACTTCGGCACGCGCGCTGTCGTTGATCGATTCGGCCAGCTGGACCCCAAGGTCCTCTTCGTCGTCGACGGATATCGCTACGGTGGACGCGACTTCGACCGCACGCGCGAAACAGAAGACATCGAGCGCTCGATGCCGAGCCTCAAAGCGACCGTGGTGCTCCCCTACCTCCGACCGGACCTGACGCCAGCGCGAACGCAAACGCGGATGTCGTGGGCGGAGCTCGCTTCCCAGTCGGCGCAGCTCGAGTTTGTCCAGCTGCCCTTCGAGCATCCGCTCTGGGTGCTCTACACGTCAGGCACCACCGGTCTCCCGAAGGGACTCGTGCACAGCCAGGGTGGGATCCTCCTCGAGCACCTCAAGTCACTGGCCCTCCACCAGGATCTCGGGATGGACGACCGCTTCTTTTGGTTCTCGACGACCGGTTGGATGATGTGGAACTACAACGTTGGCGTCCTGACACTGGGTGGAACCGCCGTGCTGTTCGACGGCAGTCCGGCCCATCCCGACATGGAGACGCTTTGGCGTTTCGCCGCGGACGTCGGCGTTACGTATTTCGGCGTGTCGGCCGCGTTCATCCAGGCCTGCATGAAGGCGGAGGTATCGCCCCGCCGCGCCAACGATCTGAGTCGCATTCGCGGGGTGGGCTCGACCGGCGCGCCACTTTCGCCTGAGGGGTTCACCTGGATCATCGAAGCGATCGGCCGACCACTCCCAGTGGGCAGCATGAGCGGCGGTACGGATGTCTGCACGGCGTTCGTCCAGTCGTGTCCGCTCCTGCCGGTGCGCGCCGGCGAGCTGCAGTGCGCGGCGCTCGGCGCGAAGGTCGAGGCGTACTCGCCGGAGGGGAAGCCCGTCATCGGCGAGGTCGGCGAGCTGGTCATCACGCGACCGCTGCCCTCGATGCCGGTGTACCTCTGGAACGATCCCGACGGCGCTCGCTATCGCGCGAGCTACTTCGACGTCTTTCCCGGCGTGTGGCGTCACGGCGATTGGATCCGCTTCAACGCCGATGGCTCATCGGTGATCTACGGCCGCTCCGACGCGACGCTGAATCGCGGCGGCGTTCGCATGGGCACGAGCGAGTTCTACCGGATCGTCGAGCAGCTGCCCGAGATAAAGGACAGCCTGGTGGTCGAGGTGGGCGGTGAGAACGCGGAGCTCGTGCTGTTCGTCGTGCTCGCATCGAACGCGAAGCTCGACGACGCGCTGCGACGCCGCGTCAACGACACGCTGCGGCGCGAGCTGTCGCCGCGTCACGTGCCGGATCGCATCTTGGACGTGCCCGAGATACCAAAGACGCTCAACGGCAAGAAGCTCGAGGTCCCCGTCAAGCGCCTGCTCATGGGGCAGCCGCTTGCGGGCGCGGTCAGCGAGGGCGCGGTCGCGAATCCGGCGAGCCTCGGCGTTCTCGTCGAGGCGTACCGGGGAGCTGCTCCGGCGTCGCGCTAACTCGCGATGCGCTCCAGTGCCTGACGTCCAAGGAGCGCGAGGTGAAGCGCCAGGCGATCGTCCGCGCTGCTGAGCTTCGCGCCGGTGAGCTGACCGATGCGACGCAGCCGCTGGCGCACCGTGTTCCGGTGGAGGTACAGCTCGCGCGCGACGCCGTTGACGCTGCCATGCAGCTTGAGATACGCCTCGAGTGTGCGCACGAGATCGGCGTACCGGTCGTCATCGGCGAGGGGGCCGAGCACGCGCTCGGCGAATGCCTCGATGTCGCTCTCCGGCTGGCCCAGCACGAAGCGATACGGACCGAGGTCCTCGAAGTGCGTCGTCTTCGCCTTGCCACCGTTCGTGCGCACGAGCGAAACGGCTTGCTCCGCCTGGAGGAGCGCGAGATGCGCGCCCGTCGCTCCGCGCTTCGGACCCGAGACGGCGACCGAGAGCTGGTCGTCCTCTGCATCCTTGGAGACGCGACGGCGCAGCCGCTCCCCTTCGCTGCGCGCGTCGATGTCCTCATCCACTTCGAAGACCGCCGCCACAACGTCTGAGCGTGTCCGCACGACCCTCGCGTCGGCCGGCGCCGCTGCGGTCACCGCGGTCCGCAGATGCCCGTTGGCGATCCTGCTCGAGAAGGCGATCGCCAGATATCTCGTGTCACTCATCTCTTTCCTCCCTAGAAATCAAAAGGCCTCCCGTGTGGGAGGCCGGTGCTGAAACGCTGAGAACGGGTCTGCGAGCTAGCTGCCGCCTCCCAAACCGTGGTCGCCCATCGCACAGACGCAGGTGCAATGGGCTTCGGGCATGGCCATGGCGCAGCAGCGATAAAGCATCTGTGATGAAGTTAGTGCCAGACCAGCGCCACGTCAACGGTTCTGCGAGGATTGCCGGCATCCCATGAGCCCCTCTTTCCGCCTCGCCGTAATCGCCGGCGACGGTATCGGCCCCGAGGTCATCCGCGCGGCGCTGCGCGTTCTCGATGCGGCTGAGCAGCGCTTCGGGTTTTCCACGGTGCGCGAGGAATTGGGGTGGTCCTCGGCGCGTTATGTAAGCTGGGGCCGGCCCGTCACGCCCGGGGATATCGACGGCCTGCGCTCCTTCGATGCCATCCTCTTCGGTGCGATCGGCGATCCGCGCGCCCCTCGCGGCGTCGTCGAGCGGGACGTCATCCTTGGCATGCGGCGCCAGCTCGACCTCTACGTCAACCTCCGCCCGATCGTCGCGTACGACGACCGGCTCGTTCCGCTCAAGGGCAAGCGCGCTGAGGACATCGACCTCGTCGTCGTGCGCGAGAACACCGAGGACGTCTACACGCAGACCGGCAAGATCACCGGGAGCGGCAAGGACGAGGTCGCGGAGGTCCCGATGCGCTTCACACGCCCGGGCATCGAGCGCGTTGTCCGCTACGCGTTCGAGCTCGCGCGAACGCGGCCCGATCGGCATCTGACGCTCGTCGACAAGGCGAACGCGATCCCCGTGCAGGAGCTCTGGCGGCGGATCTTCGACGAGATCGGCGAGGAGTTCGCCGACGTGACGCGCGACGCGATGTACGTCGATGCGGCCTGCATGTGGCTCGTGCTCCGACCGGAGCAGTTCGACACGATCGTCACGACGAACCTCTTCGGCGACATCATCACTGACCTCGGCGCCGCGATCTGCGGCGGCCTGGGCGTTGCTGCCTCGGGGAACATCAACCCCGGCAAGGTCTCGATGTTCGAACCGATCCATGGGTCGGCACCGAAGTACGCGGGCAAGGGGGTCGCGAGCCCGATCGGCGCGATCGGTGCCGTCGCGCTCATGCTCGAGTACCTCGGCCAGAGCGAGGCGAGCCGCGCCATCGAAGACGCGGTACGCGCGGGACTGCAGAGCAGCCGCATCAAAGGAGTCGAGGCCGGAAGCCAGAAGACCGAGGAGGTCGCGAACATCGTCGCGATGGCCGTCGCCGGTTGACCACGCGATGAGCGAGACAGTGCACGACACGATCGTCGCTGGGCTCGGCGCGCACGGCAGCGCGGCGGCGTATCACCTCGCGAAGCGTGGACAGCGCGTGCTCGGATTCGATCGATTCGCTCGTGGCCACACGCTCGCGTCATTCGGTGGGATGTCGCGGATCATTCGCCTCTCCTATTACGAGCACCCCAGCTATGTGCCGCTGCTCAAACGCGCGTGGGACCTCTGGCGCGAGCTCGAGCGCGAAAGCGGAGAGACGCTGCTGACGCAGACCGGCGGCGTGTACATGGGACCACCGGCGGGCGAGCTCGTATCGGGAGCGATAGCGAGTGCGCGGATGCACGACCTCGCCCACGAGGTGCTCGACAACGCGGAGCTGACGCGACGCTATCCGCTCTTCGAAATCGACCGCGACTGGATCGGACTCTTCGATGCGCAGGCTGGCTGGCTCGCCCCGGAGCGTTCGGTCGAAACGCATCTCCGTCTCGCCGAGCGGCACGGCGCGACTCTCCGCTTCGCCGAGCCCATCGAACGCTGGGAGCGCGACGGCGACGGCGTACGGGTGTTCTCGGCGAATGGCAGCTATCGCGCCCGGCATCTGGTGATCGCCGCGGGCTCGTGGCTCTCGCGTCTGCTCCCGCAGCTCGCGCCGCATCTGTGGGTCGAGCGCAACGTCCTCTTCTGGTTCGAGCCTCGGGGCGAGCTCGACGCCTTCGCAAACCTGCCCGTCTACATCGTCGAAGACACCGACCGCATGTACTACGGATTCCCGTACGACCCGGGCAACGGGCTCAAGATGGCGGGCCTCCACTTCGGCGACCGCGTCGACCCGGACACCGTCGACCGCGAGCCGAGCGCCCGAGACGAGGAGCGCGTGCGCACCTGGCTGCGTCGACGGATGCCGCTCGCGAACGGCGAACGGCGTCGGGCGCAGGTGTGCCTGTACACGAACAGCCCGGACGGACAGTTCATCATCGACCGCGAGGGGCCTGTGACGTACGCGTCGGCGTGCTCGGGTCACGGCTTCAAGTTCGCCAGTGCCGTTGGTGAGATCCTCGCGGACCTGGCGATCTCGGGCCGTTCGTCGCTCGATATCGGCTTTTTGTCCAGCGACCGCCTCGCGAGTGGGACAATTACGGCATGAAAGAGATCGTTCTCGTCGACGGCGCGCGCACTCCATTCGGCACGTTCGGAGGTGCGCTGCGCGAGACCTCGGCGACGGATCTCGGCGTCATCGCGGCGAAGGGCGCGCTCGAGCGCTCGAAGGTCGACCCGAAGCAGATCGACCAGGTCATCTTCGGCAACGTGCTCCAGACCTCGGGCGACGCGGTCTACCTCGCGCGCCACATCGGTCTGAAGAGTGGTGTCCCGATCGACGTCCCCGCGCTCACGATCAATCGGCTGTGCGGCTCGGGCCTTCAGGCGATCCTGCTCGCGGCGCAGGAGATCCAGCTCGGGCAGGCCGAGTTCGTCCTCGCCGGTGGCACGGAGAACATGAGCATGGCCCCACACCAGATCCGCGGCGCACGCTGGGGTCTCTCGCTCGGTGAGCAGAAGCTGGAGGACTACCTCTGGGTCGCACTCATCGACTCGTACAACGGCCTCGGCATGGCGAATACGGCTGAGAACCTCGGTCGCAAGTACGGCATCACGCGCGATCAGGCGGACGAGTTCGCCGAGCGGAGCCATCGGCTCGCCGCGAAGGCGCGCGAGGACTGCCGCTTCTCGAAGGAGATCGTCCCGGTCGAGGTCAAGCAGAAGAAGGGCACCGTGATCGTCGACAAGGACGAGCACATCCGCCCGGACACGACGCGCGAAGGTCTCGCGAAGCTCGTCGCCCGATTCGAGAAGGGCGGCACCGTAACTGCCGGCACTGCGTCCGGCATCAACGACGGCGCCGCGGCGATGGTCGTCGCGTCGGCGGAGGCCGCCGCGAAGGCGGGTCTCAAACCGATCGCGCGCATCGTCTCAGGCGGAGTGTGCGGCGTCGACCCCGACATCATGGGCATCGGACCCGCGCCCTCTTCGCGTCAGGCGCTCGGCCGCGCGGGCAAGAAGGTCGGCGACATGGACCTCGTGGAGATCAACGAGGCCTTCGCGACGCAGTACCTCGCGGTCGAAAAGGAACTTGGTCTCGACCGGAGCAAGACGAACGTGAACGGCGGGGCGATCGCGCTGGGTCATCCGCTCGGCGCGTCGGGCGCGCGGCTCGCGCTCACGCTCGCGTACGAGCTGCGCGAGCGCGGGGGTAACTACGGGCTCGCATCCCTCTGCATCGGCGGCGGCCAGGGCATCGCGGCGATCATCGAGCGCGTCTAACGTTCGCTTCGCATCGGCTCGAGGCTATTGACCACCCGAATGAGATCGACGAGTTCGAGATCGGGATCGTACGAGATCACAGCGTAGAACGCCCCAGACTCCATCCACCACAGCTCCCGCACAAACTCTGGAAGTTGCGGTGGTGGTACGAGGTCCGTTCGCGGGACGCCGCTGCGCACGTGCACTGTCGTGCCGCGTGCGTCAACGCTGGTCTCCACCAGACCGTCGACTGGTTTTGGATCGTCGAACGCTCCGAGCTGCCCGTACAACTCGAACGCGGCGCATGATCTGCCGTCGGGCAGGAGGCGGCCCCGGTACTGGACGTAGTAGCCGGAGGTACTGGTTCGGCTCGGAGTCGCTCCGGTCCCTACGAGGGCCCAAGGTGACGGGCACTCCACGGAGCCACGGAATTCGGATGGGATCCATGTCGGGCGAAGCACGACAAGATCGGACGCAACTGCGAAGCGAGTGATCCTCCACTCCTTGTCCTCGGCGACAGCGAACGCGTCGCCGCCGGCCGCGGGAACAGCGCGTGGCTCGACGCGGAGGGCGCCGATCGTCATGCCGACCACGATGATGAGGGCGGCCGCCACGCCGACCAGCACGATCGTTGACCCGTGCTGTGTCGACTGACGCTCGCGGGTCCATCGCGACTCCGGCGGGAGGGGCATGCGATCCGTGGCTTGCCGAAGCGCACTCACGATCCACTGCTCAGACGGTGTCGTCATTCCCGAACCTCCATGTGGCGGCGCAGCGCCGCGATCGCCTGGGTCGTCGTCGCCGAAACCGTCCCGCGCGCGATCCCGAACAGCTCGGCGGTCTCCTCCTGCGAGAGGCCGACGACGTAGCGGGCAACGACGATCTGACGCTGGCGGAGTGGCAGTCTGCGCAGCGCGGCCAGCACTTCGAGCGGTGTGTCGAGCAGGCTCGGCGCCTCGCGATCGGTGAGCAGCGTCCACGGCAATAGGATCCGTTCGCGAAGCCGCCGACCGCGCCAGGCTCGCGATGCGACGACGTAGATCCAGCCGTCGACCGAAGCCACGGGCTGATCCGCGCGGCGCTCGAGACCCTTAACGAACGCGTCCTGAAGTGCGTCCTCGGCCTCATCCGGTCGCGCGCCGAGCGCGCAGAGGCCGCGGTAGACGCGAGGGAACGCACTGCGGTAGGCGGCCTCCCACCGCACGCGTTCGAGTGCGGTGTCCACAGCGATCGCGGTCATGTCCTGAAGAGTAGAAACAGGGGTAAAACGCTTAGTGCGGCGCGTGCGGAGTCCGCTCGTTAACTCTCTGTAAGACCGCTCGAAACCCGGCTATGGCCGGGAGCCACACGTCGTTTCTCCGGAAAACATCTCTGGAGGAATGACATGGCGAAACGCATCAGCATCTTCCTTGCGACCGCGATCCTCGGTACGACGCTCATGGGCTCCGCGGCATTCGCCGCCGTGCCCGTGTCCAACTCGGCCACGATCACCGCCGTCGCGGCGGAAACCGCGTGGACCGCCACCGAAGACGGAACGCAGCCTGAGCGCGACCATCACCGCCGCTTCTGCCTGAAGCTGAACGCGGTCCTCACGCGTCTTGTCGAGCAAGGCGTCATCACTCGCGAGCAGAAGCAACGCATCCTCGATGCGCTCAACTGCCTGCCATCGACCACCGACCGACCCTCAACGACCAACCCGCGGCCCTCGACCACGCGACCGACCGCGAACCGCACGACCGCCGCGAACTAACGAGCCGGAGTGATCGCGCAGCGATCGCTGCGCGATCACTACCTTCGGCGGATAGCCGCCAGCCCCGCGATCAGCGGACCGGGATCGGCGGCTTTCATCAACGCCGTTCCCACGAGCACCGCGTCGACACGATCGGGGAGGCGACGCGCGTCTTCGACGGTGGCTATCCCCGACTCCGCCACAAGGATCTGATCGTCACGCGCCAGCGCGTGAAGCTTGCGAACGCGATCCAGATCGATCTCGCTCGGGTCACGAAGGTTGCGCGCGTTCACTCCAACGACGCGAGCGCCAGCTCTCGACGCGAAGTCGACGGCACGTTCGAACGCCGCCGGGTCGTGGGCCTCGACCAGCACCCCGACGTCGAACTCGGCCGCGCGTTTGGTGATCCGGTCAAGGTCGCGCTCATCGAGCGCGTCCGCGATGAGGAGCGCCGCATCGGCACCGGCGTGGCGCGCTTCGAGCACCTGGTACTCCGTGACGACGACGTCCTTGTAGAGGACGGGCACGTCCACCGCATCGCGGACGGCCTCGAGATCACGCAGCGAACCGCCCCAATGCTTGGGCTCTGTCACCACCGATATCGCGGTGACGCCAGCGGCGACATAGGCGCGGGCGAGCTGCGCGACATCCACATCTGCGCCGAGCACTCCGCGCGCGGGCGACACACGCTTCACCTCCGCGATCACGCCGAGCCGGCCATCGCGCTTCGCTTTCAGGAGCGCGCTCGTGAACGCGTCGGTCGCGCCATCGGTGCGCAGCTTCTCGAGCGTGCCCGCCGCGCGAGCCCGCGCCCAGAGGTTGTCGCGCATGTTCGAGAGGACCTCCTCTTCGCTCACGCGCGGCTTGGTCTCCATCACGTAGGCCTTGCGCTCCGCGCTCACCTGTTCGAGGAAGTCCGTCATCGCGGCGATGCCATGGCGCTAGCGGAGGTCGGCCCAGGTGAACAACACCGTGAACGCGCGACACCACACGACCACCGACTTGTAGTCGGCGAGCGGCGTGCCGGCCGGCAGCTCGTAGTTGAACGAGCCGTTCGTCGCCTTGAGCCCGCCGAGGTAGAGGTCGCGACTCCCGTCATACGCCCCGCCCATCCCGCGCGCGAGATACACGTGCAGATCGGGTCCGTTCTGGATCGCGACGTTGTCGAAGCGCAGATACGTCTTGCCGTCGAGCTCGATGAGCGACACCGGACCCGTGCCGCGATGCAGATCATCGACGCGCTGCAGCTGACCCATGGAGAGCACCTTCGGTCCGGCGGGCGCGACGGTCGGCGCGGTCTTCGCCGTGGCCGCGGTCGGCGCCCCAGCGGTCGGCGCCGCGGCGGTCGCCGTCGCGCGAGCCGGGAGGTCCTCGCTCAGGGTCGTCGTCAGGAACAGCGGTGAGATCGTCCACCAGCCGAACGCGCCGGCTGCGACGAGCGCGACCGCGAGCGCGGCCTGGGCGACACGGTTGGCGCGCAATGCGGCAAGCACCTCTTTGAAGTCTAGGTGCGGGCGTGGTCCCATCTGCACTCCGGCCGTGACAGACCGCGCGCGAGTGCCTAGCCTGCGCCGATGGGGAGTCCCTTTCGCGAGCCCGTCCTGGCGCCGCCGCGCGGTTTCCGCGACATCCTCCCGACAGAGGCGCGCGAGCTGCGCGCGATCGAGCGCGCGCTCTCCGAGACGTTCGCGAGCCACGGCTACGTGCCGATCGAGCCGCCGATGGTGGAGCACGTCACGCCCGACTCCGGCCCCGAGCGCCACCGGTCCATGCAGTTCCTCGACCGCGACGGCAGCCTCGTAGCGCTCCGTCCGGACATCACCACCGCGGTCGCGAGGCTCGTCGCGCAGCGGTACCGCGACGCCGCGGGCGCCCTGCGCCTCTCGTACTTCGCACCAGTGTTCCGCGAGGAGCCTGCGATGCTCGGAGCCGAGCGCCAGCACGACCAGGCCGGTGTGGAGCTCGTCGGACCGTCGGGACCGCTCGCCGACGCCGAGGTGCTCGCGCTCCTCGCCGAGTCGCTCGCGCGCTGCGGGCTCCGTGACGCGACGATCGAGATCGGTCACGTCGGCCTCGTCCGCCGCGCCTTCGCCGAGCTGAGCGACGACGACAGCGCGCCGGTCATGGAGGCGCTGCGAGCGGGTGACCACGTCGGTGCGTTCCACCGCGCGGCCAATGCGGGCATGCGCGAGGATGGGCTCGCGCGCGCGCGAAGGGCGCTGGCAGCGCGAGGCCCTGACATCGAGAGCGTCGACATCGAAGGCATCGAAGAGCTTCGCGAGGTGATCCACCTCGGACGCGATCTCTTCGCCGGCGAACCGCTCTGGGGCATCCCGAACCTCTCGCTGGTGCCCGAGCTCCCCTACTACACCGGCGTGGTCTTCGAGGCGCTGCATCCGAAGAGCGGCTTTCCGATCGCGACCGGCGGACGCTACGACCTGCTGCTCGGCGCGTTCGGCACGCCGCGCCGCGCGACCGGGTTCGCGATCAACGTGCCTCGACTCCACCTCGCCCTGTTCGAGTCGGGTTGGCGGCCGGAGCGCGAGCGGACACTCGTCGCGCTGAGTCCCGCGGGCACGCGCGAGACCGCGCAGCTTGCCGCGAGTCTTCGCGCGCGCGGACTCGTCGTAGCGATCGGCGCGGTCGCCGAGCGCGCCGGCCTGGAGATCATCGAGTCGACCGTGGTCGACCGCGATCGGGTCCGCCTGGCGGATGGTCGCGTCATGACCGCGGAAGACCTCGCGCGCGAGCTGACATGACGCCGCTTCGCTTCGCGCTCGCACAGGGCGTGCTGCTCGCCGATGCGCTCACGGCGCTGCGCACGGTCGGCCTCGATGTGTCGAGGCTCGGCGAGGACAGGCGACTCCTCGTACCGAGCGGCGACATCGAGTATGTCCTCGCGCGACCGAGCGACATCGCGACCTACGTCGAACGCGGCGCGGCGGATCTCGGAATCGTCGGCAAGGACGTGCTTATGGAATCGGCCGCGCGCGTGCTCGAGCTCGTCGACCTCCGCTTCGGAGCGTGCCGCTTCGTCGTCGCGGCACCACGGGACGCGCTCGAGCGCTCGCTCGACGAATACCGGCATCTCGGGAGCCTCGAGGTCGCGACGAAATACCCGCGCGTCGCCGAAGAGCATTTCCGCCGGCGCGGTATCCAGGTCGAGATCGTGAAGGTCGCCGGTTCGGCGGAGCTCGCACCGCAGGTCGGCCTCGCGGACTGGATCGTCGACCTCGTCGCGACCGGCGCCACGCTCGCCGCGAACGACCTCGCGGTCGTCGAGGAGATCGCGACCAGCACCGCGCGCCTCATCGCGAATCCTTCCGCGTACCAGCTGCGCCGGGAAGAGATCGCCCCTCTCGCCGAGCGCCTCGCGTCCTGGGCGGCCGGGCGATGAGGGCGAAGGCTCTCAGCTCGCTGCGCGCCGACATCGCAAGCGCGCGCCGCGGGGGCGCTTTCGCGCCGCGCGAACGCACCGCGGCGGAAGCGATCGTCCGCGCCGTGCGACGCGACGGAGATGCGGCTGTCCTCCGGACCGTGCGCAAGTTCGATCGACCCGCGGCGCGTTCACGCGACCTCGTTCTCGATTCGCGGACGATCCGGCGTTTCGCACGTGCGTGCCCACGCGACACGCGGCGCGCGCTCGACCTGGCGTATGCGCGTATCCGCGAGTTCCACGATCGGCAGCGCCCGCGCGAATCGGCTCGCCGCGATCGTCGGAGTGACGCGCGCCTCGTCCCCTCGCCGCTCGACCGCGTCGGCGCGCTCGTGCCGCGCGGCGTCGCGGCGTATCCATCGACGGCGCTCATGACCGGCGTGCCATCGCAGATCGCCGGCGTTCGGCAGCTCGTCGTCGCCTCACCGATGCCGAGGGACGGCTCGGTGGATCCGGCGCTCGCGTACGCGCTGGAGCTCGTCGACGCGACGACGCTCTATCGCGCGGGTGGCGCCGCGGCGGTCGCCGCGCTCGCATATGGCACCACGTCACTCGGCCGCGTCGACAAGATCGTCGGCCCCGGAAACGCGTACGCGACCGCTGCGAAGTGGCTTGTCTCGGCCGACGTCGGCATCGATGCGCTCCAGGGTCCGAGCGAGCTCATCGCCGTCGCGTCGAGCGATGCCGACGCGAGCGTGGTCGCGCTCGACCTCCTCGCGCAGGCCGAGCACGGGGCCGGCGCGTTCGCGGCGCTCGTGAGCGACGACGCGGACCTGCTGCGGCGAGTCGTTTCCGCGCTCGCGAAGCAGCGATCCGCGCGGATCTCCCTGTACCGCGCGAAGGACCTGCTCGCCGCGGTGCAGGCCGCGGACGACGCAGCTCCTGAGCACGTCCTGCTCGCGGGCCGCGGCGCCGCCGCTCTGTCCGCGCACGTGCGTCACGCGGGTGCCGTGTTCATCGGCATGCGCTCGGCCGTCGCGTTCGGGGACTATGTCGCGGGAACGAATCACTCCCTACCGACCGGTGGGACGGCGCGATGGTCATCGGCGCTTCGCGTCGACGACTTCGTGCGCTGGACCAGCCGCGTGTCCATGCGCGGCGATCTTCGCGACCTCGCGCGCGCCGGCGCTGCGATCGCCGCGCACGAGGGCATGCGGTATCACGGGGCGTCGATGGAGGCACGCACGTGACCGGGGTGGTGCGCTGATGCCGGCTGCGCGTGGCGCGCGACGAACGCGCCGGACCAAAGAGACGGACGTGCAGGTCCGCTTCAAGCTCGACGGCTCGGGCAAGGCGAGCGTGCGCACGGGTCTGCCGTTCCTCGATCACATGCTCGAGCTCTTCGCCGTGCACGGCCTCTTCGACCTGGCGGTCAAGGCGACCGGCGACATCGAAGTCGATCAGCACCACACCGTCGAGGACATCGGCCTGGTGCTCGGCGCCGCGATCGACGAGGCCCTCGGCGACCGGAAGGGCCTGGTCCGCTACGCATCGCTCGAGGTGCCGATGGACGAATGCCTCGTGAGCGTCGCGCTCGACCTCGGAGGCCGGCCGTACTTCGCGCACGATCTCACGCCGAAGACCCGGATCGTCGGCTCCTTCGACTCGACGCTCGTGCCGGACTTCTTCATCGCCATGGTCCAGGGCGCACGCTGCACGCTCCACCTCACGCAGCTGCGCGGCGGCAACACGCACCACCTCCTCGAGGCCACGTTCAAAGCGTTCGGGCGCGCGCTCGACGCCGCGTCGCAGCGCGATCCGCGCCGGAAAGGCGTGCCGAGCTCGAAGGGCCGCATCGGGTGATCGCCATCGTCGACTACGACGTCGGCAACCTGCCCAACATCGAGCGCGCTCTGCGCCGCGCGGGCGCGAAGGACGTCCGCGTCACGCGTTCGCACGCTGAGATCCTCGCGGCGCAAGCGGTCGTCCTTCCCGGCGTGGGTCACTTCGGGCACTGCGCGCGCGAGCTGCGTCGATTGGGACTCGACGCGATGATCCGGATCGCGCACGACCGCGCGATCCCGATCCTTGGCCTGTGCGTCGGGATGCAGCTCTTCTTCGAGGCGAGCGAAGAGGATCCCGGAACTGCCGGCCTCGGTCTGATGCGCGGCCGCGTGCGCCGTCTGCGCGGCGACGTCCGGATCCCGCACACGGGGTGGAACAGCGTCCGCGTCGCCCGCGCGCACCCGTGGCTCGTCGGCGTCCCCGACGGCGCGTACTTCTACTTCGTCCATTCCTACGCGGCGGAACCGGCGGATGCGAGCGCGGTCTTCGGGACCGTCGAACACGGCCAGACCCTCACGGCGGTGGTCGCCGCCCCGGGAATGCTCGGCCTGCAGTTCCATCCGGAGAAGAGCGGCGCCATCGGCACGAACGCCCTCGCGTCGTTCGTCCGCGCGACGGCGGCGTGAGCGCGTGCTGGCTCGTCGGATCATCCCCTGTCTTGACGTGAAGGACGGCCGTGTCGTGAAGGGCACCCGGTTCGTCGATATCCGCGACGCGGGCGACCCGGTCACCCTCGCCGCACGCTACGACCACGAAGGCGCGGACGAGCTCGTGTTCCTCGACATCACCGCATCGGCGGAGCAGCGGCGCACCGTCATCGATCTGGCGCAGCACGTCGCCGCGACACTCACGATCCCGTTCTGCGTCGGCGGTGGCATCGGATCGGTGGATCTCGCGGCCGCGATCCTCCGCGCAGGCGCGGACAAGGTCGCTGTGAACACCGCGGCGGTGCGGCGGCCGGCGCTCCTGGGTGAGATCGCCGCACGCGCGGGCTCGCAAGCCGCGGTGCTCGCGATCGATGCGAAGCGCCGCGACGACGGCTCGTACGAGGTCTACGTGGAAGGCGGCCGCACGCCGACGGGACTCGACGCCGTCGAGTGGGCGCGGCGTGGGGTCGAGGCCGGCGCGGGCGAGATCCTGCTCACGTCGATGGACCGCGACGGCACGCGTGACGGATTCGAGCTCGATCTCACCGCGCGCGTCGCGGACGCCGTGCGCGTGCCGGTGATCGCGTCGGGCGGCGCGGGCCGACCATCGGACTTCGTGGAGCTGTTCGAGCGCACCGGCGCCGAGGCGGGCCTGGCCGCGTCGATCTTCCACTCTGGCGAGATGGCGGTGGGGGCGCTCAAGGAGGAGCTCGGGCGGCGCGGCGTGAACGTTCGGCCGAGCGCCGAGGCCGTATGACGGAGGAGATCCGGTTCGACGAGCGCGGGCTCGTCCCCGCGATCGTGCAGGACGCCGCCACCGGCGCGGTGCTGATGCTGGCGTACATGGACCGCGAGGCGCTGGACGCGACGCTGCGCACCCGCGAGGTCCACTTCCACAGCCGCTCGCGCGACAAGCTGTGGAAGAAGGGCGAGACGAGCGGCAACGTCCTGCATCTCGTCGAGCTCGTGCCCGACTGCGATGCCGACGCGCTTCTCGTGAAGGTCCACCCATCAGGTCCGGCGTGCCATACCGGTGACGCAACGTGCTTCGGCCCGGTCAACGCGACCGACCTTGGGCGCTTCCTCTCAGAGCTGGCGGCGATGCTGCGTCAGCGGCGCCGCGATCTGCCCGCGGACTCCTACTCCGCGGAACTGTTCAAGTCCGGACCGGACGCGATCGCGGCCAAGCTCGTGGAGGAGGCGGGCGAGACCGCGGCCGCGCTGCGCGGCGAGGGCCGCGAACGGACGATCAGCGAGCTCACCGATCTCCTCTACGTGATGCTGGTCCTCGCGACGCAGGTCGACGCGACGCCGGATGAGATCAGGGCGAGCCTCGAGGAGAAGCGGCGTCAGGCTCCCACTCGTCGAGGCAAGACCGGATCTGACTGAGAGCGGCGACGCGCGCGTCCGGCGTCGGGTCATCCGCTTTCGACACCACATGGCCGCGATCGACCCAGATGGATCGCAGGCCGGCGTTGTGCGCTCCCCGGATATCGCGGGGCAGGCTGTCGCCGATCATCACGGCGGCGTCGGCGGTCGCGCCGATCGCATCGAGCGCGGCCGTGAAGATGCGAGGGTCCGGTTTCCCGACGTCGATCTCGGCGGAGATGACGATCGCAGCGAAGTAGTGCGTGAGCGCGGCACGGGCGAGCTTCTCGCGCTGCACATCGGGCGCACCGTTCGTGACCAGCGCGAGCCGATGGTCGCGCGCGAGATCGTCAAGAACGGCGCCGGCATCTGGATCGACGAGCTCGCCGGCGCGGCGCGCGTGGCGATACACCTCATCGAGATCCACGGCGAGATCGGAGTCCACGACACCGCAGTCGGCGAGCGCGTCGCGCCACACCTCGCGCCGGAAGCCCGGGACGAACTCGCGCAGCGCATGGAGTCCGTCGCCGTCTCCTTTGAACTCGCCCCATAGCCCCTCGCCCCACCAGATGCCCATGCGGTCCGCGTACGCGAGCGTCGGCGCGGCACGCCACAGGTCGTCGGCGATACGAAGGACAGCGGCGAACAGGCGCTCCCGGTCAGCTCGCTCGGCCGCCCGCTCACAGGCGGTGCGTACCGCACCGAAGGTGACCTCATCCTCGAGCAGCAGCGTGTTGTCGAGGTCGAAGAGCAGCGCACGCGCGCTCACGAGCGAAGTCTAGGAAGCCCCGTGTGCAGCCTGCCCGCGTTTCGCGCCCCGACCTGTTCTGGTCGTCTGCGCGCGTGCTACACAGAACGCTCCATGGTGCGCATCGTCCTCACCTGCGTCTGTCTGTAGGCGGCTAGACCGGACCGCGGTCGTCCGCCGCCCCTCTCCACGCGCACCGGCGTCCCAACAACTAAGTGGAGGCAGAAGACAGATGGACCTATCTCGTCGCACCCTCGTGCTCCTCGCCGTCGCGGCGCTTGTCGCAGCCTGCGGCGGCGCCAGCGCGCCATCACCGAGCGCGACGACCCCGCCGGGCGCGAGCGCTGCGGTCGTCGCCGACCCGGCGCTGGCCGAGCTGCGGATCGATTACGCGACCTACTCGCCGCCCTCGCTCGTGCTGAAGAAGCAGGGCTGGATCGAGCAGGCGCTCCCGGGCACCACGATCAAATGGGTGTACTCGGCGGGCTCGAGCAACGCGCTGAACTTCCTGCAGGGCAACTCGGTCGACTTCGGCTCGACCGCGGGATCGGCGGCGCTCCTCTCCCGCGCGAACGGCAATCCGATCAAGGTCGTCTACATCTACGAGCAGCCCGAGTGGACGGCGCTCGTCGTCGGGAAGGACTCGACCGCGAAGGACATCCGCGACCTGAAGGGAAAGAAGATCGCCGCCCAGAAGGGCACCGATCCGTACTTCTTCCTGCTGCGGACGCTCAATCAGGCCGGACTGTCGCAGGCCGA
>Ga0114129_10005070_pt1 | contig 18542 bp, 13 predicted proteins | sample RhiMetdeltSRZDD1_FD_80071 | JGI IMG/M metagenome (GOLD analysis project Ga0114129, IMG submission 80071) | Populus rhizosphere microbial communities from Tennessee, USA - Rhizosphere MetaG P. deltoides SRZDD1 (version 2) (version 2) | ecosystem: Host-associated > Plants > Roots > Rhizosphere >...
GAGGTCCCATGCGCTGAGCGAGCCTGGCGCAAAGCGGTAGCGGTACCGCTTCCCGGTTGCGCTGGCCCTCGCGTGGAAGGACGGCTGCACAGGCCCGGCCGCCGTGAGGCGGGCCGACCCACCGAGGGACAGGCCGAGCAAATCCTGCGCCGCCACTGCTCGCCGAAGGGCGAAACTCGCCACCTGAGCGTCCGCGTGCACCCCCGCGTCGGTCCGGGCAGCGCCGTGCACCACCACCCGCTCGCCGAGCAAGGAGGCGAGCGCGTCCTCGATGGCTGCCTGCACGGTGGTCGCGCCGGGTTGCCGCTGCCATCCCCGGAACGCGGCGCCGTCGTAGGACAAGCGCAAGGCATGGAAACGGCGCTCCATCACGGTCCTTCCGGGCGCTCGACCGGCGACGGGGTGTGTCCGTCGCGCCGCCGCCGCAGTCCTGGCATAGGGGGAGCATGCGGGGCGTGCATGGCGGCGCGGGCTGTCATGTGGCGCTGTGTTTCTGGCGTGATGCATGCCACATCTATAGATTCGGACAGTGGGACTAGCTGTGCCTGCACGGATGGTTGCCGGCCCTCGCGCTGCGCGCGTACACTTGCGTGAAGAGGAGGTGACATGAGCCGGAAGGACAGCCACCACCACGGCAACCTGTCGTGCTCCTTCTGTGGGAAGGGGCAGCGGGAAGTCCGAAAGCTCATCGCCGGCCCCACCGTCTACATCTGCGACGAATGCATCAAGCTCTGCAACGACATCATCGCCGAGGAATCCGAGCGCGAGGAGAACCGGCCCGCGGTCGCGCTCCCCGCGCCGGTCGAGATCAAGACCTTCCTCGACGACTACGTGATCGGCCAGGAGCGCGCGAAGAAGATCCTCGCCGTCGCGGTCTACAACCACTACAAGCGGATCTATTCGCGCAAGCCTTCGCGCACCCGTCCGGGGATGCAGGCAGCGCGGCCGCAGGGTGACGGCGACGTCGAGCTGCAGAAGTCGAACATCCTCCTCATCGGCCCCACCGGCAGCGGCAAGACGCTGCTCGCGCAGTCGCTCGCCCGGTTCTTGAACGTCCCGTTCACCATCGCCGACGCGACCAGCCTCACCGAGGCCGGTTACGTGGGCGAGGACGTGGAGAACATCATCCAGAACCTCCTCCACGCGGCGGACTACGACGTCGAGAAGGCGCAGCGGGGCATCGTCTACATCGACGAGATCGACAAGATCGCCCGCAAGGGCGACACGCCGAGCCCGACTCGCGACGTGGGCGGCGAGGGCGTCCAGCAGGCGCTGCTCAAGATCATCGAAGGCACCCGCGCGAACGTCACTCCGCGCGGCGGCAAGAAATACAACCAGCAGGAGTATATCCAGGTCGACACCACCAACATCCTCTTCATCTGCGGCGGCGCCTTCTACGGGATCGAGAACCTGGTGAAGCGGCGCACCGGAGAGAAGGGGCTCGGCTTCGGCGCCAACGTCAGCTCGAAAGACAACAGGGGAGTCGGCGAGCTCCTCGCGCTGATCGAGCCCGAGGACCTGATCAAGTTCGGGATGATCCCCGAGTTCGTCGGCCGGCTGCCGATGCTGGCGACTCTCGACGATCTCACCGAGGACGATCTCGTCACCATTCTCACGCAACCGAAGAACGCGCTCGTCAAGCAGTACCAGAAGCTCTTCGAGATGGAGCGCGTGAAGCTCAGCTTCACCAAGGAGGCGCTGCGCGCCATCGCGCACGAGGCGATGCGCCGCAAGGCGGGCGCACGCGGCCTGCGCGCCATCATGGAAAACGCGATGCTGGATATCCAATACGACGTGCCGTACCGGGACAGCATCAAGGAGTGCAAGATCACCGAGGGCGTGATCCTGCGCGGCGAGGAGCCCACGCTGCTCTTCGAGAAGGACCGGAAGACGGCGTAGCGAGGCATTCAACCGCTTGCAGGACCCGCGCGGCGCCCACTTCCTTCACGGAAATGGGCGCCGCGGCGTTTCCGGCCTAGAGTGAACCACCGTAGGACTGACGCGTGGGGGGCGGGGGAAGCGGTCGACTTGAAATGTGGGTGGTCCAACCCGTGAACACGGCAGTCCGCCGGACGTCCAAGAGGGCAGGAGGTCGACATGGTCCGCAAGCTCCTGCCGCTGCTGCTCCTCGCCCCGCTCGCGGCGCGGGCGCACTCGGACTGGGACGACCGTGACTGGTCCGGCGACGACGAGTACAGCTGGCAGTACGACACGCCGGCGGCGGCCGATTCCCGCGAAAGCCCCGACCAGTACGGGTACGGGCAGTCCGGCTACGGGCAGGAGGCCTATGGGCAGGAGGCCTACGGACCAGCGGACGAGTACGCCGGTGCGGGCCCCGCGATCGACGATTTCCGCTCCGGTCTCGATTCGTACGGGCGGTGGGTCGACACGCCCGAATATGGCTGGGTCTGGCAGCCGACCCAGGTCAGCGCGCGCTGGCAGCCGTACTGGGACGGCAGGTGGGTGTGGACTACCGCCGGCTGGACGTGGGTCACGGACGAGCCCTGGGGTTGGGCGACCTACCACTACGGCCGTTGGGCGCTCCTCGCGGGAGCCGGATGGGTGTGGCTTCCCGGACATGTCTGGGCGCCGGCGTGGGTCGCCTGGCGCTGGGGCGGCGGATACGCGGGATGGTGCCCGCTCGGTCCGCGCGGCGCCGTCTACGTCGAGCCGCGCACCTGGGTATTCGTCGAGACGCCGTACTTCATGACGCCGGCGCGCCACCACACCGTGCCCATCAGCGTGGTGCGGAGCGTCTGGCCTCGCGTGCAGCCGATGCCCGTCGTGTACCCGAGCCCTCGCGCCGGGCCGCCGCCGCGGGTCGTCGAGCAGCACACGCGCGTACCGGTGCGGGCCATTCCCATCGTCGATTCGCGCGTGCCGGCGGCCTCCGGGTCGGTCGCGTCCGGCGTGGTGACCGTCTGGCGACCGCGCACCGTGCCGTACACGCGGCGCGTCCTTCCGGTGGCGCCCCAGACCGGGCGCATCGATCCGAACGCACGGATCGGTGTTCGCGGAGGCTGGCGCGAGCGCATTCCAGTTGCGCCCCGGCCGGTGACTCCGGGCGCGGCGCAGCCGGCGCGTCCCACCGCGCCCGTAGCGCAGCCCCCGGCGCCCACGGCGCAGCCGGCGCGTCCCATCATCCTGCAACCGGCGACGCCAGTGCCCGAACGCCGTGCGACGCCGGCGCCGCGGGCCGGTCGCGACGAGGGCGAGACGTCCGCTCGGCCACACGTCCAACCGCTGAACGCAGCGCGAGAGCAGGAGAGGAAGTAGATCGGAGGGCGTGAGCCCCCGACGCAAGCGCCTCCTCGTCGCCCTTCGCATCGCGGTCTGGATCGTCGTCATCGCCTGCGTGGCGCTGTTCGCCCGCAATCTGCGCTGGCACGCCGTCCGGGAGGCATTCCGGGCGGCCGAGCCGGTGCTGCTGCTCGTCGCCGTGCTCCTGTGGGTCCCGTGCACCGCCTTGCAAGGAGTCCGCTGGTACAGCCTCGCGCGCGCGGTGAAGCCGGTGCCGCTGACGACGGTCCTCTCCTGCGCCTACGTCGGCTATGCGGCGAGCGCGGTGCTCCCCATGCGCGCCGGCGAGGCGGTCCGGACCGAGCTGCTCGCCCGCTCGGCAGGGCTGTCCCGCGCCGTGGCGCTGGGCACGGTAGCCATCGACCACACCGTGAACGGCACGGTGATGTTCCTCCTCGCGGCCACGCTGCCGCTCTTCCTTCCGGTGCCGGTCTGGACCCGTGTCGTGGTGTGGAGCGGGGTGCTCGTCGCGCTCGCGCTGGTCGCGCTCATGCTGCGGCTCGCGCGCAAGCCCACGCAGCGCCTGCATCCTCCCGGCAAACTGATGGAGCTCGTGCTCCGCGTGCGCGGCGGCCTGGTCGGGCTGCGCAATCCGCGCGCCGCCCTGGGAGCGTATGCGGCAGCGCTGGGTGCGTGGGCGCTCGAAATCGCGACGACCATGGTCGCCCTCGCTGCGTTCCGCCTGCCGCACGGAGTCGCTCCGGCGATGGCGGTGCTGTTCGGAGTCAACCTCGCGCTCGCCATTCCCGCGCCGCCGGCGAACCTGGGCAATTTCGAGCTGGGCGCCGGGTTCGCGCTGGTCGCCCTCGGCGGAGAGCGCGATCATGCCGCGGCGTTCGCGCTGGGCCTCCACGCGCTGCAAGTGCTCCCTACGCTGGTGATGGGCGCGCTGTGCCTGCTGCGCTTCCGCCGCCGCCAGCTCGCCGCGGCCGCGCACGTCGCGGCGCATCCGTCGGAAGTGGAGGAAAGCGGAGAGTCCGAGGTACGCGCGCCTCCGCCGTTGAGAGCGGAATCCGCCTCTCGCGCGTGATGCGCCGGCGGCGGACCAGCGAAATTCAATGGCTCGCGACCACCGCGTCGTGGAACGGGATGGGTGGGGCGGCGGCGGCCGCCGTTGGGACCATCCCGGGCCAGTTCTGCGGTCGTGAGCCGACGGCGCGCGAGATCTCGCGCGCCGTCGCAGCAGGCAATGTGTCGAGCGTGACGAGCACGTCGTCCCCGAAGACCGCGAGCGCGCGAAGCGGCAGAGGGCCTTCGCCCGCGAATGCGCCGGTTCCGCCGACCGCGTCGCGCGCCAATGCCGACGGAAGGATCCCGACCTGGAGCTGCTCGCTGCGCAGCAGCTTGACGGCGTCGCCGGCGGTGCGCACGACGGCTGCAACCGCCTTGGACCGCGGTACTCCGGCAGCGATCGCCTCGGCGACGGCAGCGCAGAGATCGCCGGCGCCGGGCCGCGTCTCGGCGCTCACCACCACGAGGTGCTTGGCGCGGTACGCGTACCACTGCCGGTAGGGCGAGTGGCCGACGAGGAGAACCGCGGCCGCGCCGAGCAGGACGAGGCGGACCCGTCGTTCAGTCATCGTCGTCCGAGTGGTCGAACACGTCGAGCTGCAGGAAGTTCGAGACGACGAAGTTGGGGACGTCGACGAGGTTGCTGATCTTCAGATCGCAGGCGACGCTGCACAGGATGTAGGCCTGCTCCGGCGTCAGCCGGTGGCTGGTAACCAGGAAGTCGATCATCTTCAGCAGCGCGTCCCGCGCGGCGAGCGTGACGTCCTCCGACTGGTTGGCGAGGCTGGCGAGGGCGGGTTTCGGCGGCGAACCCTTCACTTCCAGCCAGTCCTCCTCGATCATCACGTGCCCGGGCGACTTCACCGGCACGCCAATGGTCGCGATGAAATTGTCCGGTTCGAGGTCGCGGAGCACGCCGGGCCGGCTGCTCTGGAACTTCGGCCAGCCGCCGAACGTCGCCGCCGCGCCTTTGCGCAACTCCACCTTGACGGTCACGATCGCGTTCATCTCGATGGCGGTGCCGGAAACCTCGCCGTCGCCTTGTGCCCAGTGGACGTCGCCGACCGACAGCATGCAGCCGTCCACGAAGCAGGGAAACAGCAGCGTGGTGCCCTTCACCATCTGCTTGATATCGGTATTCCCGCCATTCTCCCGAGGCGGAATGGTCCGGAGGCACCGCTCGCGGAACGTCCCTGCCGTGCCGCACAGTTTGGCGGGAACGGCGTCGTGCGGCTCCGGCGGCAGCACGAAACCTCCTGCCTTGCTGAGCTGGTCTTCACGAGCAAACGCGGTCTCGATCTCCGGCAGACCCAGCTCTACCCCAATCGTGCCGGCAAATCCGTGCAGCGGGAGCCTGACGCCGGGCAAGTCTCGCGACGTCGCGAAGCGCGCGTGATGCGTCGTCCCGACGCGACCCAGTTCCCAGTGGACGATGAAGGGCTTTGTGAAAACGTCGCGCAGGAACCCGAACCCCGGCACCGCGACCGTGTACCCGAACTGATCGGGGCCGGGGACGACGTCGATCATCGTGACCGCAAGGACGTCACCGCGCTTGGCGCCGTTGACGAACAGCGGTCCGGTGAGCGGATGGATGAGGTTCAGGTTGGCCGCCGCAACGGTGGCTGCCGTAGAGGTGCGGTTGAACGGGTTGTCGAAGGCGTCTCGCGTCTCGAAGATCACCGTGTCGCCAGGGTTCGCGCTGGCGGCAGCCTCGATCGCGGGATGCCAGCGGTTGTGGCAGGTGCCGAGAGGCTCCTGCGCGCACGGAACGGGCACGTTGTTGATGCGCGTGACGGGAATCTTCACCTGCTTCGCTGCGGAGGGCGCGGACGACACCGCGACCAGCACGGAAGCGATCAGCGCTGCGCTTTTCATGGGTCACCCCCTGCTCGAACTGCGCAGGTGGCTCGCGCCCGGCGAATCCCGATCGGCGGCGCCCTGTTCCCCTGCCGGGCGAGTTCGTCCGGCGATTAGTCCCTCCGAGCCCGGAAAGTCAACGAGTCGACTCCGACGATCATCGGACCCGCGGCAGGACGGTCACGCCTCGCCGAGGATGCGCAGGTAGTTGCCGCCGAGGATTCCGCGCAGCTCCGCGAGGGTGAAACCGCGGCGCGACAGTGCCTCGGCCAGCGCGGGGTAGTGCCGCGCCTCGCGGATGCGGCGCGCGCTCCAGACGTATCCGTCGAAGTCCGTCCCGATGCCGACGTGCTCGGGCCCGGCGACGAGCGCGCCGTGCACGACGGCATCGGCCAGGTCCTCGACGTCCGCGACGAGGCCGCGCCGGCGCAGCAGCCAGGACCAGGTGATCACGCCGACCATCCCGCCGCTCCGCGCGATCGTGCGCACCTGCTCGTCGGAGAGATTGCGCTCCACGTCGTGAAAGCGGCGGAAGCCGGTGTGCGTGGCGAGGAGCGGCCGGGCGGCCAGCGATGCGACGTCCGCAAACGTCCGCTCGGAGCAGTGCGAGACATCGATCAGCACTCCCAGCTCCTCGCACTTCTTGAGCACGCGCTTTCCGAGGTCGGTGAGCCCCGGTGGACCGCGGAGCGCGCCGAACGGTCCGAGCGGCGCGGGCTGCGCGAGGCCGTTGTGGACGAAGTGCGTGAGCGTCAGATACCGGAGCCCGCGCGCGGCGAGGTGCTCGAGCTTCTCCAGCGATCGCTCCAGGTGGTGCCCGCCTTCGGCTGCGTGGATCACCGCCACCCGGCCCGAAGCGAGCACCGCGCCCACGCGGCCGCGCTGCGCCACTGCCGCCTTGTCGGGAGCGCGCGCGCAGAGGTCCTCGACGAAGTCCATCGCGCCGAGCGCCGCCCGGAAGGGGCGAGGGAAGGGCGGGATGGTCGGCGCGTACACGCAGGCGGTCAGCACGCGCAGCCCGCCTTGCACGATCCGCGGGAGGTCGAGCTGCTGGCGGAGCGGGTTGTATCCGTGCGCCGGCGGCGCGTGCTCCCGCGTGAGGTCGCGCTTGAGCCAGTACGCGGTGAGTCCCGGATGCGCGTGCATGTCCGCGACCGGCGACTGGCGATGCACCGTCGCCCCGTCGAGCGGTTCCACGCCTTCGCGAAAGACCAGCAAGCGTCAGTGCTGCGTGACCCGGACGGTGGTCTTCATCTGCTTGCCCGTCTCCAGGTCTTTCGCGCTCATGGTGAGGATCCCCTCCACGTTGACGTCGAAGGTGATCTCCAAGCGCGCCTTGCCCGCGGGCCCCGGCTTGAGGCCGCTGAAGAGGAAGTCGCCGAGCAGCTCGTTGTGCGAGACGTGCGGGGCGTCCCCCTGGAAGATCCGCATGGCGACGTCGGTCTGGCCGTCGTAGCTCGTCGTCGCCTCGATGGCCTTCGCGTTCGGGATCGCCGCATTGCGCGGGAACACGGTGTGGAACTCGCCGCCCGCCTTCTCCAGGCCGATGGCCATGGGGATCACGTCGAGCAGCTGCAGGCGCAGGTTGGAGTTGTCCTCCAGCGAGTTCGCATACAGCGCGGCGCCGATCGCGACCGCCTCGTCGGGGTGCACGCCCTTGGACGGCGCCTTGCCGAAGATCTGCGTCAGCCGCTTCTGCACGACGGGCATACGCGTCTGCCCGCCCACCAGCAGGAGCTCGTCGACGCGCGCCGGGTCGAGCTGCGCGTCGTTCATCACCCGCTCGAGGATCTCGATGGTGCGGTCGACGAGCGGCGCGGTGAGCTCCTCGAGCAGCTTGCGGGTGAAGACGAAGTCGATGTTGAGCGGCTGCCCCTGCGGCGTCATGGTCACGAACGGCACGTTGAACGGCGCCTGCTCGCGCGAGGAGAGATCGATCTTCACGCGCTCGGCGAGGTCCTTGATCCGCTGCATCGCGACCGGATCGCCGGCGAGGTCGATGCCGTGCTGCTTCACGAACTCCTTCAGCACGTGCTGGATCATCGCCTGGTCGAAGTCGAGCCCGCCGAGGAAGATGTCTCCGCCGGTCGCCTTCACCTCGAACACGCGGTCGCGGATCTCGATGATCGAGACGTCGAACGTGCCGCCGCCGAGATCGTAGATCACCACCGTCTCGTGCAGGCTTTTCCCGATGCCGTACGCCAGCGCGGCGGCGGTGGGCTCGTTGATGATCCGCACCACCTCGAGCTGGATCATCTTGCCCGCGTCCTTCACTGCCTGCCGCTGGCGATCGGTGAAGTAGGCGGGGACGGTGACGACCGCGCGGCTGACCTTCTCGCCCAGATAGTCCTGGGCTACCACCCGAATCTTGTTGAGGATCTTGGCGCTGATCTCGGCGAGGCGGAAGTTCTTGTGCCCGACGTCCAGGACCACGTCGTTGCGCTCGCCGGGCTTCATCTCGTAGGCGACCGTCTTCTGCATTTCCGCAACCACGTCGCTGCTGAACGAGCGCCCCACGAGGCGCTTGGCCGCATAGATCGTGTTGCGCGGGTTGAGCTGCCACTGGCGCTTGGCCTCGTGGCCGATGAGCTCGTTGCCCTTGTCGTCGATCGCAAAGATTGACGGAATGATGAATTCGCCGCCTTTGTATGGAATGAGCTTGACCTGTCCTTCCTTCTCGACGATGGCCGCGCAGCTGTTGGTCGTGCCGAGGTCGATGCCGATGATCTTGCTCATCGAGGAGGTACAGTAGCATGGTGGACTCGCTCCGCTACCTTCAGAACGTCGGCGAGCAGGTCCAGCAGACCTTCTTCCGCAACAAGACGATCCTCGCCTTCCAGGAGTACATGGAGGTGTACTTCGAACGGCCGCGCGTGCATGCGCGCGACGCCGCGCAGTACATCCGCGACTGCTTCGATTTCTACGGGACCGAGACGGTGCAGCGGCCCAGCGGCGGCTTCCGCCGCTTCAAGCTGTTCGACCGGCCGTTCGACGTGGGACCGAACTCATCGCAAGAGGGGGAGGGCGGCGCGCCGGTCTGCGGACAGGAGGAAGTACAGAACGCGATCTACCGCATCCTCTCCGGGTTCGTGCGCGCCGGCCGCATCAACAAGCTCATCCTGCTGCATGGGCCGAACGGGAGCGCCAAGAGCAGCATCGTCGCGGCCATCCAGCGCGCGCTCGAGGACTACTCGCGCAAGGAAGAAGGCCAGCTCTACCGGTTCAACTGGATCTTCCCCAGCGAGAAGCTGGTGAAGGGATCGATCGGCTTCGGCGAGACGAAGAACGGCGGGCCCGTCGTCGAGAGCTACGCCCACCTGGAGGGCGAGCAGGTCGACGCGCGCATCCACTGCGAGCTGAAGGACCACCCGCTGTTCCTCGTGCCGCGCGGCGAGCGGCAGAGGCTCTTGCGCGAGACGACCAAGCCGGACGCCACGTTCCAGCTCGCCCAGGGGATCCTCGAAGGCGAGCTGTGCGCCAAGTGCCGGCAGATCTACGCGGCTTTGCTTCAGTCCTACAACGGCGACGTGCTCAAGGTGCTCCGCCACGTGCAGGTGGAGCGCTTCTACATCTCGCGCCGGTACATGGCGGGGGCGGTCACCGTCGAGCCGCAGATGGCGGTGGACGCCGACTACCGCCAGGTGACCCACGACCGCAGCCACGGCGCGCTCCCCGGCGCGCTGCAGAACCTCGCGCTCTTCGAGCCGTACGGGCCCCTCGTCGCCGGCAACCGCGGCGTCATCGAGTTCAGCGACCTGCTCAAGCGGCCGCTGGAGCACTACAAGTACTTGCTCGGCACGGTCGAGACGGGCGTGGCGCGCATGAGCCACTTCCTCTTGCACCTCGATTGCGCCCTCATCGCCTCGACCAACGAGAAGCATCTCTCGGCGTTCAAGGAGATGAGCGACTTCGCCTCGTTCAAGGGCCGCATCGAGCTGGTGCGCGTGCCCTACCTGCGGACGGTGAGCGAGGAGCGGCAGGTCTACGAGTTCCGGCTGCCCGAGACCGTGGGCAAGCACATCGCTCCTCACGCGTCGTGGGTGGCGGCCGAATGGGCCGTGCTGACGCGGCTCAAGAAGCCGGTGACCGACCGGTACAAGGGCGACCTGCGCAAGCTGGTCGACCACCTGACGCCGCTCGAGAAGCTGAAGCTCTACGACCGCGGCGAGACGCCGGATCGGCTCGGCGGCACGCATGCCAAGGAGCTGAAGAAGCACCTGCAGGACCTGTGGAAGGAGTCGGATGCGTACCCGAACTACGAAGGCCGCACCGGCGCCTCGGCGCGCGAGCTGAAGACGGTCATCACCAACGCGGCGCAGAACCCGCAGTACAAATGCCTCACGCCGCAGGCCATCCTCGAGGAGCTGTCGGCGCTGACCAAGGACAAGTCGGTCTACGAGTTCCTGCAGCAGGAAGTCGTCGACGGCTACCACGACCACGAGGAGTTCGTCCGCGTGGTGGAGAACGAGTATCTCGACGTGCTCGACGACGAGGTGCGCGACGCGATGGGGCTGGTGAGCGAGAAGCAGTACCGCGAGCTGTTCGAGCGCTACGTCGGCCACGTGCTGGCGTGGACGCGCGGCGAGCGCGTGCGCAACAAGGTCACCGGCGAGATGGAGAGGCCCGACGAGGACCTGATGGTCCAGACCGAAGGGATCGTCCTGTCCGGTGGCGAGGAGCGGCGCGAGTTCCGCCGCGCGCTCATCGCGGCGATCGGCGCGCATCGGATCGACCATCCCGAAGGCGACATCGACTATTCGCAGATCTTCCCGGACCTGTTCCGTCGGCTACGGGACCACTTCTTCGACGAGCGCAAGCGCACGCTGCGGCGGAATTCGGAGAAGATGCTGCGCTATCTGGGCGATGAGCGCGGGCTGTTGACCGCGAAAGAGGTCCAGCAGGTGGAGTCGACCCTGACCGGGATGAAGTCCCGATTCGGGTATTGCGATTATTGCGCGAAGGATGCGCTGCTGCTGCTGATTACGAAACGGTATACGGACTAGGGAACGAGCAGCTGTGTCCGCGCTGCTCAGCGCCGCAGCGGTGCTGCGGCGCTAGCTAGGAAACACCAGGTGGAAGAACTCGGCGCGGCCGGCCACGCCGAGCTTCGCGTACACCTGTGTCAGGTGCTGCTTGATGGTCTTCTCCGAGTTGCCCATCATCGCGCCGATCTCGGCCGAGGTGAGGCCCTTGAGCACGAGGCGCGCCACCTCTTCCTCCTTGCGCGTCAGCCGGGCGCGCGAAAGCGCCTTGTTGACGAGCTTGGCGAGGTCGACGTCGACGCTGGTCACCTTGTCGAGCACGCCGCGCAGCGCCTCGGTCGTGAACGGCTTCTCGAGCAGGTACGCGGCGCCGGCGTTGAGGGCGTCCTTCACCCGCTGCTGATCGGCGAACGCGGTCACCAGCACGACGGGCGCGCGGACCTCCTCCTTGCGCAGCGCGGGGATCAGCTCGATGCCGCTCATGCGGCCTTCGCCGAGCACCACGTCGGCGACGACCGCCTCCACATAGCGGACCTGCGGATCGCGCAGCGCCGACTCGACGCTCGGGTGCGCCAGGCAGTTCCAGCCAAAAGCTTGCAGCCGGCGCGCCAGGATCGTTCGCGCATCGGCCTCGTCCTCGACGAGCAACAAGAGCCGCGGGCTCGGTGCCCGGGCGGAAGCTTCGGAGGTAGTCACATGTCCATCCTCTCGGTAGCTTGCATGATGGGCAAGCGGCGTTCGTCGGAGGAACCGGCGGACCCCTGGAAGGTGAAGCGGAAAGACGTGTGCCCCGGCCGCGAGTCGAGACACACCAGATCGCCTCCGCTGGCGCGGGCGAGGGCGCGGGCGATCGCCAGCCCCAGCCCGGTGCTCTCGCGACCCGAGGCGAACGGGGTGAACAGGCGCGTGCGGACCTCGTCGGGGATACCGGGTCCGTTGTCCTCGACCAGGATCTCGACGGTGCCACCGGCCTGCCTCGCGCGGACGACGAGCTTTCCCGCCGGACCGTCCTGCTGCAGCGCCTCGAGCGCGTTGGCGACGACGTTCTCGACAGCGCTGCGGACGGCGAGCGCGTCGGCTCGCACCGCAAGCCCGCGCGGACAGTCGACGATCAGCTCGGTGCCGGTCATGTGCGCGGCGGTGGCGACGCGCCTCTGCAAATCCTGCAGCGCAATTGCGAGATCGACGGGCTCCGGGACTTCCTCCGGTGCGCGCCCGGCGCGAGACAGCTCCGAGACGCGCCCCGAGGCGCGGTCGACGTTCTCGCGCAGGCGGCCGATCAACTCGGCGCGCTTCGACGGATTGGATTCCTCGTCCAGCTCTTCCATCAGCAGCTGCAGGTTGTGCAGCGGGTTCTTCAGATCGTGCGCGATCGCTGCCGCCACCACCCAGAGGGCCTGTCGGCGCTCCGTTCCCGTCAGCCGCTCGGCGAGGACGCGCGACGCCGCGCGTTCGGCGTCGTGGAGGCGCTTGTATCGTTGCGCCACCAGCAGAGCGGCCGCGACCAGCGCTCCGGCGAGGGGCGGCGCCGTCCAGTCCACGATGACCGCTATGAGCGCGATCGGTCCCTGCGAGTGCCGCGGCGGGAACATCTTGTCGATCGTCGCGAGGAACAATCCGAGGACGAACCCGACGACGATCGTGATGGTCGATCTGTGGCGCCTGAGCACGCCCCCACGCTACTGCGGTCCGGGGCCACGCGGAAGACAGGGGCGCCTCGGGCGTCACCCCCACCTACACGGCGGGGTCGCCAAATTTCGGAATCAGGGGCTCCTCGCTTACTGTTGAAGAACCTGGAGGCGCGGCATGGCGCCGCGCGGGGGAGAGGGAGCGCACCTTGACCCGGTGGAACCGACTGCTCGCCGCGCTGGCAGCCGCCTCGCTCTGCGTGCCGTCCGTTGCGCAGGCGCGCAGCGACAAGTCGCGAGTGGTGCAGAACGCTCTGCGCCAGAGCGTCCGGGTCGAAGTGCAGGTCGCCGGCAAGCTGGTCCGCGCTGCGAGCGGCGTCGTGGTCGCCTCGGAGGAGGGACGCAGCTACGTGCTGACGAACCAGCACGTCGTGCAGCGCGAGGGGCTGCACGGCTCCGCCACCTTCCTGGTCGTGATCGAGCGGCCCAAGCTCCACCGCGTCGAGGCGCGCCTCCTCGCCGAGGGCGAAGTTCCCGACGAGGACCTCGCGTTGCTGACCATCGCCGAGCAGCTTCCGCCGGTCGCGCTCGCCACCGAAGACGACGTGCAGGTCGGCGACGACGTCGTCGTTATCGGCGCCCCCTACGGACGCTCGCTGAGCGTCAGCTCCGGGATCGTCAGCCAGCTCGAGCTCGACGAGAACGACTCGCGCGTACAGCGCGCGATGAAGACGGACGCGCCGATCGGGTACGGCGCCTCGGGAGGCGGCGTGTTCGGCGTCCCCTCGGGGAAGCTGATGGGCCTCGTCGAAGGCTATCGCACCGCGAAGGTCGCCTTCGGCGGCGTCGCTGGCAACGACTTCTCCTTCGACGTGCCGATGCCCGGCGAGACCTTCCTCTCGCCGCCGAGCAAGCTGCGCGCGTTCGTCGCGCGGGCGGGCCTGGCCAAGCTGGCCGGGATCCGCGAGCCCGTCCCCGTCGAGCAGCGCGCCTCCGGCCGTCCCGTCGCAGCGGGATCGCCGTCCGGTTTGCCCCGGCGCGGCGTGCTCCCCGCGCGTCCCCGCACGCCCCGGCTGTAGCGCTACAATCGGCGCATGCGCGCCGACTGGGACACCTATTTCATGGAGATCGCGCGGGTCGTTTCCTCGCGTGCGACGTGCGACCGCAAGCACGTCGGCGCGTTGCTGGTGCGCGATCGCATGATCCTCTCCACCGGCTACAACGGCTCCATCCGCGGGATGCCTCACTGCGACGACGTCGGCCACCTGATGGAAGCGGGCCACTGCGTCGCGACCATCCACGCGGAAGCGAACGCCGTGCTGCAGGCGGCGCGCAACGGCGTCCGCATCGACGGGGCCGACCTGTACACGACCGCAAGCCCGTGCTGGCCCTGCTTCAAGATGGTCGCGAACGCGGGCATCCGGCGCATCGTCTACGGCGAGTTCTACCGCGACGATCGCATTTTCGAAGTCGCGCAGCGCCTCGGGATTTCGCTCGTCGACTTGTCCGGCGGCGCCTCGCCGCCGGCGGTGGAACCCGGCAAAAAGCTCGCAACTTGACAGTACCCCCTCGATGCGGGGAAAGGTAGGAGAGGCACCGAGCGCCGGGCGCCTCCCTGGCGCGACGAGGGGGCAAGCAAATGATCGCTCGATCATGGGCCTTGGCGCTCGTGCTGGCGCTGTCTGCACCGGTGTGGGCGGAGACGGCGCAGGAGCACGCGAACGCCGCCCGCGCCGCCGAGAAGCGCTCCGACTGGCGCAAGGCGCTCCGCGAGTGGCAAGCCGCGTACCGCCTCGAGATCAATGCCGAGTTCCTGATCGGGATCGGCGACGCCTACGCCCACCTGGGGAAGAAGGGCGAGGCGCGGAAGCAGTACGAGGCGTACCTCGCGGATCCGCTCGCGCTGCCGGCGAACGCCACGACGGTAAAGGCGAAGATCGCGGCGCTCGACGCGCCCGCGGGCGCGCCGATGGCCCTGGCGCTGCCGTCGGCGCCTCCTCCCGAGGCGAAGACCGCTGCGACGCCGCTGCCGCCGCTCGCACCACCCGCGAAGGGGACCGACGGCGCGCTCGCGCTGCCCGCGCTTCCTCCGGCGGGTGGCAAGCCAGGAGCCACTTCCGCGGCGAAGCCGGGACCGGCGCCGCTGCCGCTGCCAGGGCTCGATGTCCCTGCGTTGCCGACCGTCGCGGACGCCGCGCCCAAGAAGACGGCGGCGCCTGAAGGAAAATCCGCGCAGACCGTCGCGGCTGCGACTGCGGCGCCGGCCGCGAAGCCCGCCGTGGCGAAGCCCCCGCCGGCGCCGGTGCCCGCGAAGGCGCCTGCCGAAGCCCTGACCGTCGTCGAGACGCAGCGCTCCAGCCCGGGCGAGCGCCGGGGCGGGACGCAGCGCGTGATCGCGTGGGTCGCGGCGGGAGTCGCGGTGGCTGCCCTCGGCGGCGGCGCACTCGCGTACACCAAGGCTTCGAGCGCGCAGAGCGACCTGACGAACAAGGTGCGCAGCGGCGCCGAGGCGCAGTCGCTGCTCGAGCAGGAGAAGCAGAACAAGACGCTCGCCTTCGTCGGATTCGCGGGCGGTCTCGTCGCCGCGGGACTGTCGGCCGCTCTGTTCACCTTCTAGTGCGCGTTCTGTCTGGGGCACCGGCTCTTGCCGCGCCCGGGTGGGGATTCATGACCTCGAAGCGGATGGGGATGAAGCTGCTCGTCGCGCTCTTCGCTTTTGCCGTGGCGGGCTGCAACGTCAGCGAATCCGGCAAGATCAAATGCGTCGACGACTCGAGTTGTCCCCGCGACTATCCGGTCTGCGCGAGCGGCTTCTGCATCGAGGGGACGTCAGCCACGGCGAGCTTCGTCAGCGTACTCGGCATCCCGGGCAAGGCAGCGACCGATCCCGTTCGAGGGACGGTCACCGTGCAGGTCAGCGCGAAAGCTGCGTCCGGCGTCAAGTCAGTCACGCTGGCTTCCGGAACGAAGTCGTTTACCGCTGCCGGTACACCGGCTGGCTCCGTGTACAGCTTTGCCGTCGATACGCGACAACTTCCCGACGGCGCGGTATCGTTCAAAGCGACGCTCGTCGCCGGGGACGACACGAGTCTCGACTCTGCGACCGCAACCGTAACGGTCGACAACACTCCGCCGGTCGTCGTGGTCGGCAATCTCAGCTCCGACACGGTCAAGGCCGGCACGTTGCTGAAGATCGACGTCAAACCGAACGAGTCGGTCGCGGCGCTCTTGGTTGACGTACTCCTGGGATCGACGGTCGTCGGGTCGATGTCCGAAGTTGGCGGGCCTGACGCCGACGGGACACAGCACTTCGGCTTCGGCGTGAGCGACGCGCTGGACGCGGCGCAGTACACGGTCCGTGTGACGGCTACCGACGTCGCGGGGAACAGCAGCGCGCCCGACACGTCGCGCGTGTTCCGTATTCTCGCCCCGTTCGCGTTCGGTTCCGTCGGCGCATCGGGCACCGGAACGCAACTGGATGGTTTGCCCGTGGCCCGTGCGGGCACCTCGTTCAACATCGGCGCGCAGCTGCCGACGTCCGTAAGCTCCAACCTCAGCGATGCCGCGCCGACCGCCACCATCAAGTTGAACGACGCAAACCCCGCAGTCGCGCTGCCCGTGACGCAAGGAAGCATCGCGAACGGAACGACCACCTGGACGGCTACCTATCTGGTGGGGTCTTCCGACGCGGAGGGCGTCGCGACGGTGACATTCAGCGCGACGGACGTTGCCGGCAACGTCGCTGCCGCTTCTACGAAGGTCGTCGTCGATCGCACTGCACCTTTCGTGATCGGCGCAAGCAGTGGGCTGGCCGTCAACCCGGGGTTCGTGAACGCGACGGGAACCGTCCACGTCACGTTCTTCGTGTCGGAGACGCCAGCGTCGATCGCTGCGACGGTCGGCGGTAATGCGATGAGTTGCCCGACGTCGCCGAGCTCATCGTTCATCGACTGCACCTACTCGGTCGTCCCAGGGGACCTTCCGACGAGCGGCTCGACGAGGAACCTTCCAGTATCGATCCAGGCGCTCGACGCGGCGGGGAATGCCAGCGCAGCCGCAACGGCGAATGTCGTCGCCGACTTGTTGCCACCGCAAGTCAAGAACCTCCAGGCGACTCCGCTCAACACGGACGCACCAAACGCGATCGGACGCGGAGGGACGTCGACGATCACCTTTACGGTCGACGATGCTCCTCTTTCGGGATGTACCACTTGCGGCGCCGCCTCGGCCGCGAACCCCGTCGTGACCGTGACACCGCAGGGCGGTACGCCGGTCAGTGCCACCTTCGTGACGCGCGCCAACACCGGCGCAAAGACGAACTTCACATATACGTACACGGTCGCCACCGCTGACCAGGACGGCAGCGCGACGGTGAGCGTGGCGGCGGCGGATGCCGCGGGCAACGCGGCTCCCCCCGCGTCGACGAGCTTCGCCGTCGATGCGCTGGGTCCGACGATCGCCGTCACTCTCACAAGTGCGCCTGCGAACCGCGTCTACTCGCCGGTACCGGGCTTCAATGGGCTCACCTTCAACGTAGTGGTCACGGATCCGCACCGCGCCACCACCGTCCCCGCCGTCAACCTCCTGAACGGTGCGATCAGCACCAGTGTCTCGACGGGAACGCTGACGTCCTCGAACGCGACCTCCGCTACGTTCAGCTATACGGCGACGATCGGTTCGACGGGTTCGCTCGATACGCCGGGGAACTGGACCATCTCGGCATCCGCGCGCGACGTGCTCGGAAACCCCGGCACGGGCTCCGCGACTTACAGCGTCGACGCCGCCGCGCCTGTCATCGACGGTAGCGCGACCGTCTTCTCACCGGCCGGGGGCAATGCCGGCTCGAGCACGCTGATCCTCGCGGCAGACGAGAAGTTGGGCAGCGCTACCACCGTGAAGCTGGTCGACAGCAGCGCAAATCTGTGTCTCGCGTCGGGAAACACCGGCGCGTGCACCGGTGTGTTCATCGCCGGTCCGACGCCGGCTTACCCCTGCAATCCGTGCCGCTACGCGATCACGGTCCCTGGAGGAGGGGACACCGTCTGGAAACCCGTCGTGAAAGCCGTGGACCCGGCCGGCAACGGCAGTACGGCAGCCGAGGTGACCATCAACACCACCTTCGATCTGGTGCAGCCGACTGGCACGTTCACGCCCTCGCCCGCGACGAATGTGACGCCGGGAACGACCGTGACCGTGACCGGCACCGCCTCGCGGACCGTCACGTCTGCCACCATCAGCGTTGCGGACGGGAACGGAGGGTGCACGGTGACGGCGAGTACGAGCGTCACATGTACGCTGACCGTGGCGCAGAACGCGACACCGGGTTCGAAGACCGCATCGGTGACGCTGTTCGACACCTTCGGTAATAGCAAGGCGAACGCCGCCACACCGTACGCGGTCGCGATCGCCAGTCCCGTGGTCAGCGGCGTTGCATACGTGCGTACGCCTGGCGCCGGCGCCGTGGGGAGCGGCACCTTGCAGCTCTTCTCTGGCAACGGCACGACGACCGTGTCGCTCTACGGCACGCTCTCCGATGCGAACCTGCAGACGAACGCGCTCGGGACGAACGCCGTGGCGGGCGTCACCAGCGGCAGCGCGCCTTTCAACATCGCTCTTGCGGAAGGCTCCCCTCCGTCGGGACCAGTGTTTTTCCGCGCGCGCGACGCAAACGGCAACCCCTCAGCGGTCGTGCAGACGACGGACAAGACCGTCGCGCTGACCTTCGCGGGGGGCACGAACAACAACGATGAGTTTTTCGGAGTGC
>Ga0114129_10005071_pt1 | contig 18538 bp, 14 predicted proteins | sample RhiMetdeltSRZDD1_FD_80071 | JGI IMG/M metagenome (GOLD analysis project Ga0114129, IMG submission 80071) | Populus rhizosphere microbial communities from Tennessee, USA - Rhizosphere MetaG P. deltoides SRZDD1 (version 2) (version 2) | ecosystem: Host-associated > Plants > Roots > Rhizosphere >...
GCGCACTATCCCGCGCCAACTGCCTTCAGGCGCTCGCTGCGCTGGTTGCGATCGGTGAGTGATCGATTGCCGCGTCCCAGAGCAACGAGGCCGGACTGTACGAGCTCGCGAATTCCGTACGGCTCGAGCAGATCGAGGAGCGCAGCCAGCTTCGCCGGGCTACCGGTGGCTTCCACAGTGATGATCTCTGCTGTGAGGTCGACCGCCTTGGCACCGAACAAGCCGATGATCTCGATGAGCTGGCTGCGAGTCTCGGCGGTTGCCCTGACCTTGACCAGAACGAGCTCGCGACGTACGGCGCTGTCCTCCAGCTCGACGATCTTGAGAACCTCGATCAACTTGTTGAGCTGCTTGGTGATCTGCTCGAGAACGACGTCCTCCACGTTCACCTGAAGTGTCATACGCGACATCTCGGGTGATTCCGTCGGCCCGACCGCGAGCGACTCGATGTTGTAGCCGCGTCGCGAGATCAGGCCAGCAATCCGCGCCAGTACGCCGGGCTTGTTCTGGACGAGGACGCTCAGCGTGTGAGTACTGGGACTGCTGGCCATTACAGATCCTCCTGTTCCCAGTTCGGCGCCATGTCGCGGGCAACCTTGATGTCGTCGTTGCTGGTGCCGGCGGCCACCATGGGCCAGACCATGGCGTCCTTGTGAACAACGAACTCGACGACAACGGGCACATCATTGATCGAATTAGCCTTCTCGATCACGCTGTCGACATCGGCGGGCTCCTCAGCCCGTAGGCCGACGCAGCCCATCGCCTCGGCAAGCTTCCCGAAGTCCGGGATCCGGTTGGTTTTCAGGTCTGTGTTGGAATAGCGGCCTTGGTAGAACAGGGTCTGCCATTGCCGGACCATACCGAGACTCTGATTGTTGATCACCGCGATCTTGATCGGAATCCCCTCCAGTGCGCAGGTAACGAGCTCCTGGTTGGTCATCTGGAAGCAACCGTCGCCGTCGATTCCCCAGACGATCTTGTCGGGCACGCCCACCTTGGCGCCCATGGCGGCGGGCACGCAGTAGCCCATTGTTCCCAGGCCACCTGAGTTGAGCCAGCGACCTGGCAGCTCCCAGGGCAGATAGTGCGCCGCCCACATCTGATGTTGCCCAACCCCCGCCGCGTAGTAGGCGTCCGGCCCTGTGATCTCACCGATCCGCTTGATCACGTACTGCGGCGACAGGCTGCCATCGTCTGGCTCGTCATAGCCGGTCGGATAGCGGCGCTTCAGATCTTGGAGATAGCTGACCCATTCGTCGATCACCGGCCGCCGCTCACGCTTGAAGAGGCTGATCAGCTGAGAGATCACCTCCTTGCAGTCGCCGACGATGGGAATGTCAGCGACGCGATTCTTGGAGATCTCAGCTGGGTCGATATCGGCGTGGATCACCTTGGCCAGCGGAGCGAAGGTGGACAGCTTCCCCGTCACTCGGTCGTCGAATCGGGTGCCCAGGGCGATCAACAGGTCGCTGCGCTGCAGGGCGCCGACTGCGGCAACCGTGCCGTGCATGCCTGGCATGCCCATGTTCTGCGGATGGCTGTCCGGGAAGACCCCCCGGGCCATCAAAGTCGTGATCACCGGAATGCCGGTCAGCTCAGCGAATTCTTTGAGCTCCGACCAGGCGTGGGCCTTCACGACGCCGCCACCGACGTACAGCACCGGCCGCCGCGACTCTATGATCAGCCGGCCCGCCTCGCGCACCTGCTTGCCATGCGGCCTGGTCACCGGACGGTAGCCGGGGAGATCGAGCTGGCGTGGCCATTCGAATCGCGTCTTGGCCTGCAGCGCATCCTTGGCGATGTCGACCAGGACGGGTCCGGGCCGGCCGGTGCCAGCGATGTGGAAGGCCGACGCAATTGCCGGGGCAATGTCGGCCGGTTTGGTGATCAAGTAACTGTGCTTGGTGATCGGCATGGTGATGCCGCGGATGTCAGCTTCCTGGAACGCGTCGGTGCCGATGGCCGCACTGGCCACCTGTCCGGTGATCGCCACGATCGGCACCGAGTCCATGTGCGCGTCCGCGATCGCCGTGACGAGATTCGTTGCGCCGGGGCCGGAGGTCGCCATGCACACCCCGACCTTTCCGGTGACCATGGCATAGCCCTCGGCAGCGTGGCCGGCACCTTGCTCGTGGCGCACCAGGATGTGGCGGACTTTGTCAGAATCGAACAGCGGATCGTACGCGGGAAGGATTGCGCCACCTGGAATCCCGAATACGACATCTGCCCCTACGCGCTCGAGCGATCTGACGAGAGATTGCGCTCCGGTCAGCTCGTCTGCTCTGTCGTTGTCAGACATCTCGGGTCTCCTTGCCCTGACGATCCCTCCATTAGATTTCCGTTTCCTGGGGGGATTCCGTTGTGGATGTTACGCCTGCGATCACAGGCCTCCGCGCCAACAAAAAACCCTCGCTGCCGATGGCAGTCGAGGGAGCGCGTCGGTGATTGAGCTTTTGCTCAGCCGACACGCTGACGTACGAGGAGAACTGTCCCTGCAATGCGCACGCCGTAACAATAGCTGCCCGAGCGGGCGGCTCCAATCCGGCATGGTGGTGTGTCTTGCGATCCGGAAGGACGCTCGGATGCCCTAGTAACGCGCATTTCTCGGCGACGTAGGGTCGGGAAATGGGTCGTGCGGTCGCAGTGCTGTCCCTCGTCGTCCTCACCCTTGGTTGTTCTGCGACGCCGACGGACCCGCCGACCACCATCCCTTCACCGGTGGCTGCGAATACGCCGCCCGCGACGAAGGCTAGGCCGACCGCTCCGGCACCAAGCCGGACGGCAGTCACGACTCCCAGGCCGTCTGCAACTCCGCGCCCCACCATGAACGCACCCGCGGCGCTCCGTGACGTCCGCCACTTGGCCTCCGACATCGGCCCTCGCGAGGCAACCTCCCGCAACTTCGCTGAGGCGGCAGCTTTTGTCGAGACCCGCTTCGAGCGCCTGGGCTATGACGTGAGGCGGACCAAGGTACGGGTGCCTTCCGGCACGTCGTGGGGTACGCCGGTGCGCCGCGGGACCTCCCTCAATGTGATCGCCGAGCCAGACGGCTTCGACGCGAGCAAGCCCCATGTAGTTATCGGCGCGCACCTGGACACAGTGCCGGTCGCCCCGGGCGCCGAGGACAACGCGTCAGGAATCGCAGTCATGCTGCAGCTGGCCGCGATGGTAAGCCAGCAGCCCGCAGCGCTTCCGGTGCAGTTCATTGCCTTCGGTGCGGAGGAACCGCGAGGCAGCGGTGATGCTCTGCACCACTTCGGCTCGCGACAACATGTGGCGGGCCTGAGCCGGTCGGAGCGTCGGGCGATCAAGGCGATGGTTGCTCTTGACCGCGTCGGCGTACCCGCCAGCTATGTGCCCGTCTGCACCGCAAACAGCCACGGCAATCGGGTCCGCGACGCTGTGCGAGCGGCGGCGCGTCGAACCGACATCGCCACTCGAACCTGCACGAACTACGCCAGTGATCATTGGTCGTACGCAAAGGCCGGCATTGCCGCAGTCCGGCTGGGCAGCATCCCGTATGCCGGATACCACTCCCGTGGCGACGTGCCAAGCGTTGTCGCCCAGCGGCAGCTGGATCGGGTTGGCCGGACGGTCTGGGCGTGGCTGCAAACGCCCAACTAGCGCGATGACTTACGAGGTCAGCGCAAACGGTCCGCGACTACTCCGCCAAATATCAGCGAGGATGCGATTCGCGCGGTCTCCGCGGACAAGCCGTGGAGCGAAACTGTTGTCGATCACGTACGGCACAGGTTCGACTGCCTTCACCCGGTCGCCCCAAAGGACGATTTCTAAGAAGACGCCTTCGCGAGTCTTGGTTTGGAAGTCCATGTCGAAGACGAAATTGCCGAGTGAGTGCACCACCACTGCAGATCCAGCCATCTCATAGCCCTGAACCCAATGTGGGTGCCCTCCAATGACCAGATCGGCACCTGCGTCGGCAAAGGCTTTCGCAGCCTGGCGCTGGCTGGGCTCGGGACGATGGGTGTACTGGGTGCCCCAATGAGTCATCACGACCACGACATCAACTCGCTTGTCGAGCGCTCGAATGTCAGAAGTCATGCGGCGCAGCGCTGCGCGGTCAAGCGGGCCGGTACGAGGCGGCATGCTCAGCCGATTCGCGCCGGCTCGGATGCGGGTCGCAGCGGGTGTCTCGCCGATCGAGTCGGCCGCCAGGAAGCCGACGCGCACGCTTCCACGTTTCATGATCACCGGACGGCGGGCCTGGGCCAGATCCCGCCCCGCTCCGACGGTGTCGATCTTGGCCCGGGCGAAGCGGGCAAGCGTTTGGCGCAGGGCGCGGTCGCCGAAGTCGCCCACGTGGTTGTTGGCCAGGGAAAGCACGTCGAATCCGGCGGCTCGCAGCCCTGAGGTGACCCGTGGGCTCGCCGCAAACGAGTCGCCTCCCTGCGTGGGCGACCCGTCCACGGAGAGCGTCGACTCGAAGTTGCCAACTGTGATCTCGGCACCGGCCAATCGTTTGGCAAGAGGCTTCAAAGGCGCCCCAGGGTCGGCCCGATGCCGGGCGCCGACCCGGCGTCCCAACATGATGTCACCGACAGCGGCGACGGTGGTGACTTCAGGCAGCGCTCGCGTGGATTGCGTGTGGAGCGGATAGCGCTGTGGCTCTCGCAGAGGATCACGACCGCCGACCGTCAGGACGCGAACGCGGGGATCCACAGCATCGGCCGGCACGATCCCGAGCACGTTCGGGCTCTCCCGGACCGCACGCAGCACATCGCCGACTCGATCGTCCCTGGTGGTGAGGACACGCATTCGGCCACCGGATTGCCCGATGGCTGACCAGCGCGTCGCCCCCGACGCGATAGCGCGGCGAGCATCGGCAACTCCTACATCGGCCGTTTGGCGGGTGGCGTTGACGACAAGAGCCAACGGCATCGAGTAGACCGGCGCGGGGGCACGCGAGGCGGATGACGTGGCGCTGGCCGAGGCCGAGCTGGGCGTGCGCGAAGAGGCGGCGACGTTCGGCGTCCGCGGTGACGCGTCCTCCGATGCCTGACAACCGGTGAGTACCGCCACGACCAGGGCAGCCAATCCTGCTTGCGCCCTCATCTGGCCAGCGTAGGTGCCTGCACTATGTGGGTACGCAGGCGCAGCTCAGTCTCGCGCCGGCGACTCGTCTCAACCCGTACGCCGCACTGCTGTGCCAGGCACCGTCCTGGTTCCGAGCAAACGCGCGTGAATGTCACCGGGGAACCGCACGGTGAATCGGGTGTTACCGATCCATGACTTCAGCTCGTTGATTCGCTGGTCAATGTCCCGCCGCCGCACAGCCGCCACCCGCTCGAAGTAATGGGTGTGGACTTCCCCATCCTTGGTCTGCGCCCAGGCGCCGACCACGCGTCCGTCGACCCACAAGCTGGGCCCGCCGTTGCCGGCACTGTCGAACACCTCCAACGAGGTGCTCGGAAGATACCAATCGCGCTGCTTCCAGCCCATGATCGTCGGATCGAGTCCAGGCAGCACCCCCACCCACGACTGGACCGGACCAACGGGCGGATCATCAGCCGCCAGCCAGCCGGTTGCGCCGTCCAGGTCGGCTTCGACGGCGTCGCAGTCGGCAAGCGCCTGCCTCGTCCTGCTCATCGTCCAGCCCATCCACCACTGCAGATCGGCCGTCGTCGCGGGGCCGAACCGCCGGAGCCACCGACCAGCCAGCTCGGCCGCCGATTGTCGTGGATCCAGATTGCCCAGCCCGCCCGGCAACCACGACTCCGTGTCGACATATCGGTAGGCGCCATTGATCCAGTTACTCGGCCGCCCACGCAACATCTGGCCGGCGAAGCCGAGGATGTAGAGCACGCGAGTGTGGGCCGACTGCACCGCGGCGTACGCCTTGCCGGGTGCGAGGTGGAGCTGCTGACGCAACGCGTCCGCCCGCTGGCCGATCTCCCGAGCGGTGCTCGGACCATGTTCGCGGAGATCGGTCAGCACTTGCTCCTCTGCATCGGCCAGCCATTGTTCGGGATCCGCGACTCCGCTCGCAGCCAGGAGCTGGCAGGTGCGGCGCCGTTCCTTGGCGAGGAGATCGCGAGTCGCCGCTGCATGCATCAGCCGGACGACTGGCGGGGTGGCGACCCAGAGGGTACGGCGCATGCCGTGGTGGCGGATCACACTGCGATCGATGTACAGCGCCTTGTCGACCGCCTCGATCGAGGGATGAACCATCCGCACCATCGCGGACAGAAATACGGTGACTGGGTCCGAGGAGTGCAAAGCCACGAGGTCGTCGGCGATCTTCGGGATCTCGTCGGTCCTGGTGCGTGGCAGCAGCCGATGTCGCTCGGCTAGCCGGGCCCGTCGCTCATCCACCTCGATGCGTACGCTCACGCCCTGACGGTAGCGGGCGGCGGCGACACTGTGCCCTCAGGCCTTCCGTGGAAACCTCACTTCAGCGGCTTGATATCAGCGTGAGTGGCAGGGTGATCTGGCGTTGAAGTTTAAGGGACTGCTGGAGCGTGTGGTCAGCCGCAGGTGGCCCCGACATTGGCCGAGCGAACGAGCTTGACGTATTTCGCCAAAACACCGCGCGGCGCCGGTCTAGGCGCCGGAGTCCACGTCGCACGTCGGCGCTCGAGCTCTGCGGTGTCGAGGGTGACGTCGAGCCGACCATTCGCGACGTCTAGGACAATCTCGTCCCCGTTCTCGAGAAGCGCGATGGGCCCGCCGTCTGCCGCCTCCGGGGCAATGTGGCCGACGCACAGGCCGGTAGTGCCGCCGGAGAAGCGGCCGTCGGTGATCAACATGACGTTCTTGCCGAGGCCAGCGCCTTTGATCGCGGCGGTAATGGCCAGCATCTCGCGCATCCCGGGGCCGCCTTTGGGACCCTCGTAGCGGATCACTACGACGTCACCTGCGGTAATCGTGCCGTTCTCCAGAGCATCCATGGCCGCGCGTTCGCCGTCGAAGACGCGCGCCGTACCTCTCCACACCTCCGTATCGAAGCCGGCGCTCTTCACCACGGCACCTTCCGGTGCCAACGACCCGTGCAAGATCGTGATGCCGCCGGTCGGGTGGATCGGGTTCTGTAGTGTCCGAACAATTGTCCCGTCCACATCGGGCGGCGCGATGTCCGCCAGGTTCTCCGCCATGGTCTTGCCGGTCACCGTCAGGCAATCACCGTTGAGCAGTCCTGCGTCGAGCAGTGCCTTCATCACCACAGGCACTCCACCGACGCGATCCACGTCGTTCATCACGTACCGGCCGAAGGGCTTGAGGTCACCGAGGTGGGGCACCTTCTGGCCAATGCGTACGAAATCGTCCAGGCTGAGGTCCACGTCAGCCTCGTTGGCGATCGCCAAGAGGTGCAACACCGCGTTGGTCGAGCCGCCGAATGCCATGGTGACGGCGATGGCGTTCTCGAATGCTTCCTTGGTGAGGATCTGGCGAGCAGTGATGCCCCGACGCAACATCTCGACTACGGCCATGCCGCTCCGACGGGCGAAGCCGTCACGGCGGCGGTCCACGGCGGGTGGAGCGGCGGAGCCGGGCAACGACATGCCCAACGCCTCGGCGGCACTCGCCATCGTGTTGGCGGTATACATACCGCCGCAGGCACCCTCGCCGGGGCAGATCGCCTTCTCGATCTTGGTGACATCTTCGCGACTGATCAGCCCTCTGACGCAGGCACCGACGGCCTCAAAGGCGTCGATGATCGTGACCTCCTTGTCGCCCACGTAGCCCGGCATAATCGATCCGGCGTAGAGGAACACCGAGGCAAGATCAAGACGAGCGGCGGCCATCAGCATCCCCGGCAAGGACTTGTCGCAGCCCGCGAGCAGCACCGAGCCATCCATCCGCTCGGCCAGCATCACTGTCTCCACCGAATCTGCGATGATCTCCCGGCTCACCAAGGAGTAGTGCATGCCCTCATGGCCCATGGAGATGCCGTCGGAGACCGAGATCGTGCCGAACTCCAGCGGATAGCCGCCTGCCGCGTGCACGCCGTCCTTGACCGCCTTGGCCAGCCGGTCCAGGGACAGATTGCATGGAGTGATCTCGTTCCAGCTGGAGGCGACACCAATCTGTGGCTTGGCCCAGTCCTCGTCGCCCATGCCCACCGCGCGGAGCATGCCACGCGACCCGGTGGCCTCCAGCCCGTCGGTCACCACCCTCGATCGCGGCTTGATGTCGACGCCATTGGCAGCTGCTGGATCCGACTGCTCACTGGGGCGGCTCTGCTGAGTCATGGCGGTCAATCTACCGTCGCGTCCCTGCAGGCATCCGCGGAGACCTCACGCCCGGATATGGCTCGGAAACGAGCTGAGTGGGGACCGCGTCCAGTTGCCCAGTCCGGCGCATGGGGTGCCATCGGAGCCGCAGACCGTAGAACGCGCTGGCTACTGACTGGATGACAACCATGTAGAGGAGCTGACGACGCGGATCGCCGCGTCGAGCATCCTTCCCTGAATACGCTGCCACATCGTGGCGGGATGCCACGGCGGCGCGTTGACCGCGGAGCTGACCGTATCGAAGGTGTAGCCACGCCGCTGCAGCTGCGTGATCAGCTCATCGAGCGCGGCAACTGTCTGAGAGCGATCGCCACCGCCGTCGTGCAGCATGACAACCGCGCCCTGCTTACCCTTCGGCAGGCCGGCTTGAATGATGGCGGACGCGCCCGGCTTCGCCCAGTCCGTTGGTGTCCAGATCTGCGTAGACGACGCGGTAGTTCTGCGCGTTCTGCATGGCGTGCCAGTCCGACGGCACAATCGCGCCAGGTCTAGACGAGTACGGCAGCCTCAGCAAGTTGGTCGTCTGGCCAACCGCGCCGGCAATGGCGAGTTGCGTCTGATCGAGCTCCAGCTGGAATCGCCAAGTCGAGACGTTGGCGAGGTTTGCGTGGGTGAAGGTGTGGACACCCACATCGTGGCCGTCGGCGTACATCCGCTTCACCAGATCCGGCCGGTCGGCCGCCCGTGCGCCGACGACGAAGAAGGTCGCTTTTACGCCTCGCGCAGCCAGGATGTCCAAGATCTCCTCGGTCCAGACCGATGGGCCGTCGTCGAACGTGAGCACGACGTGCCGGTCAGGGATATGGGCGCCGGCTGTCGCGGGGTGAGCGGGATCGACAACAGGACCGCCGTTCAGCAACGCCTGCGGGACCTGACCGGGCTGCGCTCGGGAGGACGGGTCGTGTGCACTTTCCCCGACCTCGCCGTTGACGAGCCCAGCCAACAGCAGGAGGAGCAGCATCAGGATCGTTAGTACGCCCAGAAGTGCCCAGTGTGCACGCGGTCTATCCCGCCGGGGTCGGCCGCCCACGGCTCAGGAAGCAGCGTTCTTGGCTTGACCGGGATGGGTCGGTCGGCTCGTCTGCCCTAACCTGCGGCCCTGGGTGCCGGGCGTCGGGGCGTGGGAGTTTCGCGCGGTCGCCTTCGATTTTGCGGGCGTGGAGGGGGCCGTCGTTGCGCGCGGCTTCGTGGTCGCCGAACCCGTCGCCACAGGGTGGGCCGCAGGCGCCAGGGCCGTCGAGCGATGGGATGGACTGCTCACTGACTTGGCGCGTCGCCGCGTGGTTGGGTCGGGAACATCCCTGGACTTCTGCGCCACATCCGATTCGGTGACTGTGCCGGGGTCGGTGGGAAGGGCGACCTCGGGCTGGTCTCCGTTGAGCGTCGGCGAAACCAATCCATCCAATCCGGGGAGGGCAATGTGCGTCGTCAGCGTGAACGCGATAGCTACGCCCAGAATGGCGCAGACCGTGATCAGTGCCCGGCCGACCCACAGCAGGACAGCCGCCCGCCTTCCGGTTTCGTCGTTGAATACGGGCTTGGTCATCGACAATGACTCGGCAGTCCCCATCACTCCCCCGTCCTGACATGGGACGGAGGTCATGCTAGTTGAACGCGAGTCCTCCCGACTAGCTGCCAAGCAAGGCCGATAAGCAAGGTCAGGCCGAGTAACGGGCCGAGATTGGCAACCAGCTGCTGCAGGAAGTCGAACTGCCGCTCTCGTCCACCTCCGTACGGGAGAACAGCGAGCGGCAGACAGATGCACACCCAGATCACCCACGACCCGCCGACGTAGCGAGCCCAGCGTGGCAGGCCAGGAGACAGCACGGCCATCGCCATGGGCAGGATCCACACATAGTGGTGGGTCCATGACAGCGGCGACGCAAGGCAGGTGGTAAGCCCAACCAGCGCAACCGCAAAGACCTTTTCGCCGTTACGCCACCAGTAAGCAGCCACCAGGCACCCCAGCACTGCCAAGACTCCCGACACCGCAAGCCCCAACAAAGTCGTCGTGCGTGACGAGCCACCGAGCCGGAAAAAGACTCCCAGCAACGACTGATTACCGGCGTACAGCGGGGAGGCCGTTCGCGTGTCCCCGCCCGACAGTCCGCCGAAGAACACCAACGTCTCGCGGAACAGCAAGATCGCGCCGATCCCGGTGAAGACCGCAAAGCTGATCACCGCGGTGATCGCCACCCGGGTTTTGCCGATCAAGAATGCGAAGATCACGAACAACGCTGGGGTCAGCTTGATCGCCGCGGCCAGGCCGATCAACGTGCCCTGCGGGATTCGTCTCCGCTCACCGGGCGCATCAGGCAGCAAGTCGGCAACCACGAGTGCCATCAGGATCGTGTTTACCTGGCCGTAGCCGAGCGTGGTCCGGATCGGCTCCACTGCGAGCACCACCGCGATGCCGATAAGTCCGAGCTTCCAACCACGCGGCGCCCCGCAGCGCTTCAAGACCGACTGCTGTGCCCAGACCAGGCCGCCGGTCCAGACCACTTGCCAGAAGACGTACGGGCCGAACGCCAGCGGTGTCATCAAGATCGCCGCGATCGGCGGGTAGATGAAATACAGATTCCAGAACGGTGTGGTGGTAGCGAAGATGTCCTTGCCCGCCAGCATGTCCTTGACCGCGTACACGTAGACCTGGAGGTCGATCGTCGACGGGTGCCAGGGAATCAGCTTCCCGTACTGAATGATGTAGGGCAAGATCAACAGCGCGACCGCGAACGGCGGCAGGAACTCCACGGCCGCGCGGGCCAGCCGCCGGCTGATCGATAGTGACGTTGCCGGTACCGAACGAGTCGGCAGGCTCACGCGCCCGCCTGGATCTGGCGATACACCGAATCCAGTTCACCATCCGGCGCAACACCGCTGTTGACGAGCAGACCCAGACCAGGCTCGTCGGCGTAGCGCGGAACAACGTGCACGTGCAGGTGGAACACTTCCTGGCCGGCCGCTTGGCCCGAAGAGGAAAGCACATTGATCCCGTCCGCGGCCAGCCGCTGCATCAGTAGCCGTGCGACGGCGTCCACAGCCGGAGCTATTTCGGGCAACATAGGTGGCCCGGTGAGCATGTCGGGCACGTGTCGTTTCGGAACCACCAACGCATGCCCACGATGCCACGCACCGATGTCGAGGAAGGCCACCGCCCGCTCGTCTTCGTAGATCCGCCGGGACGGCAGTTCCCCGGAAATGATCTTGCAGAAGATGCAATTGGGGTCGGTGGCTTCGATATCAGGCGTCTCGAGAGGCGTCATCTGATGATGTTCTCCAGTTCCGTGCCAGCGGCGAAGCGACCCAGCTGAGCCGCGATGAGTCGGTCGGCGCGGGGGAAGAAGGCGGTGCTCGGCCCGCCGACATGTGGTGAAATCAGCACTCCCGGCGTACGCCACAACGGATGCTCGGGCGGCAGCGGCTCGGGATCGGTAACGTCAAGGGCCGCTCGAATCCGGCCGGTAGAGGTTTCGGCCAGCAGCGCCTCGGTGTCGACGAGCCTGCCGCGCGCGACGTTGACCAGCACGGCTCCATCGGGCAGCGCAGCGAGCTCGCTGCCGCCGATCAAGCCCTCTGTTTGTGGGGTGTGTGGCGCCACCACGAAGACGACATCGGCGTTGGGCAGCAGCTCGGGCAGGTCCTCGATGGCATGTACCGGAACCGGCTCGGTACGCGGCCGGCGCGCCACCCGAGTCACCGAAGCGACCTCGAAGCCAGCCAGCCGGCGCTCGATCGCGGCGCCGATGTGGCCATAGCCGATGATCAACACGCGCTGATCGGCCAAGGAGATGCCGAGCCCAAAGTCCCAGATGCCACTGGTCTGGTTGCGCGCATAGTGATCAAGATGTCGTCCGCTCGCGAGTGCGAGCGCGACGGCCAATTCGGCGGTGCTCGTGTCATGGACGCCGGCGGCGTTGCACAAGATCACCCGGTCAGGCACGTACGGGAGGAAGTTCTCCACCCCCGCGGTCAGCGTCTGGATGACCTTCAGTTGCTTCATCTCCGCGACGCGGTCCAGCACCTCCTCGCCCTTGAGATAGGGCAGCACGTAGAACTCGACTTCTGCGATCGACTGCGGCCAGCTGTCACCATCGGCCCGGTAGACGTCGACATCGATGCCGTCGGGGATTCCGCCGAGTCGCTGCTCGGCCTCTTCCACGCTGGCGTACGGCAGCCAGGCCACCCTTCTCGTTGCAGGCACGAGGTTCAGTGTCCCGCTGTCGGGGCGAGTGCGGGGCGGCGTACCGGAAAACCGGCGGCTTCGATTGCCGACTTGACATCGGAGATCCGCAGCCTGCCGAAGTGGAATACGGTCGCCGCCAGCACGGCATCGGCACCCGCGACGATCGCCGGGGGGAAGTCCGCGACCGTGCCCGCCCCGCCAGACGCGATGAGTGGGACATCCACCACGGCGCGCACGGCCCGGATCATCTCCAGGTCAAAGCCGCCGGTGGTGCCGTCGGCATCCATCGAATTCAGCAAGATCTCGCCAACACCCTGATCAACCCCGCGGCGCGCCCACTCCACCGCATCCAGCCCTGCGGCTCTGCGGCCGCCGTGTGTCGTCACTTCGAAGCCCGACCTGGCCCAGGGTGCGCGACGGGCATCCACGGACAGCACCAACACCTGGCTGCCGAACCTGCGGGTGATCTCCCCAATTACCTCAGGCCGCCGGATCGCACCAGTGTTGATCGCCACCTTGTCGGCGCCCGCGCGGAGCAGCACGTCCACGTCGTCGACGGAAGTGATTCCGCCGCCAACCGTCAGCGGAATGAACACCGTTTCGGCGGTTCGCCGCACAATCTCGAGTGTGGGCTCCCTGCCCTCTGCCGACGCCGAAATGTCGAGGAATGTCAGCTCATCCGCCCCTTCGGCGTCATAGCAGGCAGCCAGCTCCACCGGATCACCCGCATCCCGAAGAGCAACGAAGTTGACGCCCTTCACGACTCGGCCACCGTGCACATCTAGGCACGGGATGACACGAACGGCGACCGTCACGACGAACACTCTAGAGGGAGTAGACACACCTGATGCCTGAGCCGGTTGTCATCCCATTACGCTGCGAACCATGCCCCAGCTCGATGACAGGTTTCTTGCGCTTCCCTTGCAGGCGCTGAGCGACGCCGCCCTTTCCAGGGCCAGGGACTTGGGGTGCCGTTATGCCGAGGTTCGCGTCGAACGGATCCGTGTGGCATACCGCAGCTTCCGTGATCACGCTCTGGAGACCACAGCCGACCATGAGGTCCTGGGTTTGTCGGTCCGTGTCGTACACAACGGGGTGTGGGGATTCGCGTCGGATATCACACTGGCAACCGAAGCGGCGGCTCGGTTGGCTGATCGTGCCGTCGCCACAGCAAAGGTTTCCCGTCCGCTAACACCCGCTTCGGTCGAGCTGGTCGGTGAGGAGGTTTACCCCGACGCAGTCTGGCTGTCGGCGTATGAGGTGGACCCGTTTGAGGTCGACGAAGCGACCAAAACCAGTCGCCTCCTCGGGCTGAACGAAACGCTGCTCGCCGCGCCAGGCGTCAATCACGCCAAAGCGATGCTCGGCTACGTTCATGAGAACAAGCACTTTGCCAATCTCGCCGGCACCAGCACGACCCAGCAGCGCGTACGCATTCAAGCCAATCTGACCGCAGTGAGCGTTGGTGATCATGGTTTGACAACGATGCGGACGCTGGCCCCACCGACCGGCCGCGGCTGGGAGTATCTGAACGGCAGCGGCTGGGACTTCGACGCCGAGGTTGCCGAGATCCCCGAATTACTAGCTGCTCAAGCCGCAGCCCCATCGGTTGCAGCTGGTCACTACGACCTGGTCATCGATCCCAGCAACCTGTTCCTCACTATCCACGAGTCGATCGGGCATGCCACCGAGCTGGATCGGGCACTGGGTTACGAGGCCGCGTACGCAGGGACCTCCTTTGCCACCTTCGACCAGCTGGGCAGTCTGCAATACGGCAGCGAGGTGATGAATGTCACCGGAGATCGGCTGGTCGATCATGGTCTGGCAACCATCGGCTACGACGACGAAGGTGTCGGTCAGCAGCAGTTCGATCTGATCTCAGGCGGGATTCTGGTGGGCTATCAGCTGAACCGGCAAATGGCCGCCGAGAAGGAGTTCGGTCGCTCGAACGGCTGCGCGTTCGCGGACTCTCCAGGCCACATCCCGATGCAACGCATGCCTAATGTCTCGCTGCGGCCCGCGCCGAACGGCCCGAGCACCGAGGAGTTGATCTCCGACGTGGACGACGGCATCTACATCGTCGGCGACAAGTCGTGGTCGATCGACATGCAGCGCTACAACTTCCAGTTCACCGGGCAACGGTTCTTCAAGATCGAAAATGGTAGGTTGACCAGCCAGCTCAAAGACGTCGCCTATCAGGCCACGACAACCGATTTTTGGCGCTCCATGGAAGCCGTCGGGAATCCCGACACCTACGTTCTGGGCGGTGCCTTCAACTGCGGGAAGGGGCAGCCCGGGCAAATCGCGCCGGTGTCGCATGGCTGCCCGTCTGCGTTGTTCCGCCGGGTCAATGTGCTGAACACTCAAGCCGAAGGAGCGCAGCAGTGAGCATGGCGCCGCAGGATCTGGTGGAGCGAGCGGTCAACGTTGCGACCTTGCCATCTGTTGCCTGGGTGACCGAGCGCACCGAGGCCAACCTGCGTTGGGCGAACAACGGCTTGATCAGCAATGGAGAGATGCGCAGCAGGAGCCTCACAGTGACCGCAATTGCTGCGGTCGAGGGTGGAACCGCTGCAGGCACCGTAAGCCAGCAGATTGCCGGAGGGGACGAGGTCGGCGCCGTCGTCGCCGCGGCCGAAAGCTTGGCGCGCGCCGGACGGCCTGCTGAAGACGCGGCGCCGCTGGTGGAGAACTACGCTCACGAGGATTCGTGGCCAGAGCCTCCTGAGACAACGAGCATTGAGGTACTCGATGAGCTGGCGAAGGGCCTCGGCGATGCATTCGAGCGAGCCGAGGCGGCGCGGCAACAGCTGTTCGGCTTCGCCGAGCATGCCGTGGAAACCACATATCTGGGCAGCAGTACCGGCCTTCGGCGGCGCGGCGTACAGCCGACCGGCCGGCTCGAGCTCAACGCGAAGGCGGCCGATCGCGCAGCATCAGCCTGGCTGGGACGTACCACCCGAGACTTCCTCGACGTCGACGTTGCCGAGGCGACAGAGGAACTGAACACCCGATTGGGCTGGGCCTCGACAAAGGTGGACCTGCCTCCCGGGCGTTACGAGACGCTGCTGCCGTCCGGTGCTATCGCCGACTTGATGATCTATGCGTACTGGACGGCAAATGCGCGCGACGCCGAAGAGGGACGCAACGTCTACGCGGCAGGCGATGGTGCGACCAAGATCGGTCAGCGACTCGCGGAGCTTCCGATCACGGTGCTGTCCGATCCGCGGTATCCGAGAGTGGAAACGATCCCGTTCGTCGCATTCACGTCCTCCCTCGACGACACATCGTGGGCGTTCGACGGCGGCCTGCCGATCAATGCAACAACCTGGATCGACAAGGGTGTGTTGCACGAGCTCATCCGCAATCGCGGGCATGCCGCCCAGACCGCTGCGCGACCGACACCTCCCGCGGATAACTTGATCATGGACGGGGGCGGCACCGCCAGCCTCCAGGAGATGATCTCGACGACCAGGCGTGGGTTGCTGCTGACCTGCCTGTGGTATATCCGCGAGGTCGATCCGGAGCGGCTGCTGCTGACTGGACTCACTCGCGATGGGGTCTATCTGATCGAGAACGGCGAAGTGGTTGGGGCGGTGAACAACTTCCGCTTCAACGAATCACCGATCGAACTCCTGGGCCGGATCACCGAGATCGGTGCTGCCGAGCTGACCTTGTGCCGCGAGTGGAACGACTACTTCAACCGGACGATCATGCCGACCATCAGGGTGCCTGACTTCAATATGTCGACCGTCAGCCCGGCCTCCTGACAGCGTGCCGACGAAACGAACCTGCACGTTCGTTCCTGACGCGATGCACGCGTTGCAGCGTGTGCATCGTGACTGAAGCGGACATGCACGTTCGTTGCGACACCGAGTCACGGAAGGTCGGCGCCACTAAGGTCGTCGCCTTCGTCGGCGTCGATCTCGGGGGCGTAGCTGACCACGCCGCGCCGCATCGAGCGAACCAGGAGGCGGGCGGTCTCGCGAAGATCACCAGGACCGGCGGCGTCGGCGATCTGTCCAGCGAAATCAGCGACTTGGCGAATCCAGCGGACGAAATCTCCAGCGGTGAAATCGCTGCCCTGCAGCACGGCCGATAGGGTGCGGCCGGCCGCCCAGCCGTACGCCGCCTCGCTGAAGCCGATATCTGGTTCGGGTGCGCGCTCCAACCTGGCATCACGTTCGACCAGCGACACCTCGTGCCAGATCCGGCGTACCTCGATCATCGCGGCGTTGCTCCGAGTGTCGGGCATCCGCGGGCGGTGACCAGCCTCGTCGCTTCTTCGGGCTTCGAAAACCAGCGAAGCCAAGATCGCAGCCAGTTGCGGATGGGTCAGACCCTCAAAGACGCCCGCACGCATGCACTCGGCGGTCACCAGATCCAGCTCCGCATAGATCCGCGCCAGCATCCTGCCGTGCTCGCTGACGTCGCGACCGCCGTCTCCGGTGAGATAGCCCAGCGACTCCAAGACCAGGCAGATCTTGTCGAAGTGGTTGGCGATCGTGTTACTGCGAGCCTTCAACCGGGCTTGCAGCCGGGCAGTCTCCCGCTCCAGTCGCAGCGCCCGCTCGGCCCACCGCGCATGCACCTCCCGCTCGGGGCAGCGATGACAGGGATGGCGCTGCAAGGCCGCGCGACGTTGCTCAATCTGCGCAAGGGTTTCCGGATCGACACCATCCCGCCGCTGGTCCTCGCGATCAAGATCAATCTCGCCAAGGCGAGCCCGGAGGGCCGCTGCGAGGTTGCGCCGAGAAGCCGGATCCTTCGGGTTGAAGCGCTTGCCGATCTTCATCCGGCCGGCGACCTGGGGCGGTGTGGGGAAGTCGGTGAGCGAGAGCCGCCGTACGTGGCGCTCCTCGGTGAGCACCAGCGGTCTGGGCGATAGATGATCATGACGAATGCCCGGGTCGATGATCACCGCCCAGCCTTGATTCTTGCCACTCGGAATCCGGATGATGTCGCCCGGCTTCAAGATCGACAGCGTCTGCAGCGCTTCGGCACGACGGTCCGAACGCCGCCCGCGTGCGGCGGCCGCCTCGAGGTCGGCGATCTCGGCACGCAGGCGCGCGTACTCGCCGAAGTCGCCAAGCTCGCACTCCGCTGCCGCCCAATAGGCTGTGACATCCTGCTCGTTCTTGGCCAAGGTGCGCGCCGCACCGACCACAGAGCGGTCGGACTGGAACTGCGCGAACGACTGCTCCAGCAGCGTACGGGCACGCTCCCGTCCAACGCTTGCAACGAGATTGACCGCCATGTTGTAGGTCGGGGAGAAAGAGGACCTGAGCGGATAGGTACGCCGTGAGGCCAGGCCCGCCACGGCGCGAGGCTCCAGCCCCGGTTGCCACAGCACAACCGCATGACCCTCAACATCGATTCCGCGGCGCCCTGCCCGACCGGTTAGCTGCGTGTACTCCCCTGGCGTGACATCGGCATGAGTTTCGCCGTCGAACTTCACCAGCTTCTCCAGCACCACTGACCGAGCGGGCATATTGATGCCCAAGGCCAACGTCTCCGTAGCGAAGACGACCTTGATCAGCCCGCGCACGAAAGCTTCCTCGACACACTCCTTGAATGTGGGCAGCATGCCGGCGTGATGTGCCGCCACTCCCCTGCCGAGCGCCTCAGCGAACCGGTCGTAGTCGAGTGCCCGCAGATCGCCGTCTGACAGTCCGACAACGTGCCGCTCCATGATGGCCGCGATCTGCTGCCGCTCCGCCGTTGTGGTGAGCCGGACCCCTGACTCAAGCAGCTGTCGGACCGCAGCATCGCAGCCGACGCGGGAAAAGATGAAGACGATCGCCGGCAAGAGTGCCTCATCGTCGAGCAGCTCGACCAGTTCGGGTCGGCTCGGCACGCGGAGCGAGCGCGGCCGGCGGCCGGTGCCCTCGTAGCGCGACCGGTGCGCGGCGCCACCGTACGCGCCGCTGCCATAACTCACTGTTCGCCTGCCCCGGCCGCTCTTGGCGCGGGGGCGGCGGGCATCGTCGCGGACGAACCTCGACTCCTCCCGAGCGATCTTGATCAACACTGGGTTCACATCGGATTTGGCTTCCCCGGGAACTTCACGCGCGGTCGGCGCAAGATCAGCGAACAGGTCGTA